>Ga0209613_1002418_pt1 | contig 13948 bp, 11 predicted proteins | sample BioC13SIPDNA_2_FD_185747 | JGI IMG/M metagenome (GOLD analysis project Ga0209613, IMG submission 185747) | Anaerobic biogas reactor microbial communites from Washington, USA - Biogas_R2_A C13 SIP DNA (SPAdes) (version 2) | ecosystem: Engineered > Bioreactor > Anaerobic > Unclassified | place... | reverse complement strand
CCTGAATACGGCTCGTCATCCGGTGTGAAGACTGCCTGACACTGAGATAAGCGCATGGACACTTCCCTCCTGTGCACCAATAAAATGATAGCTGCTTACCTCGCCCACGACCGCTAGCTGATCAGCGTGACAGATTGAGCTTTCACCCTCTCAAGGAAAAGCTCACGACTTCCATCTTGCGCAGAACCCAGCACAACTAGGTTAATCGCGAGATATCCAACAAGATCGTCTCATCCCGCCGCATATACCACCTCAGCTGTGCCCAAGATCTCCCGGCGACGCAGCGGGTTGTGGCTGCGCTCCACCGCGCGCCGGGTCAAAAGGTCTACGGGGCGACCCAGTAGCTCGGCCAACTCGTGCTCCATACGCAGGTGATCCAGCAAGCTCCAGTCAGCCTCCGGCGCAAAAGCAACGAGCACATCCACGTCGCTTCCTGGGCCAAAATCATCGCGCAGCACTGACCCAAACAGTGCCAGCTCGGTGATCTGCCAGCGCCGGCAGAATCTAGCGATCAGCTCTTCCGAGATATCAATCTTTTTGATCATGTTCATGCTCTCGATTGGACACCTGCCCGCATTATACCACAATCCGCCGCCGCGGGGGCCATAAACGCAACGATCCCAGAAAGCGGCATGCCGCCTCCTGGGATCGTCCGAACGATCCGGTTGTCCTCGCCGATCTACGCCAGCAACAGCATCGGCTTTTCCACCAACTGCTTGATCCGCTGCATGAACCGTGCCGCGGGGGCGCCGTCCACCAGCCGGTGGTCGAAGGTCAGGCTCAGCCACATCATGGAGCGGATGGCGAGCTGCCCGTCCACCACGGCGGGGCGCTGGGCGATGCGCCCCACGCCCAGGATCGCCGCCTCGGGCTGGTTGATGATCGGCGTGAAGGCATCCACCTCGTACATCCCCAGGTTGGTGATGGTAAAGGTGCCGCCGAGCAGGTCGTCGGCGAGCGACTTGCCCTCGCGGGCCCGCTGCACCAGCGCGCGCAGCTCCACCGCCACCTCGCGCAGGGTGCGGGCGTCGGCGTTGCGGATCACGGGGACCAGCAGGCCGCGCTCGGCGTCCACGGCCACGCCCACATGCACCTCGGGCAACTGGCGGATCTCGGCCTTGCCGCCCTCCTCCACCAGCCGCGCGTTCATGTAGGGGAACTCGCGCAGCGCCTTGGCCGCCACCTTGACCAGCAGGTCGTTGTAGCCGATATTGAAGCCGAGCTCCTGGGCCAGCGCGGCTTTCAGCTCCTCGCGGACGGCCACCAGCGTCGTGGCGTCTGCCTCCATGGTGAGCGTCACCGGCGCGGTGGTGAGGTGGCTCCCCGCCATGCGCCGGGCGATGATGCCGCGCAGGCCAGTGAGCGGCACGGCGGCGGCCGGGGCCACCGGGGCGGCGGCGGGCTGCGCCGCGGCGGGCGGCTGCACGGTGACCGCGGGCTGGGGCTTGGCCGCCATCTGGGATGGCGCTGCCAGCGCGCGCTCCACGTCGGCGGCCTCGATGCGCCCCTCGACGCCGGCGATGGTCCGCAGGTCCAGGCCGGCCTCGGCGGCCAGCTTGCGGGCCAGCGGCGTGGCCTTGGGCTGCGACGCCAGCCAGCTCAGCACATCCCGCTCCTCGATGCGGCCCTCGGGTCCGGTTCCGGTCACCCACTGAAGCTCCACGCCCTCCTCGGCGGCGCGCTTGCGGGCGCGCGGCGAGGCAAAGAGGCGGCCCGGGGCGGCAGGCGTCGCTTCCGCCGCGGCGGCCATCGGCTCGGCGGGCGCTGCGGCCTTGGCCTCCGCGGGTTGGGCAGCGGCGGGCGCGCCGCCGGGGACGTAGGACGAGATGTCCTCGCCGGGCTCGCCGATGAGCGCCAGCACCGTCAACACGGGCAGGTTGGACCCCGCGCCGTGCAAGATCTTGAGCAGCGTGCCGCTGCGCGAGGCCTCGACGTCCTGCGCGGCCTTGTACGATTCGACTTGAAAGAGCGGCTCGCCGCGCTTGACGGAATCGCCTTCCTTCTTGTACCACTCGAGGATGGTGCCCTCTTCCAGGGTCTCGCCCAGCTTGGGCAGGATCACTTCATACGCCATGATGCCCCCCTACCGCAGCACTTGACGGATCGCCGCGATGATCGAGGCGGTGGTGGGCACCGCCACGTCCTCCAACGTCTCGGCCATGGGCACCGGCACGTCCAGCGCGGTGACGCGGGCCATGGGCGCGTCCAGCCAGTCAAAGGCGACCTCGTTGATCAGCGTAAAGAGCTCGCTGACAAAGTTGCCGGTCTTGTACCCCTCGGAGACGCCCACGATGCGCCCGGTCTTTTTCACCGACTGGACGATGGTGTCCAGGTCCAGCGGCTTGAGGGTGCGCGGGTCGATGACCTCCACGCTGATGCCCTCTTTGGCCAGGGCCTCGGCGGCCTCCAGCGCGCGATACACCATGCGCGAATAGGCCACCACGGTGACGTCCGTGCCCTCGCGCTTGATATCGGCCACGCCGAAGGGGATGACGTAATCCTCTTCGGGCACGGGCCCCTTCTGGTTATAGAGCATCTTGTGCTCGATGAACATCACCGGGTTGTTGTCGCGGATGGCGGCCTTGAGCAGGCCCTTGGCGTCATAGGGCGTGGCGGGCATGGCCACATAGATGCCCGGGAAGTGCAGCCACAGCGCCTCCAGGCTCTGCGAGTGGTGGGCGGCGATGGAGCGGCCGGCCCCGCCCTCGGTGCGGACCACCAGGGGCACCATGGTCTTGCCGCCAAACATGTAGCGGTTCTTGGCCCCCTGGTTGGCGAGCTGGTCCATGGCCAGCGGGGTAAAGTCCACGTACATGATCTCGGCCACCGGCCTCATTCCCGCCATGGCCGCGCCCACAGCGCTGCCGGCGATGGTGGCCTCCGAGATGGGGGTGTCGCGCACGCGCTCGGGGCCGAACTCGTTAAAGAGCCCCTTGGTCGCGCCATAGGCGCCGCCATAGAGCCCCACATCCTCGCCCATGATGAACACGCGCTCGTCGCGCTTCATCTCTTCGCGCATCGCTTCCACCAGCGCCTGCCCATAGGTGACCTCGCGCACCTTTTCGCCCTTGCGCACCCGCCCCCGGAGCTGGCGCTCCTTCTCTATATCCGCGGCGGTAAAGATGGACGGCGCATAAACGTCCTGCTCCACCTCTTCGGGCGCCGGGAACGGCGAGCCCAGGGCGAAATCCACCGAGGCGCCGATGGCTTTTTCCGCGGCGGACTCGACGGCGTCCAGCTCTTCCCTGGTGGCGATCCCTGCCTCGACCATAAAGTCGCGCAGCGCCTCGATGGAATCCTTGGCGTGCCAGTCGGCCTCCTCCTCCTTGGTGCGGTACGCCCGCGGGTCGGAGCGGGAATGGCCGTAATAGCGGTAGGTCTTGCACTCGATGAGTGAGGGGCCCTCGCCGCGGCGGGCGCGCTCCACCGCCTCCGAGATGGCCGCCCGCACGGCCAGCACGTTCATGCCGTCCACCACCTGGCCAGGGATGCCATAGGCGCAGGCCCGATCGGCGATGTCCAGCTTGGCGGAGGCGCAGCGGAAGGGCACGGACATGCCATAGAGGTTATTCTCCACGATATAGACCACCGGCAGGCACCAGGTGGAGGCCAGGTTCAGCGCCTCGTGAAAGTTGCCGGTGTTGGAGGCGCCGTCGCCAAAGAAGCAGAGCACGACGCGGTCCTCTTTGCGCATCTGGATGGCGATGGCCGCGCCGGTGGCCACGGGGATATTGCCGCCGACGATGCCCGTCGCGCCGAGGTTGCCGCGTTCCACGTCGGCGATGTGCATCGAGCCGCCGCGCCCTTTGCAGTAGCCCGTCGACCGGCCGCACAGCTCGGCCATCATCTTGTTCAGGTGCTCCTGCTTGGCCTCCACGCCCGGCGTCAGGCTGTCGCCGCGGGCATGGCAGTGCCCATGGCCGCGGTGGGTGCTGGTGATCAGGTCGTCGTCGCGGATGGCGCTGACCGCGCCCACCGCCACGGCCTCTTGCCCGGCATAAAGGTGCGAAGCGCCCTTGATCTTGTTCTGCCCCAGCAGGTCATACACCGTGTCCTCAAAGATGCGGATCTCCCACATTTGGCGCAGCCAGGTGAGCATCTCTGCCTTGGAGGGCTCTTGCTCCTGATATTGATCTCGAAACTCGGCGAACCTCTTTTGATCCATCTCGTCCTCGATTCTATTCCGATGTGGTCAAGCTCGAATAGCGCGCATACGGCCCTTCCCACCGCTCGGGGTGTTGCGGCTCGTAGGTGGTCACGTCAAAGGAGCGCCGCACCACCTCGCGCCCCTCCTCCAATGTCGCGATATCGCCGCAGGCCAGGGCCTGCATCAGGATATTGCCGATGGCGGTGGCCTCGAACGGCCCCGCGGTGACGGGGCGGCCGGTCGCGTCGGCGGTGAACTGGCTTAATAGCTTGTCGCGGGCGCCGCCGCCGACGATGTTGATGGATTCCACCCGGCGGCCGGTGGCCTTTTCCAGGCTCTCCACCGCCCAGCGGTATTTGAAGGCCAGGCTCTCCATCACGCAGCGGATGATCGCCCCCTCACCTTGCGGGACGGGCTGGCCGGTGCGCTGGCAGTATTCCTGGATACGGGCCGGCATATCGCCGGGCCGCAAGAAGGCGCCGTCGTTGGGCTCGATGAGCGCGACAAAGGGCGCGCTCTTGGCGGCCAGGTCGTCCAGTTCGTCATAGGTGAACTGCCGGCCCTCCCGCGCCCAGGCCCGGCGGCATTCCTGCACCAGCCACAGGCCCATGATGTTCTTGAGGAAGCGGAAGGTGCCGCAGACGCCGCCCTCGTTGGTAAAGTTGTAGGTGAGGCTTTCGGCCGTGATGATCGGCTCGGCCACCTCCGCGCCCACCAGCGACCACGTCCCCGAGCTGATGTAGGCATAGTTCTTTCCGCGGGCCGGGACGGCGGCCACCGCCGAGCCGGTATCGTGGCAGGCCGGCGCGATTACCCGCACCTCGCCCAATCCGGTCTCCTCCCGCACCGCCGGGTGCAGTGGCCCGAGCACGGTGCCCGGCTCCACGATCTCGCCTAAAAAGTGGGTGGGGATGCCCAGCTTGTGCAATAGCTCGGCGGACCAGCCTTTCTTGCGGGGATCGTAGAACTGGGTGGTGGTGGCGTCGGTGAACTCGCAGACCTTGCGCCCCGTCAGCCAATAGTTGAGCAGGTCGGGGATCATGAGCAGGCGGTCGGCCAGGTCCAGGGCGGGCGATTTGCTCAGGGTCATGGAGAGCAACTGGTAGAGGGTGTTGATCTCCATGAACTGGATGCCGGTTCGCTCGAAAACCTCCTCGCGGGGCACGCGCCGGAAGGCCTGCTCGAACATGCCCTCGGTGCGCTGGTCGCGATAATGGTAGGGGTAGCCCAGCAGCGCCCCCTGGGCGTCCAGCAGGCCGAAATCCACGCCCCAGGTGTCCACGCCCATGCCGGTGAGCTGCGGGCCATACTCGCCCACATAGCGGGCCAGCGCCGCCTTCATCTCGGCAAAGAGGCGCAGGATATCCCAGTGCAAATGGTCGCGGCCCAGGGCGCCCAGGACGCGCACGGGTCCGTTGGGGAAGCGGTGCAGTTCCTTCAGCACCAGCTTGCCGCCGTCCAGCCGCCCCACCACGGCGCGGCCGCTATCGGCGCCCAGATCAAAGGCGACATAGTTCGTGGTCGCAGACATGGCTCTCGCTCCTTGCGACAGGGAAGGCCGGGCGCTGGGAGAGCCGCCCGGCCCTGCCTCCGCTATCTCATCTCTTGCCCGCCCGTGACATTGATCGCTTGGCCGGTCATGTAACTGGACTGATCCGAGGCCAAAAAGACCACCACATTGGCCACGTCGTCATAGGTGCAGCCGCGCCCCATGGGCACCTGATCCAGGTACTTTTGCCGCACCTGCTCCTTGGTGATGCCCAGGCGGCGGGCGTACTGCTCGTACAGGCTATCCTGCCAGAGCGGCGAGTCCAGCAGGTTGCCGGGACAGACCGCGTTCACCCGCACGCCAAAGGGCGCCAGGTCCAGGGCGACGCTCTGGGTGAGCCCGACGCCGCCGAACTTGCTGGCGGCATAGGCCGAGTTCCGGAAGCTCCCCTTCTTGCCCGATTTGCTGTTGATCTGGATGATGGCGCCGCTTTTCTGCTCCACCATGACCTTGGCCGCGGCCTTGGCGCAGAGGAAATAGCCCACCAGGTTGACCTCGATCACCTGCCGCCAGGCATCGGCGGGGAACTCGGTGATGTCGAACGCCTTCAGGATGCCGGCGTTGGAGACCATGATGTCCAACCGGCCAAAGGTCTCCACCGCCTGTTTGACCAGGCTCTCCACCTGGTCCTCTTTGGTCACATCCACGCGCACGCTGATGGCGCGGCGGTCCGTGGTGGCCGCGATCTCCGCCGCGACCTTGGCCGCGTTCTCGGCCACGATATCGGCGACGATGACGTGCGCGCCCTCGCGGGCCAGCCGTTGCGCCAGGGCGGCGCCGAGCCCCTGCCCCGCGCCGGTGACGATGGCGATGCGATCTTCCAAGGTTCTCATGGTTCGCTCCTCACCTCTTGTCGCTCAGTCCTGCGGCAGCATCTCGCGCAACAGCTCTTCCTCGGCGGCCTTGGTCCAGGCCCCGCTTTTGCTCAGCAGTTTGGCCACCTTGGGCAGCCGCTCGCCCAGCTTGTCCAGGGGCGTGACCGGCAAGTCCGCGATCTGGGGATAGATGACCACCTTGCCGGAAAAGCGCCCGGTGGCGACGGCATCGAGCCCGTCTTTGGCGCCGCCCAGGCTGGCGACGGCGGCCACGACCTGCTCGGGGAAGAGATGGCCGCTCTCGGCGCGCTCCAGGGTGCGCTGCATATCCAGGATGCTGGAGCCGCTGCTGCCGGTAAAGCGCACGCCGCGCCGATAGACCGGCGTCAGGTCCAGCGTGGCCATGGTCCCGCGCGAAAGCCCGGCAAAGATGCACACGGTGCAGTTCTCCGCCAGGTGGGCCATGGCCCCTTCCACGGCGCGCGGCGTGGGCGCCGGCACCACAATGTCGTCAAAGCCCTGCGGCGCGATCTCGTTTAGCCGGGCGTGGAACGCCTCGGCCGCCATGCCCTCCTGGCTCAGCGCGATCAGGTTCACGCTGTTGGCCTCGGCGATGGGCGCGAGTTTCTCGTTCAGGTCGTCCAGCCGCCAGGTGACCAGGTCATGGGCCACGGCCACGGCCGGCTTGCCCGCCGACTCGAGGGTGTACTGGACCAGCATGCGGCCCATCGGGCCCGCCGCGCCCACGAACCAGGCCTTGCCGCCGGGCTTGACCTCGGTGCGGATGGGCGCATAGCCCTTCGAGATGTCGGTCCCTTGGGCGCCCATCAGTTGCAGCCAGTCATAATGCACCCGCCCCACGTCCACCTGCACGGCGCGCTGCATCGGCTGCTCAGCCACCAAGTTCAGCGTCCCGCGGACGGCCATCAGGGTCATGGCCTTCTCGGTGATGTCCGCATCGGCGCCGAGGATGATGATGTCGTTCACCCCCTCGCCCTCGGTCGCGGCCTTGACCTCGCCATAGGTCGCCTCGGAGAGTTGGTTCATCTCCTTGAGGGGGATGCCCCACTGGGCTGCCTGCGCCTTGAGCGTCCCCAGCAAGGCGGCGGGGACGTCGGTGGCGATGATCAGGCGGGGCTTTTGGCCCGCAGCCCAGGGCTGGCCCAGGGTATAGGCGCTTTTGCTCTGCGCCGTGCCGATGAACCAGACCACCCCGTCCTCTTGCCAGGTCGTGCGGTAGGGGATGTGGTACACCGCCTCCACGCAGGCCCACGGCTCGGTGAGCGCCACCGAGGCGTAGGAAAGGTCCTTGTGAATCGGCAGCAGGTAGCAGCCCTCGTCGCCGTTCAGCGCTTCCTCGCCCAGCACATTGTACTGGGAGAGGCCGCCCTGCAACACATAGCCATAGGCGAAGGTCTTGCCCCCCACATAGATGTCGGCCTGGATGATGTACCGCTCGCCGACCTTGAACTTGCCCTTCAGGTTCTCGCCCACGCCGACGATAGTCAGCGCCACCTCGTGGCCCAGGACCACGGGCTTGGCCTTCATGTCCCGGCCCTGCAGGCGCGGGTGCTGGTCGCCGGCGCGGATCACCTTGACGTCGGAGAAGCAGAGCCCCACCGCATCATGGCGCACCAGCAGCTCGTCCGGCCCATAGCTCGGCACGGGCGCCTGGATGGGCTTGCCGTCCACGCCCAGGTTCTCAAAGCCGGCCCCATAGAGCGGCCAGAGCCACATGGTGGCCGGCAGCGGAGCCTGGGCGGCCTTGTATGTCTTCAGACCATCACGAGTCATCTTGATCTCCTTCGCTCGCTACGCGCCCGGGTAACCGGAATCCGCCGCGCCCCCAGCCTGGCGCTCCGCGGCGATCTTGGCCAGATAGCCGCTGGCGCGGAAGGCGGCCAGTGGGTCGGGGTCGAGGCCCATCTCGACGCGCACCTGGGCCAAGAGCGGCCGCACGTCGGTGCGATAGGCGTCCAGCAGCGTGTTCTCGGCGTCCACCACGCGCCCCTCCAACTGGGCGGCCTTGAGCGCCTTGCGGTCCACCAAGAGCGCCTGGGCATAGGCCACTTGCAGGTTCATCAGCGACTGGATGGTGGCCTCGATCTTGCCCTTGATGTTGTGCGATTGGTCGATCATGTAGGCCACGTCGCGGGCGCAGGCGCGCGTGCTCGGGTCCAGCTCGCCATCCACCAGCTCGTTGTAGATCAGGAACAGCTCGTAGGGGTTGATGGAGCCGACGGTGAGGTCATCGTCGCCGAACTTTTTCGAGTTAAAGTGGAACCCGCCCATCTTGCCCTCGTCCAGCAAAAAGGCCACGATCTGCTCGATGTTGGTGCCAAGCGGGTGGTGGCCCAGGTCGATGAGCACCTGCGCTTGCTTGCCGAGCTTGGTGGCAAAGGTGTAGGCCATGCCCCAATCGCCAAGATCGGTCTGGTAAAAGGCCGGCTCGAAGAACTTGTACTCGATCATCATGCGCATGTCCGGGTCCAGCGCCTTGTACATCTCGGCCAGGCTTTCGTGCAGCCGGCGCTTGCGGGAGCGCATGTGGTCCTGGCCCGGATAGTTGGTGCCATCGGCGAACCAGAGGCTGAGGACCTTGGAGCCGACCTCGCGGGCGATCACCACGCATTCGAGCAGGTGGTCGGTGGCCTGGCGGCGAATCTTGGGGTCCGGGTTGCAGGAGCTGCCCAGCTTGTACTCGTCGTCCTGAAAGACGTTGGGGTTGACGGCGCCGATGCTCACGCCCAGGCTCTTGGCGTAGGCTTGCAGCTCGCTGAAGCTCGGCACCTTGTCCCAGGGGATGTGGATCGCCACCGAGGGGCAGATGCCGGTGTACTTGTGCGCCTGCGCCGCGTCGGCAAACTTTTCATAGGCGGTGCGCGCCGCGGTGGGCTGGCGAAAGACCTTGAACCGCGTGCCCGAATCGCCATAGCCCCAGGAAGGGGTCTCCACCTTTTGCGCCTTCAGGGCTTTCTTGACGTCCTCCACGTTGACGCCGCGCTCGGTCAGCCGCTCGGCCAGGAGGGCATACTCGCGTTCGAACTTGGCCATGATCGTGATCTCCCTTCGTCTCTGAGCGTGATGATCCTCGAAATAGGCGCTGCGGGTCTCGATGCGGCGCCCTAACGTTTCAGTTTCCTCGCCGGCACCGCCAGCGGAATGCCCAGCGCGTCCAGCGCCGCCTCGGCCACGGCCTCGCTCAGCGTCGGATGCGCCATCATGGTCTCTTTCAACTCGTCCAGCGTCGCCTCCAGCGCCAGGGCCAGGCCGCCGGGCGCGATCAAGTCGCTGGCATGGGGGCCGATGATGTGCAGCCCGAGGACCTGGCCGTGCTTGGCCTCGGCGACCACCTTGACGCTCCCCTCGGTCTCGCCCTGGGCCAGCGCCTTGCCGTTGGCCAAGAAGGGGAACTCGCCGGTCACCACATCGTAGCCCTTGGCCCGCGCCTCTTCTTCGCTCAGCCCGACGCTGGCCACTTCCGGCATGGTAAAGACGCAACTGGGGATAGCCTCCTCGCTCACGCGGACGTGGCCGCCCAGGGCGTTCTCGGCCGCCGCCACGCCCATGTGCGAGGCCCAATGGGCCAGCATGATCCCGCCGACCACGTCGCCGATGGCATAGATGTGCGGCACGTTGGTGCGGAGGTTCTCGTCCACCGGGACGCCCCGGCGGCTGTACTGCACCCCCGCCTCCTCCAGACCCAGGTTCTCCACGTTGGGCCGGCGGCTCACCGCCACCAGCAACTTTTCTCCTTGCAGGGTCTGCGCGCCGGATTTGATCTCCACGTCCACTTCCAGGAGCCCGCCCTTGTCGCGCACCTCTTTCATCCGCGTGTCGGTGAGCACCTTGATCTTGCGGCGCTTGAGCGAGCGCTCCAGGGTATTGCCCAGCATGGCCTCCATGCGCGGCAGCAACCGCGGCAGCATCTCGATCACCGTCACCTGCACGCCCAGGGCGGCATAGAGGCTGGCGAACTCGACGCCCACCGCGCCGCCGCCGATGACGATCAGGCTGGCAGGCAACTGCGCCAGCTCGAGCGCGCCGGTGCTATCCAGCACGGCGGGGGACTCCAGGCCGGGCACGGGGATGGAGGCCGGGCGCGAGCCGGTGGCGATGAGGAAATGGGTCGCCTCCACGCGCTCGCTGACCCCTGGGCCTTCCACGGCCAGCGTGTGTGGGGAGAGGAAGCGGCCATGCCCGTGGAGCACGGTGGCGCCGGCCTTGTCCAGCAGCACGCCCACGCCCGACACCAGGCGCTTGACCACCTCCGCCTTGCGCGCCTGCATCGCCGGCCAGTCGATCCCCGGCTCGCCGGCGGTCACGCCGAACTTGGCGGCGTCGCGGACGAGTTGGTAAACCTCGGCGCTGCGCAACAGAGCCTTGGTCGGGATGCAACCGACGTTCAGGCAGACGCCGCCCAGGTGCTCGCGCTCCACCAGCGTCACCTGCGCGCCCAATTGGGCCGCTCGCAGCGCGGCGACATAGCCGCCGGGGCCGCCTCCGATGATGCAGATATCTGTCTTCACGGTACCTCCGCGTGTTGTGGTCGGTTAAGCAGGCCGAAACGCCTGGAAAAGCCGCTCCACCTCGGCGCCGGAGGGGAGCGAGGTCTGAGCGCCAAAGCGGGTCACCGCCAGGGCGCCGGCGCAACTGGCATAGCGGACGGCGTCGCGCAACGAGAGGCCGCGGCTCAGCGCCACGACCAGCCCGCCGATGAAGGCGTCGCCCGCCGCGGTGGTGTCCACCACGGTAACCTCGGGGACGGGCATGTGGAAGGATCCGTCCGGCGAGGCGACGTAGGCGCCCTGGCTGCCCAGGGTGATGATCACCGTGTGGGCGCCTTGCTGGCGCAGCCGGTCGGCGGCGCGCGCCGCCGAGCCCGCGTCGCTGACGGGCAGGCCGGTGAGCCATTGGGCCTCGGATTCGTTGGGCACGAGATAGCGGACCCGGCTCAGCAGGCGCGCGGGGAGCTGGGCGGCGGGGGCGGGGTTGAGCACAACCTGCACGCCATGGCGAGCGGCCTTGTCGATGGCATGCGCCACGGTTTCCAGGGGGATCTCGAGCTGCAACACCAGGTAACGCGCCTGGCGCAGCAATCCGTCGCAATCGTCCACGTCCTGCGGCGTCACCTGCCCATTGGCCCCTGGCGCGATGACGATGCTGTTCTGGCCGGCGGCGTCCACGATGATCGTGGCGGTGCCCGTGGCGACCCCTACGGTGGCCAGGAGGTGGGCCGGATCGACGCCCTTGGCGCCCAGGTTCTGGGCCAATTGCTCGCCGAAAGCGTCGTCGCCGACGCGCCCGAGCATGGTCACGGGCTGGCCGAGCAGGGCGATGGCCGCCGCCTGATTGGCGCCCTTGCCGCCGGGGATGGTGCGGAAGGCTTCGCCGCGGACCGTCTCGCCGGGGGAGGGCAACCGGGGCGCCCTGACCACCAGGTCCATGTTCAGGCTGCCAATGACCACGATCTCGCTCACGCTTGCCCCTGCCAAGTCTAGTATGCGGACTGCACCAAGGCGATTATAGCACGGACCAGGGGGAGGGTCAATTGACGCGACCGGCATAAAAAGACTCCTCGTTGGATTCGGGGACACTTCAATCCAACGAGGAGCGTTGAGGTTAGTATGAAATTGACTCTCGAACCCCCTCAAGATTCGAAAGTGTGACCGGACGTATCGGCAAGGAGGAACCATTCCGGTCTGGCTCTATGATACACAAGGGTTATTAAGACATCATAAAAATATCCCGCCACCGTATTAGAGTTGTGTTAAAATGTACCCAACTCCTGGCGGACCAGCCGGTAGAGGTTGGGGAGGGTCTGCACGTGGTCGCCGGTGATGTGAAAGCCCTGCCCGCCCAGCGAGGTGGGGCGGTTGACGATGTTCTTGCGCGGCCGGTAATAGTACTCGGGGTTATCGTACCCCACCTTGGCGTGGTAGTCGCCCTTGAGCGGCAGGATGTCGAGATTGGCGGTGGTGATGTGCGAGACGGTGTACCCCAGGTTGCGCGCGATGGACAGGGCTTTGAGAAAGACCTCCGGCCCCAATACCGCCGAGCCGAAATTGAGGAACACCCCGCCCTCCAGCTCGCTCACCGTCTTGCAGTAGACCTTGAAATCCTGGCCGCTGGCCCAGCCCAGCGCCGCGAAATCCACCGAAGGGTGTTGGTGGATGATATCGGTGCCGATGCAGATGTGCACCGTCACCGGCACGCGCAGCAGATAGGCCTGGCCAAAGACGCTGATATCGCGGTGCGCAAAGCGCGGGTCGGTGGCGATCATCTGCCCGACGGCCTCGCCATATCCCAGCCCCGCCCGCTGGCCAGCCTGCACGGCGCCATTGATCAGGGCGCTGGTCTCCTCGGCCATGCCAAAGCTGCCGGTCTCGATGCTATCCGCCACGTCCTCGCTGGTCTCGCCGATCAGGGCCAGCTCGGTATCGTGGATCGAGCCGGCGCCGTTGGTGGCCAGGTGCGTGAAGATGCCCCGTCGCATCAGCTCGATCAGCAGCGGCCCGAGGCCGCATTTGATCACATGAGCGCCGAGCATGCAGAGCACAGGGCGTCCGGCGCGCCGGGCCTGGGCGATGGCGCGGGCCACCTGGGCCAGATCGGCGCTCTCGAAGGGCGGGCAGGGGCTATCCGGCCCGATCAGGTCCTTGCCCGTGACCAGGTTGCGGCGGTCCTTGATGGGATAGGTGTGGATGCCATCCAGCTCCAACGTGGGGTAAGGCATGGGGTACCTCCTATACGGGTTGCGCCCCGTTTTGACAATCGGGCGCAGGCGAAATATGCTACTCTATCATCTGGCTAGAATGTGCTGGGGAGGAGAGCTGTGCCTCGTTTCGACCTGATGTCCCTGGCCAGCATCGCATTGCTGGCATTGGCGATCTATCAAGCGTTTCGCTCCTGGGAGCAGCGGGAGATGCCGCTGGCTCTGGGGCTGCTGTCGCTCAGCGCGCTGCAGGTCATCTGGCTGCTGGGCCTCTTGGCGCCGTGGGGCGCGCTCAGCGCCCAGACCTGGATCGTGGTCCTGGCGGGCATGATGGCCTGCCTGGCCTGGGGCCTGCTGAACATGGAGCCGCGCGGCTACACCCGCTCTGCCGCTGTATTGGTGCTGATCATCGCCGCGGCCCAGTTCCTGGTGGGGTCCGGTATCCTGGGCCTGCCGTCGCTCTAGCGGGGGCGCCTGGCTACGCCTTGTTCTTGTACCAGCCATATTTGACAAAGGCCTTGCAGGCCAGCTCCTGGATCTCGGGGGTGATGCCGATGGCCTCGTTCCCGCCATAGTACCCGGCGATGAACCCACCTCCCTGATTGCCCAGCTTGGCGATCATCTCGCGGGCATCGGCCTCGATGAGCACCGAGTCTCGCGTCTGCAGGGTGCTCTGGATGTCCACCGGGCACCAGAAGGTGACCTGGCCCGACCACTGCGCC
>Ga0209613_1002400_pt1 | contig 14018 bp, 10 predicted proteins | sample BioC13SIPDNA_2_FD_185747 | JGI IMG/M metagenome (GOLD analysis project Ga0209613, IMG submission 185747) | Anaerobic biogas reactor microbial communites from Washington, USA - Biogas_R2_A C13 SIP DNA (SPAdes) (version 2) | ecosystem: Engineered > Bioreactor > Anaerobic > Unclassified | place... | reverse complement strand
CACCTAGTTTGCATTGTTGGCATTGTTGCGCGAAGTTTTTGGGTACTTTTGGCTCACTTGGGGGGTGATGATTTCGCGAGTTTGAAAGGGCAGTGATTGGTTTGGTGTTATACATGCGTACACAGATACGATGTTACCAGGTGAGGAGGAAAAGTCAAGAGGTTTTTTGAACACCCCCGGATGAGTGAGAGGATGATTACGAAGGGGGCTTCGGTCGTAGCGGAGGACTTGACAGAGACGGGGAGTTCGAAACTGGGGAGGTCGGACTACCGACCGCACGAGGGGGGAACGCTGATCTTCGCTGATCCGGCTGATCGGGGCGTGTTCATGCGTACGAAGTGGGCCGGTGCTTCGATGGGTGGATTTGGCGGGCACGTTGTTTTGAACATGAGTTGACGGAGCGATCGGAGACGGGGATACAGGCAGGGGAACTTTTCGGGCAGGGGAATCGCTGCTGGTGGGCTGTTGGGGAGTCTCGCCGTGTGGCACTGTTTGCTTGCCAAGCAGTGCGCATGCGAATGGGCAAGAAGGAAACGGAAACCAACACAGAACCGGAATGCTAATACAGGGCGTGATGGGGTGGACAATCCTATCGTCCGTCGGCACTGCTTGGCAAGCAAGCAGTGGCGCACGCTGATTGGTTCACACGGTCACGCAGGGCCACCTGCCCCCTTTCCGATCGATGGGCAACGGGCGTCGTTCGTCAGCCGGACGAACCGGGTTGAGGTGGATGTGTAGACGGTGTTCTCGAATTCGATGTGAATGGGCCTGGCCATGGGGGTGGTTTAGTGTCTTTGTGCTGGACTTGTGCGCATGGTGCGTGCATGTTTGTGAAGGATGGATTGTGGGCTTGCCCCGCTTTGGGAATTGCGTGAGCGGACATCAAGTGGCGTACAAAAACACCCCTATTAGCTGTTGTCAGGCACAGAAATGCCCCACATTGTGTCGAGTGTGTGTCAAGTGTTGACTCTGAACGAACTCGACTCGGACGGGTCTTGCCATGCTGGAAGGCTGCGTCGAAACGCCGATTCTGTCAAGAGCAAGAGTTGACCCCGTATCCCCGTATCCGTATCCGTATCGCCGGGCTTCCTCAAGAGGTGACCCCGTATCCCAAGAGGTGACCCCGTATCCGCTCCCAAGCGTACTTCTCTTGGAGACCCCGGCTCTTTCATGGTATCTGGAATTCCCGATCAGGGCCACCCGCCCATCCCCGCGGATTGGCTAATCCAGAGAGGAAATCACGGTGATTCTCGGGCGAGATTGCCGCAGAGAATCGAACGCCTCTTTCGTAATCGACGTACTTCTAACATTGATGAATCGTAGTGACTCTGAGGTTCCCAGGGAGATGAGGTACTCGTCTGTGATGGGCGTGCCATCCAAGTCCACACTCACCAATTGCGGCAGCCGACTCAACTCCCTGATTCCCGCTGGCGTCACTGGACAACGATTCATGCGCACGCAACGCAACGTCTTGTGTTGCCCAAAAGCAGCAAAACAATCGCCGCCTATGTTCGTTCCCGAAAGTGATAAGAGGTACAACTGAGGCAATCTCGCGATTGAACGAATGCCTTCATCCGTACAGTTCGTATCGTCGATACTCAACAACTGCAATTGGTCCCAGCCAAGCAGTTCCTTGATCCCAGTGTCGGAAATGGGACATCCATCCAAGAACAACCGCTTAATGTTCCGAGCATTCTTCAGCGATGCAAGATCGGCGTCACCTACGCCGCTGCGTTCGAGATGCAGGTCAATGCTCCCACTCAAGTACTCAAGAGGCTTCAGCTCGGTACCGCTGACGGCCTTGTCTCTCAGGTCAATCGCAGACACCTTCGCAACTGCATTCCACCCAACAACAGTTGCAGCCCACGATTCCATCATGCCACCGAATCGCCACTCTTCATAGTACACAGATGCTCCCTTCGAAAGCACGGGGCGCAGAAGTGACTGCTGGCGTCTAGAACTCCGGAACCACATGCCCGCAAGTGACATCAGCACTGCGATCCCAAGCGTCAGGATGAACACGGTACGAAGACGATACTGCAATCTCATGACCAAACGCGCCTATCCGAGATCTTCGCACGTATTCATGCTAGTCCAACTCTTCCTCGATGTCATCCATGAAATCGCGCAGATCGAGGAGTGTTTGACTATCCGCCTTGCCATACCCAAGTGTTCCCGGGTCACCCGAATGAACAGACGCGAATGAATTCCCATGGTCGAGAACGCCATGCCAGAGTACTTCATGAATAATGAGGTTCGCATAAGACACATCCCAATTCGGTGTCTTCCCAGACGAATTGATCAGCCAAAGGTCGGCAAATCCAAGGGCTTGAATATTCAGTGGTGCCCTATATGCTCCGCCCTGGCCAAGCGCAAGGCCGGTTCGGTTGAAGAAGACATAGTGGTTATGGTAGAGCTGATTTCGTGTGGGCCAATACCAGAATGGGGTGTGTACTGCCGCGCCACCAAGCATAACCACGGTATCCGATACAATCCAAAGACTGTAGGGATGCCATGGGTAACCATTCCAGAAAGGCTCCCGATCGAAGGACCGACCGATGCCAGGTGGCTCGCTCTTCACCTCAATGACATACACGTTGAAGTCAGCATCTGCATCTTTGAATGCCTGCAGTATCTTCTCCCGTACCCTTTCGAAATTGAATTCCTTGGGGGCTCCGTTAGTGTTGATGTATATGACTAGATCTGCCACCAATCCGGTGGGGTCCATGCGTGTTACAGCTTGGTTTCCGACGTAGCGGAAAGGATTCGAGTCAGCCGCTGCAAAGCCAATCGGGTCTATACTTACCCAGCAACCACCTACTGGATCGTACCACCGATTGAGATTGTTCTGAAGGCCTGTGAATTCGTCCGCAACACGACCGGTGAAGCCGAACAAGTGATCGACGGCGGCGTTTGTTTCGAAGACGAGTCGCCCGAAGGCGTCGTAGGTGCGGTGGTTGGCCACGGTGGTGACGCAGGTGGAGTCGTCGTATTCGGCTAGGTCGCGGACGGTACCGAGGTGGTCGGTAAGGGCCCAGAGGACGTCGCCTTCGACCGAAACGTCGTCGACCTGCTCGTCGGCCAGGACCTGGTCGACGGCGTCGCCCCAGAGGTAGCGGTGGCTAAGCTGGGGGGCGCCCTGGGCGTCGTCGTCGAACTGGAGGACGATCTGGCCGATGTTGTCCTCGGTGACAGCCGCACGGTCGGTGAGCGAGACGTCTTCGGGCGTGCCGTCGTAGACGAAATAGGTGTCGTCGAAGCCGAGGGGGCCGGCGCCGTCGGTGTCGACGGCGCGGGCGATCCAGCGGTTGAGGTAATCGTAGGTATACTCGACGACCTGAGTGGCCGGGCCGGCGGCGCTCGCGCGCTCGGTGACACGGATCAGCCGGTTGCGGTGGTCCCACTCGTACTCGATCACCTTGCCGGTGGCGATCTCGGTGCGGAGGATGCGGTTGTCCTCGGCATCGTACTGGTAGTTGTAGACGCCGTCGGAGAGAAGCTGGTTGTTGTCGCCGACGACGTAACTGCCGCCGATGCGGTTGCCGTTTTCGTCGTACCGGGTATGAAGAAAGAGAGAGCGGCGTTTTGCCCTGAGACGGTTTGCCGCGAAGAATAGTCGTACCGGGTTCGGGGCGAAGTGTCGCCGGTGTGAAATGGCAAAGCCGTTTTGACAAAGCCCGGAAGAGACAGGCAAGACCGGAGGGCCGGGACACTTCGGGGCCGCTCGGCTACGTTTATGGGCTTCGAGCCCGACGTCGTAAGTGAGCGCCCCTCCGGCCCACCCGGTTGAGCTTCGAGCTCGCAGAGGTAGTTGCCGCTTGGCCCTACTTCGGCAGGGGGAACGCGGACTCGTAGTCCAAACCCGTCTGCCTCCGTTTGGGTACCGAGCCCAACGGGTCGCCCTCGGTCTTGCCCCGACAAGGGAGGCAATCCCATGCCAAAGAGAATCATACGCTACGTGGGCCTCGACGTCCACAAGCGGGTGGTCGAAGCGTGCATCGTCGACGGCGCCGGCAACGTGCTGCGGCGTGAACGGTTCACCCTGAACCGCCAGACCCTGGAACGGTTCGCCGCCAAGATGCTGCGGCGGACCGACCACGTGGCCCTGGAGGCCACGACCAACTGCTGGGCCGTGGCGGACATGTTGCGGCCCCACGTGGCTCGGGTGCTGGTCTCCAACCCGATGGCCACCAAGGCGATCGCCCAGGCCAAAGTCAAGACCGACAAGGTCGACGCCCACGTGCTGGCCCAATTGCTTCGTTGCGACTTCCTGCCGGAGGTCTGGCAGCCCGACGAGGCCACCCGGCGTTTGCGTGAGATGACCGGCCGGCGGAGCACTCTGGTCGGCATGCGCACGGCGATGCGCAACCGGATCCACGCCGTGCTGGCCGTGCGTCTGATTGAAACGCCCATAAAGCTGTTCACCCCAGCCGCGCGGGAATGGCTGGCCGGCGTCGAGCTGGACGAGCAGGGGCGGTTGCTGGTCGACCTGGAACTGCGGCAGATGGACCACGTCCAGAAGGAGATCGATTTGCTGGACGAGGAACTTGCCCGCCGGGCCTACGCCAGCGACGCGGTCAAGCTCCTGATGACCCTGCCCGGCGTGGACGCGGCGACGGCCCTGGCGATACTTGCCGCTTGGGGCGATCCGACCCGGTTCCCCGACGCCGACCACGCGGCCGCCTACCTGGGCCTGGTGCCCTCGACCAAGCAATCGGCCGACCGCTGCTACCACGGACCGATCACCAAGCGGGGCAACTCGCAGGCCCGCTGGATGCTGATCGAGGCGGCCCAGCACCTGGACAAGCACCCCGGTCCCCTGGGACACTTCTTCCGCCGGCTGGCCAGGAAGAAGAGCCGCAACGTGGCCGTCACGGCCTGCGCGAGGAAGCTGGCGGTGATCGCCTGGCAGATGCTGATTGCCGGCGAGCCCTACCGTTATGCAATCCCGCGTTCCACCGAGGACAAACTGCGCCGTCTGCGGGTGAAGGCCACGGGCGAGCGCCGCAAGAGTGGAAGCCCCAAGGGCACGAAGTGCACGGCCAAGCTGCCGGGCGGCAGCCGCACGATCCGTTCCTTGCCTGAAGTCTGCCGCAGCGAGGGGCTGCCCGCCCCGCGGGGGCTGTCGCCGGGCGAGCGGCGCACCGTGCGTCAGGCCGCCTGCGAGGCCCACGTCGCCCGGATCGCCGAGCCGCAGTTGGCGCCCAGACGTAGCGACAAGTCGAGTAAACCGCCGGCCGACTATCCGCGAAAAGCCTCCTCCAGAAGAAAGGCCTGATTATCCCGCTAAGGTAATAACATTAACGGTCCGGAAACGCCACGCACGTGCCTCCAACCCGGCGGCACGGGCATCCTGCCAGGGGTGCGCGCCGTCGGCCTGCTGCCTCGCCCGGTTTCGCCCGCCTCCTGCGGGCGAGCAGGGGGACGAGTCCCCTCCCCCTGCACCCCCTACCCTCTTCTCCGTTCCAGGACAGGAAGAATCCGCCGAAAAATCCGCGATTGCCAGTTGACACGGACAGAGGTAATCGTAGCGGATAGTGACTTGCTCTTTGGCCACCGTGTCGAGAAGATTCTCGGAATTGAACGAGAACTGTATTGCGTCCGAGTGTTGGACAAGATTGCCGGCGGGATCGTAGTTGCACGGCTGACCCCCACGACCGACCAGGCGACCAGCCCAGTCGAACTCACATCGAACAGCTTCCCCGTCGGAGTCCGTGTTTGCGACCCTGTTTCCCAGTCGGTCGTACGCGTACTGGAAGACCCGACCGCCGACATCGCTACAGCTTGACACGCGTGATACGCGATGCATGAGGTCGTACTCGTAGGTCGTCACGCATTGCAGGCCGGCCAGACGCTCCCTGACCTCACGAAGGAGACCATCAGGAAAGTGTTCATAGCGGAATTCGGCGAGGCATTGACCCCCAGCACCGAGGTGCACGATCTCCACAAGTGAGCCTCGCAGGTTGAAGGTCCAGGTCGTCTGTATCCCGTTGGGGAGAGTGCGTCGAACGGCGAGTCGATGAGGGAGGTACTCGTAGGAGGCCTCGCCTCCGGGGATCCTCATAGACTTGAGGCGTCCGAGGAAATCGTACCGGTAATCAGACCTGAACCGACTGATCGAGGCGGCAATGAGTTGGCCGAGGCCGTCATATTCCACATGGAGTGCCGGCATCCCGGTCCGGGTAGCGGATGTCAAACGGCCGAATTCGTACCCGTACTGCACGGTCCCTTGGGAGTCATACATCGCGCTGACCCCATCCTCGCCAAATTCCCAGACGACGCGCGTGCCGTCGGGCGCCCGCTTGACCAGCCGGTCGCCGCTGCCATTCCCCCGCGGCTCGCCGTGATAGGTTGTTGTCCTGCCCCCAGGGTCCGTCATCGCGGTGATACGACCCTTTGTATCGCGATCGATCTTCCATTGGACGACGGGCTCCTTGCCGCCTTTGGCCTGTTGATGCGAACGAGCGGCGGCCGGATCTGAATCTTGTGATTCAGAGTGGTCGGAGCTTCCACTGGAACGACAGCCACCCAGCAGGGACAGTACAATCAGAAGAGAGCAAAGAGGCTTCATGGCCGTACTTCCTCGACAAGGATTTCTGACACGCGTACCCCGATAGCCGCGGGTGATGAACTGTCCGGCTAATCGCCCATATCTTGGGGCTTCACCCTGAACAGTTGGGCGCCCTCGCCCCAAGGTCGTGGTCGCGGATGGCGGCCACGAGGAACTGCTGAATCCTTTCGCGCTCGCGCTCACCTGGCTTGCCTGGGCTAAAAACCATGTCGGCCGACATTCGGCGCGCCGCGTCTTCAGGATTTGACTGACTCCGCTCCAGCCACTCCGTAAACCACTGCTGCACCTCATCGGACATCCCCTGCTTCTTGGGAGGCGAGCCCATCCGGAACTCGCCAGCGGGCAGCGTGATGAAGCTGTCACGGAACGTCCGGGCAACCCGGCGGGCCTTTCTGCCGTGTTTGCCGGCCAAGATCTCTTCAAACTCGCCCAGGAAGGAATGATGTACGCGCATTGCCTCCGCTTCTCCTTCTCGGGCGTATTGCTCCATCGGTATCCATGAGCGGTAGATCATCTCACTGGGGCGTCGGTCTGCAGGACCGTAGAGCGTCTCCATGGCCCCAATCCACGACTCCGGCTCTCGGGCATCGGCGGGCATTTCCGTGGCGAACCGCCATACCCAGTAGTACTCCTCCCTTGGCGGATCGTCGGCGAGATACACCCACTGGTTCAGTTTGGCGGTAGCTCTCTCCTCCTTGGTGCAGTGTTGACTGAGCCAGTAGGCCGCCAGGAACTCCTGTAATGTGCGGTTTCGCCACAGAATCTGATCCAGTCCCTCCGACTTGCTGGAATCCACGTCGAACAACCCCTGCTGAAGGACGTCGTTCATGGCGCCCAGGCGATGCACATCCTGGAGGAAGTGGGTGTAGTCGGCCTCGTAGTGCGGCTTGCGTACCCGCTCGTACACCCGCTCGCAGAACTTCTGGAACTGTCCGCGCTCGACACCGCGGAAATTGGGAACTCCGGTCGGTTCCTCACTGGAAGACGGGTCAAGATCTCGCGGCACACGCGTGGCCACCATCTCGAAGGCCATCGCTCCGAGCAGCTTGAATGCCTGTTGGACGGATTGTCGCTGTACGGAACGCGGCACGGGGCTACCGACGGGCAACCCAAGTAGCCTGGCCTCGTCCGCCAAGAGGCCTCCCTGGATCATCCGGTTGATTGCCTTCCAATACACGTCGGCGGGAGTCCGGATCTCCGTGAGTTCTCGGTCCGACAACCGCTGCAAGTACTCCAACACCCGCGGTACGGAGAGGATTTCCCGGGCTTCTTCTGGAATGCGGTCGATCCGATCGTTGCCCTGGTCGTCCTTTCCCAGGTAAAGCCGCTGCTGCGGCTCGGTGAACTCGTCCAACTGGAGGAATCGCCAGCCATCGCCGTTGGCGCCAAACAGCACCGTCCAGTGGCGTCGCAACGCGTGCGGACGGCCGCTGATCACGAATCGGCACTTCTGCCAATGAGTATCGCCAAGCAGATAGGCAAGCGTCCGGATTGCGCCCTCGTTGCCGCCCGTCTGGTCGATGGCATCGAACAACAACACCAATCGACCCTGGCGTCGAAGCCGGTCGAGCAAGCGGATGGCTTGGTCTTCAGGAAGTTGACGCTCCCCATTCCTCTCTGCCTGCCGCAGCAAAGGAAGAAGGATTTTCTGGGAGAAGTCCGGCCCGACCTGGGGGAGACTCGCCAGTTCGATCAGAAATGCCAGCGTGCCGCGGCCGGGCTCGTTGAACATATCATGCAGCCAGCCCATGTTGACCGACTTGCCCATGCCCGCGTCGGTGGTAAGCGCGACCCGGCTGAAGTCGCATCGCCTGCCCGGGGCAAATTGCACGGAGTTTCCCACCACGTCGCGGCGGGTGACGGGGATCCAGGCGCCGTCATCTGCTACGGGCGAGCCCGGGGTCCCTGGACGCCGGCTGCGAAAGTACTCGACCCGCAAGTAGTGCAGAGGGTTGTCGGTCTCAGTGAGTAACCGGATCCCCTGGTCTGTGATTAAGGGCGGTTTGCGACTCATCGGTCCATTCCCAGCCACGACTCGATCTCAGGTCAGCGAAGATCCATTGTTGATATTCCGGCCCCGTGGATCAAGCCGCCTCAGCTCCCTGGCGAGTTGTGGATGGCCGGGTCAGCAGAAGGCCTGCAAAAGAAAAGGCACCTGGCCGGATCTCAAATCGCACAAGCCGGACAAAGGATCGATCGAATGGGTCAACCATAAGCTGGAAAACCCGAGGGCAACCGAATTCCAAAAAAGGAGACGCAGCCCGTTTTGAACTGCCTTTTTGGTGGTAAGGGACGAAAAACACAGGGGGTTCAACGATGCCTGATGGAAAACGGAAGCGCCGGCACTCAGGGAATCCGGCGAAAAAGGCTTGGTATGCTCACTACCGCAGTCACCGCTTTCGGGATCGGTACGGTCGGTTGTCAGATCCCGATCCAATTCGGTCGTTTCAGTCCAGGCGGAATACCTGACGGCGTTGGCCTGCCATGGCTTAGCTCTGCCCGGCCGGCGCCCCACGAGCCCCGCATACCCGGCAGTTTTTGGATCCGCCCACGGGGCCCTCGTGGATCTCCAGACCTCGGCCGGCGTGCCAGCGCAGCCGGGTCCAATGACTGGTTCGCAGCTCTCCACCGAGCAGGTCCAGCCACAATTGCACGCCGACTGCCACACTCATGGTGTTGATGGTTACTAGGGAACCTGCTCTTTCCTCACTCCACTCGCGGGCCGCTGTGCGCCGTAATGCCCCCGGCGGTGCCAGAAGCTCGTAACGAGCTTCCTCCTCATCGGGCAGGCCGCCCACGCATTTGACGCAACCTTGACGAGGGACGAGAAGACGAACGTCGGCTGCAATCTGCCGCTCGCCCGCCTCGTTGATCGTGACTCCCGTTCCGATATCCAAGTGGACCTTGAGATAGCGATCGGCCAGCATCGCCACGGTCAGACGAGGTGTATCGCTGTCCGTGCACGTAACCAGGAGGTCGGCCGCACGCACCCTATCTACCACGCGGGCATCGGCGGCGCTGCAGTCCAGTCCCTGAACCAGCATGTCCGAGCGGAACCGTACGAGTCGCTTGGCCAGCGCCTCCACCTTCTTCTTGCCCACGTCCTCTTCGGTCACGCCCAGCATCGAGTCCAGGTTGTGCACTTCCAGCGTATCCGGGTCACAAAGCAGCACGCGACTTACACCCAGCGCGGCCAGTTGCAGGGCCAGGATGGAGCCCGACCGCGAAGCACCGAATAAGGCCACCTTCGCCGTCCGGACCTTTTGCCATACCGCGTCACCGAGCGCACCCCGTGACCGACTCCAGCGGAGCAAGGCGGTGCTGGTCATATCGCCATCGACCGCCGAGGGAGGCTCTCGATCCGCCCGCACCATTCCGGGGCCAATCACGCGAATAGTACCAAGGGGCACACGATTCTCGCCTTGAACCACCATTCCATCCCAACCTGTGTGGTCGTCGCCTATTCCGATTAGCGCCACGACCAGGAGTTGGGCTGCGCGAGGGCGCAACCGCGCGACCCAATCCTCTGGAGAATGAGGATTCATTGAGGAAGGGCAGACGATAACGACCCAGTCGGCCAGGGCGGGATATTGCGTTCCTTCCGGCAGCTCGTTGGTCACCTCCAGATCGCGGACCAGCAACTCCGTCCGTTCGTCGTATCGATTCAGGCGCAGTTGTCCGACGGCCGCCGTTCCCGGCCGTGTGACGAGCGTTGGGAGGACCTGCTCCCAAGCCCCGCGGGCAATTACTAGCTCGTAGCCAGGCATTCGAGGCACTCCTTCCAAATGAAACTCGCGTTGGCTTGATGGCTTGAACTGGCGTACCCGATATAGTTGCTATCTCCCTTCAGTGGGTCAGCTTCGTTGGGCTGATCGTTTCCGAAGCACGGCCCGTCACAGTAAAGGCACGCAGAGCGCCCCAGATTGGAGACCTCAGACTGGATGCGACGATGGACGGCAGAATAAGTCGCGGGATGGCCGAGGCACGCCGCCTCGCCACACACTGATCACCTCGCAAAGAAATTCCGCCAGATGGCCATCGGTACTCTTCGATGCCTTGTGCCTCTTGCTGGTTGGGGCCGTTGCGGATTTCGGTCCCCCTGCGTTGTTAGAGACACCCCAGCAGGAAGGTTGACCGGGATACACGGCAGGCCGGAAAGCAACATTCATTGAGATTAACGGGGTGCCAGATGGCATTGCCGCTGGCAGACGGCGCGTTCGGTTGTTACGTGGTGATCGCGCGCCTGGGAGAATCGAAGATCGGCCGCCCCTTGCAGGAAGGCCGGTCGGTGTAGTTGGTACGGTTAGGCCATCGCTGTCGGTTGACCTGTGTGTGGGCAGTGCGGCAAAATGGGGGTCGCTGGACGAAGGCGATCGGGGAACTCCGCTCCCAGCGACGAGGCGCATCGTACGTTACACAGGCACTCTATTGGCCAAGGACGTGAACCATGTCGACTGTAACGGTCTCCGCAATCGACCCTCCGCCCTACATCGCCGACCAGGGACTGGTGCTCCTAAAGGCCAATGCCCCCAACCCGCGGCAGTTGCTCAGCCCCGAGGCCTTCCGCTCGGCCCGGCTGGGCGAGAACGGCCGCGAGGGAGTCAGTCGGTCGGATTCATCGTGGTGGTCGCCGATTACCCGCAACGAGCTCTTTTTCAATTCGGACTGGCAGCGGCTCTGCATCGCCACGGACGCCGGTATCGGCAAGACGACGCTGCTCCAGTGGGCCGAACAAGCGTGGGCGGCCTATCAACCTGGCGTGCTGGCCCTCTATGTGGAATCCCACCGGCTGCCGACCTCCTATTCCAGATACTTGAGTGGGAACGAAGAGCCCGGTCTGCTGGTTGATTTGCTGTGCGGCGCGCCGGGCAATGATCAGCGCACTTGGCCGAAGGCCGAGCGGCTTCTCCGCCGGCTGATCCGACAAAATCGTCTGGTGTTACTGGTTGACGGACTCGATCAGACACGGAGCTACGAGGGCCGCCTGGAGAACCCGAAGATCGCGGCGCTGGCCGATTTCCTCCGCCAGGAAGGCAGCTCGTGCCGGGTGGTGATCGCCGGCCGCCCGCACGCGGTGGACCGCTATTGGGGGGGCCTGTTTGACCAGCGGGACTGGCGTTTTGCCCAACTGGAGCCCTTCACGCCCGAGCAGGCCGAGTCGTATCTGGGCCTGGATCGGCTGAGACACCTCAAGCACCTGGAAGTGGAGATCCTCTCGATTCCCCGTTCTCTGGAAGTGATCCGGGCGATGGCGCCGGAGCAGCTTGAGGATCTGCGTACGGCCAGCGACGTCTATTGGAAGTCGGTGCTGCAGATGCTCTTCAAGTCGCCCCACGTGGATCGAGAGCCCTCGGGCGGCCGGTTTGTGGCCGATGACGCGTTGTGGCTCTTGGGGGCGATGGCCTTCGAGATGACCCTGGCAGGGAACTTTGAGGGAGTGCCCGAGGGTGAGTTCGCAGACTTCAAGAAGTCTCTTTGGAAACGTCAAGCCGGGAACACCGAGTGGAACTTTGACGACTTCCAGAACAAGTTGGACTTGCTCGGCCAGACGAACGAGTTCCTCGAGTTTGGCTTTCTGGAGGGTTGGGGACTGAAGCAGGTGTTCTGGCGGAACCGCACGCTTCAGGAGTTCTTTGCGGGCTTGTGGCTGGCGCGGTTTGCATCAGCAGAAGACAGCAAGGAGATGGGCCGGTGGGCATATCACCCGGATGACTGGAAGTCAGTGCCCTTCTACTGGACCTGGCGGTTTGCCGCGGAAATGCTGGCTGCGGCCCGGGCCAAGGAGCGCTGGGTGGCCTCGATGAAGCCTCTCTATCAAAGGCGAGATTACCGACCGACGGAGCTGATCTATCGCAGTTGGCAGACGATGGAGGTGGCCCGCACGAGCCGACAGGCAGGTGAGGAGGACGCGTGGGAGCAGTACGAGCAAAACGTATTGCGGCCGTACCGGTGGGAATTTCAGAATCTGCTGAGTCAATCCGTGCCCCAGCTCGTGTCGGATGCCATCCAGATAGGGCGACAGGAAGGAATATTGGGACTACTCGACGGCCTGCGCCGGCGTGGGGTTGCGCGTAAACTGCTGGCGGAGTTCCGGCCGATTCCGCCGGACGAGGAAGGCCGATTCGAGGATGAAGGACTTTGGGAGACGGCAATCGACACCCCGTTCGAGATGGCCTGTTACCAAGTCACGAATGCGCAATACGAGTTGTTCGACCGGCGTCACAAGGCACTACGGAACAAATACAGCCGAGGCAATCGAAATCCTGTGATCCGGGTGACCTGGTACGACGCGTGGGCATTCTGTTTGTGGCTGGGCGAGGAATACCGACTGCCGACGCAAGAGGAGTGGGAATTTGCCTGCCGAGCGGGAAGCAGCGGGCGCTGGTGCTTCGGGGACGACGAGTCGCAACTAAAGGACTATGCGTGGTATGACGAGGAGGTCACGTTCTTCCAAGGTACACGGTGTAACGGAAACTCGGACGCCTGTACCCATCCGGTTGGCCAACTGAAGCCGAACCGCTGGGGGCTCTACGACATGCACGGCAATGTTTGGGAATGGTGCGACAGTTGGTCCGCCAGATACCAGTTCGCCCGCGTGTTCCGTGGCGGCGCGAACTACGACCCCGCGAGCTTTACTCGCTCTGCATGCCGCGAATGCGCTCCTCCGGGGTTTTGCGAGCCCGTCCTCGATATCGGTTTTCGTGTGGCCAGGGCTCTTCAATGAAAACCTTTCCCCTTCCACCCTGCGCTCGCGTTGCGCGGCCGGGAATACCTTTCTCTGCGAAGCCAGCCGTGGGGAAGGATGATCGACCAGGATGCGACCGACGATTCTTCTTCGCCGTCGGATTTGCCGGCGCGGTGCTCCTCCCGCTGCGGAGGAGCAGGGAGCTACTGACATCGAATCAAGAAAATTCACCCAAGGTCCATCGGAACTGCCTTTGCGACCGGTAGACCTCGCCTCACTGAAAGACGAGCCGATGGGAGGACCGCGTATGCAAATCCGAACCAAGAGGTATGGCGTACGCTCTCGGGCACGCCAGGCGCTCTGCCTGGCATTACATGACGAGGAGCGTGATGTGCGAGTGGCGGCGGTGAAGGGACTGGCAGTGCTGGACAACCTGGCTGGCGATGTCGTGGCTGCCCTAGACCATAGAGGAGGCGGTCTCCACAGGTGTGGCAATTTCGATGACAATGCCTTGCAATTTCGCCGACGGATGCTACAAGGGATGCGGGTGAGCCGCCGTCGTAACATACCCTGGTCGGCCCTCGGACGGGTGGCTACAGCGCGTCGGGAATGCCCAGTTCCGGGGGGTTGGGGAATAAGCCGTCCCCGCCTATCCCAGTGATTTTTCGACGAAGCTGTAAAAGTCCGGACGGGGAGGCACTTGCGGCAAAATTCGAAAAAGAATATCGAGCAACCCGGTGACAACCGTGCGGCCAACTGCCT
>Ga0209613_1002383_pt1 | contig 14081 bp, 9 predicted proteins | sample BioC13SIPDNA_2_FD_185747 | JGI IMG/M metagenome (GOLD analysis project Ga0209613, IMG submission 185747) | Anaerobic biogas reactor microbial communites from Washington, USA - Biogas_R2_A C13 SIP DNA (SPAdes) (version 2) | ecosystem: Engineered > Bioreactor > Anaerobic > Unclassified | place... | reverse complement strand
CCGTTTCCACGCACGAAGGAGGCGGTGCAGGTGCACCTGAGCGAGTACTACGCGATCATCACGCACGCCGACCATCACATCGGCCGCATCCTCGACGCGCTCGAAGCCTCCGGCGAGGCCGACAACACGATCACCATCTTCTCTGCCGACCATGGCCTGGCGGTCGGCCAGCACGGGCTGATGGGCAAGCAGAACCAGTACGAGCATTCGGTGCGCGTGCCGCTGATACTCTGCGGCCCCGGCATCGAGGCCGGCCGCAAGAACGATGCGATGGTCTACCTGCCAAGCCTGTTCGCGACAACATGCGAGATGGCCGGAATCGACACACCCGAGACGGTCCAGTTCCCCAGCCTCGTGCCCTTGCTGACGGGCGAGAAGAGCAAGCTGCACGACTCGATCTACTGCGCCTACCGACACTTTCAGCGGATGGTCCGCACCGAGCGATACAAGCTGATTCGCTATCCGCACGTCGGCGAGGTGCAACTGTTCGACCTGCAGGACGACCCGTGGGAAATGAACGACCTGGCCGAGGACCCCCAATACGCCCGGACCGTCAAGACGCTCGACGCCGAGCTGCACCGCTGGATGCACATCACCGGCGACGAACTGGACTTCGCCAGCCTGTGACTTGGGCAGGTTGAGGTCGAAAGAGGATGGCATCCATATCTGGCGCACTCGCTTTGTCATTCCGAGCCCATTCGGGTCCCTCAGGGCAGGCTACGTCGAGGAATCTGGCAGGGAATAAGCCAGTACCCGATCCTTGGCCAGATCCCTCGACTGCGCTGCGCTTCGCTCGGGATGACAGACAGAGGGCAGTCGTCCAACAGTGGTCTTCAAGAGCCATGGCATGACTCGGCCACCATCTGCCGACCGCACACGATGGGACCACACGGGCTATACTCCAGTTGCTCTGCTGGATCGAAGCCATTACAATCAACGCATGAGTGCACCGCCGGAACCTTCGATGCCGCAGGGGAAGGCGCCGTCGCCGAACCCGACCGCCGAGTCTGTCGACGACGGTATCGACATTTTCCTGCTCCGGGCGAATCTGGCCCTGAGTCCGGCCGAACGCCTCCGCCGGCATCAGATCGCCCTGGATCGCATGCGGAAGCTGCAAGAGGCGAGATTCCTGTGAGGGCCCACTGAGAGACGAAGAAGCTCCTGGATGACCTTAGGGGATCCAAGAGCCTGCAAGGAGATGCCATGATCGACAGACGCGATTTTCTCAAGCTCATCGGCGCTGCATCGCTGGGAGCAACGGGCCTGAGCCGTGCCTTTGCGAAGCAGACTGCCGGCAAACCGAATATCGTCGTCATCCTGGTGGACGACCTCGGATACGGTGACCTGTCCTGCTACGGCGCGACGGATCTCAAATCGCCTCACATCGATTCGCTCATGGCTGGTGGGATGCGGTTCGACAATTTCTATGCGAATTGCCCGGTCTGCTCGCCGACGCGGGCGGCGCTTCTGAGCGGGCGCTATCCCGACATGGTGGGCGTGCCCGGCGTGATCCGAACACACATCAAGAACAACTGGGGCCGCCTGTCGCCCGATACGATTCTGCTGCCGGCGATGCTCAAACGCGCCGGCTACCACACCGCCCTGGTCGGCAAGTGGCACCTGGGCCTGCACTCGCCCGACAGACCCAAGGAACGTGGCTTCGACCACTTCCACGGCTTCCTCGGCGACATGATGGACGACTATTACACCCACCGCCGGCACGGGATCAACTACATGCGGCTGGACGACCGCGAGATCGACCCACAGGGCCATGCGACCGACCTGTTCTCGCAGTGGGCCGTCGAGTACCTCCAGGAGCGAGCCGGAGCGAAACAGCCGTTCTTCCTGTACCTGGCCTACAACGCCCCGCACACGCCGATCCAGCCGCCCGACAAATGGTTCGAGCGGGTCAGACAACGACAGCCCGGCATCAGCGATCGGCGGGCCAGACTCGTCGCGCTGATCGAGCACATGGACGCCGGGATCGGCAAGGTGCTGGACGCGTTGAAATCGATAGACCCCGACCGCAAGACGCTCGTGCTCTTCGCTTCCGACAACGGCGGACAGCTTAACGTCGGCGCCGACAACGGCCCCCTTCGCGCGGGAAAGCAGGACATGTACGAGGGGGGCATCCGCGTTCCGATGTGCGCCGCCTGGCCGGGCCGGATCAAGCCGGGCTCGCGAAGCGACCGCGTGGCCCTGACGATGGACATCTTCCCCACCGCCTGCGAGGCGGCCGGCGTCGAGATCCCGCACGAGATCGACGGCGTCAGTTTCCTGCCCACCCTGCTGGGCGAGAGCCAGCCCGACGAAGCTCGTATCTTGTTCTGGGTCCGTCGCGAAGGGGGCCATTACGGCGGGCGAGCCTACTACGCCGCGCGTTACGGGCCGTTCAAGCTCGTCCAGAACAGCCCGTTCGAGCCTCTGGAGCTATACAACCTGGCCGCCGACCCGAAGGAACAGACGCCGCTGCCCAAGAACCATCCGATGTACAACCGCCTCTTCACGGCCCTGCGGGACCACATCTGCAAGGCCGGCGGCGTGCCTTGGCAGAAGCACCCGGTCAACCTCGACGAACCGCTGTCACCTTGATATGACCGCCGCTTAGGCCTGTAAAATTGGGTAGAATGCGGGCAAAATTACGTAGTTGCCACAATTGACTTTACTGTCTCCCTGCCGGACAATGGGGCCGTGAAGACAGGGAACTCCCTTCGCTACAGTCGGCGCAGGGACATTCCCATCTAAGGAGGCCGGGTTGATGAAGAGGCCATATTGTGCCTCCCTTCTTCACAGACTGGGGGGCGCTTACGGCGGCCCGAGGTGAAGCTTGCGGAGGAGCCGAGGCGCCTCTCTCGCCTCTTGCCGGCGCGGGCCCTGCCGCGTCATGCACCGCGCAGCAGGCTGATCCGCAGGTAGAGGAACCACACCATACGCAGCGACAGCGCCAGCACGACCAGGAAGCCCAGCACCCCGACGACGTTGGTGAAGACGCGGTTGCGGCGCTCGCCCATGACGTTCCTGCGGTTGGCCAGCCAGAGCAGGGTGCCCGCCATCAGTGGGTTGCCGATGACGGTCATGGCCTGTCCGACGATCATCAGGTTCACCGGGGCGGTCCGGGTCCAAAGCCCGAAGGCCGCAACGACAAAGCCCACTAGCAGAACACCGAGTGTAAGGATACGTGGCCAACGGTCACTCAGCTTGCCGGGCAGGCCGAGGCCATCGGCCAGCGCCGTGCCGCCGATCATCGCATTGATGAGGAAGGGATTCAGCGCGATCGGGACCAGCCCGAGGCAGAAGACGTAGAACGCAACCCAACCCAGCAGTGGCCTCAACGTCAGCGCCAGCCCGGCGATGTTGTCGGCCGGCCGGCCAAAGATGACCGTGGCGGCCGTCGTCATGATGATCGCACTGACCAGCGTCAGCACGCACACGCCGGCCACCGAATCGCCGATGCCACGGTAGTAGTCCTCCACGTTCCAATTCTTCTCGCGCACGAGGTTGCCCTGAAAGAACGCCCCCGCGACGGAGAAGGTCGTCCCCAGCAGCGAGGCGATCAGGACGAGCGGATCGGAGATCACGCCCTCGACGATGCGGGGAATCCCGAGCGAAAGCCCCTCGGGGACGCCCGGCACGAGACCCTTGACGACGCCGAGCCAGTCGGGCCTGGCAATAAAGAGGTTGAAAAGGAACGAGACCAGCACAACGCCCACCATGACCTTCATGATACGCTCGATGGTTTTGAAGACGTGCGTCGCCTTGAAAAGGAAGACGCCCAGCACGAGGTTGAGCGCGCCCATCGCCAGGATCTGCACGGTCAGGGTATGGCCCTCCGGTGCGAACGCGCCCGCCACGAGGGCGATGGCGAGGTTGTTGGAGAACTGGAACGCCGCACAGGTCAGACAAAGCACGATGCCGAGCAGCGCCGCAAAGGGACGGTTCACCTCGCGGGCGAGCGTCGTGAAGTGGGTCGCGCCCGCCGTCACGCCCGTGCGCGCCGACATGGTCATGTACGCTCCCATGACCAATCCCGCCAGCGCCAGCAGCCAGAGCAGCTCGTAGCCGTAGGTCGCCCCCACGTTCGAGCTGATGACCAGACTGCCCGGCCCGAAGACGACGCATGCGGTGATCAGCGCCGGGCCGATCGAACGCCACCAGGGAGATCTCGCGGTCGCGGCATCAGCGGATGTAGGCATAAGAATCCTTTCATCTGGTCACTCTGCGGCCGAAAAACATCACCACGCCAAGAGGGTATCCGCAACCGGGCTCCGACGCCAGTGCGAAAGTCCGGGTCGCGACAAAACGGCAGTCGCCCCACCGGCGGCGTCCGGGGAACAGTTCGGTCCGCGTCAGCGGCTAATCAGGTATAGGGGATTCCACTATCCCAAATTGGGCGGAATCCTCATGCTCCATAAACGCCCAATGCTCCGATAATTACAGAAGATTCATAGAGTACCGATGGGATATGCGAAGATGGAAAAAGCCGACAAGACAAGACAGGTCCTTGACGGAGCGGGGCTGCCGGCGAAAGGATTCTTCGCTCTGGGAACACGAGGTCGAACATGAACTCGTTGCATTGGCAAGACGACGCAGACACCGGTGTCGCGGTCCTCGATGAGGAGATTCGCATTGAGAAGGTCCTCGACATCCGTCGCCAGCTCGGCGAAGGAAGATACGACGTGGCCGGGCGGCTCGATGTGGTCGTCGAAAGACTCCTCCAGGTGCTGAACCGATAGAGACCGCTCCGGATGAGGAGGCTGTAAAGGTCTTTTCAATAGGCACTTGCGCACCGAACAGGTGGCAGTCATCGCGGTTTTCATGCGCTTTCGCGTTGCAGTCCGTGCCCGATCCCGCTACACTGATCACCTTTTCATAGAGCGGTAAAGGCAAAGGACACAGATGAAGATCGCACTGGGCACGGATCACGCGGGGTACGAGTACAAAGAGCGTATCAAGGAACACCTGACCGAGCAGGGCCATGAGGTCACCGACTTCGGGACAGACTCGGCCCGGAGCTGCGACTATCCGGATTTCATCTACCCGGCGGCCCTGGCGGTCGGCGAGGGCCGGTGCGATCGGGCCATTGTCCTGGGCGGCAGCGGCAACGGCGAAACGATCGTCGCCAACAAGGTCCGAGGCGTCCGCTGCGCGGTCTGCTGGAACGAGGAGCTGGCCCGGCTGAGCCGAGCCCACAACGACGCGAATGTCATCTCCATCGGGGCCCGGACGGTGCCGCTGGAGATGGCCCTGAAGATGATCGACATCTGGCTGACCACGCCCTTTGACGGCGGCCGGCACGCCCAACGCGTCCGCAAGATCGCCGCCCTCGAAGAGCGCTAAACCCGCCCGGCCGGGGGCCGAGCGGCGCGATAATGCCGGGCAGCAGCCCACCACGCAGATTCCGGAGGCCAAGATGAGCAAGCCAACGGCGGCGCACACCCTGATGATGGCACTTCTGGCATGGACGGCACTGACACTGGGTTCGTCTTCACAGGCCCATGTCCTCGTCGAGGCCGAGGGCTTCGACGATCCGGGCGGCTGGGCGCTCGATCAGCAGTCGATGGACCAGATGGGCTCACCCTATCGGCTCGCCCACGGCTTCGGCGTGCCGGTCGCGGACGCGGTGACGACCGTCGCCCTGCCGGCGCCAGGCACGTACCGCGTCTGGGTCCGCACGCGCGACTGGGTCGCCAATTGGAATGCCCCGGGCGCGCCGGGTAAGTTCCAACTGCTTCTCAACGGCAGGCCCCTCGCGACGACCTTCGGCACCGAAGGAGCCAAATGGCACTGGCAAGACGGCGGCACCGTCGAGATCCAGGCCGCCACGGCCAAGCTCGCCCTGCACGATCTGACCGGCTTCGAAGGCCGATGCGACGCGATCGTCCTGACCCGCGACATGAACTTCGTCCCGCCCAACGAAGGCGATGAAATGCGCGCGTTTCGGCGCAAAGCCCCGGACCTTTCAGTAGGGGCGAGACATGCCTCGCCCTCACAGGCAAACCGGTTCGACCTCGTTGTCGTTGGCGGCGGCATGGCGGGCACCTGCACCGCGATCTCCGCCGCCCGCCTGGGTCTTCAAGTCGCGCTCGTGCAGAATCGCCCGGTCCTCGGAGGCAACAACAGCTCCGAGATTCGCGTCCATCTCAACGGCGAGATCAACCTGCCGCCCTATCCGCGCCTCGGCGACGTCGTGCGGGAGCTCGACTCCGGCAAGCGTGGCAACGCCCAGCCGGCGTCTCACTACGACGACGACAGGAAACTCGGCGTGGTGCGGGCCGAACCCAACATCCACCTGTTCCTCAACACGCACGCGTACAAAGTCGAAAAGCAGGGCGACCGGCTCGTCGCGATTGTCGCCAGAGAGCTGACGACTTCGCGCGAGCTTCGCTTCAGTGCGCCGCTGTTCGCCGACTGCACCGGCGATGGGACCATCGGCTATCTGGCAGGCGCCGACTGGCGAATGGGCCGCGAGAGCAAGGCCGAGACAGGCGAATCGATGGCGCCCGAAACACCTGACAAGATGACGATGGGCGCTTCGGTCCAGTGGTACTCGGCGAAAACGGATCAGCCCAGTCCGTTTCCCGATTGCCCCTGGGCGCTGGAATTCAATGACGCCAGTTGCCAGAACGCCACACGCGGCGACTGGGACTGGGAATCCGGACTGAACAACGACCAGATCACCGAGATCGAGCACATTCGCGACCACACCTTCCGCGCGATCTACGGCAACTGGGCCTTCCAGAAAAATCATAGCAAGGACAAGGCAAAATACGCCAACCTCAAGCTCGACTGGGTCGCGTACATCGCGGGCAAGCGCGAGTCGCGCCGACTGCTGGGCGACGTGATCCTCCAGCAGCAGGACATCGAGGAGTTCCGCGAGTTCCCCGACGCGTTCGTGACGACGACGTGGTCGATCGACCTGCACTATCCCGCGCCGAAAAACAGCGAGCATTTCCCGGGAATGGAGTTCCGCACGATCTGCGTGCAGCCGGACATCAAACCCTACCCGATCCCTTATCGCTGCCTCTACTCGCGCAACGTCGAGAACCTGTTCATGGCCGGCCGCAATATCAGCGTCACCCACGTCGCGTTGGGCACGATCCGCGTAATGCGCACCGGCGGCATGATGGGCGAGCTGGTCGGCATGGCCGCATCGCTCTGCGCCGAACACGACACGACGCCTCGCGGCATCTACCAGAATCATCTTGACGAACTGAAGGCGCTGGCCACACGCGGCGTCGGGAAAGACAGCGTGAAATCAAAAATCAAACCTCAAAATGCAAGACTAAGGAAGTCATCGCCGCGTAGCGGCGATTCCACAACTCTTCATTTTGACTCTTACACTTTGCAGTCGGCCGAGGCCAAAGCCTCGGCTCAGATCGCCGGCTATGCCCTCAGCAAAGTCCAGCGCTGGCTCCATGAGAAAGCGCTGCCGGTGATCGATCCGCAGACGGGTCTCTATCCCGCCGACGGCAAGTGGAACTATCGCGACACCGCCGCCGACTGCTATCCATTTCTGTGCTGGGCGGCGTTCGTCGTCGACAAGGACGCGCTCGACGGCCCCGTCCGCAACGTCCTGCACGCCGAGCAGAAGCTGTGCAACCACCTCGACCGCATCCCGGTCCCGTACGACTGGCAGAACAAAACAAAAGTCGTCCCCGACTATGACGAGCTGATCTTCCAGGCATCCGAGTACGTCAAGGATGGCCTGATCGCCATCGTCGAGGTCACCGGCAAGGACGAGTGGTTCGACCGCATGCTCGCGATCGAGGAGGACATCTGGAAACACGCGCGGTACGACACGCCCTACGGAAAGATCCCGTCGAAGAATGTCGAGGTCAACGGCGAACAGCTTCAGGCGCTGGCCCGCCTGTACACGATGACCGGCAAGGACGAGTTCCTCACCTGGGCCGAGCGTCTGGCCGATTACTACTTCGATCAGCCGGACTTCGTGCCCGAGCGGCTCCGCGATCACGGCTGCGAGATCATCGGCGGCCTCGGCCTGCTCTATGCGGTCGAGGTGCAACAGAACCGCCCCAAAGCCAAGGTCTACGAAGCCAGGCTCAAGCACGTCTTCGACACGATCCTCGCCAAGGGCTGCAACGAAGACGGCATGATGTACAACCACCTGACCGCCCGCGACGGTGGCAACGGCAAGCTCAGCGACGGCTGGGGCTACAATTACGTGGGTTACCTCTGCTACGATATGGCCACTGGCCGGCCCGTCCATCGCACGCAGGTTGAACGCACGCTGAAGAACCTCGCTAAGCCCGCCTACGATAACTACAACTGGGAAGGCAACTACTCGATCGACGGCTTCGCGGATTCGATCGAAGGAGCGATCTACCTGCTCAATCGCGTGCCGGTCGAGGAGGGTTTCGCCTGGGTCGATCGCGAGATGGCCCGCAGTGTCACGCGCTCAGGCGATCCGCTCGAGACCGCCGAACTGTGGGGCACCATGAAGCTCGAATCCAACGGCGTCCGCACGGTCCTGATGCACGCGCTGATGCACACCCAGGGCGTTATCGCCCGCCCATGGCAGAAAGGCCTCCAACTCGGCGCCGTGAGAGTCGGTCCCGCGAGCGACGGTATCATCATCGTGGTCCGCTCCGACCAGTCCTGGTCGGGCACCCTCTGCTTCGACATCCCGCGCCATCGCGAGTACATGGGCTTCGCCCAGGACTGGCCCCGCATGAACACCCTGCCCGAATGGTTCACCGTCGAGCCGGCCCAGAAGTACACCGTCGAGGGCCTGAACGAGGCCACCACCGCCACCGGCCGCTCCCTCCACAAAGGTTTGCCCATGACCCTCGAAGTCGGCCAGGAGAGACACCTCACCATCCGCCCCCTGTAGGTCCCGATGGCGATCGGGATCGTCGCTCGCCTGCCATACGACGGGCGGCAGCCTCAAGTACAGCTTGGGGATGGTTCTGGCGATCGAGAGGCCCATGACGCCGGCAGAGGGGGCACAGAAGCCCCTGGACAAACCCCTGCGAATCCGCTACAATCGTCCCCAGAGTGGAACGGTTGATTATGCTGTCGAGGGAGCACAACCATGCGGAGGATAGTCCGGCAACTCGCACTCGTCGCGGCGTGTCTGCTCGCCGCCGCCACCACGCCCGCCAGCGCCCAGCGCATCGTCTACGTCGATGACGATGGACCTGCCGACTTCGACACGATCCAGGCGGCCATCGATGCCGCGTCGGATGGCGACACGGTCCTGATCGCCTCAGGCACCTACACAGGCGACGGCAATCGCGACATCGACTTCAAGGGCAAGGCCATCACAGTCAGAAGTCAGGATGGGCCAAGGGGGTGTGCCATTGACTGCCAGGGTTCCGAAGCGGAGCCGCATCGAGGATTCCACTTTCACAGCGGAGAGGATGCCGACTCGATTCTTGAGGGCGTATCGATCGTCAATGGCTACGCGGACTACGGTGGAGGAATTCAGTGCTGGAATGCGAGCCCGACCATCGTCGGCTGTGTGGTATCGCGAAACACAGTGGAGTCCGATGGTGGCGGAGTGTGTGTCTGGGGATCGAGTCCAATGATAAGCAACTGCATCCTATCGGAGAACGAGGCTGGCGAGGATGGAGGAGGGGTCTACTGCGGGGAGGGTCAGCCCATAAGTATCCGCAATTGCACGATCATCAACAATCGCGCAGGAGTCCACGGCCATTGGAACAGCTCCGGAGGCGGCATCGTGTTTGGATCGGGAATGGGTGAGGTCTTGGTCCACAATACGATTATATGGGGCAATCAAGCACCGTGTGGAACGCAACTTGCCCTTGTAGGCTGCACATCCATTGTCGGCTGTGTGAAACCGACCGTCAAGTACTGCTGTGTGGAGCCCGGGCCGAACAGCACTACCAGCGGATATCAACTGGCGATGAACGGCGTGTTCGAGACCAATCACAACATAACCGACGATCCCCTACTGGTTCTTGGCAGCGATGGGGATTGCCACCTGAGATCTCAAGCCGGACGCTGGGATTCGAATAGTGCAGGTTGGATCCTCGACGATGTAACCAGCCCGTGCATCGACGCAGGCGACTCCGACAGCCCTATCGGCAGCGAGCCGTCCCCAAACGGTGGCGTCATCAACATGGGCGCCTACGGCGGCACCGCCGAAGCCAGCAAATCCTATCCTCGAAGCAGCACAGTCCTGTATGTGGATGGTAGCGCAGCCATCGGTGGCGACGGCTCCTCCTGGACGAATGCGTACAGGTACCTTCAAGACGCGTTAGCCGCAGCAAGGCATGGTGAGACGCCGGTGGAGATCCGTGTCGCTCAAGGGTGCTACAAACCGGATCACGCAATTGACATCACACGTGGCGATCGCGGGGCCGTGTTTCACCTCAGCGGGGGGATGACGCTCACCGGAGGCTACGCCGGCGGATCTCGTCCCGACCCAAATGCTCGTGACGTCGATCTCTACGAAACCGTCCTCAGTGGCGATCTGAAGGGCGACGATACCCCTCGCGCAAGCCGCTCAATCAACTTGGCGGCCCCCACCCGAACGGACAACAGCCGTGCCTTGGTGGTGATGGAAGGAAATCGACTGGCCCCATGCGTGGTGGATGGCTTCCGGGTCGATTCGGCACGTGAATCGGCTGCCGTCCAGCTCGGCCTCGTCTACCCATACGTGAGGAACTGCAGGTTCACGAACAACGCATCAGGAGCGGTGTCGTTGACCGGCGCAGGTGCATGTCCGGAATTCACGGACTGTCAGTTCCTCAGAAACACCGCTTTGAATGGCAGTGCGATTTACGTTGGCGCAGATCTGCCAGATCAGACTCCGACGACCGTCGCGGTGAAGAGATGTGTCTTCCGCGAGAACCATGCGACAGAAGAAGGCGGCGCCATCGTCGTCAGAGCATGCGACACGTCGTATATTCGAGGTTGTCTCTTCGTCGGAAATACCGCCAGGTTTGGCGGCGCCATCTTCCTGGACACGCAGGAGACCGTGCACGTCGCCAATTGCATTCTTGCCGGCAATCGCGCCACGGAAACAGGTGGCGGCATCTATGTTCACTCGTGGGACGTGGATGTGCGATGCTGTACCTTTGCTGGCAACCGGGCTCGGTATGGTAGAGCTGTAGAGACTTCGCGTTCCTTCTACGATATTGATGTTATCAACTCAATTCTCAGAGATGATGGCTCTGAGCTTCTCGACGCTCGGCGTATTCCGTCCCCTGTCACCAGCGTCACATACAACAGCATCAAACAGTGGGCGTTCGGCGGCGAAGGGAACATCGATGTCGATCCTCTGTTTGCCGATCCTGGGTATTGGGATGCCAATGGGACGCCGGACGATCCGAGCGACGACTTCTTCGTCGAGGGTGACTACCACCTCAAGAGCCAAACCGGGCGATGGGACCCGAACAGTGCGAGCTGGGTCGTCGATGATGTCACCAGTCCCTGCATTGACGCGGGAGACCCGGACAGTCCCATCGGCGACGAGCCGGAGCCCAACGGCGGGATCATCAACATGGGCGCTTACGGCGGCACCGCCGAGGCGAGCAAGTCCATCTCCGATGCTGTTATTACATCAGATTAGCAGAGGCGTGCGTTTGCAGTGACACCGTAATGCGCTGTAATTTATGCCCTTACGGGCACACTACGAACGGGGTCTGCCCCATCTCCGAATGACAATCCACAAACCTTTCTATGGAGGAATCTCCGATGACAGAAACGATGTATCCCTACGCCGACGCAGGGGCGATCCGCCTCTGGCGGAATGATTCGCCCGCACTGACCAAGGCCAAGAGTGTCTACCAAACGCTGCGGCGGACGAGGCCGCGATCGAGGCAGGATCTGAAGAACTACGTGAAGGTGTTCCTCGGGATCGACGTGCCGGATGTACGCCTCTGCCCCGATCACAGCAGCCCGATGGACTACCTCTGGCACAGCTTCTCCATTGATGATCGATTATTGATGAAGGATGATTCAAACCATCTGTCTTCCGCCTCCAATAATCCATCATCAATAATCAGTCATCAATCCGGAGACGCGGTGGTCTGGGCCAATCGGGGCGGGGGCAAGACGGAGCTGGCGGCGGTCGCGACGCTGCTCGACTGCCTGTTCAAGAGCGGCTGCCAGGTCCGCATCCTCGGCGGCTCGGGCGAGCAGTCGAGCCGGATGTACGAGTATCTCACGCTGTTCCTGCAACGAGGCTTCGCAAGCGCGCTGGATGGCCCGATTCGCAAAGGCGGCTGCCGCTTCTCCAACGGCGCTGCGGTCGAGGTGCTCACGCAATCGGCCACCAGCGTGCGCGGTCAGCACGTGCAGAAGCTGCGCTGCGACGAGGTCGAGCTGTTCGACGACGACGTCTTCGCCGCCGCCAAGTTCACCACGCTCAGCAAGGAGGGTCTACTGGCGGGCATCGAGCTGATCAGCACGATGCACCGGCCCTACGGGATCATGCAGCGCGAGGTGGCCGCCGCGACGAAAACGGGCGTGCCCGTGTTCAAATGGTGCCTGTGGGAGACGATCGAGAAGTGCACGGCGCGCAATTGCTCGCAGTGTCCCTTATGGTCGGACTGCCGGGGCCGGGCGAAGAACGCCGCCGGCTACCTGCGGATCGACGACGCCATCGCGCAGATGCGCCGCAGCAGCCGCTCCGGCTGGGAGGCGGAGATGCTCTGCGTCCGACCCTCGCTCGAGAACGTCGTCTTCAGCGAGTTCGACCCAACCATTCACGTCAAACCCATCGATTACGATCCCAATCTGCCTCTGTATCGCACGCTGGATTTCGGCTTCGTCAACCCGTTCGTGTGCCTGTGGATTCAGGTCGATGGCGACGGGATGGTTCGCATAATCGACGAGTACGTCCGCAGCCGGGCGACCATCGACGTCCACGCCAAGGAGATCAAGACGCGGACGCCCTGCCCGGAGGAGCGGGTCGCCGCGACGTTCTGCGACCCGGCGGGCGCGGCTGCCGGCGATATCACCGGAACCAGCGTCGTCCGCGAGTTGCGCAGTCTCGGCATCGCAATGCGCTACCGGCGCAGCGGCATCGTCGAAGGGATCGAGCTGATCCGCCGGGCCATCCGTTCCGGCGACGGCCGCAGTTCGCTGCTGATCTCGCCCCGCTGCTGCCGTCTGATCGAGGCGATGCAGTGCTACCACTACCCCGACGACGGCCCCGCCGCATCGGGCGAGTTGCCCCTCAAAGACGGCGTCCACGACCACCCCATCGACGCCCTCCGCTACTTCTTCATCGGCCACCAGCACCCCCCCAAAACCACCACCCGCCGCTACTGAGCCCCGCGAAACACGGGCCCGGCGATCTCATCTGTGATGAGCCGGGCCTGTTGCTCGGCGTGTTGCGGATCGGCCGATTGCAGGGCCACCATGAACCTTTGCAGGACCTCCCGCCGCTCGTCGTCCGGGGTCTCGGCCAGTTCGAGAGACATCACCAGTTCCGTGGCCCTCGCAAGCACCCCGCCGTAGATGTGGCAGACGTGAATGCCTCTCCACAGGCGGCTCTCCGACGTGCGTTTCCACAGCGGCGTCTCCGGCGTCACGATGCCCAGCCGGCGGACCTCGCGCGACAGCCGCGAATCTTCCTGCTCCTCGGCCACCGGCAACGTGAGCACGCGCACCTGATGCCGCAATGCCCCACTGTTGATGTCCATATCCGTGGCCCGCACAAAGACCCACCGCGCGCCCGACAGCGGACAGAGACCCAACCCAACCACCACCAGCCCCGCAACCAATAGCAGCGGCCTGATACCCTTCGCCCTCTTCGGCTGTCCCTGTGTCATTTCCACATCTGGCGACATTGTCACTTCCCCTCTCTGCCCGACCAGCCGCATTTGTGTGGTCGCCGCTGCGTCGGGAAATTCGTCAGCCTCTGGGGCCGTCGATCGTGAACGTTCTGTCTCCGTCGGCATACTGGACGACAAAGACGGTGTCCTTGACCTGGACCCCGTTCCGATAAGTCAGCAGGACCGGACATTGGGCCATCTGAACGTTCGGGGCAGAGCCCTCTGTCGAAGGCTCGAAGCCGATGTCGTCGCAGACGAATTCCATCGCAACGATCTGGTCGAAGCGGTTCTTGCCCAGGCCGAACAGTTCAT
>Ga0209613_1002379_pt1 | contig 14111 bp, 6 predicted proteins | sample BioC13SIPDNA_2_FD_185747 | JGI IMG/M metagenome (GOLD analysis project Ga0209613, IMG submission 185747) | Anaerobic biogas reactor microbial communites from Washington, USA - Biogas_R2_A C13 SIP DNA (SPAdes) (version 2) | ecosystem: Engineered > Bioreactor > Anaerobic > Unclassified | place... | reverse complement strand
CAGGGCATTCATGCCCGTATGATAGGTTCCATACATCATCCATCCTTGACCGAAGCGATAATCGCCCTCCTGCATATTGGGGAAAACCACTTCCAACTGCTTGATGACTTCTTTGGCTACCCCCAGAGTTACTGCATAAACCAGATAATACTCCCAGATGATGAGACTGGGTATCTCATGGCGCTGCATCTCCGAAAAATGCTCCAGAAATCTCTTGAAGGCTGCCCAGCGGACATAGTCTTCCTGACCGGTGACGGAGCGTCGTTTGAACCTAAGCGGCACAGCGAAAATGATGATCCCGGCAATGATCATAGCCCAGCCGATAACTCCGATCCTAGCAGCCAGGACAAAACCCAAGACAAAGAGTGCCACCCCGCCCAATACAGTAAAAACCGTCAGATTGCCGTTGCTGTCAAAGAAATTGTACGCTTCGCATTTGGCTATTATGTCGGAAGTCCATCCACTCCACCAGGCGTGGAATTCTTGGCCATGTTTTTTGGCGTATTCTTCGATGTCGGTCAGATATATATAATCCTTGCCGCCACCAATATCGTTTTTCAAATAATCGATGAGTTCTTCTTCATGGGGTCTTAAAACGGCTTCTTCCGGTTTGCGCAGAGCTGCCGGTTCGGGGGCCGGCATGAAAGTGAGTCGGAAGGTAGTGACTTCTTTACTTCCTAATAATCTGCGGACTTGTACTGTGTCTTCCTCTAAAAATAGGAATTGCCGGCGGGCCAGATCCATGATGGTAGCAGTAATATCATTGGCGTTCATGGCCTTGAAATTCCACAGCACACTGAGTTCCGCCGGACTGTAATTGGCAGGCAGATCCCGGTAATAATCACCGTCAAAAACACTGCGATGTTTGCGCCCGTATCGGCGCCATAGCATAAAGACACTTGCGAAGGCCGCTAATACGATGCCGCCTCCGGCACCCATTTCCACTCGGGCCATCATACGTTCTTTATTGGCCTGATCGGCCCAGCCCTGTTCCTCGGTCAGGATCTGGCCCAGAGCCGGTTGAGCTGTATAGGCTTCCGCTGGTGCACCGGCAAACAGGCTGACCGGCATGACCACCCGGCCTTCCATGAAGGTATAAGGGGACAGGTCGCTGACTTTCATAACGACCGCATTAGGGCCGGCAAATTGGATCTCTCCGTTTAAGGGCCCGTGCCCCCAGATACGGAGGTCTTCTCCCTGCTGGAATTGTTCCGCTCCGGGCGGCAAAGTCAGGTTCACCTGCACATAGGAAATCTCATTGCCGTTGGCTTCCCCGATGAATTTGCGATACAGTTCTGCCACATCCGGGTGGATCTTGACGGCATTCACCACCCGGTAAGATACGTCAAAGGTGCGCACCTGGTCATAGGCATCGATGCTCCAGTCGATAAGAATGTCATTGCCTTCGTATTTGGTCAGAAATGTTCCCGGCGGCCCGTATTCAGTACCGGGATTGAATTCATAAGGCTGCCCATTTTCGCTCACCTGTACTTCAGTAATAGGGGTGTCCCCCTGAGGGATCTTTACATAAAATCCGTTCCACTGCCCGGAAAAGTCCACCGTGATCCTTTCCGTCACCTGCATGGACGCATCTGGGAACACCTGAGCATCCACGATGATCTGATCCATGGTCAAGGAGCGATCCGCCAGGGCCAGCGTCGTCATAACGGCCAGGACTAGGAACAAGCCCATTAAGAGGCTGAAAACCGCGGTTGGGAAATGGCGGGAAAACAGTTTTCGTATCATACTGGCATCTCCTCTTTAAAACTCCACTTTCACAGCCTGACGCGCATCAGGTTCTCCCTGCAGGTTGAAGTAATCCACCATAGCAAATCCAAGCATACCTGCTACCAGGTTAGTGGGGAATAACTCGATCTTGGTGTTGAACTTCTGCACGGTGTCATTATAGAATTGGCGGGCGAAAGCGATTTTGCTTTCCGTATCAGTAAGTTCGGCTTGCAGCTGCATGAAATTGGTATTGGCTTTTAGTTCCGGATAAGCCTCGGCTACGGCAAACAAGGAGCGCAGAGCACTGCTGAGCATATTCTCCGCTTGCATCTGCTCCTGAATGTTTCCCGCATTCATAGCCATGTTCCGGGCTTGAGTTACACCTTCCAAAGTCGCCTTCTCGTGCTGAGCATAGCCTTTGACAGCACCGACTAGATTAGGAATCAAGTCATAGCGCCGCTTCAACTGTACATCCACCTGAGCCCAGGCATTTTGCACCCTCTGCCTCAGCTGCACCAGGCTGTTATAGACACTGATCAGGAATACGGCTAATAAGATTACGATCACGCCCAGAATTGTTAATCCAATCATTTTTCCTTGCCTCCTCATTAATAAAAATCTATAGAGAGAGTATTTCTATCCATTCTTTATCCAGATTCTAAACCCTCTTGGCATGTCGCCTACAAAAACATGGAGAATCCCTCGATCTCTCTCGGCTCCTTATTAAATGGCACCCCAGCAGCCTCAATGGCTTCCGGCACCCGGTCAAAATTGTTGATGATCACTCCGCCCATTTGATCCGAAAACCAGATACAGATCGGTTTCCCACCGCTGCGCTCTGTAATCCTTAACCCTCCATAGGAAGCAGTATCTGCCAGTAAAGCTGAGCCTGCTGGCTGGGTCGAAGATGCGCGTCCACTGATTACGGACAGAAACGCCAGGGCCAGGAAAAGCTTTCGAAACCATCCCGGGTTTCTCAAGGCCACCAGATCAACGGCAACTATATCATCGAACCGTATTTTCCGTACACCCTTAAAAGTTATTAGTGACAGGGCATCCGGTGTCAGTTCGATCAGGTAAGACGCGTGCCAGGCATTGCTGTAAAATAGGTAGATAGCAAGGCAAGACATAAGCCACATAAAGAGGGTCATCGGCCACAGACCAGTGACAGCCTGGACTGTTCCGCCGTTGATCAAAAAAGGCAGTCCGTAAAAGGGAGTAAGGAGTATCACCCCAGCCAAGTCTCCTGCTACCATACTGCCGGCCGAATAGCCGATGTCATCAGCTTGTTTTTTCCGGCGGGGCAGCAATATATAAAGCAGTAAACCTAATACCATAACTATGATGCCAGCAGTACGATAAGGATGATATAGCCACCCCGGAGCAGTACGGTACGGGCTGGACATAGCTCCCACACTGGCCTGGTAATCATGGTAATCTAAGCGCAGATAACTAGTGGCCTTACCGTTATTGGTACTGATATAGGCTGTTTGGCCGTCACCTTCCTGCAGCCCCCATTGTAGATAAGGCAGCTCATCCGGTTTGAAAAAGACCGGAACCGGTCCCGCCGGCTTCCAGAAGTCATCCTTGTCTTCTTCACTGACTCGGTCACCATAGAGTGAGAGGCCATAGTCCCCGTCGCTGGCCAACTGTACTTGGGTAAAAAAATCAGACCACTGATCGCTATTTACGGCCACCACTTTCCCACCGGTCTTGGCCTGGATATACTCTTCCAGGGGCAAGGCACTGAGTCGTTTCTCCTCTTGGGTGGCCAGACCACTGACAGATCTCAATTCATCTGCCTGCTCCTGTTCCCAATCTATAGCTGTTGCACTGATCACAGCCGGTGCCACATAGAAAAACAGGCCCATCCCGACCAGTATACCCAAAACTAGGGCTAATCGCCTCCAAAGTTCCATCACACTTGCTGTGGCCGCCATGTTTCACTCCTCTCCCATGCTAATAACTCTGGGCACGGTCATCTTTGATATCCATATAATTCGGGCACCATTTTATGATAGTGCCGGCTGCTTCAGCCGGATCTATTTTAGTCATAGCAGTCATTTTATAGTATTCAAAATTACCGCCGGGAGCTGTGACATACACGCTGCCCCTTCCCGGTGCATAATAGGTAAGACTTTGAAACCCAGCAGCCTGATTATCCTCCCGCAATAACAAGCAGTCTTCGAATTTGGCAAAACCCAGGTCGAGATCCACGCCCATGTCCATGACCTCATAAATGGTGGATCCATACTCGGTATCATAGCTCCAGGTCTGCCCCACCGTCATATTGTTTTTTAAGACCGGATATATTTCAAAGGGGGCTACATCCATGATGTAATAAGTCCCATCGGCTCGCTCTACATAATGAAAACCAAAACCATATTCCTCACCCATATCGATACCCGTTTCTACCTCAGTGACCCGAACCGATTCATGAGGAACTGCCTGCCCGCTGATCCGATCTACTATCCCTGACATTCCATCGGGATAATTAACATAGAAAGTACACTTTAATCCTGGTTCGGACAAATAAGTTGCTGCCCGGGACAAATCAGCCTGAGGCGTACTCTGGGCCGGCACGTCGGATGCATTCTGTCCGCCGGCATTTGCGGCCGGGCTGCCGTTTTGCTGGGTCACTGGTTGCCCAGGTATGGCATTACCAGCCGGATCATCCTTGGAAAGCCACCAATAGACACCTCCGCCAGCCAGGAATAACACCATCAACACCGCAATCATGATCACCAGTGCATTTTTGCTCCCGGATGGATTAGTTCCCGGTGGAGCATAGCTTCTGCCAGGCATGGGCCCGGGGCCTCCTGCTGGCGGTGCTGATGGAGCATAGGGCGGAGCTGTATTCTGGGGCGGTTGATAGCTCTGCTGCTGAGGCTGATGATAAGCTGGTGCTGCAGGAGCTGGTGCCACCGGCTGGCTTGGTGTGATCGGCACAGCAGATACCGCCGGCTTTTCTGTCATGGAATTGATATCAAAGCCACATTCACCGCAAAACCTGTCTCCCGCTGTCAAAGGCGCTCCACAGTCCGGACAGAATCTCAATTCACTCATATCGGTTCACTTCCTTTTTATATCGCCGTTCCACAACTAGTACAGAATTTCTTGCCGGGTTTCAATTCCGCCCCACACTGTCCGCAGAATCTCATAGCCGGAGCTTGCGTTGGTGCTGCTTTGGCCGGGGCAGTGCCGCCGATCACTTTTTGCAGGGCTGCGATCCATGTCATCAAGGCCTGGATAAGTTCGGGCCGGGTACTGGCCTGATGCCGAAAGCGCGATCCGCCCCCGGCTGCAGTCTCAAAAGAGAAGATATGATTGGCAAAAGCCGTGGAGGTCAAAAACATCCGGGAAAGGCTTTTTTCTTGCCCATTTACCAAAGCCGAGGCCTGGCAGCCGATAGATCCCAGCCAACTGGTGATTATTTCGGTACCCATAAGTCGCGAACGCTCGCCCAGGTTCAATACATTTTCATTGCTGCTGATAAATCCTAATTCTTCGGCCTTTTTTATGTGTTCCGGTTTAAGGGCGATACTGCTTCCTTTAAGACCGGGAGTGATTTCAAACAAGGTGGGCAAAAGCCAGCGTTTGTCTTGGCTGGCCAGGGCGCGTTTGAGCAAATCGACAAAATCCCCGGTACTGATGCTCAGGCTTAATTCGCCCGAATATGCCAGCATGCTCTCCAGGTAGGAGCGGCGGTAGATGTCGATGCAGTGCAGGGCACAGACCAAAACCTCGGTATCCATGCTGTCGGGAAACACCGGCTGATAGGCGCTGCCTGCATTGGAGGCATAAATATCCGCCCACCATTGCAGGAAATATTCCTCAGTGTCAAACAGCAGCAGCAAGAGATTACCGTCACTGCCCATGAATTGTACCAGAACATCGTTGTCTTCCAGGGAGAGAAAGGCATGATAGGTCTCTTCGGCTGAACCGGCTCCTCCACGATGGAATTCTATTTTTAGATCCGGCGCCAGCAGCTTTTTCGCCATGGATGCAAAGTTCGCACTCTCGGCCAGCGGTTTGAATAATTCCGAAGGACTGCTGGTGGCCGCCTGTTCCGCATTATAGCTGTAGGACGAAAGCTGATTCCCGTTCAATCCGGAACGTCTGAACAAATGATCGATGTCTACCGGAGCCAGCTTGAGTATTTCAAGAATGCCCGGCTTTTCCATATTCATTCCCATATCAATGCCTCCTGTCTATTGTTTTCACATTTATTGGTGGGCGGTTCTAATCGCGCCGATACGACTGCTTACCTTATTCAAAAAGTCTCCTGGCGAGCTATATCCCAGTTCCTGCAGACGAGCGGCTCTGGCTGCCGGCGATAGATCATTGTTATTGATGACCTTGATCGCCTGTTGCATATTATCAGGCATGGCTTCCACCCGGTAGCCCATATTCCGATAACTGCTTTCTACCGTTTGTGCTACATTAGCCGTTTTACGCATTTGTTCCAAAGCCTCGGTCTGATTTCGCATCACCTGAGCCGGAGTATCTCCGGCGTTCCAGTAACCATCAAATTTATTCGTTTCCATCAAGGATAATTGCTCCGGATCCAGCATGGTCCCCTGCCCTCTCTGGGTCAGTTCGTAACCGGTCGAGGGCCGCATCGGTCTGCCGTCTACCATCACGTAATCCACACCGTTCTGAATCTCTTCAGGAGTGGCTTCGATCATGGGCCTGCCGGGCAGGTTACCATCTTGAATACGCCAAGTGCGCTGGTCGCTGAAATCTCGCCCAGCAGAGAGATCGAATTGGTCCATGGCGGCTTCTTCATGATGCCTGGCCCATTGCCTTACCTGTGCTGCTTCGTCCATATTGGCCCAGTCGGTATCTGGAAAACGGCGGGCGGCTTCATCCGGGCTGAATCCTGAGTTTTCCGCAAAAGCCTTATAGTAAGTGTCTTCCCACTCCGCTCTGGGAACTTCCACCCATTCAGGCCCATTAGGACCATGCACCAGTCTCTCAGCAATCACATCGTTGTCTGTATTTACATTCCATGCATCTGGCTCGGTCCCTGGTGTACGTACTGTTCTGCACCGCACTTCGCCAGGGCCATTCTGAGGATACCTGGTCCGCAGGTGATCTTCCACTGCTCCGTAGGAAGGTTGATGTATATTTTCATCCATCGAACGATTAAACTCCATCTGTATGCCACGGGCTTCCTGCGGTGTCAACTGGCTTCCCAAACCATCCGTTTCATGCAGATTTTTCAGGGTTCGCATGGAAGCCGGATCGGATTTCATTTCCATGATCTCCTCAACCGTCAAGGGTTCTCCCCGCTGCACTTTCTCAGACAGATTCCAGACTCTTTCCTCAGCCTGCATCTTATATTCCTCATAAATTGCTTGCTCTCTGATCAATTCCTCTCGTCTGGCGGGGGGCAGGTTATCAAAATCTTTTATATTCTCCTGTACGGTTCTTTCCGCTCGGGTAACAGCAGCCGGATCTGCCAGGACTTCTTCCGGAGTCCTGCCGCCGCGATTCAGGGGCAGATGATCCGGTTCACCCGGCGTATCGTCTCCGCCACCCGGCGGTCTTGAACCTGGTGGTTCACCCGGTCCATCTCCGCCTCCGGGCGGTCTTCCCGGTGGTTCGCCCGGGACATCTCCGCCTGTTGCGGAAGATTTTGCCGATGCGTCACTGATATCATCTCCGGCCTTTCTGGGCACCTGCACTCCATCGCCATCTGCCTGGGAAGCGGCCTTGCCAGTTCCCGGTACCCCATCTGCATCTGCCTGAGAAGCGGCCTTGCCAGTTCCCGGAACTCCATCTGCATCTGCCTGGGAAGCGGCTTTGCCAGTTCCCGGAACTCCATCTGCATCTGCCTGGGAAGCGGCTTTGCCAGTTCCCGGAACTCCATCTGCATCTGCCTGGGAAGCGGCTTTGCCAGTTCCCGGTACCCCATCTGCATCTGCCTGGGAAGCGACCTTGCCTCCGCCCCTGGCTATATCGTCACTGCTGGAAGTAGTAGCTCTGCCTCCACCTCTGGCTATATCGTCACTGCTGGAAGTAGTAGCTCTGCCTCCGCTTTCGCCCACATCCGTCCAGCCTTCAGCCGCAGATTTGGAAACCCTGCCTCCCATATCACCAGTAGTGTCGCCGATAGTCTTTCCAGCGCTTTTAGATACATCATCAAAGGAATCTGCTACTGCTTTCAGTCCATAATCTGCCCGGGCGGTCTTGGTAATACCCCTGGCGGCCGCATCGCTGCCTATATCTACCAGTCGTTTATTGATCTGGTCCAGGGATTCCTCGGCTGATTCTTTGCTGATCATACCCAGCGCCTTGCTAAACATCTGATTCTTGGCACTGACTTTTAGCAACGCAGTCTCGATAAAATCTGCCGCCTTATTAGTAAAGGCCGGGAATCTTTCCAGCATTTCATTCCCGAGGGCACCCATGCCTTTACCTGCCAACCAGCCCATTTGTTCTCCCAGGATGTATATTCCCATTGCTTTGGAAACGGCCCTGAAATCTGATCCGCCTTTATCGATCTCATCCTTGATGCGGAAAAGTGCTTCCGCGACATTCATTCCTCCATCCAGCGTCGCGTAAGTTAAGCTCGTGGAACCAGCCAGTCCGGCGGTACCGACCAACATGGTGATCTTGGCTAATGTGCCCAGATAGGAAATACTGCCATCTGCCTTCTCCCCACTGAAAACTTCCCTGGCGGTTGCTAAATTAGATTCCAGAGCCCAGCCCATGTTTTTGAACCAATCCTCTTCCCAGCGTTGTCCGGTATCGGCAGCGGTTTTGCCCAGGATGCGATTATCGATGACCCCGCGGATCTTATCCATTTTTTCCTGATCCAGTTCTTTGCCGGCCAGCATATCATCTTTCAAACTCTGGATGGCTTTGTCAACATCCCCTGGCCCGCCAGGAGTTCCGATTCCATATTTATCCGCTGCTCTTTGCATTTGCTCCAGTTTGCGCCAGTCTTCCAGGTTTTTATCTATGGCTTTGCTGGTAGCATCTTGTCGTTTGGCCATCTTTTCCAGATCTATAGCAGCCCGGCGTTTATCTTCCGCAACGTCCTGCTGCCAGGACTCAAAACGGTCAGGATCGAAATCATTGCCGGTTTCGGTATTGACCCATTTCCCGGTTACAGCATTGAATTCGACTTCATAGGTCTGCCCATCACCGGTTCCCACCAGGGTTTGTTGCTCTCCATGCCGGGGCCCGGTATATCCGGGTTCATATTCATAGGTGGATGTGACCCCGGTTTCCGGATCAGTATAATCAAAAGTGTTGCCCGGTTGCGTCTCCGGGATTTGATCAGCAGGGAACCTTTCCTCCGGTTCTGAGGGCCAGTCACCCTGGGGAATATCTTCTTCGGGTATGGGCAATCCGGAGCCATCCTGCCCATCTGGTCCACCGTCGCCAACATCATGATTTTTTAGGGTCTCCTCAAAATCTTGGCCAATAACCCCGGAACCACTCGTAGAAGGCTCCGTCTTCGGGATCTCATCATCCCAGGGTTTGGCTCCGTATTTTTCCACAGTTCGATGATACGGTTCTCCCAAAGGCGGTTTGGTCGGCTTCCAGGCTTCTTTTCGCCCGCCTAGGTCAACAATTCCGCCATCAAAGGGATTACGGGTATCTACATCAAATGGACTCCCTTCACCATAAGGATTTTCCGACCAATGTAACCCGCTTCGGTCATAGCCGTCGGCATTATAGCCGCTCCAGTGATAACCATCCTTGCCATATCCCTGTTTATCAAAGCCCCATGGGTCACGGCCGCCGCGGTTATATCCTTCGAAATCGAAACCTTCCCGGTCATAGCCGTCCCGATCATAGCCGTGTTCGTTGAAGCCTTTTTTATCATAACCGTCGGCATCATAACCTTCCTGAGACTGCCCTTCCCGGTTGTACCCATCCCGGTCATAACCATCAGCATCATAACCATTCTTATCGTAGCCTTCCCGGTCCCAGCCATTCTGGTCAAAACCGTTGCGGTCATAACCTTCACGATCCCAGCCAGCCTGGTCGAATCCTTCTTTATCAAAGCCCTGTTTATCAAATCCTTTAGCATCGAAGCCCTGGCGGTTGAATCCCTTACGGTCATAACCATTGACATCAAAGCCCTCCCGGTCAAAGCCCTCCGGGTCAAAGCCATTGCGCCCAAAGCCTTCCCGGTCGAAGCCTTCTTTATTGAATCCCTCCCGGTCATACCCTTCGGTATCAAATCCGGCTTTATTGAAGCCTTCCCGATCCAGTCCCGCCTTATCAAAGCCTTGGCGGTCGAATCCTTCCTGGTCAAAGCCGGCCTGATTGAAGCCCTCCCGATCAAAGCCCTCGGTATTGAATCCGGCTTTATCGAAACCTTCTTTGTCAAAACCTGCTTTATCAAAGCCTTCTTTATTGAAGCCTTCGCGGTCATAACCAGCCTTATCAAAACCGGCCTGATTGAAGCCTTCCTTATCATACCCTTCGGCATTGAATCCGTTTCTATCAAAGCCCTCCTGGTCAAAACCTGCTTTGTTATAGCCCTCCCGGTTGAATCCGGCTTTATCGAAGCCCTCTTTATTGAAACCTTCCTGGTCAAAGCCTGACTGGTCAAACCCCTGCCGGTCATAGCCTTCAGCATCGAATCCGGCTTTGTCGAAGCCTTCCCGGTCAAAGCCCTGCTGGTTGAAGCCCTCCCGGTTAAAGCCTTCGGCATCATAACCGGTCTTATCGAAGCCTTCTTTGTTAAAACCTGCCTGATCAAAGCCTTCTCGATTGAAACCTTCCCGGTCAAAGCCGGCCTTATCAAAGCCTTCTTTATCAAAACCTTGCGCATTGAAACCGGCCTTATCGAAGCCCTCTTTATCAAAACCAGCTTTGTCAAAGCCTTCTGCATCAAAGCCAGCTTTGTCAAAGCCTTCCGCATCAAAGCCATTGGCATCAAAACCATCCCGATCGAATCCTTGGGAATTGAATCCATCTCGGTTGAAACCATCTTTGTCAAAGCCGTTTTTATCGAAACCATTCTGGTCATAGCCCTGCGAATTATAGCCTTCCCGGTCATAATCCGAACTGTTGCGGCCTTCGCTGTCAAATCCCTCTTTGTCATAACCGGACTTGTCATAACCTTCCTGGTTATAACCGTCTTTGTCGAAGCCTTCAGCATTAAAGCCCTCTTGATCGAAACCTTCTCTGTCGAAACCCTCCGCATCAAAGCCAGCTTGATTAAAGCCTTCTTGGTCGAAGCCCTCTGCATTGTAGCCAGCTTCATTGAAGCCATCGCGGTTATAGCCGTCCCCATTGAAACCATCCTGATTATAGCCGTCACGATCAAAGCCTGCCTGATCGAATCCTTCTTGGTCAAAGCCTTCCGCATTGTAGCCAGCTTCATTGAAGCCTTCTTGGTCGAAGCCCTCTGCATTGTAGCCAGCCTCATTGAAGCCATCGCGGTTATAGCCGTCACGATCAAAGCCTGCTTGATCGAATCCTTCTTTGTCAAAACCTTCGGCATCAAATCCGTTCTGGTCGAAGGCTCCTTCAGAACCGGTAGCCGTTTCTGTCCCGGCGCTGTCCTCCAGGGAACTGGAGTCACGAAGGACTTGTGCATCTTCGCTGTCCGTATACAGGTGTTCAGACGGTTCAGCAGCGGGCGCTCCGTCACCACTTCCCGCAGCGGCAAAATGCTTTCCACTCGCTTCCCCTTCTCGAGCATCAAAAGCCTGCTTCTTCATTACATCGGCTTCCATCTCAAAGTCTGCTTTATCACTTACAAATCGGCCGGCCTCTGCTTCGGTCTCAATAAGTATCTCCGGTTGACCGGCTCTTCCAGCAGCGGGGCTTTCAAACATATCGTCGGTGTCAATACGGATGACCGGTTCTCCTCCTGCTTCCCGGACATCAATGGCCTGCTGATTCATGTCAATGGTATCGATAAATATCTCCGGTCCCGGATCACTGATGAAAGGCTCCGGCTGCACGAACAGGCCGGCCTCTGCCTCGGTCTCAATGAATATCTTCGGCTCGCCGGTTGCGCCTGCAGCGGGGCCTTCAAACATATCCTCGGTGTCGATAAGGATGACCGGTTCTCCTCCTGCTTCCCGGACATCAATGGACTGCTGATTCATGTCAATGGTATCGATAAATATCTCCGGTCCCGGATCACTGATGAAAGGCTCCGGCTGCACGAACAGGCCGGCTTCCCGTTCTGTCTCTATATACATGCCCTGATCTGTTGGTCCTGCCTGTATGGCACTGCCCTTATACATATCCGTGGTATCAACAAAGATCTCTTCTCTGCCCCGGCGTCCAAACTGGCTGGTAGCCTGCACCATCCCCGGGCCACCGCCGCTGGTTCTTGGGATCCCACCTGCTCCGGGCAATGATCCACCGCCGGTAGGATACATGGGAGTTCCCCCCGCTGGCGGGACAAACCCTCCGCCGCCCATACCGCCTAAAGCTCCCAGGGCTGTTGCGATCAATCCAGGTACGACGACACCTGTCACCGCTTCAGTGGTGTTGGAAGGTCCAGGAATATTACCCACTGAACCTACTCCAGCCGGACTGTGGCTGTGACCGGGCGGATAAGATCCCGGAGCACTTCCGCTTCCCCCCGGGGCAGCACCAGTAGTTTCAAAATGTGGTGTAGCCATCACATATGACATACCTTTTCCACCTGACTCTCCGTTCTGTGACCAGGTGGACGGATCGGAATCAATTATTGTGTAGGTTCCGGCGGGAATAATGATATTCGGATACACATACCAGTTGGCATTGGGCACTCCTCCCTGTCCCGGCGTTCCTACTGCCTGCCAGGGTCCGTACATTTTACCGTTCTGATCCTGTAAGCCTATGGTTCCAGGGGTCGCTCCCTGGGCATCATTCCAGTGATAATCATGGATCTCGGTTACCAGATGAGGACTGTTGAAGCTAAAGATGGTAGGTTCTGTAGGTCCGTTATATACGGCCATAATATTGGTTGTATCCGCTACACGAACCGGTTCATCCAAAGGTTGACCGGTTTGCCCGCCTGCTGCATTCACATCTTCTGTTTTGCCTTCTGCTTTTTGAGGTTCCTCTTCAATAATATCAGGGGCGGCCTGACTTAAGAGACCTGCTTTTTCCATGGCATCAATGGTCTGCTGGGCAATACTTCTGGCAGAAGCCGTGTCTGCGCTCTGACTTTGGCCTGTTTCCAGCGTTTCCACCGTAATAAAATAATCGGGTAGTATTACTCCGATGCCTACCCCATACTCGGTAGCATATTCTCTTACTTTAGCGCCCTTCAGTTGGGTAGTTTGCATATACGAAACCTGGGATATGCTGTCCACATAATTGATCATGATTTGTATTTCATCCGGCTGAGCCGGACCTAAAACGCTAAGCTGACATCCGCCGCTTCCAAAATTCCCAAAACCCTGATGAATGGTAAAACCATACCCGGTAGCCTCTTCCTGTCCAAACTGGAATTCTGTTGATGTGAAGTTGGCATTGGATACCTGGGTGACTACATCCCCGACACTTGCCGCCAGAGCCTTCCCAGCATAAGAATTGGCCATCACCAATGTAAATACTAGGCACAGGGCCAAACCCAACAGGAAATGACGATGTAATCTCCTTTTATTCTGCGCAATTGCTAAAATCGACAAGCCTTTCACCTCCTGTTCGCCTAGGGCAGAATGCTGGTCAGCATCATCCATACCGTCGAAAGCACTATCGCCACCAGGGTCGGGATCATTACATTTTTCACTCCCTGAGCGCCCCTCTTCATGGCTTCCGTTCCTGCCGTTGCCGCTGCCGTGGTGATGGCTGCTGAGGCAAAGGGCATGATAGCATTCCACCCCAGTAAGGCCAGGGCCATTATTGCCAAGGCAGTAAAAGGGATCATAAACAGCATGCCCGTCCCGACCGCTTCCCGGGCAAATCCTCCGTCAGTCTGGCGCAATTCAGCATTACCGCTGTTAAATGCTAATATCAGCAGATTTACCGCTAATAAACCCACTACTACGGCAATAATAAGGGAGTATATTACCGTAGTGACTTTGTATTCCGGTTTGCTGAAGGGTATCAATACGCCGAATATAATGAAACACAGATAAGCCGGCCACAATTTGACACCGTCTACTCCGGCTCCTCCTGCATACCCCAGTCTAGTCTCCACCTTTTCAGCCTCCTATCTTTATCTGCTCGATCAGTTGATGTTCATCCAGCAAATTTTCCTAATACAGCCCAACCCACCAGGAGGATAGCTCCGCAGAGGGTGGTCATGGCAATACTGAAAGCTACTCTTTCCCCCGACATCTGCTTGATGGTATATAAGGTGGGTCTGAGTGCCCATAGAACCCCGGTAACACCAAAGGCCACCGCAGTCTTCCAGCCAAAAGCCAGAGAAAAGATCAGTCCGCTCAGGGCATAGACGAAGG
>Ga0209613_1002336_pt1 | contig 14289 bp, 16 predicted proteins | sample BioC13SIPDNA_2_FD_185747 | JGI IMG/M metagenome (GOLD analysis project Ga0209613, IMG submission 185747) | Anaerobic biogas reactor microbial communites from Washington, USA - Biogas_R2_A C13 SIP DNA (SPAdes) (version 2) | ecosystem: Engineered > Bioreactor > Anaerobic > Unclassified | place... | reverse complement strand
CACCATTATGGACTAAAAACATCCCTTGCTGGGCCGCTATCGGATGGGCTTTGGCTTCTTTTAACCATTCATCTACCGATGGTGGTATCTTCTTGGCCTTTCTATCACTCATAAACACACGCTCCTCTTCATTAGCATTCTCCCAATCCTGCGAGAACCATTCCATAACATCATAATCCGGCGGAGTACAGGAATAAAGTATATACTTGGGGGATTATTGCCTTTTCGGTGTTGAAGCCATCATTGGAAAAGGATCCTGGATTGGTGTGATTCGGTAAACGGCGGGGCGAAATGCTAAGGAATACGCTCACAGACTCTCCGGCAGGCAAGCCACCCGGTCAATCTCGTTTACGTAGACAATTTGCAGCTTGGTTCCATACAATTCACTCAAACGTTCCTGCTCCAGGATCTCATCAACGTTGCCCGTTTCCATATGTCCGGTGCGCGACAATACCCCGGCTGCCCCACCCAGCAGGATGGCATGATCAGGATTGTGGCTGGTCATAATTATGGCATATCCCTCCCCCGACAGTCGTTTGATCATGCGCAATGCCTTCATCTGATTCCCATAGTCCAATGCCGAGGTAGGCTCATCAAATAGGATCAGCTCGGGTTTTTGTACGATAGCTCGGGCTATAGAGGCCAACTGACGCTCCCCCCCGCTGACCTGGGTCACCGGCTTGTGAGCAAAATTGGTCAGATTCATCATGGCGATGGTCTCGTCAGCCAGTTCATAGTCTTCCTGCTTGGGTTTACTGAAAATACCCAGATGGGGAGCTCGGCCCATGACGATGAATTCCCGCACTGAATACCCATAGGTGACCGGAGTATTCTGCGGCAAATAGGCTACCTTCTGGGCTATTTGGCTGGGAGACAAATGATTTACATCTTTGCCGTCTATCAAAATTTTCCCAGCGCTAAGGGAATAAAGATGGGTAATGCAATTAAGCAGGGTCGACTTACCGGAGCCATTAGGTCCAAGGATCGTAAAAATATCACCTTTCTCGATGGCAAAGCTGACATTGTTCAATACCAGACGTTTGTCCTGGTAAGCAAAACAGGCGTTGTTAACTTCTAATAGCGCCGCCATATCAAATAATTCCCCTTTGTTTGATCAATATCCAGGCGAAAAAGGGAGCCCCGATAAATCCGGTCAGGATCCCCAGGGGCAGCTCCCCGCCGGTAAGGGTTCGCGCTACAGTATCTATGATAATCAAGAAACCAGCACTCATTAAAGTGGCGGCAGGCAGCAATCTGACATTATCATTGCCTACCACCATGCGCGCAATATGAGGCATTATCAGTCCTATCCATCCTACGGTTCCGCTTAAACACACCGCACTGGCGGTCAAAAGAGTAGAACATAAAATGGCCACACCCCGTTCCAACTGCAGGTTGACACCCAACAAACGAGCTTGCTCTTCTCCCAGGGAAAGGATGTTGATACGCCAGCGCATCATAATCAGTACCATTCCACTTATAATAATGATAGGCGCAATATTGAACAGATTATCATAGGTCACCTTGGCTATACTGCCCAATTGCCAGTAGACCATATCAGCCAACTCGGTTTCTGGATCGGCAATGTATTTCATCAGTCCCAATATGGACATCATGAAGCCACCTACGATGACCCCGGCCAGCACCAGGGCAATGGTTGATTTGCGCCTCATCAGGGAAGGGATGAGCAAGGTCAAGGATACCGCAGCCAAACCGCCAAAAAACGCAAACACTTGAATCTGGGCATTTCCCAGTCCCAACAAAATTGCTCCGGCAGCCCCCACACAGGCTCCCGATGATACTCCCAGAATATCCGGGGAAACCAACGGATTCTCGAACATTCCCTGATAAGTGGCACCGGCCAGGGAAAGCGCCCCTCCCACTAGAACCGCTGCCAAAACCCGCGGCACGCGGAGATTCATGACCACATCATGCATGGTTTGATCCCAGGTTTGCTCCAGAGGCCAAACTTGAGAACCCAAAATGCGCATTACCTCTTCCAGGCTGACGTAATACCTGCCCAGCGCAAGGGCTGCCATAGCCAACGCTAAAACGCCCAGCCCCAACACCAGCAGGATCCAGCCAAGATTCCGGTCCTGCGGCATTTTTCTAGGTTTAATTGCCCCTTTATTGTTCATAGCATCATTCCCGCCCCGCTCACAATAAATGGTGGCAGAGACATGCCCCATACCACCATTCACGTTCTACATTCTTATAGATTTTACCTATTCTCCCGTGGGTGAATTCTTGCCGGCCAGAATGGCATCAGCGTATTCGCTGGACAGATCATAACCCAGGTAGTTTTTATAGAAATCTATGGTCATCTTCTTCATGTCCACATCAGCAAATTTATCAGGGTATAGAGTTTTAGCCATCCAAACCACCTGTAAAGCCGATTCAGAGCCAAATCGATCCCACTGGAAGGTGCCCTGGGGAATCCGGTACACATGCCCGGCTTTGATAGCCTTCAACCCGGCCAGGTTCTTGTCGGCCATCAGGGCTTTATGCGCAGTAGCCTGATTCAAGCCGCCTACCACGATGTAATCAGGATCGAGTTTAATCAATTGCTCAGGAGTGATTTCCTTGGTCATGCCTTGGAATAGCTCGGCCGTGGCTAGTTTTCCCCCGCCCATAGTTATCCATTCTTCCTGCATCGTTCCCGATCCGCCTGTGGAATAGGGGGTCTTGCCCGACTGTCCATCCAGATAGTACACAGTCGGCCGGCCTTCTGTCTTTACGTCGGCCAAACGGTCCTGCACCATCTTAATATTGCCATCCAGGTAAGTCACATAGGCTTGCGCCCGCGTGACTGCATCCCCACCCAGTGCTTCTCCAGTTTTCAAAACCGATTCCTTGAGCCCTTTATAATTATTAAACATCATGCACACAGTAGTCAGGCCAGCGTTGCGGAAAGCCTCGGCGTCCTTGGCATTAGCCGTTATTACCAGATCCGGCTTCAGAGTCAGTAATTCTTCAGCGGTGACAGCAGATCCAGCCCCAAAGGCAGGCTTTGCAGTAATCGCAGGATTAACCAGTTGCATCCAGGAAAAACTCTGAGTCTTCAGTACGGAAAAATAAGCAGGCTGTTTGGCGGTCGCACCCAAGGTGATCATGATTTGATTGCTGGAAGGCCAGCAGTTGGCTACGGTATTAACCTCGGCGGGCAGTTTCACCTCTACCCCGGTCATGTCCACCACTGAACGCTGCTGGGGCGGGGTCTTGGCATTGTCTGCGGTCTTGGTACCACAGCCCGCCACGATGGTCATCATCATGACCATAATCATCAGAGCAACTAGTATCCTTTTTTTCATCCGTTTGACCTCCAATCGAAAAAATAATAATTTCTATCAAAAAAAAGGCACGTGCCAATAAACACATGCCTATCTTTGTGATAAACGGTTAAACTGGCCTTCTTCTCAAACACGGAAAGCTTGTCAATTTCTCAGCAAACTCATTGGATTTTTCTCCATGGGCCAAAGCCTTTAGGAGTAAAAACTCGAAGTCCGGAATATGTTTTTTGTATGATTTCCAAGCAAGCTGGGGGTACCGTCATAATTGACTAATACAATCTACTAAGCTGGATTTTACCATATTTATGTCGATTTTGTTTACCTTAGTTTAAAAGAATTTTGTGTACACCGAGTTTACTGGGCAGAAGATTAAAGCTCTAGTTCCTGCGGTTGCCACCAGATGATATAGGTCTTGGTCTCTATACGGAATGTAAATGTTCCCTCAAGATTGGGGTGCAGATACTGATCCACATTATGGCGGAATATGTCTTCATTTTCGGCGGGAAACTCACATAATCCGCGCAGATCATCATAAGCCTCCAATGGTGAGGCATAGTTGCGCGTAAAACCATCTTTGACCACCCTAACCGATGGATCAATGCCCATATCATAAAGAAGATTGAAGGTCACATTATATCCCAGCAGCCGATCATGGGGGGGTATTGGGGTCACGGTATCAGAAGCACCAATAAACAGACTGTCACAGGCTTGTTTGAGGCTGGGACTTTGAGCAAAACTCAACACAAAAACGTACTTGCGGGCGGCTGAGTTTAGTTTAATCAGATCCGCCATTGCAACTGACCGGGAAGCAATTATCACATCATGTTTTTCGATATTGTCCCCAATGATGGCATCATCCCAATTGAGCAGGCGGGTCTCAAGATTGCTGACCCCTGCTTCCCGGGCGTTCTGCTCACATACCGCCAGCATTTGGGGAGCCACATCCAGGGCGGTGACCCGAGCCGCTTTCCGCGCAATCGGAACCGCCAGTCTGCCTGGTCCACACCCAATATCTAAAACCGAATCAGAAGGCTCAAGGATCAGGATTTCCAACTGATTTCTGGTATATTCCTCCTCCAGCCTGGCCATTTTGTTATACATGGCTGCCGACTTACCCCAGAATTCGCCAGGATTGTCCTGCATTTGTTTGTGCAGGGCGCCACCGTTAAATCCACGCATGGCCAAGCTCTGCAAGGCTGCCCAGTTAACAATTCCCTTCATAATTATCTACCTCGCTCCATATTATCTCAGACCAACATACTCAGTTTAACACAACTATTATTTTACATAGGTTGGCAAAGCACGAGGAAGGAGAGGCGGAGAACCTTGCCCCCCTGCTTCCCATATGCTTTATACTATAAGCATGGAACAGATAGCGACAGCAATAGGACCGCCTTTCACTTATTGAGATAAGGAGGAGGATTTCAAGATGGATGATAATCAACACGCCCGGAACTGGGCCATGGGCTGCCACATGGCGGCTTTGGCGGCTTACGCGGGAATACCCTTCGGTAATATTCTAGGACCCCTGATCATTTGGCTGCTGAAAAAGGACCAATTCCCACTGGTCGATGAGCACGGCAAACAATCGCTCAATTTCCAAATATCTATGATTATTTATGGTCTGCTGCTGGGGGTGGCCATTTTCATAACGTCCATAACCATAATTCTGATACCGGTGGCAGTCTTACTTGGCATTCTGCTGGCCTTCATTATTATCGCTGATTTTGTGCTGGTCGTGATCGCCGCAATAAAGGTCAGCAACGGAGAGTCGTATCAATATCCGTTTACGATACGGTTTATACAGTAGCTCCTACTCCCCCGCTCCGGAGAGCCTGACTTCGACAAAATCCCTGGCGGTGATAGAATCGGCAGTCACCTCGCAATCCAAGGCGATCATCTTCACTCCCTGTTTGGCAGCGTTTATCATACCCTCCCCAAAAGCCGGGTGAGTCTCCCAGTTGGGTGAAAAGTATAAGACATCTTTCATTTGAATAATAAAAACCAGGTAAGCCTCAAATCCCTCACTGACCGCGCAACAAAGCTCATTCATGTGCTTAATGCCCCGTTCAGTGGGCGCATCGGGGAAAAGAACCACACCATTGTTTTCAAGGGTAACGCCCTTAACTTCGATGAATATTGTTCTGGAGTCGGTCTCCAGGTAAAAATCAAGACGGGATTCCCGGTATCGGCATTCAGGTTTGATGAATTTTATATCCGGCCAGAAATCGCTGCCAACCAGCCATTCAGAAAAGACCTTGTTAGGCGCCTGGCTGTCAATATTAATTAGCCTGTCCCCTTTATAAACTCCTATCAAGTCATATTTTGTCTTGCGCCCGACGCTGCTGACCTCTTGAACCAGAACATCGGCATTCGGAAGCAACAGTTCTTTGCATCGGCCGGTATTTTTCACATGGCAGATCTCTTCTTGGCCGCTGATTTCTACATCGGCAATAAAGCGATTGGGCCGGGAGATAAACTTGGCTTCTCTAATATTTTCATACTGCATATATGAGTTCCCTTGAAAACAAAATGATATTAGATTATGTGGGTTCGTTCGCTTCCCTCTCTGTACATGCTGGTTTACAAAACGATGTAGTAAGGACAAATATCCTCAAAGTGTCCGTCCTTCATGCGAAAACCACCTGGAATTGTACCAAGCTGTTGGAGTCCAAGTCGTTCATACAGATGTCTGGCTGAGGTGTTTCCGGCCACCACGGCATTAAACTGCAGAATGGCAAACCCGTGCCGTTTGGCCTGGGCGAGACAGTCCAGCACCAACTTCTCCCCAATATGCAGCCCCCTGCTTGCGGAACTGACTGCGTAGCTGGCATTGCTGATATGCCCACACCTTCCCACATTATTGGGATGAAGAATATATAACCCGTGTATCTTCTTGCTTTCACAGTCTTCGGCAACCGCACAATGCGTTTGTTCATCGAAGAATGAATAACCCGTTGCTTCTGTTAAACAGTCTTCCTGAGGAAACGCATTTCCCTCTTCTACGATTTCATTCCAAATACGAATCATAGAAGGAAGATCCATGATATTATATCTGCGGATATCTATTTTCACTTCTCTCCAGCCCTCTCGCTTTCCATTATGTTTTTTCAAGACACAAGTGTGGAGTAGGTGCTATTGGGCATGAGACAAGAATCCTGTTGGGGATGTAGTCTACTCTTCTGTAAAAGTGTTTTCAAACAACAGACTCATCCAATCCTGTCTGCTATGAAGGACACGAGAAAGGAAAAGTTCGCCATCACCAATCCGATAAAATAGGAGATAGGGCTTGACTACGATACGGCGATATCCTGGCTCGACTAAAGATAGGTCGTTCGTCGGCAGTACGGTTCCCATACGCGGATTTTCAGCCAAATTCACAATTGAATCCTCAATTCGCCCCAGCATTTTGGCGGCGGCCGCCCGCTTATCTTCCGAAATATAATCAAAGATGCTATCCAAGTCATCCACCGCATCTTGTGTATAGAGTATTCTAAGCTTCGTCATGAATTCGCTCCCTCAGGCGAGCAAAAACCTCATCATGATCAACCAGCTTGCCAGCTATAATCTGTTTGTCCGCTGAGGCTAGCTTTGCTTGCAGGCGAATCCACGCATCGCGGCGGCAAAAAGCTTCATGGCTCATAACGACCAGATCGTTTTCACCGTTATTGGTGATAATGATGGGGTCATCTGTTTCGTGACATAGCTTAGAGAAGTTTTTATAATCTGAACGGATAATGGATGATGGCTTAACGATCATCACGCCTGGGCTCCGAAACTTATTAAGCATTCTGGCAGCCTCCTGTCAAATATATATCAATAATATACCATGCGTCTAGTCAAAGTACAACTCTTTAACTTTTGCGCTCACCCTACCCTAGTCTGAATCTTAATGGCGCGTATCGTTTCCGCAATTACACCATCTTAATTGGCCAAATGGTATATTAAGCTTGGTACTGAGCCATGCGTTCAATTCCTACCCTTGGCCTGCAGAAAAATATATAACCCGCAATTGCTTGCGGGCTTGGTGTTATTACACTGGATGGCGCTGGCTTCTTGAAAGATTTGTCCCCGCGGGATATGAGTTTTTCATGGATCCGGTACGTCCCGCAAGGTTTTCAGAAGACGCGGGTAGTCGGTGGCGCCGTGTACGATATGGTTTACAAAGACGGTGTCCTCTATGAGCCGGTACATACATATATATTTCCCGGATATCAGAAAACGATATCCCGCCTCCCGTAAATATCTATCCCGCGGTAAGGAGCCGGACATCGGGAACGTCTTAAGACGTTCCAGGGAACCGTAAATTTGATCCGTAATTTTGCGCGCCGACACCGGCCCGACAAGATCCAAATGCACGCGGGCGATTTCCTCAAGCTCTCGTTGTGCAGGCGTGACAATTTCCAGCCTATACGTCTTCACGATTATATATCGCCTCCAAGCGCTTTCTGGAGTCTTCAAGCGTATAGGTCGCCTCTCCTGCCAGGCGGGACTTTTCCGCTGCCTCCATTCTTGCTCGGAGTTTCAGGGTTTCTTCACGACGCTCAAAGGCTTCAATGCTCATGACAACGAGATCACCCTCACCGTTTTTCGTAATATATATGGGTTCTTCCTCGGCATGAGCCAAATCGGAAATCAAACCGTAGTTATTTCTGAGGACTGTAGATGCCTTAATAATCATACTTGTGTCGAGTAGACACTCGACCCCCACCTCACTTTTCAATGAAATTCCGATTTTCAGGAGGCCGTCCACGCCCCTCACGGTTTTGGTGCCTAGGCTGAATTATAGTGGTTGACCAAGCCTTCAGTGGTCGGCTTTCCACCGGTTATATTCACAGCGCCGAACTGACGCAGCACCACCTGAATTATTCTATGATAATTCTATCATGATTATAGATATGTGGCAAGATTTGACCCTTGTATAGGAACCCCGGCAACACGCCCTTTGTCGCCGTTGATGTTACTTGGAGTTTATCAGTAACATGGGTCAGCTTATATGAGCTGATCAAAACTGATATCTTTAACAGTTATCTCTTCTCCCAAAACTTCTTCCAGTGCATTGATTAAATCCATTTCGAAACCTACATACTCATTGCCATCTTTGAATTCAAAAGGGGGAAAATCAACCGAACTTCCTGCTATAAGAACTGCGGATTCCTGATTGACTACTTTAGCGGCGTTATCCCAGGGTATTGGAACCTGCAGACCGTCAGCCAGTATTCTGACCGCCGCCATTGTCTTGCCGTCCCGGTTTACAGGACCTTCAATGATCCCATATCCGCTGGCTTGCAATATTTGCGTTATAAACCAGCCTTCCCGGCCGTTAACGGACAGCTTCTCCACCACCATTTTTTCAGTAGCTATGGCATAGGTCTGGCCAGAAGAGACCTGCGGGAAAGAGAGGGTATACTCAATCTTAGTATCGCTGAGTTGGTTCCGGCTTGCTATGGTGATAGGACCTACTTGGGGGCTCGAACTGCCGGTAACCCAAAATGATTGACGGACGTAAGCGCTTTTGTCCGCTTCCTGACGCAGTTGAGTTGATAGGGCCGCGTATTGCAAAGCTCCATTGCGGGTTTGCTCGCCCCGCCCCCATAATTTTATCGTTTCATCAGCACTGCCGGGAATAAGGGCGTTTTCTATCCGCTCAATCTCGGATTTGATTCGCTCCAGGTCAGGGGCTTGAATGGATAGTATATTGGCATCACCATCATAATTGACCTTGGCTTTAAACAAGTATTCCAGCCAATCCATGGGCAAGTAATAATGGTCCTCGTGGTTTTCAATGCTGTGTACCACTGAACTATGTTCATATGTACCATCCGGGCTGGTGATCTTGATGGTTATATAATCGCGGGGAGCGGGCAGGGTCAGTCCTTCTCTTTCCGGATTAAACTTATTTAGATTCAACACCCATTGCCGGTTGGACACCAGATCCGGAACCTGCAGGCTTTGGGCCTCATCCGGCAAAGGCCAGATTTGATCGTTAAGTTCCTCAATAGGAGACTCTAGGGCCCTGGCATAGGAGCTGAATTTCTCCATACTGTAGAAATCCTGCGGAGTTGTAATAGTTGCCGTGCGAGCGGCGGCGTCCCATTCTACCGAAGTGGCTCCCAGTTGGCCAGCCATCCAGCTCAACGGTACCATGACCTGGCCTTCGACAACACTCATATGTTGGCTCATATGTGGGGGTACATTTACTAGCAAATCGTTTATTTGCACCTGCAATGAAGGAGCAGACAAGCTCTCCAGCATATTAGCTGCATTGTCCAAGGAATCTAAGAGGCCATCCAATTCAGCTTTTTGTTGCGCGCTTTCTTCTGGAGTCAACCATACCCCTTCATTACTTAATTTTTCACGAACATCATAATCTGGAACTGCGCTGACATAACCGCCTGTACTCACAGCCAAAAACATGAATGCCAACACCAGCCCAGACATCAAGCTTCTTTTCATTATTGAGATCATTCCTTTCTCTGTATTCGTTTATTTATTATGCACTGAAACATAGGCCCCATTTTTCCATGCTTCCTTATCTCACTAAAAAGAATGTGTCTTACAATTTCTTATTGCTGCTTCTATGGCCATTTTTTCACCTCACATTACAAAAACCATCCAATAATGTTTACGGTTGGATATTGGTATTCTTACATGCTAATTATATAAACCCTACCGAAACCTAAACCAGAATACGGCCCCATCATCGCGGTTCTGGACACCGTAGGAAAATCCGTGTAATTCTAAAATGGTGCGGGCAATGGCCAAAAACACCAGATCTATTCTTCTTCCAACAGTGTCAGGCGAAGCAAAGCAGATATTATTGAATCTACTACTCTCTTTTTAGAGGGGGATCCCTGATAACATTGGAGAATCTATTTGAATTCGCTGACTGTTGCTGCAAGATATGGCAAAATCAAGACGTATACCTGCATAAGAGGTGCGACTCCGGTTAGCGGCCCAAGAATCCAGCATTGATAAGCCAAAAAGGGAGGGGTAGGAATGAAGGCTATATCAACAAAAGCTATAAGCGCAGCCTTGATTGTATTTATGATGTCAGCAGCTTTGAGTGGCTGCGGTCCAAATAGCAAGAAACTGCTGGAGGAGAAGTGGGGCGCGGCTATAACTGCTCAAGCCGCAGAGTTTGCTGAGTACCGCGAATTCAAGGTGGAAGTCACCCCACAGATCAAACCTTATCAGGTTAAGGCTGATCTGAGTAATGTTGAGAATCGGGACCGCTTTGAATTCTCCCCTGAGGCGCAGACTATGCTGGCCAAAAACGGCTTTGTGGTCTTACCGGCAATGCATCAGGAATTTTTTATGGTTTATGAGTTTAACCGCTATGACGGCATTCCCAACCTGATCACTACCGATGCCATGTTGCACAACTACCACTTGTTTTTTGGGCATTTGCTCAAAAATACCGAGGAAAATCTTCTGCGTGCGGAATTGCAGCAGCTGAACCAGGGAATGCTGGACTCCTCCCAAGAACAGCTTGAGGCTTTGAAAAACAGCCCCTGGGAAAATGCCGCCCGGCGCAATGTAGCCTTTTTCACGGTGGGCAGCCGTCTATTGGATCCAACCGTTAACATCCCTCCGGAGGTCAAAGATGTTGTAGATTTAGAATTGCAGCTTATTAATAACCACAACCAAACTGATATATCGCCACTGATGGCCATGGGGTCAAACCCCGATGCATTGGAATCTTTAAAAGAGGATTATACTCAATACATCCCCCGGGGGCATTATACCTGCAACGACAACCTTAAATCCTACTTCCAGAACACCATGTGGTATGGACGCATGACCTTCAAGCTGAAGAATGAAGATGAGACCAGGTCGGCGGTATTGATGACCCTGGCTGTAAATGATAGTCCCAGCCTTGAATCATGGCAGAAGATCTATCAGACCACCAGTTTTTTTGTTGGTGAAAGCGATGATCCCGGCTGCACAGCTTACTCTAGAATACTGGAAGAGGTTTATGGTTCTCAGAGCAATCTCAATGCCTTGATAAATGATAACGACAAGTGGCAGCAATTTTTATCGAAAGCCAAAGAACTACAGGGCCCCAAAATCAACTCCATACCCATCTTCGATGCCAACATACAGCCGGACCGGGAACAGGAAGCCAAGGGTTTTCGCTTTATGGGGCAACGCTACACCATAGATGCTGATATATTTCAACGCTTAATATACCGTGAAGTGGGAGAAAATCAGCAGGGTGAACGGCGTCTTTTGCCGATGGGATTAGATATCCCGGCTGCCATGGGCTCAAAAGAAGCCTACCAGATACTCGAGGACGAGGGGCAGACTCAATATCAGAACTACCCTCAGAACATGTCGCGTCTACGGCAGTACATATCAGGGCTTGATGCCTCAGTTTGGCATAACAACCTGTATTGGAGCTGGATGAATACATTAAGACCATTGACGGTGAAAAAACCTCAAGGCTATCCCAGTTTTATGCTGAACCAGGCCTGGGACCGCAAAAGTTTGAATACTTACCTGGGTAGCTGGACCGAACTGAAGCATGACACTATTCTTTATGCCAAACAGGTTTACGCTGAAATGGGTGGCGGCTATGGTGATAAAATCGATGATCGCGGTTATGTTGAACCCGATCCCTATTGCTACGCCAATCTGGCTTCTCTGGCGGCCATGACCCGTGAAGGACTGGAGGCCCGAAGCCTGATTTCTGTGCAGGATTTTCAAAGCCTGCAATTGATGGAAAAGCTGGCTGTGAATCTGAAGACCATATCGGAAAAAGAACTGCAGAACCAACCTCTGTCCGATGAAGAATACGAGTTCATACGAAGTTTTGGCGGCCAGCTGGAACACCTTTGGATAGAAACCCTGAGTGACCAGGAAGGCAGCCGCAGCAGCCTTCTGAACAGCAACCCAGCAGCCCTGGTGGCTGATGTAGCCACGGCCCCGCCGGACCTGGTCTTGGAAGAAGGTAACGGATATGTGCACTCCATCTTTGCGGTGGTTCCGGTGGAAGGCAAATTGCGCATCGTCAAAGGCGGAGTTTACAGCCATTATGAATTCCCCTGGCCAGCTGCGGACCGCTTGACCGATGAGAAATGGAGACAGATGCTGGAAAATAAGGAGGTCCCCCCGCCGCCAGTCTGGACCCAGGCTTTTGCCGTGAATGGCACCTGCCGCATTGTAATGCCTTGGGAAAATGAACAGTAGCCGGATGCGATTGGCCGCCGTGTTCTTGCTATGCTTTGCTTTGGGTTTTATCAGGGGGCAAGTGCCGGCTGCAGGGGCAGAAAACGTGATAATATCCGGAGATACTGACGGCAGCGGGATGGCCGCAAGCTATCAGCTAATAAATGATCAGATTAGAGTCTGGGAAAACCAGCAAATGATCTGGGAATCCCCGGCAGAATGGAAAGTAACTCAGATACTCCTGGCTGACGCTGATAATGATGGCGTCGAGGAGCTATTGATGGTCCTGTGGAAATACGGCAGCTTTGGTGATATCACACCATTCTGGCATGAGCGGGAAGATAAAGGCTATAGCTGCCACCTCTTCATTTATCGGCTGCAGGCGGGACGAATGAAAGCAGTGTGGTGTTCTTCCGCCGTCAGGTTCCCCATTGAGTCAATCCAAGAAGCCACCGGCCCTGACCAAAAGCTGTCCCTGCTGGTCAGGGAAAAAGCCATGTTGCCTTTCCTTTATACCCAAAGTGTCTGGCAATGGCAGGATTGGGGCTTCGCCCGGATTTAAGAGTATATTATGTTGTCCCAAATAATTAACAGCAACCCTTAGGCTTAGAAAGACTGCCAATCCCAAGCCGATGAAGATCAAACCAAAAATTACGTTAAACTACATGATGTTCTCCAGGTACTTCAGACAATAAATATGGAAGCAATCAGAACCTCGTCATGCTTCCATTTCGTTTTGTTTGCTATCTTCTTTGCCTGGCTTTAGAGCTGTTTCCCATTATCAGGTCCGGGAGTGGTGATGTATATTTCATTTATGTCAATAATTACGACTCCCTTAGGATCCAAGAAGGGTTTTTCCTGCTTGACCATGGCCACACCGGCTGCAAAATTGGGGCCGGACGTTTCAATGGCAGCCTTACCCTTGATCTGGTAACCATCATGCTCATGCCACACCGTTACAGCCACATTGGGGTTCTTCTCTATATTGGCGATGGTCTTTTCCATGGCATTATTTACGAGCATTATCTGACTGTCGCTTAAAACCTGAACAAAGTTGATCGGAACCGCATTGGGAATCCCGTTTGGATCGGCGGTCGCCAGGACCCACATGCCGGCATTTTGTAAAACCTTTTTCACATCATCATTTAATAGGGCCATTTGTATTCCTCCTTATTCATCTGTTTTGATTATGCTTATATACTATCATATCCAAATAAAAGGACCGCAGACACGCTGCCGTCCCTTTGATCTTCGGACTAATCTTGGTACGCTTTATCTATTTCAGACAGCATGTTGTACACTGCTTCATAGGCTTCACAGACATCGCCGGGAACCTTGTAGTTATCTGTAATTGCCCGTAACCTAACAAATTCTTCGTTTAGTTCAGGTTTTCCCGATCCTGCTGCTTTGATTTTCTCATTAATCGCATCAAATACTTTACGGACGTCATGGAATTCCGGGTGATGTTCTCCATGCACCCGTGCCACGATGGGAACAAATTGCTCCAGCTTGGGCATTTGGTTTTCCTTGGTTTCATCAAATGTGGACATATTATAATCCCCCTTTTTGCTAAGTATTGTTGGCTCTAATATGACAATCTAATTGTAGCAGGAATTCGAAACTTTGAAATTGATCCAAATCAAAATTCTTAAAGTCTCGCCGGCGGAGTAACACCTGATTCAGATGGCTATTTGTACGTCGATGTTATAGTTGGGCTTTAAGAATTGGTCATAATCATCAAGAGATATCTCTACCGGTATTATGGTCTCGCCATTTCGTTCTACGGCGATATCGGAAATCTTCTGGATCCGGCCATGATAGGACCGGC
>Ga0209613_1002328_pt1 | contig 14315 bp, 9 predicted proteins | sample BioC13SIPDNA_2_FD_185747 | JGI IMG/M metagenome (GOLD analysis project Ga0209613, IMG submission 185747) | Anaerobic biogas reactor microbial communites from Washington, USA - Biogas_R2_A C13 SIP DNA (SPAdes) (version 2) | ecosystem: Engineered > Bioreactor > Anaerobic > Unclassified | place... | reverse complement strand
CAGGTATCAGTTCCGCTTCAATTGCCAAGCTGGGCAAAGGCGAGAATGTAAATACTGAAGTGCTCCTGCGTATATGTAAAGCATTGAAATGTGATATATCCGATATAATGGAATTCGTCCCTGGTGAGGATAAACGAGAGGAAGGTACTACGAAATGACAGACAATCAAAAGAAATTAATGAATATACTCCGTGAGATGTTTCAATTTGACCAAGCAGATCTCGATTTTGGCATTTATCGCATTATGCGCATGAAACGCGATGAAATCAATAGATTCATTGAGGACGAATTACCTGTCCAAATCTCAGAGGGTTTAAGCGAACTCGCTGGAATAAATTTAGCTGCCGAGGTTGCTGCAATTGACAAACAAATAGCAGATACAAAAGCTGCACCCCTGTCCGATGCTATAAAAACAGCTGCTATTGCTGAGCTTGAAGAAAAGAAAAAGTCTCTTGCTGCTAGAAATGACATCACCGCCGTGGAAGCGGATGTTTATAATCATCTGACAAACTTCTTCTCCCGCTATTACGACGATGGCGATTTTATATCTCAGCGTCGCTATAAGGATGGTGTGTATGCTATTCCTTACGAAGGTGAGGAAGTAAAACTGCATTGGGCAAATGCTGATCAGTATTACGTTAAGACCAGCGAATATTTTAAAGATTATACTTTCAAAACAATGTATGGTGAAACCGTCCACTTCAAGCTCATCGAAGCAGAAACTGAGATGGACAATAATAAAGCAAAAGAAAAACGCTTCTTTCAGCTTTATACTGAAAAACCGTTTGAAGTGATTGATGGCGAACTTTTTATTTACGTTGAATACAAAGCTTCAGAATATAGTGGCAAAACAGCGCAGGCACGGCACATAACAGATATTGTAGAGGCTTTTGCAGCTGTGCAAACGCAACCGGAATATATACCATTCGCTTCTATTATGACGGTTACTGACAATAAGACATTGCTCGAACGACACCTTAATCGTTACACGGCACGCAATACATATGACTACTTCATACACAAGGATTTAGGAAAATTCTTGCGCCGCGAGCTTGACTTCTACATTAAGAATGAAGTGATTTACCTTGACGATATTGATGAGCAGGATGAAGCAAAAACGAAAGAATACCTGACAAAAGCAAAGGTCATTCGCAAAATTGCGCGTAAAATTATCACTTTTCTTGCGCAGATTGAGGATTTTCAAAAGAAATTATATCTAAAAAAGAAATTCGTTGTTGAGACGAATTATTGCATTACGCTTGATCGTGTTCCGGACTCCATGTATCCCGAAATCGCCGCGAATGATGCTCAGCGTGAGGAATGGGTGCGCCTATTTGCCATTGACGTAATAGAAGCCAAAGATGGCGATCTTGTCAATGCTGCCACAGTAGGTTACTCTGCACCCCTCACTGTCGAATTTTTAAAGCAGAATCCTTTCCTTGTCTTAGATACAGCTTTTTTCAGTAATGAATTTAAAGAACGTCTTGTTGCCAGCATTGATAATTTGGATGAAAAGCTGGATGGTTTGTTGATACATAGCGAAAATTTTCAAGCGTTGGAGTTTTTGAAAGTTAAATATAGAGGCAGAATTTCAGGGCTATATGCTGATCCACCCTACAATACTAATGCAACTGAAATCCTGTATAAAAACGGATACAAAGATTCTTCTTGGATAAGTATGATTGTTGATCGCATAAAGCTTGCAAACAATCTTCTTTCAGCACGGGGAATTGCCTGTTATACAATAGATGATTTAGAATTGAAAAATTTATCATTTGTTTTAGATGAAACATATGGGAAAGATAACCATTTAGCTAACGTGTTAATTCGTAACAATCCTTCTGGAAGATCTACAGTAAAGGGTTTTTCGATTAATCATGAATATGCGTTATTCTATGCAGTTAGTGACAGTGCCATATTAGGCAGGATGCCACACAGTGACGAACAAATACAACGTTACAGTTTATCAGATGATAATGGTAATTTTGAGTGGGAAAATTTTCGAAAAAACGGCACCGATTCCAATAGAGCAGATAGACCAAAACAATATTATCCAATAGTTATTAATAAAGTAACGAAAAAACTTCGTATACCAAATTTAATGTGGAATGAGAATACTTTATCTTATGATATGATTGATACTGTATCAGACGACGAAACAATTGTGCTACCATGTAATGGTTCTATTGAAAAAGTATGGAAGTTTGGCATTGAAAGAACACGAACGATCCCAGATGAGTTGCTTGTTAAGGAAACAAGTTCAGGATACGAAATATACAGAAAAAAATATCTCAATGACGAGGGTTCACTGCCACGAACATGGTGGGATAAAGCAAGTTACTCTGCCCGAGACAATGGAACACGTGCTCTAACAGATTTATTTGGGTCAAACAGAGGATTTGATTTTCCTAAGGCACCGGAAGCAGTGGAAGATTGCATTAGGGTGCTGAATATTCACAACAACGATATTGTGATTGATTTTTTTGCTGGTTCCGGTACAACCGCCCACGCCGTCATTAACTTAAACCGTGAAGATTGTGGATCACGCAAGTACATCCTTGTTGAAATGGGCGAGTACTTTGATACTGTAACAAAACCTCGTATTCAAAAAGTGATCTACTCAATGGATACGGATAACCAAAAAGGATGGAAGGATGGGAAACCTGTCTCCCGCAAGGGAAGCTCCCATGCTTTTAAATACTTGCGCCTTGAATCCTACGAGGATACGTTGAACAGCATTGTTTTAAATGGCGGTAATTATGATTTGCTTGGTGCGGCACGGGAAGATTACATACTCTCCTATATGCTCAATACTGAATCTGCGGGTAGCGCAAGTTTGCTGAATGTTGAAAAACTTGATAAGCCATTCAGTTATAAGATGCTCATTACCCGCAATCTTGAGAGCAAGGAGCGCAATATTGACCTTGTGGAAACCTTCAACTATCTTATCGGGCTTACAGTTACAAAAAGCCATGCGCTTGTCACATATGATGCGGATTTTACCCCAGGTGTATACGGCGCTGTTACTGCCTCACTTAAATCCGGAAACACTTATAAATTTAAAACAATCGAGGGAACCACTCCGAACGGTGACAAAACACTGGTTATATGGCGTGAAATGACCGGCGACATTGAAAAAGACAATGCTGCACTTGATGCTTATTTTCTTACGATACCGAACGCACGAAGCTTCAAGCGGATATATGTAAACTGCGACAACAACCTTTTAAACCTGCGTAACAATGGAGAAAACTGGCAGGTAGTTCTCATTGATGAAGAAATGAAAAAGCGGATGTTCGAGAATGCAGAATAGGAGGCGGCACAATGGCAAGAAGAACAACGGCTAACGAGCCGCAGCTAAAATTTTATCAAAAGCTTATATTAAATCGTTATATACTGGCCCAGTTTGGGGTTAGTACGTTAAAGGAACTTTCCCTTAATATGAAAAAGCCTTCATTGGAAGAAATCGACAATGAAGGTGTTACGGGTTTTCATAAACAGTTGATAGCAGATATTGGGGGTAAGTGTGCGATAAGTGAGGAGTCGCTTGCGCGTTATGATCTGAACATTGTATCGCACATGAGAAAGATTAACGATAATCGCGATGAGCCGATGGTATTGAAGTATTTTCAATACCTTTCACTGCTTTTTGTTGAACACTACCTTGACCAATATTTCAATAATCGAGAAGCATTGATTGACGGCTTGAATACATATCTTGCTGACTTTAACGCGCAATTTCCCAATGATACCTATATGCCGTATACAGCTAAGGATTTGAACAAAATTGCTATATGGAATGCAACTGGAAGCGGGAAGACGCTTATCATGCATATTAATTATCTTCAGTATCTGCATTATTCCGGTGGAAAACTACCGGATGATGCAACATTTATCTTACTAACTCCAAAGGAAGGTCTATCACTCCAGCACATAGATGATTATGCCGCTTCTGGAATTCCTGCACGAATTTACGATAAGTCAGTCAGTCGTTGGATGCAGAACGCAAATGAAATAATTGTACTGGAAAATACAAAGTTAGGTGACAAGGATCAAGATACTATAGTCTCAGTTAACCGTTTTGGAAATCGCAACGTTGTATTTGTGGACGAAGGGCATCGTGGTTCATCCTCTGGTAAAGATGGTAAATGGCAGAAATACAGGGACGAGCTATGCTCGGATGGGTTCTCCTTTGAGTATTCTGCAACCTTCGGACAAGCAATTGCAGCTTCTAACGATAAGTCACTTTCAGAGCGTTATGGAAAGTGTATTATCTTTGATTATTCCTATAAGCATTTCTACGGCGATGGTTATGGCAAAGATTACAATATAATTAATCTCCCGGATGATAGCGATGAGATTAAACGAAATACCTATTTAACTGCATGCTTAATGACATATTATCAGCAGAAACGGCTATTTCTAACACAGGAAAGCGAATATGCGCACTTCAATGTTGAAAATCCGCTCTTCGTATTCGTCGGTGCAAGTGTCAATGCTGTGCGAACAGAGAATAAACGGAAGGTTTCCGATGTAGTGGATATTCTGATGTTCTTCAGAGATTTTTTAACTAACGCAGCAGACTCGATAGCCATTATCGAACGTGTTCTCTCCGGCAATACCGGTTTACTCGATAGCAGGAACCGAGATATTTTTAGGAATAGTTTTCCGTACCTCACTGCAACAGGTATGACTCCAACAGAAATATATGCGGATATTTTAAAAACCGTATTCAACTGTTCTTCATCGGGCGCTACTCTTCATACCGAAAATCTACGTGGCGTCAGCGGTGAAATCCGGCTGCGTCTTGGCGACAATGAACCCTTTGGCGTTATAAATGTTGGCGATGATTCAGCGCTTTTGAATTTATGTGCAGACAACGGTTTTAATACGGATTCTGTTGATTTTTCTGATTCGTTGTTCCAAGGCATTACAAAGCCTAAGTCAACAATCAACATCCTTATCGGTTCAAAAAAATTTACTGAGGGGTGGAACTGTTGGCGTGTATCGACAATGGGACTTATGAATGTTGGACGTAGTGAAGGTAGTGAAATTATCCAGCTTTTCGGCCGTGGCGTACGCTTGAAAGGCCGTGGAATGTCGCTGAAACGGAGCAATTTCTATAAAAAGGATTTTCCAGAAACTGTAGTGCCCAAATATATCAATATTTTAGAAACGCTCAATATATTTGGTGTCCGTGCAGACTATATGAGACAATTCAAAGAGTTCCTTGAGGCTGAAGGGGTTCCGAGTGAAAAGGGGCAGATTATAACTTTAAAGATGCCCGTGATTCGGAATAAAGAATATAAAAAAAGAGGACTTTATTCTCTTCGTGTAAAGGGCAATTTGGATTTTAAGAAAGCCGCAGCAAAACCATTATTGCGCTTTGAACCAGATGTGCCCATAGTTACACTTGACTGCTATTCAAAGGTTCAATTTGAGTCCTCACAGAATCGAAGCGAAAGCGAAGTTACAAAAAATGTGGCTGTACTTCGCCCAGAGCATCTTGCTTTTTTAGACTACGATGCAATTTACTCCGAACTACAAAGATATAAAATTGAAAAGGCACGTTACAATGTTATTATTACGCGAAGGGATTTGAAGGATTTACTTCAGAACACTCAGTGGTACAAGCTTCTCATTCCAGAGGATGAACTTGTTGTTCGTAGTTTTGAGGATTACAAGCGTTTTGAGCGAATAGCTGTTGCTTTACTTACAAAGTATTTTGACAAATTTTATTATGCTAAGCAAAATCGATGGGAATCACATGTGGTTGGATATGAACTCATTCCAATGGATGATAGTAACGAGAATTTCCTGAATGAAGAAAATGACGAATACAACATTAGCATTGATGACACAAGTGAAAACGAGACTGCGATAATATGGCTTCGTCAGATAATTGCAGAAGTTGAGAAGGCGAAAAAGGAAAACAGATTGCCATCATTTGTAATTCCACGTCAAGGATATATTGAGGCAATCAGTGTTCCGGCGCATTTGTATAATCCTCTTCTGTGTCTATCCAAGGGAAACTTAGAGTTAGGGATATCTCCCGTTGCACTTAATGAGGATGAGTTAAAATTTGTCAAAGCACTTCAAAACTATATCATTAATCATACTGATATCTTTGCGGATAAAGAAATATACCTAATCCGTAATCGCAGTAAAAAAGGTATTGGTTTCTTTGACGATGCAGGTTTTTACCCAGACTTTATTATGTGGATGATTACCGGAGAAAAGCAATATATTACCTTTATCGAGCCTCATGGAATGGCAAGAGAGTCATTTACATCAAGTAAAGTTGGTTTGCACAGTCGATTAAAAACCGAGATAGAGGCAAAGCTTAAAGTTCCATCTGTGACACTGAATTCCTTCATACTATCTACAACAAAATATTCAGACCTTGTAGATAAAAGTGTAACTGTTGAAGTATGGAACGCAAATCATGTGTTGTTCATGGATGATAGTAAGTACATTGAGATGATTTTTGACAAGCTGAAATGATTACGCTTTGCAACAAGCTTTTGTTATAACTATGAAAATAAGGATGGATGCGAATGTATAAATTGCTTTATAGCACTGATTACGGGAAATATTATGTAGGAAAATGCGAAGAAACAATAAGCCGTCTGAATCTTAAAGGGAAAGTACAGCTTAAGAATATCGTCTTTGCAGATACCTTGGAGGTAATTGAGAATACGATCCTTTTTAGTATTTCCAATTATTTCCTTCGCTTTTCAAATGAGTATAAGCGTATACACCAACTCACGGAGTTTGAAAACAATTGGTACGAATTTGTTGAGTATGGCACGACAAACCCGCTAACAATCCTGCTGCAACGAAACGGTTTTTCTCGCGAGGTTTCAACTTATATTAAGTCACATCAGGCTGATTTTGTCGTAACCATACCATCCGGTGAATTACGGCTAAGCCGAGCATTGCTATCATGCAGTAATATCAATGCCTGTAATGAGGCACGGGATATACAATATAATATGCCCGAATTATTTGTCGCAGATGGCTGCGATATAGAAATATAGCAGGAGGATAAACTAAAATGGATAAAGCATATCAATGGGTGCCATTTTATGAGGCACTCGCCGATAAATTGCTTACATACAGCGATAAACGGGATGAACTCTTTGCTTTAATGAAAAAGCTTTCATCGGAGCAGCCGCTGATGAAATATCTCCACTTCGAGCGTGAAGACTGGTGGGGACCCCGCCATCATCAAATCGATCCGTTTTCTGTGATTGGAGTTATGAATCGCGGAACAACAGATGCAAACCGTATTGTCTTAGCCAAGGTACTCGCAAACGCATTTGACATACAGATTCCTTCGCCTACGCAGTTTGCGGGTATACCTGTACTCAATAACATGAACTCATTTTTTAATGGAACAAATGAATTATGGGAGCTGTTTTGCCTTGCAATAAAATCCGCTGAAACCGGTGAGTTTTCAGACAAATTTAAAAAAGCATTCGATGACGCCATTGCAGTATCTGGAAATGGACTGGCTTATATTACGATGGGCTTGTATTGGATTCGGCCACATGTTTTTATGCCTCTTGATGGCAATTCGCGTGCTTATATTTCTACACATTTCGGTGTATCTGCACCAAGCGGAAACTGTAGTGGTGAAGAATACGTAACTTTTTTGAATACACTCAAAACGAAAATCCATGAGCAGGCGCCTGACCTGACATTACCTGAAATTTCGTATACTGCTTGGACGAAGAAGGATGCCAATTCGCTCGACGGTACAAGCACAACTACCGCAGTCGTTGATGAGAAACGGCAGCGGGCGGCATTTATACAATGGTATACGAATAATGTTGGTTCGTCTAATTCTGCTAATACCATCGCGGTTGCTATCGGTAAAGCACGGCTTAAAAGCGGACGAGCAGTGTTTGCTATTGCTGATTTTAATGAACTTGATTCTGCGATCAAGAGCAGCGGCCTTGAAGGGTATTTTCAAGCCAGCGGTGGCGATTACTCAAAGATGGATATAGTTTTTGACATTGATCCAACTACCCAACGTGATGACTTGAAAAGTGGAATCAAGCACTATCTCAGTTTTCTTAAAAGCATAGGAGAATTAAGTTCATCAAGCGGAACAATTGTCCCGCCGAATATAGCATCACGGCAGACTGGCGGGGCAAAAATGGCAAAAAACATAATTCTCTATGGTACTCCTGGAACAGGAAAAACCTATAGTACAGTGCAGTATGCTGTTGCCATTATTGAGGAGAAGTCGATCGCGGAGGTAAAATCTGAAGATTACGGAGAAGTATTCAATCGTTACTTAAAATATAAAGATGACGGACTGGTCGCTTTTACCACATTTCACCAATCGTTTGGCTACGAAGAATTTATTGAGGGTATACGCCCGGTCGTGTCTTCGGAGGAAAAAGCAGAATCGGTACGCGAAATTGAATACGAAGTACATGATGGAATTTTCAAGGCATTTTGCGATAAAGCTGGAACACCTATTGGCGGCGGAACAAGTGTAGACTTAGGAATTGGTAAAAGCCCTACCGTCTGGAAGGTTTCACTTGAAGGTACAGGTGACAATCCTACAAGAGCCGAATGTATGGAGAATAATCATATCCGCATCGGATGGGACAGCTATGGCGAAACCATATCTGATGCTACAGATTACAGCAAGGATGGAGGCAGAACCGTTCTCAACGCATTTTACAACAGGATGCAAATCGGCGATATTGTTATGTCTTGTTATTCCAGCAAAACAATAGACGCGATTGGTGTTATTACTGGCGAACCAGAATGGCACGATGAGTATCAGAACTACAAACGGTTGCGTAATGTGAAATGGCTTGTAAAGGGTATTAACGAAGATATCGTCGATTTCAATGCCGGAAAAGCTATGACGCTTTCATCTGTATACAAGTTATCAGTTTCAGTGTCAGATGCATTGCAAATACTTAGGAAAGTGAAGCCAAGCCTATTCACACAAAAGGTAAAAATTCCAAACCGTGTATTTATCATTGATGAGATCAATCGAGGGAATATCTCAAAAATATTTGGTGAATTAATTACCCTAATCGAGCCGTCAAAGCGCATAGGAGCAAGCGAACAGCTACGCGCTCTTTTGCCATACTCGGGCCAAAATTTTGGTGTGCCCGATAACGTCTACATCATTGGCACCATGAACACCGCCGACCGCTCTATCGCGATGATAGACACCGCGTTGCGCCGTAGATTTGAATTTATCGAGATGCAACCTGATTCTGCTACGCTTAAAGATGTTCTTGTTGACGGTATAGATATTGCTGAGATGCTCGACACCATCAACAAGCGTATAACCGTATTGCTCGACCGTGAGCACACCATAGGACATTCCTATTTACTGCCGCTTAAAACAGACCCGACGATTGAAAATCTTGCGGCGATTTTTGAAAACAGAATAATCCCGCTTTTGCAAGAGTACTTCTACGACGATTACGAGAAGATTCAGCTTGTATTGGGTGACAATCAGAAGCCGGATGATAGCACTCGCTTTATCGTGAAAAAGACAGATGCTGTTAAGCTGTTTGGAAACGCGGACGTTGATTTCCCGGAGTATTATGAGGTTAACAGCGAAGCTTTCATGAGGATTGATGCCTATGCGTTCCTGTAATAAAACCTTCACTATAACAGAATACGGTGGGTTTACGCGCGGCATAGCGTCTTACGGTTATCAGGCATTGCCGGAAAAAACATTTGATGCGCTTGAAGCTTTTATCCTCGCCAACAATACTGATACGGGAACCGAGGCAGTCGAGCTGCTGTCTCTTTCTGTTCGCCGAGGCATTGGCAAGATTATCACCGCCAGAAATTACGTCGGGCTGATAACGATGGCTGACGGTACTGTCATAGAGATTCTCCCTAAAGTTATGGGCGGCGATATTACCGAGGAAGAGACGAAGCGAATTTTTCTCGAGATGCTAAAAACGCTAAAGGACGTGACATTTAAAGACTTCAATGTTTCAAATCTTCATGCTGACAACCTGAGCCTTCTCGATATTTTTATAAAAATGTTTCTCGACGAGGTCACTATTCTAACAAAGCAAGGAATAAAAGCGGCATATACACCCGTCGAAGCAAATGAACGGTTCTATAAAGGGAAGCTGCTGGCTTCACAGAATATTAAATATAATCTGGTTAACAAGGAACGATTTTTTGTTCGCTACGACGATTTCAATATAAACAGACCGGAGAACCGTCTGATCAAGTCCACACTACGTTTCCTGCGCAATACTTCAAATGACGGGCGTAACCGACAGAACGCAACCCGATTAATAAATTTCTTTGATGGTGTGGAATATTCCAAAAACTATGATTTGGACTTTTCAAAGTGTATTGTCGACCGCAGCATGAGCCACTACGACAAGGCTCTTTCGTGGTGTCGCGTTTTCTTGCGAGGAAATAGCTTCACCGCCTTTGCAGGAAGCGAGGTTGCTCTTGCTCTTCTTTTTCCAATGGAAAAGGTGTTCGAGAGTTTTGTTGCTGCGAAGTTTCGCAAGCACATTGGTAGTGGTGTTACCTTGCGGACACAGGATGCCAGATACAGTCTGTTTGATAGTCCGGCCCGAGCTTTTTCCCTTCGTCCTGACATTGTGTTAGAATTTGACGGCCGTACAGTAGTTCTGGATACCAAATGGAAGCTGCTCTCAGACAATGCCAGAAACAGCGGTATTTCACAAACTGATATGTACCAGATGTATGCTTACGGCAAAAAGTATGAAGCAGACAAAATTGTCTTGCTGTATCCCTATTCCGATGCTGTGCGCAAAACTGATATCAGGTATGCCTCAGATGACAATGTAAAGGTCGATGTTACCTTCATTGACCTTAAGAATGCGGATAACAGTATTTCGAAACTATTAGGGGAGGTGTGCTAATGCCATTTACCATCGTCCGTCAGGACATAACAAAAATGAAAGTTGACGCTATAGTCAACGCTGCCAACACCGACCTGCAAATGGGCGGTGGGGTTTGTGGAGCTATCTTCAAAGCGGCGGGAGCGGCACAGCTTCAAGCTGCCTGTGATAAACTCGCTCCGATTAAGACGGGTGAGGCGGTTATTACGCCGGGATTCAACCTGCCCGCTAAGTTTGTTATTCACGCGGCAGGCCCCGTTTATAGATATCAGAATGCCGAACAGAGTGAAAAACTCCTACGTTCCGCCTACATGGAGTCGCTCCGGCTTGCCATCGAAAATAAATGTGAAAGTATTGCGTTCCCATTGATTTCAAGCGGGATTTACGGATACCCAAAAGACGAAGCCCTTCAAGTGGCTACTGCTACAATTCAAGATTTTCTTATCAACAACGATATTGATATAACACTTGTAGTGTTTGATAAATCGGCATTTACTGTAAGCCGCGAGCTGCTCGGTGAAGTCGAAAGCTACATAGATGAGCATTACGTTGATATACACCAAATAAAGCGTCGGAAGCTGCTTGATGTAGAACGCCAAGCCATATCCGAAGCTGATGAGCGTGCTAGTATACTCAACGAGCCTATTCTTGAAGATATGCTCGCTCCTATTGGCGCTCCTGCCCCGCTTGATGATTTAGTTGGCAATCTTGATGAGCCATTCTCTCAGATGCTCCTGCGTCTGATTGATGCCAAAGGAATGACGGATGTTGAAGTATACAAACGTGCCAACCTTGACCGTAAATTATTCTCTAAGATCAGGAGCAACAAAGGATATATGCCAAGCAAGCGCACAGCTATTGCTCTTGCCGTAGCACTGAAATTATCTCTCGACGAAACCGACGACCTCTTGGAACGAGCGGGCTATGCACTATCTCACGCCGTCAAATTCGATGTTATTGTGGAGTACTTCATCGCAAACGGTAAGTACGATGTTTTTGCGATCAATGAAGTGCTGTTCGAATACGATCAGCCGCTGTTGGGAGGGTGCTGATTATGGATTATGTTTATGAAATAGATTCACTAATTCAAAAAGCTACATTGGCAATTGGTAAACCAATTTTTAAGGACAAGTATGAAATCGTTGATAGAGGTTTGCCGCACATTCCACCTACCCGATTACCTGATGGGAAAATGGCAATATACATGTTTTTACTCGGTGATGAATTTCTAAAAATCGGAAAAGCAAATTACAGGAGTAATGCAAGATTCTGCAGTCAACATTATGGTTTGAATGCACCATCAACACTTGCGAAATCACTGCTTTCGGATAGCGAGATGAGCAGCTTAAACATTACTTCTTCAAATATAGAAAATTGGATTAAAACGAATTGCCGACGAATTGACATAATCATTGATGCAGACTTAGGTGTTTTTGCTTTGGAATTGATTGAGGGGATAATGCATTATAAATATGAACCCAGATATGAGGGCTTTGCCTCTCAAAGGTAATTTGTCGCTTCCGAAGCGACCGTCAGTTTCAAATAAAGTAGTATTCTAAGATTACAATAAATCTTAGGAGGCTACGAAAATGAAAAAGGGATTAACTGAACTGGTATTTATTCTCGACAAAAGCGGATCAATGAGCGGACTGGAAGCCGACACCATTGGTGGTTACAATTCAATGCTCGCAAAGCAGAAGGCAGTAGATGGTGAGTGCTACATTACAACGGTGTTGTTTGATAACAACTATGAGCTACTCCATGACCGTATTGACATTAAAGCAGTCAGCCCGATTACTGACAAAGAATATCAGGTTGGCGGATCGACAGCACTTCTTGATGCAATCGGCAGAACGATTCACAAAATTGGTAACGCTCAAAAGCACACTGCCGAAGATTACCGCGCCGAAAAGGTAATGTTTGTAATTATCACAGATGGCGAGGAAAACTCTAGTCGTGAATATACTGCCGAAAAGATCAAAGCACAGATTGAGCGGCAAAAAGAAAAGTATGGTTGGGAGTTTATCTTCCTTGGGGCTAATATCGATGCGGTTCAGACCGCCGGGAGGTATGGAATTGCTCCTGACAGGGCAATTGACTATCTAGCTGATAGCGAAGGTACGGAACTGAACTTTAAGGTAATGGCAAGTGCTGTGGCGACATTTCGCGAGTCGGGAACGGTTGACGAGACTTGCTTTGAGGAAATCCGCAAGGATGTGAAGCGTCGAGGAGGTCGTAAATAATGCTCGGAGCGATTATAGGAGATATCGTAGGCTCGGTCTACGAATGGCATAACATTAAAACAAAAGACTTCCCGCTGTTCCGCGACGACTGCTTTTTCACGGATGACACCGTGATGACCATTGCTACAGCAGACGCTCTAATGAGCGGCGGTAAAGCCGACGATTTCATTAATGCCTATAAAAAGTGGGGGCGATTCTACCCAGATGCCGGGTACGGTGGTCGCTTCGGCAGTTGGATACATTCTAATGACCGTAAACCCTACAACTCTTGGGGTAATGGTTCGGCGATGAGAGTATCACCTTGCGCTTGGGTGATGAATTGCGGATTCTATGGGCGTACAGGTTGTTGGCCATCAAACGGTTGGGAATGTGTAACAAAATCTGCTGAGGTGACGCATAACCACCCTGAAGGAGTCAAAGGCGCACAAGCTACCGCAGTAGCGATATTTTTGAGCCGGTTCTACGCCGGAGGTCACGCCTTCGATTATTGCCAGCCGTGGTCGGTTGAAGAATTGAAAGATGAAATAAAAAAACTGATAGAATCTAATTTTGGATATGATCTATCCCGGACGCTTGACGAAATTCGTCCAATTTACCGCTTCAATGAAAGCTGTCAGGATACGGTACCACAGGCGATTATTGCTTTCCTTGAAAGTATGGACTTTGAGGATGCAATCCGAAATGCTATCTCCCTCGGAGGTGACAGCGACACGCTTGCTGCTATTACCGGTAGCATTGCAGAAGCCGCCTATGGTGTGCCAGATTGGATAAGGGACAAGGCTTTGAGTTATCTGGACGCACCGTTGAGAGATGTCTATAATCGGTGGACATCATACATAGAGAACAATTAAAATTATGGGAGTGAAATAGGGAGCAATTTATAGCGATTTTCTTTGACGTTTAAGAGCTAAAACAATAATGTTGACATATTCCCGCGAACGAGCAAAAAACGTTGACCTGTTTCCGCGAACAGATAATACCCATAAAAACCATGCTCGACCTATTCCCGCGAACGTGCAAAATGAAAAATACAGACCAGACATCGGGATGAGCCTATCGTTCCATCTCGATAATGACTATGCCGCCTTTGGCAAGGTTATCGAGGGTATGGAAATGGCTGATAAAATTGTGGCTGTACCCACCGGATTCCAGGATCGCCCTAAAGACGAGCAACGCATGAAAACCGTTA
>Ga0209613_1002325_pt1 | contig 14330 bp, 15 predicted proteins | sample BioC13SIPDNA_2_FD_185747 | JGI IMG/M metagenome (GOLD analysis project Ga0209613, IMG submission 185747) | Anaerobic biogas reactor microbial communites from Washington, USA - Biogas_R2_A C13 SIP DNA (SPAdes) (version 2) | ecosystem: Engineered > Bioreactor > Anaerobic > Unclassified | place... | reverse complement strand
CACATTAGGGCAAAATACTTCCTGCGGGTTCATTGGTTTCTGGTTTTCGTTTTTCACACCCAGATTGTGCCAATGTCCCCGCTTTTTTCAAGTTTTCTAGCCCATCACGGTTAAATGTGGTGCTACCGTTTAGGCCAAAACACTGGACAAAGTTGAGGTTGGTGGCATAATTTATGGATACAGACCGTGAATTCAGGACAACCGGACGATTCTCAGAGGGGAGGGAGCTTATGCTTGATATCGATCTGATCCGTAACGACCCAGAACGCGTGCGTGAGGCGTTGCGCAAGCGCAACGACGATCCTACGCTGGTGGATGAAGTCTTCGCGCTGGACATTCAGCGCCGTGAGATACTGCAACAGGTAGAAACACTGCGCGCAGAGCGCAATCGCGTCTCCAAAGAGATCGGACGGATGCAGGACAAGGAGGTGCGCCAGGCACGTATCGCGGAGATGCGCGAGGTCGGTGAGCAATTATCCGCGTCTGAAGAGAAATTGCGCGAAGTCGAAGCGGCCTTCGAGGCCAAACAGATGTGGCTGCCCAACCTTCCCCACGAGAGCGTGCCGCTAGGACCTGACGAAAGTGCCAACGTGGTCTTGCGTTACTGGGGCGAGCGTCGCGACTTCTCGGCGGCAGGTTTCGAGCCGATCCCGCACTGGGATCTGGGACCCGAATTAGACATCCTCGACTTCGAGCGGGGGGTGAAGCTTTCCGGCAGCCGTTTCTACATCCTTAAGGGTGCAGGCGCGCGCTTGCAGCGCGCCGTCATCTTTTGGATGTTGGACGTGCAGACGCGGCAAAACGGTTACACCGAGGTCTACTTGCCAGCCGTCGTCAAGCGCGAGATGTTGGTGGGAGCCGGGCAGCTCCCCAAGTTCGAGGAGAATCTTTATCGCGATGTGGAAGACGACCTGTGGCTCGTGCCCACCGCTGAGGTCGCCATCACCAACCTGCACCGTGACGAAATCCTCACCGCCGACCAACTGCCGCTGAACTACGTGGCCTACACGCCGTGCTTCCGCCGCGAGAAGATGAGCGCCGGGCGCGACGTGCGCGGGATCAAGCGTGGGCATCAGTTCGACAAGGTGGAAATGTACAAGCTCACCACGCCGGAGGACAGCTTCACCGCACTCGAAGCGATGGTGAAAAACGCCGAGGGTCTTTTGCAGATGCTGGGGATACCGTATCGCATTGTAGAGTTGTGTACGGGCGACATTGGCTTTGGCGCGGTCAAGAGCTACGACCTCGAAGTGTGGGCACCGGGCCAGGACGCGTGGCTGGAAGTCAGCTCGTGTAGTAATGATGCGGATTTTCAGGCGCGGCGAGCCAATGTCCGTTACCGCCCCGAACCAGGCGCCAAGCCACAATTCGTACACACGCTCAATGGCTCCGGGTTGGCGATGCCGCGGTTGATGATCGCCATCATGGAAAACTACCAACAGGCCGATGGCTCAATCGTCATTCCCGAAGTATTGCGTCCCTGGATGGGCGGCATCGACGTAATCCGACGTTAGCGGCGCGATCGGTAGAATAACTTAAAACCTGACGGATCGTCTGTCAGGTTTGTTTTTTGTTGACAAGGCAGCGTTGCGTGGTATACTTCCCGGCGCGAGGAGTGGGTTTTCCCCTCTGCTGGAGGGATGGCCGAGCGGCCGATGGCGACGGTCTTGAAAACCGTTGTGGCGCAAGTCACCGTGGGTTCGAATCCCACTCCCTCCGCTCAGGTTAAGGTCTTTACAAATGAGTTCTTTTTACTGGGGAGGTGCCAGAGTGGACGATTGGGGCTGCCTGCTAAGCAGTTAGGGGGTGTAGAACTCCCTCCAGGGTTCGAATCCCTGCCTCCCCGCTGTGTGATGGCTGATCAAGCCCCTGTGGCTCAATGGATAGAGCGTTTGGTTGCGGACCAAAAGGTTTCAGGTTCAAGTCCTGACAGGGGTACTCAAGAAGGCTAAGTTGGCAGAAAGCCAAACGTTGGCCTTCTTTCACTGTAATAAGGAAGTTCACGATGAATCAGCCCCCGTGGCTCAACTGGACAGAGCGTTTGGTTGCGGACCAAAAGGTTTCAGGTTCAAGTCCTGACGGGGGTATCCTGTAGGTCGGATGGTGGTGATCCGACCTATTTTTGTTTGTTTCACCCCTGTGTGCCCTTTCTTCGCTGTATCTGCTAGATATTGGGAGTGGTGTATGCAAGCGAACGATTTTGACGTGCTGATCGTGGGGGCTGGCCCCGCCGGTATCTTCGCTGCCCTGGAGCTAAGCCAAAACCCCAAGGTGCGTGTAATCATCCTCGAAAAAGGCGACGACATCGACCGTCGTCAGTGCCCCTTGCGCGAACATGGCGGTTCCTGCCGTCATTGCAAGCCATGTGCGATCCTCAATGGCTGGGGCGGGGCGGGCGCGTTTTCCGATGGCAAGCTGACCCTTTCGCCTGCTGTGGGAGGTCATCTCGCCGAGATCTTGGGCGGAGCACGGGCTGCTGAGTTGATCGACCAGGCTGACACGATGTACCGCCAGTTCGGCGCGCCGGATAAGATTCACGGCACTTATACCGACGAGATCGAGAGTCTGGCAAAGCGCGCGACTATGGCGAGCCTGCATTTCGTGTCGGTGCCCATTCGGCATATCGGCACGGAGCGCTGCGTCGACCTGATGCGCGCGATGCGCGATGCCCTGCTGGCGCGCGGTGTGACGATTCGCACCCGGACCAACGTCGCCAAGATTCTGACCGAGAATGGACATGTGCGTGGTGTGGAGACCGGCAAGGGTGAGCGGATTGAAGCTGGGGCGGTAATCCTCGCACCGGGACGGGAGGGTGCGGCCTGGTTGGAAGCGACGGCGAAGAGCCTGGAACTGACGATTGCGCGTAATCCCGTCGATCTGGGTGTGCGTGTGGAAGTGCCGGCGCCGGTGTTGGAACCGATCACGCGCCTGGTGTACGAATCCAAGTTCATCTACTACTCCGACCGCTTCGATGACCAGGTGCGTACCTTCTGTATGTGTCCCTACGGCGAGGTGAGCACGGAATTCGTCGGCGACGTGATGACGGTGAACGGGCACTCGTTTGCCGAGCATCGGACGGTCAATACCAACTTTGCCTTGCTGGTGAGCAAGAATTTCACCGAGCCTTTCGATGATCCGATTACGTATGGCAAGAGCGTGGCGCGGCTGGCGAACCTGCTCAGTGGCGGGATTCTCGTCCAGCGATTGGGCGATCTGGAAGAAGGGCGGCGCTCGACGCACGAGCGACTGTCGCGCTCTATCGTCCAGCCTACACTGCCCAGCGCCACGCCCGGCGATCTCAATTTGGTGCTGCCGTACCGTTACGTCGTCGATATTCTGGAGATGTTGCGCGCCATGGACAAGATCGCGCCCGGTGTAGCTTCGCGTCACACCCTCTTGTACGGTGTTGAGGCTAAATTCTACTCCAACCGGTTGAAACTGACTACCGAAATGGAAACCGAAGTCGCCGGGCTGTTCGCGTGCGGCGACGGCGCCGGCGTGACGCGTGGCCTGATCCAGGCCTCGGTTTCGGGGATGATCGCGGCGCGCACGCTGCTCAGTCGTCTGTAATGTCGGGATCGCCGAAGTCTTCGGGGGCGGTGGGGAGATCGGGGTCAAATTCGCCGCGCAGGGCGCGGGCGAAGACGAGGTAGCCGGTGTGGGCGACGATGCGGTCGAAGGGCCGCAGGCGGCCCGGTACAGGTTTGTAGGGCCGCAGAATCAGCTCTTCAACCTCGGTATAGCCGAAAGCGGGCTGTTGGAGATGGCGCAACAGTGCTGCAACCTGGTTGGTGGTCGGTAACAGGCTACCGAAGAAGCCGCCGCCCTTGAGCGCGGCGTGGACGTGTTGCAGGTAATCCCAGGGCGCACGCACGTCCAGGAACACGGCGTCAATGCCTTGCTCGTCGAAGCCCTCGCCGATATCGCGGACTTTGAACGTAACGTATTTTGTCATGCCCAGGTTTTCTAAGTTCTTTTGCGCCAGAGCTTGCATCTCCGGGCGGGCTTCGTAGGTGTAGACGTGACCGTGGGGCATCACCATACGTGCTAGAGCAAGCGTGAGGCCGCCGCTGCCGGTTCCTGCTTCGATGATACGGGTTCCGGGGCCGATGTTCATTTTCATCAGCATGTAGCCGATTTCTTTGGGATAGACAATCTGTGTGGCGCGGCGGACGGAGCGCACGAGTTGTTCCAGCGAGGGCGGGAGAATCTGGTAGGCATAGCCGAGGTGTGTCGCGATGCTCTCGCCCCACTGTTGCCCGATAATGGCATCGTGAGGTACCACGCCGTGATGCGTCTGGAAGACCTTTCCCGATTCCACAAAGGTGATGGCTTCCTTGCGATCTTTTCCAACCAGGAGTACAATATCACCTGGCTGAACGTAAAGGGTGTTTTTTTCGCTATCCACGGATTTTCCTGCTTTCAACCTTGCGAACATTCGAGCGAACGGAGGTCTGCCGCCTTCGCAAGCTAACTTTTCTTGTTAGCGTAAACCGATTATAATGAAAGAAACGATTGTTGCAACCTTAAGGAGAGGACCTATGCATCAAGAAAGTATCGATCGTTTAGCGATCACGATTGCCGATGGCAGCCAGTCCCGTGATTTGATCCAGGCGCTAAACAAGGAGCAGTTCTCTGTGACCATTGTGGATGCGGTGGGGGGATTTCTGCACGAGGCGCTGGTCACATTGTTGATCGGTTTGCCGTCTGCGCGCTTGCCCAAGTTCTTTGAGGTGGTACGCGAACAATGTCCGCGCCGTACCCGCTATGTGCCGATGGGCGTCGAGCTTTCTTTGACGCCCGGCTATCCGATGATGATTGAGGCTTCTGTAGGTGGGGCGACAGTCTTTATCCTTCCGGTGGAACGCTTTGTGCAATTGTGAGGTGAACACTATGAAACTCGTTATGGCGATTGTAAAAGACTCTGATGCGATGGATGTTTCCGATGCGTTGGTGGAACACGAGTTCCGGGTGACGCGTGTGGCAAGCACCGGCGGTTTTTTGCGCCGTGGGCGGGTGACCTTGCTTATCGGCGTGGAGGAAGATTCGCTGGACAAAGTCTTTGGGTTGATCGAAGGCGCTTGTCGTGCACCTGACCCAGGCGAACACAAGGCCACACTGTTCGTGATCCCAGCAGAGGACTTTGTCCAACTCGGTTGAGTGTAGATCATGGCCGAAAAGGTTGAGCAGCGATTATATCATGGCGACATCAGCGCCGAGGACATGGCGCGTGTGTTGGTATTGCGCTTCGATCAGGGTGAGACGCGGGCGCAGTGGATGCCTGCCGAGGGTAAACGCGCCGTCGTGCACATACAGAGCCGCAAGGTCGAGCACAGCGATCCCAACACTGAAGTAACGGTGCATATCACTCCGATGCAGACCGGCGTGACGGTGGCCGTGAGTGAGCAACAGATACTCGGCGTGGCCGCTGATCTGGCGCGGACGGGACTCAAGGGATGGCGCAACCCACTGCGGTTGGTAAACGAACTGGACAACGTCGTCCGCAACGTGCGCTGGTTAGGACTGCGCACGGAGATCTGGAAAGCGGTCGATGAGTATTGCCAAAGCCGGGGCAGTGGATTGGGGACGGCGGCGGCGTTTCAAACTGTACTGTGCTCTTATTGTGGCACGCCGAACGACCTGGGCGCGCATATCTGTCAGGCATGTCGTGCGCCGCTGGCCGAAGTCCAGCCGGTGGTGTGCGCGCGTTGTGGTTTCCTCAACGAGCCAGAAGCAAGTCTATGCGTGAACTGCGGGGCCAACTTGCGCATGCTGGTGAAGCGATGACCGAATCCTTGATGACAACAATCATTCTGATTCGCCACGGGCAGACGGTCTGGAACCTTGAAGAGCGGTTCCGCGGGCGCGCGAACATCCCGCTTGATGAAATTGGTTTGGCGCAGGCTGAGCTGACAGCGGGCTATGTGCTCGCGCATTGGACGCCTGACGCCGTCTATTGCAGCCCACTTCTGCGCGCACGCCAGACTGCTGAGAGGATATCGCAGCCTTTGCAGGTGCATGAGCGCACGCATCCCGGCTTGTTGGATATCGACTATGGCGCTTGGGAAGGTTATACGCCCGATGACCTGCGCGACCAGGGTTGGACGAAGGCGCTGGAGACGTGGTACACGCAGCCGCACGACGCTCCTATTCCCGGCGGTGAGACACTTCAGGCGGTACGACTTCGCGCAATGGGGGCGCTCGGTGAAATCGTCGAACGGCATCGCGGGGAGACGGTGGTGATTGTGGCGCACACTGTGGTCAATCGCTTGATCCTGTTGGGCATCCTGGGCATCGGCAACGAGCGCTTCTGGCATCTGGGCCAGGACACCTGCGCGCTCAACGTGCTTGAATTCGACGGGCAGTTTTATAAGCTGATCAAAATGAATGATACTTGCCATCTTGCAGATATGACTTCGTAGCGATTCAACGATAAAAAAGTAGCAGCGGGCACTCAATCAAGTGCCCGCTGATTGTGTTCTATTTGATGTTGACAAGTGCGTTTATTCTTGTTCCACAAGAAGTAGCGGCAGATAGTACTGGTAGGGCGGGTTAATCCACACGTTATTACATAGTGGTTCAGTTTGGATGAGGCTGGTGGATGCCGTTATACAGTACGGGTAAATTACATCGCTTAGATTGGGCCAGGGGATGGAAACAACTTGCTCATTCCCACAACAACCGAGTTCGGGGATTATGACCTCCCCAATTGGGATGTGGCTGCTGCTGTTGTGGTAGAACGTTACCGTCAAGGGTTCGCCTATCTCTGAATACCCATCGTTTCTGATGGTAGCAGAGAGTGTGACTGTAATCGGTGTCGGCACGTCGACCATAACCGGTAACCGGGCATCGGTGATGTGCAAGTCGATTCCCTGCGTGGTGATGTAGAAATCATAGTTTTCGCCGACTATGTAATTCGACCAGGGAAGTGCAATGACCTCGTAGTCGCCGCAGCATTTCAAGGCGTCTGTAGTGATTCCGCTGATGATACTGTAGTGTGTGGGGCTAACCGGCGAGTTGCCAATCACCTTGGCGACGATTAACCCTTCCAGGCTCATATTTCCATTGTTGCAGACGGTGAAGTTGACAGTTGCTGTGACCGGTGTCCCCGTCTCGGTGATGGGCGTGGTGATATGCGTGTCGAATAACTGCACGTTGAGTGTGGGCGTAATCTGCGCGGTGTAGGCCGCAAAGTCCTGCCCCAGGGCTGTCGGCTGGTGCGTGTACGGATTAAAAAGTGTGCCGCCCGGGTAATCCCCATGATCGAGGCTGAACCACGCCCATTGCTGAACGAGTCGATTGTCGTCCATACGGTAGCCGGTGAGTGGGTCGCTGGCGGTCAGCATCCAATCAAATCCATCGTACATAAACTCCCGGCTTTTCGCATCGTAGGTGGCGCCGCTATACACCAGTCCCTCGTAAAATAGAACACCGTATTCGGGGATGACCAGCGGGTGGTTACGATAGCCGTTGTCGTACATCCACTGGCGGAACGTCTCGATACGCGCGGTGAAGATATCAATATCCCAGTGATCGTACACGGAGTAGAACGTTCCCCCAGCGGCTTTGGATTGCGATTGACTCGGCCAATCCGGGACATAGCAGGCTCCCCAAGCAAACGGCTCGCCAGGAGCTTTTTGGGGATAACACGTTTCACAAAGGATGTAACTGTGGATGCTCCACATATCCGCCGGGAGCGGTTCGCCATAACGGGTCTGGTACTCCGCCAGAACGCGATTTAGGTACACGAGGCGCATGGGTGTGGGTTGCACGATATTGCCGGCGGCGATTTTGGCCGTGGGATCGGCGGTTTTGATGAGGTAGTACATATCGTGATAGGCGCGCGCGTACCACTCGGAGCGCATATTGTCCATAGCATTGCAGTCCGGTTCGTTACCGATGAACCAGGTGGCGCCGGGCTGGTTGGCGATTGCGGTGAGCAGTGTCGTCCCGGTGGGAGAAGCCGTATAGCCGACCTGAGCACCACTACTCGATACCGGCTTCAGCCGGATGGTCTGTACGTATTGAAGTGGGGGCAGTTGTGTTGCACCGCGCGCGCCCCAGTCCCAGTACCATCCGGCGTTGAGGTAGGCAGGCCACCCGCGCGCCTGCACATCCATCACCTTCCTGGCCCACCCAAATCCAAACCGCCCGAGGACATTCCCGGATTGCTGCGTCTCAATGTAGGAAGCCGAGGCGGCTGCATTTACCCAGAGTGCGGCGACGATGCCGATAAACAGGGTCAAAACAAGAATGCCCTTGTGTTTTATTTGGGTTGCACATGACTTTTTCATAAACTTCACCTCATTACAGTAAGGGTATATTTGCCATTGTACCACATTCAGGACTGAATTGACCGCTTTTTCATTGTGCCGTATACTTAGTATGATTTTTGGCGCATTCATTTGATTGCGCAGGCTCTTCGACTGTTTCATCAATCGTTGTGGAGGTTACACTATGGGGGAGAAACTATTTGCCAATCCTTACAGGGAATTCACGGCTATCCGCAATATTCTTATCGACCGGGTGATGCCGGCGCTCTCATCCGATGCGTGGAAGGTGCTCTGTGTGGCGCTACGCCAGACGTGGGGCGGCGACGTTGAAATCGGGCAGGCGATTCCGATCCATATTACACTGGCGCAGTTTGAGGAAAAGACCGGTATCAAAGAGTCCGGCGTGATCGGCAAAGCACTGCGCGAGTGTGTGGACGCCGGGTATCTGTTGTTGGATCAGGCCGGCGCACCTACCACCGACTTTGTGCTAAACCGTGAGGTCGAATTGAAGCCGCTTGCTCTGGCAGAGGATAAAACCGAAAAGATCGTCCCGCTACGGCCCGATCTGGAAAGTGCTTTTCAGGCTCTGGTCGGCTTCGGCCGGGAGATGGGGGCGACCGCCGACCTGGCGTTGGCGCGTCGGGCCGTGGTTGATAATGGGGCGGATGCCGTTGCCGACTGGATCGCGGTGGGGCGCTTGATGACGCATCTGGAACCGGCAGCCCGTTTCAAGACGGTGCTCGAACGTCTCTTGCAGGGTGTTCCGCCGTTGCCGCTTAGCATGTTGGCACCGGAAGAACTGGGGGAGGTAGAAGGCGCTGCTGCTGGCGGGAAGGATCCCCATAACCTCTCGGCGGCTGAGCTGTGGGAGGCGATCCTAGAAGAGTTGCGCTCCAAGATGCGCAGCAGCAAATTCAAGTTCTTTGAGTCCACGGTGGGGGCCACGCTTCAAAATGATGTATTGACGGTCGAAGCACCTAATGAGCGGACTAGGGAATGGCTTGAGGCCGGCCAATTGGCCGAGACGATTGTAGAAACGGCCCGTGCCGTGGGCTGGTCAAAGCTGACGTTGCAATTCGCCGTTAGAACGTAGAGTCTACAATGAAATGCTTTGCTGTATTGCAGCTCTCCGGCTGTGCCGGGTGTGAAGTGGCGCTCCTGAATGCTGAGGCCTGGGTGGAGGCATACAAGCTCGTCTACATGCCGCTGGTCGTCTCTGCCGAGGATGTGCCGGAAGTGGATGTGTTGCTCATCAGCGGCGGCGTGCGTACTGACGAAGATCTCTACAAATTGCGGCGCGCGGTGAAGAACGCGCAGCAAGTCGTCGCCGTGGGGACGTGCGCGATTTCCGGCGGCGTCGCCAATCTGGGCGACCGCGACGAAGTGCGCTCGCTTTTTCTGGCCGAAAGAGACCGCCCCCACGTCCCCCGGCTGCTCCCCAAATCCCACCCGGTCGATACCTTCGTCGCGGTGGACTTGTACGTGCCGGGCTGCCCGCCGACCTCGGAGTTGTTCATGGCGGTGCTCACCAATCCCCACGACTTCCAGGCCAGCAAGGTGGTCTGCCAGGAGTGCGGGCGGCAGAAGCTCAGAGACGTGAAACCGGCGCACCTGCTCGGCTTCCAACAAGGCGAGGTGCTGCCCGACGTGTGCCTCATCAACCAGGGCTATCTTTGCATCGGCTCTTCGACGCGCGGGGGTTGCCGTGCTCCGTGCCCGCGTGCAGGTCATCCGTGTGTGGGCTGTCGCGGGCCTTCGGATGTCTTCATTGAGAAGGAGTCCACGGCGTGGTTCACCAGTATCAAGCGCGTGTTTGCGACGATGACAAATGTGCCGGAGGCAGAAATCGAGCAGGGGTTGCGTTCTCCGCAGTTGGCACTGTTCCTCTTCCAATTCTCCGATTACGCCGACAACAAAACTGTCGCTGGTGACCACCAGCCGCGCCCGAAGGAGAAGGTGTTGTGAGATGACGACGCTGACTTTTCCCCTGAGCCGGATCGAAGGACACGCGCGCGTCGTCGTTGATGTGCGTGACGGGATCGTGCAGTCGGCCAAATTCCAGGCCACGGAGTTTCGTGGTTTCGAACATTTGGTGAAAGGCGCGCCTGCTGAACAAATGCCGGTGCTCGTACCCCGCATCTGCGGTGTGTGCTCTACAGCGCACCACGTCGCCTCGGTCAAGGCGCTGGAAGACGCCTACGGCGTCACGCCGCCGCCATTGGCGCTCACCATCCGCGAATTGCTGATGCTCGGCCAGTTGTTGCAGAACCAGGCCACGTCGCTCTTCATCTTCACCATGCCCGATCGCCTGGGTGTGGATAGCATCTTCGAGGTGGGTGAAGTCGGACTGGATGGCGACGCGCTTGCGGGAGTGGCGGCGCGTGCGTTGCGAGTACGGCAGGCCGGAACGCACCTTATTACCTTGGCGGGTGGGCAGTTCATCCACCCGGTCAAAGCCGTGGTCGGCGGGGTGACGGGCGGTATCGCCGTGGCGGCCGCTGCTGCGATGCGGGCCGAGTTAGCAGACGCCTTGCCGGTCGCGTGTGCACTCTTCGACACGTATTGGGCGTACTCGGTGGCGCTGAGTGAGCGTCTGGGTACTTGGGGCGACGATGTGCCGGCCTGTTACCTCACAGCGGTCAGCGGGACGCGGCCCAACTACTACGGCGACTTCATCCGGCTGATGGGCTGCGAGGGCGGCGACATGTGTGCGCAGTTTCCGGCCCGCGAGTACCGTGCTTTTCTGACTGTGGGAGATGCCGAGTACAGCTACGCCGCTCAAACCAGTTATAAGGGCAACGTTTTGCGTGCCAACAGCCTGGCGCGGGCCAACCTCGTGGACAGCCTGGGCACACCCTGCGCAAACGAGTATCTGCAACGCTTCCACCGCGAGTTCGGCCAACCGGCGCACGCCATCCTGCTCTTCGACCTGGCGCGCGGCATCGAACTGGTGTACGCCATCGAACGCGCTATAGAAATTCTGAGCGAATCCCTCGACGGCGCGGAAACTCGTCTGCCCTACGAACCGCGCGACGGCGAAGGTTACGGCCTGGTCGAAGCCCCGCGCGGGCCGCTGATCCACCATTACCGCATCGAGAACGGCCTGATCGCGCAGGCGGAGTTCGTCATCCCCACTGTGCACAATGTCCTGGCGATAGAGCGCGCCCTGCGCGTCGCCGCCGAACGGTACATCACACCAGATCGAGTAAACCTTGAATTAGAACGCGCGGTCGGCCGGGTGGTGCGGGCGTTTGATCCGTGTATCGCCTGCGCCACTCATTGAAATTTGAGTTGTGTTGTTATAAAACTATATTTTGCTGATAATTTTTAGATTCCTGTCAAATTCTACGTTCGTGTGACCTACAAGTACACTCGTAATGCATGAGGACAATGGCAACAAGGGCGAGTAAGCGATGAAAGCAAAGATCCTCATTGTGGATGATGAACCCGGCCAAATCGGCGCGTTCTCTTTGATCTTGAGACAGGAAGGATATGAGGTAGTCCTCGTACAAGATGCTTTAGGGGCGTTATACTACCACGAAATACTGCATCCGGATCTGATTATCCTCGACATCGGATTCGGCTATGAGGAGAGAAAGGGTCTGGATATCCTCAAGGAAATACGTGAACTGCGGAACGACACGACGACTCCGATCATTATGTTGACGGGCCTCAGTGAAGATGAACTTGAATGGATGAGCTTCAAGTACGGTGCCATTGACTTTGCCAGGAAGACGAGCAGCACTGAATCGCTCTTGGCGCGCGTCGAAGCGAGGTTACCCCTTGCCCTAATGCAACCTAACGAATATAACGGCTATCTCAAGATCGATCTGCACAGCTACTCAGTCCAGGTGAAAACGGGCGATGGCTGGAAAGACATCCACCTCAAACCTCAGGAGTTCGAGCTTTTGAGAAGGTTGGTTGTTAACCAAGAGCGCTTGGTTACTCGAGAGGCGCTATGGGATCTCTTTTCCGATGCTGAAGACCCTGATAATACACTAAACCACAATATTTCCGTGTTGCGAAAAAAGCTAGAGCCTGACCCCTCTCACCCTCAGTACATACTTACTCAGCGAGGGATTGGTTACTTATTCACACGCGGCAAGTGAGGTTGCCCATGGCTATCCTGATCGGCATCTGGGAAGCGGTTCTCGTTTTGGTCATTGTCATTGCACTGACCGCATTTATCCTTTGGCAGATCTGGCAACGGCGTCTGGCAAGCCTGCGTCATGAATTTGTCATCCAGCGTCAGGTTGAGATGCGCGACATCATCAAAGATTTCGTACATCAAGCCTCTCACTGTCTGCGACCAATTAAGGACAGCTTACACTTGCTTGGGAAGAGCGTGCAAGGGCAGGCTTGGGGAATGGTACTTGCCGATTCGCTAGGAATGATCGAGCATTACGAGTGGCGATTGACCCGACTCATAGAAAACATGGAGTTAGTCTGTAGTCTAGAGATTCCGGATCATAGTTTTCGTTTCGCTGAAGTGAAACTGGATGCGATTGTCAGTGACGTTGTGAAGGAATTTGAGCATTCTGCCCGGAGAAATGGAAAAACAGTAGTTTGGTGGGCCAAGCCGGAGGACTTTCCGTTCATTCCGGCCAATGCAGAGGGCCTGCGGCAAGTGTTCATCAATTTGATCGATAATGCGATGAAGTACAGCGGAGAAAATGGTGAAGTCAGTCTATCTCTGGAGGCAGACGACGCTAAAAAGATTGTTTCTGTGCGAATATCCGATACCGGTCCTGGTATACCTCAGGAAGATTGGGAACGGATTTTTGACCGGGGCTATCGCGTGGAAGACGCCAGAGACCGCAGGCCCAAAGAAGTAGGTCAGGGTCTGGGGTTGTATATTGCTCGGCTCATTGTCGAAAGGCACAAAGGACACATCAGCGTGACCAGTGAACTGGGGAAAGGCGCAACCTTCGCCATCGCGCTTCCGATTCAGAGAATGTAGGCAACTGTAGGGACAGAGCAGAGATGAAAGCGATAAGATTCCTTTTGTGGATAAGCATTGTGATTGGACTAGTGATACTGGCCTTTGACGGCAGACTGGAGATTGTGATTCCGCCTACACCAGAAGTAATTGCCCTGCAAACGACTCATAATCGCTATGTCACTGCTCTGGGTGAAAAGGAGGGCTGGAAGCTCAGCCAAACGACCGAGTTGGGTGACTGTGGGTGGTTCACGCTGTACTATCTTGCTAACGGCAAAGTAACGCTCCAGACGTGTCACAACCGGTACATCACTGCACCTGAAACTGGCGCCGAAGATATAGATTGGATTATCACACAGGAGACCAAACCGGGATGTTGTGGGGAGTTTGACTTGTACCAGTTGGGCAGCGACAGGATTGCGCTCAAGACATGCGCAGACAGATTTCTCACCCCCGGAGCAGAAGATGTCAAGTGGTCTGGAAAGTTGGCCTGGTCGGTTGTTGGGGAAACAGAAGATCTGATGGACTGGGAGGTCCTAACGATGCTGAAGCTGTCGCAAATCATTGAGCCCTGAGGCTTGGACTAACGCCAGCGCCGCCATTTCGTGAGAGATGGTGGCTTTTTCGTTTTAGAGGGGCTTCTTTGTTACAAATCCCGAATAAGCAATTCTCGGTAAGGTTTTGGAAAGGCAGGTGAAGTTTACTAGGATACAAGGGTAAAGCTTTTTCATAGATTAGGAGGGATCATGAAATACATACATTTGTTTAAGTGGAGGATAATTATCCTGGTGCTCGTGGTTTTGTTTGGAGGAGGCAACTACGCCACGCGTGTTTTGGCTCAAGGGAATATTTGGCACATAACTGTCGCTGGTTCAGATACTACAGGGGACGGCTCAGAAAACAGCCCGTTTGCGACCATCCAACATGGAATTGACGTGGCCGCCAATGGCGACATCGTAATGGTGCACCCCGGCGTCTATAAAGAAAACATGTATCTTATCAAAAAAACGGGGGAATCACGGCGCAGCCCAGGAATCCTCCAGATGCAGAGCTTGCGCCGTTTGAGCGATCAATTCGGCTAAGGGTGGAATAGTATGGGTCGCCAGAATGCGATCACG
>Ga0209613_1002309_pt1 | contig 14400 bp, 9 predicted proteins | sample BioC13SIPDNA_2_FD_185747 | JGI IMG/M metagenome (GOLD analysis project Ga0209613, IMG submission 185747) | Anaerobic biogas reactor microbial communites from Washington, USA - Biogas_R2_A C13 SIP DNA (SPAdes) (version 2) | ecosystem: Engineered > Bioreactor > Anaerobic > Unclassified | place... | reverse complement strand
CGCTCGGTTCCCTCCTGGTTCACATGCTGTGCGGCTCGTTGACCCCGCGCCCGAGCGTCGCGGGGAAATGCGCGACGACGCTCCAGATGGTCACCTGCGCCTGGGTCCTCTGCGGATGGCCGTACCACGAGATCTTCTTGTACCCCGCCGCCGCCCTCACGGTCGTCTCCGGGGTCGGGTACGCGCGGGACGGCCTGCGGCAGTTCCAGGGGGTCGGCGGCTGAGCGGGGGGGACGCGGTCCGCCCGAGGAAGGTGAGATCCCCATGCGAACGGTCGCCCTCGCCGGAAGGCCCAACGTCGGCAAGTCCGCCCTCTTCAACCGGCTCGCGGGGAAACGGATCGCCATCGTCGATTCCACCTACGGGATGACGCGCGACCGGATCTGCGCCACGGCGGAGTGGGGGGGGCGGCGCTTCACCGTCGTGGACACGGGCGGCATCGACTTCGACTCCTCCGACACGCTCCGGGGGATGGCCCGCCGCCAGGCGCAGCTCGCGATCGAGCAGGCCGACACCGTCCTTTTCGTCGCGGACGCGATCGAGGGGCTCGTGCCGCTCGACAGGGAGATCGCCGCCTTGCTGCGCGCGGCCGGGAAGCGCGTCATCGTCGCCGTGAACAAGGCCGACAACGAGGCCTCCGCGGCTGCCGCGGGTGAGTTCCACCGCCTCGGCTTTCCGGACGTCTTCCCCGTCTCCGCGACGCACGGGAGGGGGATGGACGCCCTTCTCGACGCCCTCGTCGAAACGCTCGTCGAGGACGAAGAGGAGGAGGTGCGGGAGACGCTCCGGGTCGCCGTCCTGGGAAGGCCGAACGTCGGAAAGTCCTCGTGGGTCAATGCCGTTCTCCGCGAGGAGCGGATGATCGTGGACGGGGTGCCGGGGACGACCCGCGATGCGGTCGACACGCGGGCGTCATGGCGGGGGAAGGTGCTCACCCTGATCGACACCGCGGGGATCCGCAGGGAAGGAAAACTCAGGGAGGCGGCGGAGTACTACAGTCTCACGCGGACCCGCGCGAGCCTGAAACGGTGCGACGCCGCCCTGATGCTGCTCGACGCCCTCGAGGGCGTCACGGTGCAGGACGAGAAGCTCGCCCGCTCCATCCTCGACGAGGGGCGGGGGTGCGTCCTCGGCGTCAATAAGTGGGATCTTGTCCGCGGCGGGGACACCCGGCGTTATCGCGAGACGCTCTGGGGCAGGATGCGGTTCTTCAACCACGTCCCCGTGGTCTTCCTCTCCGCGAAACTCGGGCGGGGGATAGGGCGCTCCCTCGACGCCCTCTTCCTTGTGCGGGAGCAGACCGAGCGGCGGGTGGGGACGCCGGTCCTCAACAGGATCCTGCACCAGGCGTGGGAACGCACCCCCCCCGCCTCGCTGAAGGGGAAGCGGTGTCGGCTCTACTACGCCGCGCAGACCGGCGTGAGACCGCCCGCGTTTTCCCTCTTCGTCAACAACCGCGATCTCCTGGCCGACCAGTATGCCCAGTACCTCTCCAGCACCCTCCGCCGCGCCTTCGGATTCGAAGGCGCGCCCCTGCGCCTGAAATTCAAGAATCGCCGTTAGCGCCGCGCCGGGGCGATGGCGAACCTTGCGACCAGGCGGAAGATAACGCAACAACGCGGTCCGCAGCGCCTCCGGCGCCGCGGACCGCGTTGAAACCTGATCCTTCCGAGCTCTCCTGTCCCGCTACCCGGTGATCTCCAGACCCTTCAGGTCGCAGCCAATCGCCTTCGAGAGATCCACGGGGGATCCCGCGGGCACCAGCACCGCCCCGACCGTCCAGATGCCCTCGGCGGTGCCGGGGCAGATCGTGTGCGTGAACAGGGTGCCGCACCAGACGTTCGGCAATCCCCGCACGCCGGCGACGTAGGGGACGTAACCCGGAACGGCCCCGCCGTCGGGCCGCACCGAGTAGATCTTCCCCGCCGGATCCCGCACGAGGACGTACCCGTCGAAGACGCTCGAAGGGGCGATCGGAGGTATGCAGGCCGAGGCCTTGACCTCGATGTTCGGCGCGGCGGTCTTCCTGTCGAGCGTCAGCTCCACGTCGGAGGGGGGGGCGGTCGGCTCGGGCGTCGGGGTGGGTTGGGGGGGCGCCTTGGTGGGCGTGGCCGTCGGCGGGACCGGCGTCTCCGTCGGTTTGGGCGTCTCGGTTGCCGTGGGCTCCGGCGTCTCGGTTGCCGTGGGTTCCGGCGTCTCGGTTGCCGTGGGTTCCGGCGTCTCGGTTGCCGTGGGTTCCGGCGTCTCGGTTGCCGTGGGCTCCGGCGTCTCGGTTGCCGTGGGTTCCGGCGTCTCGGTTGCCGTGGGTTCCGGCGTCTCGGTTGCCGTGGGCTCCGGCGTCTCGGTTGCCGTGGGTTCCGGCGTCTCGGTTGCCGTGGGTTCCGGCGTCTCGGTTGCCGTGGGCTCCGGCGTCTCCGTGGGCGTGCAGGTCGGCGTCTCCGTGGGATCACCGAACGTGTAGAAGGTGCCGCACTCACCACCTATGTGGAGCGAACCGAGCGCCGCGGAGGCGGACAGCGCATTTGCCGTGCGATAGCTCCAGCGCAGGCCGCCGTCGGGGTCGAGGGCGTAGATCCGGCTGTCGTCGCTCCCGACGCAGATTACGCCGTCGGCGTCGATCGCCGGCGAGGAGTCGACGCGGTCCCCCGTCCGGTAGCTCCACCGGAGCGTGACGTTGGAGTTCAGGCAGTAGACCCGGTTGTCCTGGGAACCGACGTAGACGTTCCCCGAGGAATCGATCGCCGGGGAGGAGCGCACCCGGTCCCCGGTGATACGGGTGCCCGCGCCGCCGCCGTTGGAGTTGAGCGCGTAGACCCGGTTGTCGTCCGACCCGACGTAGATCCTCCCCGAGGGGTCCACCGCGGGGGACGAGGTCACGTCATCCCACGTCCGGTAGCTCCAGACGAAGGTGAGGTTGGAGTTGAGGCAGTAGACCCGGCTGTTCCGGGACCCGAACACGACCCGGTTGTCGGAGAGCAGGGCGGGCGACGATTGCACGCTGTCGCCGGTGTTGTAGGTGAGCGCACCGCTCCCGTCGGCGTTGATCCGGTAGATCCGGTTGTCGTCCGAGCCGACGTAGATCCTCCCCGTCGGGTCGATCGCCGGCGAGCAGTCCACCGAGTTGCCCGTCCGGTAGCTCCACCGGAAGGTGAGGTTGGAGTTCAGACAGTAGATCCGGTTGTCGGTGGAGCCGAAATAGACGTCCCCCGCGGCGTCGATCGCGGGGGAGGAGGTCACGTCGCCGGCGGTGAGATAACTCGTCAAACCGCTCCCGTCCGCGTTGATCCGGTAAAGACGGTTGGAATGGGCGCCGAAGTAGACCCCTCCGTCCGAGCTCACGGCCGCCGAGGACTCGATCACCGTGCCGATGGCGTAGCTCCACGCCAACGCGCCGTCGAGCGAACCGGTCACGTCGCCCCGCGCCGTGTGCTGCGCGTCGTGCCGGAACATCGGCCAGCTGCCCGCCATCGGCTGCGCGCAGACGCACGCCGCCGCCACAAGGCACACCCCGCACGCCGAAACGATCCGATGGATCTTCATGATCTACAGTCTCCTTGCCGCCTGTTTCGTGCCTCCGCTGCGCGGAGGCCTATCTGACCGTCACGGTCAGTTGCCAGAGGTAGCCGGGGATGGCGTTCTCCACCGCCGGTGCCTTGCCCGCGGGCACGAGCCCGATGATGAACCGGTACCCCCGGCCCTTCAGCTCCGCGGGGATCGATGCGTTGGAGTAGAGCAGCCCCTGCCAGCCCGTGGGCAGGCCCGGCACGGAACGGGCGATGGCCTTCACCCCCGCCCGGAGCGCCGCCGGGTTGGAGAGGTCGAAGGAGAAGCATTCCCCGTTGGGGGCGATGAGCACGCCGTAGGCGTCGAACATCCTGGCCAGCGGCCTGCAGATCGCGTCGAAGGTGAAACGGGCTCCGATCGGGGGTGCCGGCGAGCTCGGGATCCCAAGGAGCAGCGGGATAGGCGTCGGCGTCGGCGGGACCGGCGTGTGCGTGGGGGTCCGCGTGGGCGTGCGCGTGGGCGTGCGTGTGGGCGTGTTCGTCGGCGTGCGTGTGGGCGTGTTCGTCGGCGTCTCCGTGGGCGTGGCCGTGGGCGTGGGCGTGGGCGTCTCGGTCGGCGTCTCCGTGGGCGTCGGGGTGATCGTGGGGGTGGGGCTGGGGTTGTCGATGCGATGCAGGATGCCGTCCATCGATCCGGCGTAGATCGAGCCGAACGCGGGCGCCGCGACCACGTCGCCGCCCGTCACGTATGACCAGAGGCGTGCGCCGTTGGAGGCGAGGGCGTAGATCCGGTTATCGTCACTCCCGACGTACACCGTCCCGTCGCTCCCCACCGCCGGCGAGGAGTCCACATCGCCTCCCGTCCGGTAGCTCCAGGAGAGGCCGCCCGCCGCGGCGAGGGCGTAGATCCGGTTGTCGGTGCATCCTATATAGACGCGGTTGTCCGAGCCGAGCGCGGGCGACGTCTGGATGCTCTCCGACGTCGTCGAGACGTAGTAGCTCCAGTACCGGGTTCCGTTGCTGTTCAGCATCACGACCCGGGAGGCCGAATAGCCCGGGAGACTGCCGATACAGACCCGCCCGTCGCTCCCGAGCACCGGGCTCGCCGCGTAGTCCCGGGTCGTCCAGTAGCTCCACTGCCGCGTGCCGTTGGAGGTGAACGACCAGATCCCGCGGCCGTTCACCGCCACCCGCACGGTGCCGTCGGTGTGGATGGCGGGCGAGCCGACGATGCTCTCCGCGGGGTTGTAGCTCCAGGAGAGCGCCCCCGAGGAGTGCAGGCAGTAGATGCGCGACACCGTGGTGCTCCCGGAGGAGCCGAAATAGATCCGCCCGTCGCTCGCGATCGCCGGGCCGCCCGTGATATCCACCGCCGCCGCGTAGCTCCAGTTCAGCGCCTCGTCGGGGGTGAGCGCGCGCAGCCGGTTGTCGAGCGAGCCGGCGTAGACGGTGCCGGAGGCGTCGAGCGCGACCCCTTCGCCGGGCAGGTCGCCGATGACATGGCTCCAGAGGAACGCCCCGTCGGAACCGACCGCGCAGATGCGGTTGGCGTCCGTGCCGTGGTAGACCGTGCCGTCCGACCCCACCGCGAACGACGACCCGATGGATCCCCCCTGGTAACTCCAGCTGAGCGCCGGGACCGCCACCGGATCGAACGGCCCGTCGCCGGCGTTGCCGGTGTGGAACGAATCGCGGCCGAACATCGGCCACGGCACCGTCTGGGAGAGGGCGCCCGCCGCCAGCATCACGCACGCCACACACCCCGCCCCGCACGCTCGAATGTTCATCCTCCAGCACCTCCCGTTGTCGGCGCGCCGCAATCGCTTTCCCGTCGCTTTTCGCCCGCGCTGCCGCCGGTTCCCTCCGCGGCGAAACAGTCGCCCCATCGATGGAGATGTATATCAAAAACCCCTCCGCTTGGGAGTTGGACCTTGGTCCAATACCGGAAACGGGAATAGGTGGCGTAATGCAACGAGGGATGGGGGGGACCTTCGTGCCCGGGGCGCACGGGTCGGGATCGGTTCCGAAAACGACGGTGCGCACGCCCGCTCCCCGCGGCACTATTTCTGATGCCACGATCGGGGCGTTTGTTGTACACTGCCTTTCCCAGCGAGGGCCGCGATGATGACCGTTGTGATACTGAGTGCGCTTTGCATCGGCGCCTACCTCATCGGCTCCATCCCCACGGCCTACCTGGCGGGGCGGATCCTCAAGGGGATCGACATCCGCGACCACGGGAGCGGGAACGTCGGGGCGACGAACGTGATGCGGGTGCTCGGGACGCCGGCGGGCATCGCCACGCTCGTGATAGATCTTTTAAAGGGGTACGTCGCGGTGCGCTTTCTCGTCCCGGTCGTCCGCCCGGCCGGGGGCGACCTTCAGGTCTGGAATATCGCCGCCTGCATCGCCGTCGTCGCCGGGCACAACTGGATGCTCTTCCTCCGTTTCACCGGCGGCAAGGGCGTGGCCACCACCGCGGGCGCGTTTCTGGCGATGATGCCGTGCGTGATCCTCTCCGCCTTCGTCATCTTCGCGGCGACGGTGGCGATCACCCGCTACGTGTCGCTCGGCTCCATCCTCGCGGGGATCTCCATCCCGGTGTTCGTCCTGGCGTACTACGACCGGCCGGGCGTCTACCTCTGGTTCTCCATCGCCCTCACCGCGGCGCTCGTGTTGAAGCACCGGGCGAACATCGTCCGGCTCGCCGCGGGGACGGAGAAGAAGCTCGGGAGCCGCACCGAGAGGGTGGACCGATGAGAGGCGGGGCGCCTTCCGCGAAGGCACGGGTCGCGGTTCTCGGCGACGGGGGGTGGGGGACCACGCTGGCGATCCTCCTCTACAGGAAGGGGGCCGAGGTCGCGCTCTGGGGGGCGTTCCCCGACTACGTACAGTTCCTCAGGAGGAGGCGGGTCAACGCCAAATTCCTTCCGGGCATCCCGATACCCGGGGGGTTGAGGATCACCGCCTCCCTCGAGGAGGCCGTCGGCGGCCGCGGGGTGATCGTCGCCGCGGTGCCCTCGCACCATCTCCGCGGCGTATGCCGGAGATTGGCGCCGCTCCTCCCCCGCAAGAGGGGCGCGGGGGGGCCGCTCGTCATCAGCGCGTCGAAGGGGATCGAGACGGACACCCTGATGCGGATGTCCGAGGTGATCGGCGGGGAGGTGCCGGGCGTGCGCGTCGCCGCGCTCTCGGGGCCCAGCCACGCGGAGGAGGTCGCCCGGGAGATCCCCACGACGGTGGTCGCGGCCTCCGCGCACGCCCCGAGCGCGATTGAGGCCCAGCGCCTCCTGATGACGGAGCGGTTCAGGGTGTACACCAACCGCGACCTCGTCGGCGTGGAGATCGCGGGGGCGATCAAGAACGTGATCGCCATCGCCGCGGGCGCCTGCGACGGCCTCGGTTTCGGCGACAACGCGAAGGCGGCGCTCATCACCCGCGGCATCGTCGAGATCGCGCGCCTCGGGGTGAGGATGGGGGCGTCCGCGGAGACGTTCGCGGGCCTCGCGGGGATCGGCGATCTGATCACCACCTGCGTCAGCCGCTACGGCCGGAACCGAAGGGTGGGCGAGCTGATCGCGAAGGGGAAGACCCTCCGGCAGGTCGTCGAGGGGATGGAGATGGTGGCCGAGGGGATCAGGACCACGAAGGCCGCCTGGCGGCTCTCGCGTCTCAAACGGGTCGAGATGCCCATCGCCGAGCAGGTGTATGCGGTGCTCTACCGCGGGAAAGACCCCGCGGCGGCGGTGCGGGAACTGATGATGCGGAGTCCGAAGGCGGAGATCGAGTCCCGCCGCGGCCCGCGCGGGAAAGGATGACTGCGTTTCGGAGACCACGATGAAATGCACGGGTAGGCACGCGGCGGGCGCGACGTTCTGCGCGGTTCTCTTCGCCCTCGGTTCGGTTTCGGCGTTTTCCGCAGCGGTGGAGGTGCCCGGGGACAGGGCCTGGACCGACACGGGTATCGATCTCGCGGAGGGGGAGACGTTCCGCGTCGAGGCCCGCGGAAAGGTGGAGATAACCCACCCGCGGCGCGCGGGGAGGGACGGATTCGAGCGGCTCGTCGGGCCGGAGGGGACCTACCTGTACGAAACGGCGGTGAAGGACAGGGCGTTTCCGCTCCCCGCCGCGGAGGGCGGGCCCTCCCCGTGCTACGCGCTCATCGGAAGGATCGGCGCCGACGGCGCTCCGTTCCTGGTCGGCCGCGAGCGCCGGATGACGGCGCCGACCGCCGGAAGGCTGCACCTCGGTATCAACGACTTCGACGTCGCCGACAATACGGGCGCTTTCACGGCGAGGATCGACGCCGGCGGGGCTGCCGGGCGGCCGGCGTCGGAGCCCGACGACGTCGTCCACCGCGCCGTCGACCTCCCCGAGGGGCGCCCGGTGCAGGACGCCAATGTGGTCATCCTCTACGTGGACGGCCTCCGCTACGACGTCCTGCGCGAGATGGCCTTCTCCGGACACCTCCCGGCGATCAAGGAGATCTTCTTCGATCGCGGGACCGATTTCGCCAGCGCCTTCGCCGGCTTCCCCTCGAGTACCCTCGCGAGCAACGGCACGATGTACACCGGGATGTTCGCGAACCGCTCGGGCATCAAGGGCAACAACTGGTTCGACCGGAGGCGGCGCACGGGCGGCACCTACCTCGAGCCGTTCGGGGCGACCGTTGCGGCGGACCGGATGCGTCCCGCGGGGTTGCGCGCGCTCGGCACGGCGCTGAAGCGGGGGTTCCGCGCACTGACCCCTCGGGGCCGGGCGCGGAACGCCGCCGACCGGGAAGAGGAGATCCCGCTCCTCCAGGATTACGTCCGCCGCGCCGGGATGGAGTACTACAGCACCATCGCGCCGATCCTCCCCCTCTCGCCCCCGAACCGCTACGAGGTCGACGGCGCCACAGTCGTGCCGCCGTTCAGGATGCACCGGGCCGCCGACTACGCCGACGAGATCAACCTCCGCTACGGCCTCGACCTTGTCATCCAGCCCGACGCGCGTCTGATGAACTTCTGGTTCCCCGGCGTCGACAGCGCGTGCCATGAAAGCCCCCGGGCGCAGTTCGGGGGCGGCAGGAGGCCGCTCCGCGCGCTCGACCGCGCCGTCGCCGCGATCGCCGCGGAGCTGAATCGAAAGAAGCTCCGGGACCGCACCTACCTGATCCTTCTCGCCGACCACGGCACCGCGGGGGGCAGGACCGGTTTGATCCACAAGGTCGATATCGCGCGTGACCTGTTCTTCCGCCCGGACACGGGCCTCGGCGTAAACGTCCGCTGGTACGACGACGGCTACCTCTCCGCGGAAGCGTCGGGGGAAGGCTTCGCCTACATGGACCACGGCGAGGGGGAGTGCAGCGTCTACCTCCCGCACGCCTCGATCGATTCGGGCGACTGGCTGCGGAGGAACACGCTCTGCGAACTCAGGCGCTACCGTCTCGGGGGCGAGGCGGGGGAGGTCGATCTGGTGGAGCGGATGCTCGCATGGGACCTCGGGGACGCGGATCCGTTCCCCGGAAGGATCGGCGGGCGCCCGTTCGGACAGGTGCTGGTGAAGCTCGACGATCGCCGGGCGGCGGTCTTCGGACAGGGCGGGGCGCAGGCGGTGATCGAACGCGAGCCGGCGGGGCGCCACCGCTGGCGGTACCGGTACCTCCCCTCGACGATGATCGACTGCACCCCCGCCGGCGCGGTGCGCCGGGAGGGGGGCGCCGGCAAGGACCCGTTCGACTACCTCGATGCGGGAATGGAGGCGGCATGGATGGGCGAGTTCCATTCCGAGCGCGAATGGCTCGAGGCGACGAAATACTGCCTCTATCCCGACGCGGTTGTCTCCGTCGCCGCCCAGCTCTTCTGGGACGGGCCGATGGCCGCGCGCGAGGCGCGCTTCTCCCCGGACATGATCCTCTGCGCCGCCCCGGGATGGGCGTTCGAGCCCCCCGGCGAGCCGTCGGGGGCGCACGGCTACCTCACCTACGAGTCGGCGCACATCCCGTTCCTTGTCGCCGGGCCCAACGTGCGCGGCGGGATCGTGGTCACAAACGCCGTGCGGACCGCGGACCTCGTGCCCACCGTGCTCGACCTTCTCGGCATCCGCTTCGACCCGGAGCGGTTCGACGGGAAGCCGGTCAAGGGATTCCTAAAGGCGGAGGGGGAGGAGAAGCCGCCGCGGCCCGGCGAGTCGCTGCAGGCGCTCCTGGCCAAGCTCCCGTACGGCGCCGCCGAACCCGACGCGGCCGATATACGTGCCGACTACGCACGGCGGGTCGAGGAGCGCAGGCCGGGGTACCTCGTCCCCGACGCCCGCTACCGGGGGCACGATCTGCAGGATCCGAAGGACGTCCACGTCATCGGGGCGAATCTGTTCGGCGTCCTCAATCGGGAGGTGCTCACCGACCTCGACAACCTGTACGACCTCGTGCACACGGGCGACAGGAAACGCCCGCTGGCCTCGGGGATCAGGAAGCTGATCGAGGGTTACGACGCCCTCCCGGACCGCTACCCGAAGGAGCGGGTGCGCGAACTCCTCTTCGCTCTCCAGATACCCGAGGTCACGATCGGGGAGGTCCCCTCGGCGATCTTCCTGAGCTGGACCGGTCTCGCCGGGCGCGGCGTCGTGTTCAGGGCGTGTCTGCTCCTGAAATGGATCGAGCACCTCTTCTCGGATATGGACGCCGCCATCCTCTACCCCGCGGGGAGCCCGAAGGTGCGTCTGGTCAGCAACGCCAACTACCTTTTCGGTGGCATGCGAGCCACCCTCGACGCCGTTTCGTGGGGGGCGACGTACTACATCGGGAACGCCCTCTACGATGGGGTCTACCGGGTCGAGAAGTGGCACGAGAGGTCCGTCCGCGCGCGGAGGGGGCATCAGGGGCCCGCCCCCGCGTGGCCGCCCGGACCGTCCGCGGCCGGGGAGGACCCCCCCGGGCAATGATCCTCGACCTCGCCGTCGGCTACCTGATCTTCCTCTTCGTCGTCTCCGTCCATGAGTGCGCGCACGCGTGGACGGCGAACCGGTGCGGCGATCCCTCGGCGCGCCTTCAGGGCAGGGTGACGCTCGATCCCCGCGCGCACATCGACCTGATCGGCACCGTCCTGATCCCCCTCTCGCCCCTCCTCTTCTTCCTTCTCGGGACGGGCGGCTTCCCCGGCGGGTTCGGGTTCTTCGGATGGGCGAAGCCGGTCCCCGTGAACCCCGCGCGCTTCAGGCGCGGGCGCAGCGACGCCGTCCTCGTGAGCCTGTCCGGCTGCGCCTCAGGGTTTCTCGTCGCCCTCGCCGCGGCGCTCGCCCTCCGCCTCATCGTCCTTGTTGCGCCCGCGGCCGTGTCGCCGGGGGGGGTGGCGGCGAAGACGCTGTTCCGGCTCGGGTCCGTCGCCGTCTTCCTCAGCATCTTCAACCTCGCGCCGATCCCCCCGCTCGACGGGTACCATGTCCTCACCGATCTTCTGCGGGTCGACCCGGGCAAAAGCGAGACGTTCCTCCGGGCGAGCGGGCCGTGGCTCATCCTCCTGCTCATCAATACCCCGTTCTTCACCGGGGCGCTCGCGGCCGCGCACGCGGCGGTCGTCCGCGGGTTGTTTCTCCCGGTCGCGGGGATCTAGCGCGCCGGCGGAGGCGTTCCGCCCCTTCACGTCGCCCCGCGCAGACGCGCACGGACGGCGCGTTCCGATGGGGAACGGTGCGCGGCCGGATCGGGCGCGCCCCAAATAGCGCTGGCGTGTGGGCGGCGCGGGTGCTACACTGTTTTCGGACTCGCGTGGAAGAGACTCGCGCGGGAAGCCGTTCCGATGGCGGGGCGTAGCGCAGCCCGGCTAGCGCGCTTGCTTGGGGTGCAAGAGGTCCCGGGTTCAAATCCCGGCGCCCCGACCATCGGGACGGTTTTCCGTCCCCGGCGGTTTCCCCGCTCCGGGGTACGCCTGTTGCCGGCGCACGCGCGGCTCCGCGTTCAGGGCGACAATGACGCTTCGCAGGAAAGTCCTCTTCATCATCGCCGCGACGTTCGCCGTCCTCATCGCCGCAGTCTATCTCGCCTCCCGGACGATCCTCCTCGACAGCATCCTCGCGATCGAACAGTCCCTCGGCAGGAGGGACGTCGAGCACTCCGCCGCGTTCATCAGGCGGGAGCTGGTGCACATGGACCGGGCGGCGAACGACTACGCCTCATGGGACGACACCTACGCGTACGTCGCCGATCCCGAGCGGTACCCGGAGTACATCCGGTCCAACATGGTCGACACGACCTTCGAGAACCAGAAGCTCAATCTGATCATCATCGCCGACAGGGAGGGGCGGATCGTATTCGGGAAGGGGTACGATCTGCGGGAGAAGCGCGAGACGCCGGTGCCGCCGGAGATCGCCCCGCACCTCCGGGAGGGGGCGCCGCTCTTCCTCTCCGGGGACGCGCCGGGCGGAAGGTTCGGGGTCGTCCTCCTGCCCGCGGCGCCCCTGCTCGTCGCGGCGCGTCCCATCCTCCCCAGCGATGAGACCGGGCCCGCGCGCGGGACGCTGGTGATGGGACGCTACTTCGACGCGGCCGAATCCAAGCCCCACGACGAGTATCTCGACGCGCCGATCGAGGCCCGGCGGGCGGACGACGCCGGTCTCCCGGAGGACTTCCGCCTCGCCGCGCGCCGGCTCGCGGGGCGCATCAGCGTCTTTGTCGAGCCGGTCGACGAGGGGTACCTCGCCGGCTACGCGGTGCAGCGCGATCTCTACGGGAATCCGGCGATCTACCTGAAGCTCCTCCTGCGGAGGGTGGTCTACCACGAGGGGAGGAAGGCCATCGCGTGGTTTATCTCCGCCCTCGTCGGCGTGGGGCTGGTGATCGGCGCGGCGATCGCCGTTCTCCTCCAGCGGCAGGTGCTCTCCCGGCTGATCCGCCTCTCCCGGGCGCTTGCCGGCATAGAGGCCAGCCGCGACCCCTCCAGGAGGGTCCCCGCGTCGGGGAACGACGAGATCGCGGCCCTCGCGCGGGACATCAACGGGATGCTCAAGGGCATCGAGGAGTCGAGGCGGGAGCTCGCGGAGAGCGAGTTCAGGTATCGGAGCATCGTCGAGAACACGCGCGACGTGATCATGCTCACGCGCCCCGACGGGACGATCTCCTACGTCAGCCCCGCCTGCAGGGACGTGCTCGGCTACACCCAGGAGGATCTGACGGACTGCCGCCCCTCCATCGCGCATCCCGGCGACGAGACGAGGGTGCAGCAGATCCTCGAGCGGGCGATGGCGGGGGAGAGCGGTTCGGGCTTTGAGTATCGCGTTGTCACGAAGGACGGCGCGGTGAAACGGATCTCGCACTCCTGGTCCCCGATCTTCTCCGGCGGGAGGATCACCACGCTCGTGAGCGTGATCAGGGACATCACCGAGCGCTGCAGGATGGAAGAGGAGCTGATCAAGGCGCACAAGCTCGAGACCGTCGGCATCCTCGCGGGGGGGATCGCGCACGACTTCAACAACATCCTCACGGCGGTCTGGGGGTACCTCTCACTCGCCAAGGCCGCCGCGCGTTCGTCGAGGGAGGTGACCGAGCTTCTCGTCGAGGCCGAGAAGGCGGCGGCGCGGGCGCGCGATCTCACGCAGCAGCTCCTCACCTTCTCGCGGGGCGGGGCGCCGGTGAGGAGGGCGCTTCCGCTCGGGCCGCTGCTCAGGGACTCGGCCGGCTTCGCGCTCAGCGGCTCGAACGTGACGTGCGAGATATCGCTGCCGGACACGCTCTGGCCGGTTGAGGCGGACGAGGGCCAGCTGCACCAGGTAATCAACAACCTCGTGCTCAACGCCGTCCAGTCGATGCCGCAGGGGGGGCGGATCCGTATCGCGGCGCGAAACGTGCGGGCCGGGAGCGTGGAGGGTCTGAAACTCCCCGGCAGGGACTACGTGATGTTCTCGGTCCGGGACGAGGGGATAGGCATCCCCGCGGAGCACCTCGGGAAGATCTTCGATCCGTACTTCACTACGAAACAGCGGGGAAGCGGGCTCGGCCTCTCGATCAGCTACTCGATCGTAAAGAAGCACGACGGCACGATCACGGCGGACTCGGCGCTCGGCGCGGGGACGACGTTCAGCGTCTACCTTCCCGCCGCCGAGGAGGCCGCGTTTCAAGACGCGACCGGGGAACGGGAGGCGCCGAGAGGGACCGGACGGATCCTCCTCATGGACGATGACGACGAGGTGCGGGCGGTCGCGGGAAGGATGCTGGAGCACCTCGGCTACGAGGTCGTTCCCGCCCGCGACGGGGAGGAGGCGCTCGCCCTCTACGCCGCGGCGAGGGGGAACGGAACGCCGTTCGCCGCGGCGTTGATGGATCTCACCATCTCCGGCGGGATGGGGGGGAAGGAGGCGATGGAGAAACTGCGCGCGCTCGACCCGGCGGCGCGCGCCATCGCCTCGAGCGGCTACTCCAACGACCCGGTGGCCGCCGACCACGCCGCTTACGGTTTCAGCGGGTTCGTCTCCAAACCGTACCGGATCGAACAGCTCGCCGCCGAACTGGCGCGGGTCCTCTCGGGGGGAGGGGCGAAATGAGGCTCGTGCTCTTCGGCGCGGCGGCGGCCGCGCGCGCGGCGGGGCTGAGGATCGGACGCCGCGGCGTCGCGACCGGTCCGACGATGCAAACCTCCGACCCGCGCGTCGTTGCCGTCGGCGACGCCGCCGTTCCCGCCGAGTATGCGAATGCGACGGGGAGGATCAGAACGGAGGAGGATTGACATGCCCGGACCGCTCTCCAGCTTGAAGACGTTGAAGAAAACCATCGCCGCCAGGAGATGGTTCGGCGACGCCCGACTCGTCTACCACGGGCTCGGCCCGATCGGGGCGGACATGTTCCGCCACTTCCTCCCCGTCTCGACGATCGTCGGCCTCTACTACGGCGACGAGGTGGCGCGCCACATCGAGGCGGAGTGGGGGACAC
>Ga0209613_1002297_pt1 | contig 14428 bp, 11 predicted proteins | sample BioC13SIPDNA_2_FD_185747 | JGI IMG/M metagenome (GOLD analysis project Ga0209613, IMG submission 185747) | Anaerobic biogas reactor microbial communites from Washington, USA - Biogas_R2_A C13 SIP DNA (SPAdes) (version 2) | ecosystem: Engineered > Bioreactor > Anaerobic > Unclassified | place... | reverse complement strand
TTGTGGCACTGTGGCGATCAATTCCACCTGGTCGATGACAACAAAGTCGCCATCTCCACCGATGACTTTCAGGTTGATGTTCAGCACTTCGGTCAAGGTTTGGGGCAGCGTATAGTCAAAGGTCTGTACGCCGCCAGCCAATCCGGCGCTGTTACGCCAAAGTACAATCTCTTGGCCTGGCAACGTTGGATCTGCTGCCCGCAACTCGATCAAGAATGTCCCTTGTCCGTCTAGCACCTGTACTTGAAGGCCGGTGATGTGGCCTTGATATTCTGTCTTGATCTGTGGCGGGAAGATCGCTGCGAAGTTGAGAGGGGTAAGATCGTGATTAGGATGGTTAAATGACATCCAAATCCCGGAGACGGTTTCAGCGCCTAGCACACTTGCGGTCACTGTGCCGCTGCCCCACACGACGTTTTCCGGTATACCAAGCGGCCACTTCTCCCCACCCAGGCGGTTATGCCACCAGTGGACTTCACCCTGTTTAGGTTGCGCAATGAAATCATCTACCAGAATAGTGAATTGCTGTTCGGCTTTTGCAGCGACGTCTGGAGTAAAATCGTCGTTTCCCTGACTACTAGGTGGCACGGTCGCTGAGGCTAATTCCAAAGCAAGCATTAGCACAAGTGCCGCTATGATGAAAACCAAGGGGATACGTTCAAGCTGTTTCTTCATGACATCGTTCCTTTTCTAACCTGTCCAACTTGAGGGACGCACTACATTGATCACTCGCAATCCATAACGACCTCATCCGTGTACGTGAACACCAAGTCTCCGGCGGCGTCCCACTGATAAGTCGAGTCCCCGACGTCAATCTCTAGCCGCTTCCAACACAATCTCCAAAACATAGTCCGTGTCAGTGTACATATCCACCGCAAAGGCTTGTTCCACAGCTTGATACCCAGGCGCGACCACGCTAATCACGAAGTTCTGTTTCAGGGCCGATAAATTCAAAAGCTGTGTGGGCCTGGACTCATATTGCACGACTTCACCGGTTCCCGCGTATTCCACACTGATTTGCGCGGCAACAGGGTTATGCTCCCTGTCATTCACCGTGACTAACAGGAATAACCGCGGATCGGCTGTGGCCGATCCCGGTTCGTCCGTCAGCACCACAATGGATGCGCGTGGCCCCGCCGTGGGCAGTACACCGATTGGCACAATCGTTGGGGTGGAGATGTCTGGCGTTGGCTTGGCGTTGGGCGTCCAAACCACTACGAATCCCAACGCTACCCAGAGGAGTAACAACGCCAGCCATCTATGCCATTTCACGGTACAATCACGTTGCAAGACTCAAAGACGAGTATACGGGTGGACGAGGGTATTCTCACCCTTGGTGTTTCCCTGGTAGTAGAAGGCTGCGATGAGGACGTTGCCGCGAGTTGCGCGGTTAGGATTGTTTTTGGAAACGCGATTGATCCAGGGCACTACAATATGCGAGCACTTCACACAACCGTCGACTCAGATCAGATGAGATGCCAGGCTTCATATATCCTCAACTTTACCTTCCCTCGACGGTTAAGTGCAGTCGGGGAGTATGCTAAACCCGCAACGGCGCAGTCATCGCCAGGGGCGAGTCCTCAGGTGTTTACCCGCCGTGGAGTGCTTTGTGTTCCAAGAACAGTATAGGTGAATTGAGTCAAAAGCAAGCTTATCGTCTTTTGTTGATAAGTCTACAGAATTTGATCCTACCCATAACCGAGGAAGCGGCTGATCATGGTTTGCTAGATGCTGCATATAGTATATTATGAAGATGACCGTTGTTTACCTGTAGTAAGGAGCTTCCAATGCAATGCCCAATCTGCGGAACCGGGGAACTTACACGTCAAGCTGGCGACAAGAAACTTGGTGGGCTTCTAACCCGATATGATTCACTAACTTGCACGACTTGCCAATCTCAAGCTGAAATCCACAAAGACAAGCTACGTTTTACATTTATTCCAGCTCCTTATACGACAGTGCTTCGTGTGCAACCTGACTTCATGAGTTATGACCAGGTTGCTCAAGTTGGGCAGGCCGCACGCAATTTCCTGGCCCTGCGCGCGGCCATTGAAGCCAATGCAGTGCCAGAATGCACACCTTACGTGGAACTTAAGCGCAATGAAATCTGTCAATATACCTTAGCAGGCCCTGTCGCGCTTCAAGAGGCACACACGAAGCAGGGTGTAGTAAATTGGGTAACTATGACAAGTGGCCCGATAACCGTCACGAATCAACGCATATACATTGGAGAACGCGACATCCCCCTCAACAAAATTCAAGCGGCGGCATTGGCCTCAGCTTCAGCCATCAACATCACTCGTTCAGACCGCAAGCGACAATTACGCATCGACCTTCCTAATGCGCCAACTACTCATTTGTTGGCTTTAGCTTTAGCCAAGCAACTTCCCGGAACCCTTGAACCGCCGCAGCTTAACACGCATCCACTAAAACAAAAGCCTTCCTCCTACAAACTAAACCTGACACTTCCAGTTTCAATTCCTCTTGGCAAAGAGCGACGTGCAAGACTGTCCGCTTTCTTAATTCCCGTCATCATGGCCTTACTGTTGATTTGTAGTTGTTTGGGTATCAGTGGTATTGGCAGCATGGTTTCCAGCGTGCTCCCTACTCCTACTTTGACCCCAAGCTTAACTCCTACAATGACACATACACCAATGCCCACTCATACACCTACCCTCACCAGTACACCGATGCCTACCAGTACCCCAACACCTACGCACACTCCTTTGCCACCAACAAACACACCAGAACCCACGCCAGAAGGACAGATTGCAGTAGTAACACGGATCATTGATGGCGACACTATAGAAGTGGAGATTGACGATCAAACATACCGTTTGCGCTACATCTGTGATTGACCGGTCTATACTGGGCCATGCATAGCCGCCTGGTGTAGGCCACCAGTCGTCACGCGGTAAGGGCCAGGCATAGCCGCCCGGTGTAGGCCACGGATAGTCGCCCGGTGTGGGCCACGGATAGCCGTCCGCTGTGGGCCACCCGTCGCCGCTCGCTGTAGGCCACGGTTTGTGTAAAGCCAGCACGTGTGGCATCATCTCTCCAGAGAGACAGTTTGACCGTGCAATCTGGAGAACAAACCACATGGAGCGAATACATATGAACTACTTACGAGAATTGCTTTACCGCTTGCGGGCTGGCGAGAGCCAGCGCCGCATCGCCAAGGACCTGAAGCTGTCGCGCACGACGGTGGGCAAGTATCAGGCCTGGGCCGCGGCGCAGGGCTATCTGGATGCAGCGCAGCCCTTGCCGGACGACGCCACGTTGGCGGCCGCGTGGGGCGAGCCACCGCAACCCCCCAGCGTGGAGTCGAGTGTCGAGCCCTACCGCGAGGTGGTGCAGGCGTGGGTCGAACAAGGCGTCGAAATGACCGCGATTTGGCAGCACCTGCAGGACGATCACCACTATCAGGGCAGTTACTCGGCGGTGCGCCGGTTCGTGAACAAGCTGCGGGTCAAGTCCCCAGAGGTGTTTGTGCGGGTGCATACGGCGCCGGGAGAAGAGGTCCAGGTTGACTTCGGCAGCGTGGGCCAACTGTACGACCCGGCCAGCGGGCAGGTGCGCAACGCTTACGTCTTCGTCGCCACGCTCTGCTACAGCCGCCACCAGTACGCCGAGCTGGTCTTCGATCAAAAGACCGCGACCTGGATTGCGCTGCATCGCCGCGCGTTCGCGAGTTGGGGCGGCGTCCCCAGGCGGCTCGTGCCCGACAACCTGAAAGCGGCGGTGCTCCAGGCGTTGATCCACGACCCCATTCTCGGTGAAGCTTACCGGCGGATGGCGCAACACTATGGGTTCGTGATCAGCCCTACCCGGCCGCGCACGCCCCAGCACAAAGGCAAGGTGGAAAGCGGCGTGCATTACATTCAGCGCAACTTTATGGCCGGGCGCGAGTTCCTCGACCTCCAGGTGGCCAACCAACACTTGCGCACCTGGGTGCAGGAGCGCGCCGGGACGCGCGCACACGGCACGACCCACCAAGCGCCTCTGGCGCTGTTCCACGCCCACGAGCAGGCCGCGCTGCTGCCCTTGCCGGAAACGCCGTTCACCCTGCGTGAAGTCAAACCGGTCATGGTGCATCCCGACTGCCACGTGCGCCTCGACAAAAGCTACTATTCGGTGCCCTACCGCTACGTGGGCCAGACGCTCGATGCCTACATCAGCGAGCGGATCGTCGAAATCTACCACGGGCTGGAGCTAGTCGCCACCCACGATCGGTGTCTCCGGCCAGGCGAATGGCGGACGCGGCTGGCCGACTATCCCGAGCCCAAGGCGGCCTATCTGGAACACACGCCTGCGCACTGCCAGCGCGTGGCCGCGCGGCTCGGCGCGGCGACCAGCCAAGTCGTCGAGAGGCTGTTGGGCGATCGCCCTCTGTACCGTCTGCGCTCCGTGCAAGCCATCCTGCGCCTGGAAGAGAGCGTCGGCGGTGAGCGCTTGGAGGCCGCGTGTGCGCGCGCGCTCCATTTTGCCGATCCCAGCTACCGGCGCATCAAAGCGATCCTCAACGCGGCGCTGGACCGCGAGCCGTTGCTCGACCAAGCGCCGGACGTCCCGGAGCGGAAACACGCCTTTGCACGCGCCAGCGCCGAGTTCTTTGGCGCCGCCGGGGACGCGGAGGAGGTGGGCGCATGATGACCCATCCGCTGTTACCCAAACTGCGTCAACTCCGTCTCTCAGGGATGCTGGAGACGCTCGACCTACGGGCCACCCAAGCCGTCGAACGGCAACTCGCGCCCCTCGAATTCCTGGCCGTGTTGCTTGACGATGAGTTGGAACGGCGCAACCAGGGCCGCCTGGCGCGGCACCTGGCCCAATCGGGCTGTGACAGCCAAAGGACACTCGCGCACTTTGACTTTGGGGCGGCGCCGGGCGTCAATCGTCCCTTGATCCAGGACCTGGCCACCTGCACCTTCATCGCCCGCCACGAGAACATCCTGTTGTGTGGCCCCAGCGGCGTGGGGAAAAGTCACCTGGCGAATGGCCTGGGCATTGAAGCGCTGAAACGCGAGTTGCGCGTCTTGTCCTATCCCGTGCATCACCTGTTAAAGAGCCTGCACGCCACTCAAGCCAGTGGCGGTCACACCCGGCTGTGGAGCAAGACCCTCACGTCCGACTTGCTCATTCTGGATGATTTTGGCCTCTATCCGCTGACCCCACAGTCCGCGCAAGACCTCTACGAGATCATCGCGGAACGCTACGAACGGGCCTCGATCATCATCACCAGCAACCGCGCCTTCGAGGAATGGGCTGAGGTCTTTGGCAATGACCTGTTAGCGAGCGCGGCGCTGGACCGTTTGACCCATCATACCCACACGCTGACCATCCGCGGCAGTAGTTATCGCCAACGGCAGCGCCGAAAGGAGGAACCCAGCACAACAACGACTTTGTCTACTGCCAACGAAACCTAATCCACCAGCCACACGTGCTCAGTGGATGACAGCGAGCTAACACGGGTGGGGCATTGCAAAAACACGGTTGAGTTACTTTTTTGGGCATGGTCGAGCTGTCTCTCAACGCACGATCAATGCGCCCTGTTTGGCCCACTCAACCCGCACACGAGTGGCCCACATCACCCGACTATGGGTGGCCCATCACGGGCGGCATTTGACAACATCGGTATCGACAGTCCAGAATACGATCAATATCTAGGCCCGGAGGCAACGGAGTACAACAGAAAACTTGTAGAGGGAAAGACTGTTTACTTGGTCAAGGACGTATCCGAAACTGATGTGTATGATCGTCTGTTGAGATACGTGTATCTCGCCGATGGAACATTTGTCAATGCCGAATTGGTACGAGGGGGTTATGCCCAAGCAAAGTCCTACCCTCCTGATACGCTTTACCACCAGCAATTCGTAGAGTTTCAACAGATAGCAGAATCACAAAAACACGGGCTGTGGCAGAACACACCGATACCTACGACGATACCCACGGCGAGAGCAACCGCAACACCACAACCCACCACGGCCCCATCTGCGGCCAGTGTTGTCATTATAAAAGTGGACAAACGCGCCGAATATGTAGACATCAAGAATAACGGCGGAACAGCACAAAACCTCGCCAGATGGGTGCTTGTCTCAGAGAAAGGGAACCAACGCTGTACACTTGGCGGAGTACTGGAACCGGGACAAACACTGCGAATCTATGCAATGACAGGTGAGGGTGGCTATAATTGCGGATTTAGCACCAATATCTGGAACAACGACGAACCTGATCCGGCGGTACTTCTCGATGCACGGGGAGTAGAAGTCAGCCGCAAATAGAGGATATGCTCGTGCTTACCACGGCAGGTCAGGACGCCGCTTGTTGATGCCCCGATCCGCGATGCGTTAATAATTGTTTTTGAATGCACAGGACTTCCCTGACAAAAGGGAAGTCCTGTGTGATTTCTACGCAGCAACTTACTTGTCGAAATAGGCACATACCTATGGATACGTATAGTTTGAAATCAACGTTCCGCCCGTATCCCGCAAATACGCCGTATCCCCGTCATTATTCCAGATCGCCGTACCACTGCCCCAATACAGGTCGGTGGCAGTGTTCGTTCCACCGCCTGTCCATACCCGTACCGTACCGCCGGCGGGCAACGTGAACACAGGAAAAGTGAAAGTGCGCTTGGCTTCGTCGCGCAACGTCCAGTTCGTCATATCCTGCGCCGCACTTCCCAGGTTCTCAATCTGCACGTACTCACCTTGCACATCGTCGCCGGGCGGGTCAGATTCGATGTGGGTAATCTGCACGGCAGCCGGAGACGGCGCAGAGAAATCCCTGGCAACCATCGGCAGGTACACAAAGTAGTCGCTGAGGGTGAGTACCAGGGTGTGCGTATCCCAAGCCGCAGTGGTAGCATTCGCCACCGTTACCGTAATGACCTGTGCGCCGGGAGTGTCCCAAGTGAAGGTCACCGTGTCGGTCAAGCCCTGGCCGGGGTGTACGACCGGCGCTTGTCCACTGGCCTCCCACGTGTACGTGAGTGGCAAGAACAAGGTGGAATTCACCGTCGCCAGGAATGTGTACGCCGTGCCCACCGCGCCCGTCGATGGCCCACTAAGGATCACTTCCAAGGTGGGGGGCGGAGGTAGCGTCAGCGTCACCCAATGCGTGTCCACGGCTTGTCCCCAGGCATTTTGCGCCGTGACCGTAATGGTCTGCGTGCCCGTCACTGGCCAGGTAAAGGCCACTGTATCCGTCAACCCTGACCCGCTATGCACCACCGGCGTTTGTCCGGTGGCTTCCCACGTGTACGTCAAAGGCAGTGTCGCCGTAGGATTCACCGTCGCCAGGAACGTATACGCTGTGCCCACCGTGCCCGTCAGCGGCCCGGCAATGGCCACCTCCGCCGGTGCAACTTCCACCACGAATACGTGTGTATCGACGGCGTATCCATCCACGTTCTGCACCGTGACCGTAAGGGTCTGCGGACCGGGAACTACCCAAGCCCAGGCCATCGTGTCGGTCAGGCCTAGCCCACCACGCACCACCGGAGTCTGGCCCGTGGCTTCCCACGTGTACGTCAAGGGCAGCGTCGCTGTGGGGTTCACCGTTGCCAGGAAGGTGTACGCCGTGTCCACCGTGCCCGTCACCGGCCCAGTGAGCGTCACCGTCAACACTGGCGGGGGCGGAGGTAGCGTCACCGTCACCCAATGCGTGTCCACGGCCTGTCCCCAGGCATTCTGCGCCGTGACGGTGAGCATCTGCAGCCCGGCCACAGACCAGGCAAAGGCTACCGTGTCGGTCAGCCCTTGCCCGCTATGCACTACCGGCGTCTGTCCTGTGGCTTCCCATGTGTACGTGACCGGCGGGGTAGCGACGGCATTGACCGTGGCAGTGAAGGTGTACGACTGGCCCATCGTGCCGGTCACCGGCCCGCTGATTTCAACCTCGTCGACGGCCAACGGGTTGCAGATGCGTTGCGGCGAAATCGCCTGCCACAATGTCAACCATTCCGCGTAATACGCTTCGGCCAGGGCGCGATCCCGGATGATCAACGTGTTCTCATCGTTGGTGTACGCCCCTGCGTCGGTCCAATTGTACGATCCCAGGATCACGCGCGGGTCAGCGCCAAACACGTCCAGGACGGCGAATTTGTGGTGCAGCTTGCCAAGGTAGTTCTCAATGCCGATGTGCGCGCCGGCGGCACACAGCAGCTCGTCATCCGAGGCCACGTTGGCGGCCCCTAACTGATCCCAGACACCGTAGACCTGCACGCCGGCGTCCAACCGCTCGACCACGCGGTTAGCCAACACATCGTCGGTGAAGAAGAACATCGCAAAATGCACTGAGTCCGTCGTTTGTGCCAACTCGTCCCACACCTCAAAGGCTACCAGGTCAGTCGGCGAGAAATAGCTTTCCACCAGTGTCCCGTTGAAGTCTAGCAGGTGCGATGTGTTATCAATCTTGGCTCCGTGAAACGCCCCACCCCACATCTCTTCAAACTCAATGGTATAAACCTCGGCCAGTGTCGTTGAGGTAATGACAATGCTGTTATTGGCATTCAGCGTGAAACCGGTATCGGTGAAATTGGTACTCCCTGTCCACACAACGTTACCATCCACGACGATGAACTTGTTGTGTTGGATGTAACTGATTGCGGTATCGGTGTAGACCGTAATCCCCGCGCTGATCAGCGCCTCATACCCCGCTGTGTACTCCCCCAGCGCGGCCTCGTCGTCGCCGACGACACGCACGTTGACACCGCGGTTGTGGGCGGCGATCAGGGCATCGATGAAGCTTTGCCGGTTGAGACCGTACAGGGCCACGTCGATGGTGCTTGAGGCTGTCCCGATGTGGCCTAACAATGCTGTTTCCATCGGAGTAGGTTCCAACGTCGTCACCACGGCGGTAGTAGCGTGCGGATTGAAGTACACGGCATAGTCCAGATCCGCCCCCACGGTGGTGGTGGTCAAAGTGCAGGTGTGGCTGACCCCGGCGCTACTCGTCGGGCTGCCGCAGCGCGGGTTGTACGTCCAATTGGTGGCTTCGCTGCCACTAACCAGCGTGTCCACGCGCACCATTGGCACGCGCCCATCAGCGTGCCCGGAGAACCACCCCCCACTACAGTCCGCGGCGTCAATGACAACGTTCGTCGCGTCGCGCAGTTCCAGGTTTTCCCCGTCATTGCTCAGCGCCCCGGAGTAGGTCAGGTCAGCGATGACTTCGGGGATCGTGGAATCACTGGAACGTTCCAAGAGATAGTAGCTGTAAGGGGGAATGCTCCCACTCAGGTTGATACTGGGTGTGCCGTCGGTGGCCCGCAATGTCCAGCCGGTCAGGTCGATGGCACTGGCCGTGTTGTTGTAGAGTTCTAGCCACTCGGCGGTCGCTGAGACCGTCGTGCCCATCCAGGCGATTTCACTGATCACGACATCCAGGTAAGTTGCCTGGGGGGACGCACTGATCTGCAACTGCACGGCTGGGATAGAGGGGACTATGGTTACCGGGGATGCGTAAGCCGTTGCAGTCAAGGCCGGCCATAGGGAGAGCCATAGGCTCAGCAACAACGAAACCAAAGCCACTACGTTATGTGAACGCTGCCGTGTGTACATCCTAGCACCTCCTCAATTGCTAAAGTAGGGGCAAGCACCGGTGCCACCCTCGAGTCGCATCGTACCAGGCCCACTCTATACTGACGGCGTGGCGTCAATCCGTGAAAACCGGGGGTGTCACCGTGGCCTCGGCCAGCTCTGCCGCCGCGTCAGCCAATGCCCCGATCAAATGGCGCACTTCGGAGAGACGCAGGGGAATCCAACTGTCGTCGCGCCGTAGCTTCAAGGCCGGGTCGCCGTCTGTCTCCCAGGTCTCCCATAGTTCGAGGGTCAGGCCATGGGTGCTTACAGGGATGGATTTCATTGGGATACCTCCATCGGGTGTTCTCGTTGTCTCACATCAGACTCCGATCTGATCGGAATGGCTAACAATCTGTGTGCCCCGGCTATATTGCCGTTTCCTGCATCGGACATGGCAGATCACGACTTTGAACGGCGTCAACTCTTTCGTGGCGGTATTGGGTATCGGAGCTGCTATGCTACAAGTCGGCGACGATGCGAAACGTCACAACACCGTTTTTGATTTGCAGGCCTTCGAGATGACCGGTCAGGTGATATTGACGCTTATTGCTGGGTGACCTCGCTGGATGGTGATGTTGATCAGAGTGTAGCACAGTTTGGAGACGCGGCTAGTCCGGCCCTAGTTCTCGCACTTCCCACACATCGGGCAGCAATGTCGAAAACCACAGTTCGACATACTTGAGGCGCAGCGGCGTGACCTCGTCGTGCCCGGTAAGCGTTGCGTAGCTGTAATGGAGCAGACGCAGATTCACATTGGGTCGTACAGCGCGCGTCTGCGTGTATAACCGTTGCACATCGCCCATCGTCGCCGTATTGGGGCAGATACAGATCAGTGTCCCCTGGTAGTCCAGGTTGCCCCACAGTAGGTGCACAAAGTCAGCGTAGGTGGGTACAACTTCGTGAAAGGCAAGCAAATTGTGCCCGTCGCAGTCCTGGGAGAGCGGCGGCCCGAAGAAAAGCACGTCACAGGCAAGGAACTGGCGTAGGATTTCAGTGTCCAATGCATCGCCACAGGTACACGCGATGCCTCTTGCCTGGTTAGCTGCGACAATGTGTGGGGCAATGTCCAGGCCCCGATAGCTGACGTCGGGAAATGCCTGACGATACGCCGTCCATTGCCGCGTACAATCCCCGCAGCACAGTTCGCCGATGGCGCGCACATCGGGCAGCAGTTCACGCAGTAAGGTTACCCGCTGCGCTATGGTCTGCGCGTTGGTGCGAGCAAAGGCGGGCGCGGTCTCAACCGGAAGTCGATAAGGGGTGGAGTGTGATGACTCGGGGGACATCGGTATAGCTCTTCAGTTGAAATCTTGACTCAGGATGCGCGTCGGTGTGACCACAAGCAGTACATTGGGCTGATCGCGGGTGGATTCGGCGTAACGTTGCGCGGCCTCCTCATCCGTGTAATAGCGGCGAATGATGCGCCAGCGTATGTCGTCCAGGCTGGACGCATCGGCTGGCAAGAATTCCGCCACGCCGTAGACGGTCACAGTGCGATAATCGGGATGTCCGCCATCGATACACAGGCTGAGGCGCGGGTCGCGGCGCAGATTCCGGTACTTGGCCGTCCCGGTCGTGATGCTGATGTAGAACCTGTCATCTTCAAACAGGTACCACACCGGACTGAGCTGCGGTGGCCCATTGCGGGTATTTGTGCCCAGCACCGCGTGTCGGGGCGCAGCTAGGAAGGCGGCGATTTCTGTGGATGTCAATGTTGGCATAGGTTTTCTCCTCTTTGCATAGCATCACAGGACGATCTCCTCTACAAATCCGTCACCACCCGCCCCGCCCCGCCGACATTGAGAAAACACAGCGCCGGACGCGGGCGCACGCCGAGTAGCCGCTCCGCCACAGCCGGCATTGTCACACGTGAGGTGCAAGGTTTGCCCGGCGTGCCACGCCTGGAAGAAGGAAAAGATGCACGCCCGCGTTCCTGGCTGTGGTTCCACCAAGGGCGCAAAGGGTGCCAGATCGGGAGCGTCGTACACCCGATCACTGGCTCTTCCAGTCCGACGACAGCGAGCAACGCGGTTGGGTCGGGCAATGGCGACGTGACATTGTTGTCTGACGTTTCATACGCAGCGTTACCTCCTGCATTTTTTACACGTTTTTGGGCCGTTGCCGGTAATGGCACAAGTTCTCGCGCGTGATCAACGTCAATTCATCTTCCGGCACGGCATCGGGCGCAAACCAGCCGATCTCCGTGCATTTCCCCGGTTCGCGAATAGTGGGAACACCGGAGACAATGCGACAGATAAATGTGGGCGACACCCAATGCTGACCTTCAGCGGGCAATATGTGATCCACCACGTCCAGCAGTTCGCCCACGACGATCTCCACGCCATATTCCTCGCGCATCTCGCGTTTGAGGGCGTCGGTCAGGCGTTCACCGAACTCCACTGAACCGCCAGGGAATTCCCACAGGCCACGCTCGTTCTTGGCCTGCGGGCCGCGTCGCGCTAGAAACAGGCGGCCCTGGTTATCCACGATGATTGCGCCGACTACGACGCCGATGTAATCAATACCGCGTTGCATATCAACAATGCCTGTCGCATCGTGATTCAGTTCCGCAAGACCAGCGGCAAGTAAACGCGATGCCCGCCCCCGCTCGACGACACTGTGATGTATCCCGGCTTGTTGACGGTGTAACTACCCAGTGTGTTACTCACCGTGAGGCTAACATCGAATACGCCGGGTATCTGGTATGTATGCTGCACTATTGGACCAGTGAAGGCTGTTGTGCTGTCACCGAAACTCCAATACCAGCCCTCGACAGTGCCGCTGGTCACGGCAGTGAAGGTGACGGCGAGGGGTACAGTGCCGCTGACCACGTTCGCGCTGAAAGCTGCTGTTGGCGCGCCTGGTGGTGGATTGACGGTGATGTACACTGGTTTGACCGCTTGCGCCGTCCCCCCTGGCCCGGTAACAACTAAACTCACACCGAAGCTGCCGGCGTTTGCATAGGTGTGCGTCGGATTTGCAGTAGAAGCTATCCCGCCATCACCGAAGGCCCAGGCGTAGCTTGTGACCTCGCCAGTGACCACACTGGTGAAGTATACATCAAGTGGCGCGTCGCCATTGCGCGGCGTTCCGGTGAAGTCTACTTCCGGTGATGCGGGTTGGGTCCCGATACAAGTATCTGATCCAGCTACAACACCAACACTACCTGCTTCACTCCAGATACCACCCTCGTTTCGTGCTTTGACGCTCATATAGTAGGTCTGCCCGGCGACTAGCGTGAGGCTGACGCGGGTAGTTTCTGTGAGGGGTGTGAACGTCCAACTAACAACTTCAATACCATCACGGGCAACACCAATAGCGTATTGATACTGGTTGATGGTGCTTTCAGGGTCGTAACCTGCCCAGGTGGCAGAGAGAGTATCCGGTGTGGCCGCGGCACAGGCTATAACCGTCGGCGCGGGAGGTGCAGTGATGTCGTTGATGTAGCCCGCGTAATCAACGGTGAAGGTATAGGCCGAATTGGGCGCGATCTCCATCCCGCCGCCGGGGATAGGGAATATCACAGTGCCACTGCCGGCCGTCTCTGGCGTGCGCGCGCCGGAGATAGTGATGGTGTAGGTGTCACGAGAGATTAGGGAGTTAATATCATAAAGGCCCTGGTAAGCATATTGTGAAATCCATTGGTTATTATGAAAGTCATTTGTTTCAAAGGGAATAGTCAATTCCTCTGTATTGTTACAATTACCACTGCAGTTGCCACCACTGAGGTTATAACCACCAATGGCATAAATCTTACCATTTACTGCTGTGGTCACTCCCAGGTCATATCGTCTTGTTGGCATGCTTTCTCGTGTTACCCAGGTATTTGTCTCCGGATTGTATTCCTCCACTGTGGAAAGCATGGTACTTACACCATGTCCTCCGATAGCGTAAATCTTCCCATTGTTGGCTGCGGCTACACCTAGAACAGCTCGTGCCGTTGGCATACTAGCTCTAGTCACCCATATATCTGTCGCTGGATCATATTCCTCCACAGTAGCAACTACAACACCATATGTGTCATAACCGCCAATAGCGTATATCTTGCCGTTATTTGCTGCGACTACACCTAGGCCAGCCCTCGCTGTGGGCATACTCGTCCTCACTACCCATAAATCCGTTATTGGATCATATTCCTCCACGGTAGCAAGAGTACCTGACTCATTGATGCCACCGACGGCATAGATTCTTCCATTACTTGCCACGGTCGCGCCTAGTCTATACCGAGCTGTTAGCATATTTGCTCGGACAGTCCAGGTATCAGCCGACGGATCATACTCCTCCACAGTAGAATAGATAACGGAGCCATAGTTATATCCACCAATAGCATACACTTTGCCGTTTGGTGTTGCAGCCACACCTGCAGCGGCGCGGGGAGTGAGCATACCAGCGCGAGTTGTCCACACATTCGTGTTTGGATTGTATTCTTCAACAGTGGCGATTGCAGGCCCTGGCTCTATATGTCCTCCAATCGCATAGATATTTCCATTATTGGCTGTTGCTAACCCTAACATATGACGCGCGGTTGGCATGTTAGATTTTATTGTCCATGAGAATGCTTGAGTAGAAAGAAAGGTCAGATATGCATCACTGCTCATATCCATTGGACGGCTGAACAACACATCGAACGTCACCGTCTGAATCCCCACCGGGCTTTCCGGCGTAAGCGTGATCGTGCGGACGTAGGCTGGGGCGATGGTGGAAGGCTGTGTCAGCACCGGGCTGTAGAGCACTGTACCGATCGTGTAGTCATCGTTGAAATCCCAGATGCGTTGCTGGATGGCTGTCCCGTCCGTTGTTCCCCACCAGTTGTTACGGGCGTCTACGGTCGCTAGGATGGTCTT
>Ga0209613_1002287_pt1 | contig 14488 bp, 3 predicted proteins | sample BioC13SIPDNA_2_FD_185747 | JGI IMG/M metagenome (GOLD analysis project Ga0209613, IMG submission 185747) | Anaerobic biogas reactor microbial communites from Washington, USA - Biogas_R2_A C13 SIP DNA (SPAdes) (version 2) | ecosystem: Engineered > Bioreactor > Anaerobic > Unclassified | place... | reverse complement strand
GTTCTGGGTCCAGCGGCCGGCGACGCTGACGGTCAACGCGGCGTCGGAGGACTGGACGATCGTGGTTGAGGAGTCGTCGGGGCTGTCGCGCGGGACGGCGATCCAGCCGTACGAAGCGCCCAGCCAAAGCGCCCCGCTGCGGTTCGACTTTGGGGCCACGACCAGTCCAGTGCAGACTTACGGCACGCCGGTGAAGGAATTCCTGCAAGTCGTCCCGCAGACGATCTACAACGCGACGCGGGGCTACGGCTGGGCGACGCGCGTGGCGGCGGGGGACCGGCGGGACAACGATACGACCGTCGCCTATGATTCCGTGACTCACAACACGGCCAGCGCCTTGCGGACGGACTTCAATTCCGGCCGGAATGCGACGTTCAAGGTGGATGTGCCGAACGGCAACGGCGTGTACAGCGTGCGGCTGTACCATTCCAACCCGCTGTACTTCGGCCGCGTGCCGTACACGACACAGCCCTTTACGGTCACCGTCGAAGACGTGACCTACGACGTGCCAGTGATTGCTCCGGGCACGACCTATATCAAGGAGTTGACCGGCGTGTCGGTCAGCGACGGGACGCTGGACATCCTGTTCGGAGTCAACAGCACCGCGTTTACGATCGCGGGGCTCGATATCTCCCGAGGCTCGCTGCCCACCGACATGCCGCTGGTGGCGTCGGGCGATCCGTTGGACGCCGGCGCGGCGGCGATCGGCGTGGACCAGTTGCAGCCGGTGGCGGCCGAAGCGGCGGCATGGTGGACAGCGACGGGCTTGACGCCGTCTCAAGCGGCGACGCTGGCCGGCGTCCAGTACGCCGTGGCCGACTTGGGCGGCGCGTACCTGGGGTTGGCCAACCCGGCGACCAACACGATCCGCATCGACGACGACGGAGCGATGTTGGGTTGGTCAGTCGACAGTGGTCCGTGGTCCGTGGTCCGTGGCGCAAGGACAACTGACTACGGACAACTGACAACTGACGGCGTCAGCCTGCTGACGGTCGTGATGCACGAGTTGGGTCACCTGCTGGGTTACGAGCACAGCGACGACCCGGACGACCTGATGGCCCCGGTGTTGTCGGCGTCGTCGGTGCGGGCTGCGTCTTCGTCCATTGCTCTTCCTCCTTCCGCCTTCGCCCTTCCTCCTTCCTCTGTTTCAGACGCCGTGATGGCGGAGTTGGGCGGCGATTCGGACGAGGAGGACAGCAGCGACGACGCATCGCCCCTGGTAACGTCGCAGGGTGGGGACCAACTGGCCGCCGTGGCGGACCGCGCGAGCGAAGAATCGACGCAAGCGAAGGTGTTGCGGCGGAGCCGGCTGCAGCGGTACGAACGGGACTTGGACGCCTGGTTCGCGGAATTGGCCGGCGAGGAGGCAGGTCAGTAGTGTGTGGACCGTGGCCCCCCGGCACCTCGCCGGGGGTGTTCCCGTAGGGTGGGTCAGAGCGGACCATTGGCACGGTCGCCCGCACCGCGCCCGAAGTCACCACCACCGCCGAGCCGGAATGGCCCATTAAGCAGCGCTGCTGGCTCTTCCCCCGGCGTTGGCGTGCTTGGCGATTCCGCCCGCCAGGAAGTGGTCCGCTCGGGCCCACCCTACGTCAGTCGGCCCGTCCAGGTGTAGGGTGGGTCAGAGCGGACCATCGGCATTACCGCCCGCACCGCTCCCGAAGTCACCATCACCGCCGAGCCGGAATCGCGCACTGCGCAGCGGCGGCCCACCGGAACACGGCCACCATCCCCCGGACGCCGCATCCATCCGACGCAGTTACCATCCGTGCCCCGATGCGGCTGGGTTGCCGGTGGTGACCGTGTCCCGGTGGGCCGGCGCTGCGTGGGGGTAGTTCAGGCGACTTACCCGGCGTTGACTCGGTTGGCGATTCCACCCGGCAGGAAGTGGTCCGCTCTGGCCCACCCTACGTCAGTCGGCCCGTCATGCGTAGGGTGGGCCAGAGCGGACCATCGGCACGGTCGCGCGCACCGCTCCCGAAGTCACCACCACCGCCGAGCCGGAATGGCGGATTGCGCAGCGCCGGCCCACCGGAACACGGCCACCATCTTCCCGACGCCGCATCCAACCCACGCCGCCGCCATCCGTGCCCCGATGCGGCCGGGTTGCCCGTGGTGACCGTCTCCCGGTGGGCCGACGCTGCGTCGGAGCGCTGCTGGCTTTTTGACCGGCGTTGACTCGGTTGGCGATTCCACCCGCCAGGAAGTGGTCCGCTCTGGCCCACCCTACGTCAGTCGGCCCGTGCAGGTGTAGGGTGGGCCAGAGCGGACCATCGGCACGGTCGCCCGCACCGCTCCCGAAGTCACCACCACCGCCGAGCTGGAATGGCGCATTGCGCAGCGCCGGCCCACCAGAACACGGCCACCATCTCCCCGATGCCGCATCCAACCCACGCCGCCGCCATCCGTGCCCCGATGCGGCCGGGTTGCCCGTGGTGACCGTCTCCCGGTGGGCCGACGCTGCGTCGGAGCGCTGCTGGCTTTTTGACCGGCGTTGACTCGGTTGGCGATTCCACCCGCCAGGAAGTGGTCCGCTCTGGCCCACCCTACGTCAGTCGGCCCGTGCAGGTGTAGGGTGGGCCAGAGCGGACCATCGGCACGGTCGCCCGCACCGCTCCCGAAGTCACCACCACCGCCGAGCTGGAATGGCGCATTGCGCAGCGCCGGCCCACCAGAACACGGCCACCATCTCCCCGATGCCGCATCCAACCCACGCCGCCGCCATCCGTGCCCCGATGCGGCCGGGTTGCCCGTGGTGACCGTCTCCCGGTGGGCCGACGCTGCGTCGGAGCGCTGCTGGCTTTTTGACCGGCGTTGACTCGGTTGGCGATTCCACCCGCCAGGAAGTGGTCCGCTCTGGCCCACCCTACGTCAGTCGGCCCGTGCAGGTGTAGGGTGGGCCAGAGCGGACCATCGGCACGGTCGCCCGCACCGCTCCCGAAGTCACCACCACCGCCGAGCTGGAATGGCGCATTGCGCAGCGCCGGCCCACCAGAACACGGCCACCATCTCCCCGATGCCGCATCCAACCCACGCCGCCGCCATCCGTGCCCCGATGCGGCCGGGTTGCCCGTGGTGACCGTCTCCCGGTGGGCCGACGCTGCGTCGGAGCGCTGCTGGCTTTTTGACCGGCGTTGACTCGGTTAGCGATTCCAGCCGCCTGGAAGTGGTCCGCTCTGGCCCACCCTACGTCGGTCGGCCCGTCATGCGTAGGGTGGGCCAGAGCGGACCATCGACATGGCCGCGCGCACCGCGCCCGCAGTCACCACCACCGCCGAGCCGGAATGGCGCATTGCGCAGCGGCGGCCCACCGGAACACGGCCACCATCCCCCGGACGCCGCATCGATCCGACGCAGTTACCATCCGCGTCCCGATGCGGCTGGGTTGCCGGTGGTGACCGTCTCCCGGTGGGCCGCCGCTGCGTCGGCGTGGTTCAGGCGACTTTCCCGGCGTTGACTCGGTTAGCGATTCCACACGCCAGGAAGTGGTCCGCTTTGGCCCACCCTACGTCTGGTCCCCGCCAGCCGTTCTCGGACGGGATCGGTCCGCTTTGCGGACAGGTTTGATTTCTGTGAGGTTGCTTGAATCTGTACGGGCGTTCGTTAAGCTGTTGCGGCGATTCGTCGAGTGGTGGAGGATCGTGGCATGACAGCGGAAGCGAATGCAACCCAGCGGACTGGTGACGCGAGCCAGCAGAGCGATGCGGCCGGTGGTGGGAAGGGGCAGAACGGCTCGCCGACGGCGGTGGGTGCTGGCAGCCCGCCCGCGGCCGCCGAGACGTCGCCGGGCGGGGCCCCGGAGTCCGAGGGCTCGAATCGCCGTTGCGAGGTGCGGTTTGAGTACACGGCGGAGTTCCCGCGGGTGCTGGAGCAGTTGCACTCTGCGTTGCTGATTTCGACCTACCAAGCGGGCAAGCTGTGCGTGGTCGGGGCGTGCGACAGCCGCTTGACGTTTTCCTTCCACAACGTGGAACGCGTGATGGGCGTGGCCGCCAACCCGGTGCGGGTGGCGGTCGGCGCCCGGCGGCAGATCTACTCGTTCCACCCGGCGCACGACGTAGCCAGCCGGCTGGCGCCCTCCGGCACGTTCGACGCCTGCTGGATCGCCCGGACCAGCTTTGTCACGGGCAACATCCACAGCCACGATCTGGCTTGGGGCCAAGACGGGCTGTGGGTCGTCAACACGCTGTTTTCGTGTCTGTGTACGCTGCACGAAAATTACAGTTTCGTGCCCCGCTGGCGACCGCCGTTCATCAGCCAGTTGATCGACCAGGACCGCTGCCACTTGAACGGTCTGGCGATGGACGAGGGCCAGCCGCGATTTGTGACTGTGATGGCCGAGTCGGACGAGCCGGCTGGCTGGCGTCCCACGAAGGCCACCGGCGGGTGTGTGCTGGACGTGTCCAGCGGCCAGACGGTGGCGCGGGGGTTCTCCATGCCGCATTCGCCGCGCTGGCATGACGGGCGGCTGTGGGTGCTGGATTCCGGCAAGGGGCTGCTGACGGTGGTCGATCCGGCCAGCGGGCACGTCGAGCCGGTGACGGGCATGCCCGGCTATACCCGCGGCCTGGCCTTCGGCGGCCCGTTTGCCTTCGTCGGCTTGTCGCGCATCCGGGAGACGTCCGTGTTCGGCGGGGTGCCGATCGCGGAGCATCGGGAGGAACTGAAATGCGGCGTCGGGGTGGTGGACCTGCGGAGCGGCCGGCAGGTGGCGGCGCTGCAGTTCCACAGCGGCGTGGAGGAGATTTTTGCCGTCGAGTTGCTGCCGGGGGCGGTGCATCCGCACCTGTGCGGCGTGACGCTGGACGAAGACGAGACGCAGGACGTCTGGATCGTGCCGCCCGCCGAGCCGGGGCCGCCCGCCGAGCCGGGGCCGTCGGTCGAGCCGGGGCCGCCCGTGCAAGCCGGGCCGGGGCGGGCCGCCGCCCAGGCCGTGGTTGCCGCGGCGCTGCCGGGACCGTCGGCCACGCAGCGGGCGGCACCGCAAGCCGCCGCCCAGACCTTGTCGCGCGAGGGCGAGGCGTTGCACACGGAAGGCCGGCTGCTGGAGGCCCTCGACCGCCTGCGGCGCGCGGCGGAACTGGACCCCGCGTCGGCCACCGTGATGAACCAGCTGGGCAACCTGCAGCAGGACTTGGGCGATCAGACGGCCGCCCTGTCGTACTACCGGCGGGCCGTGGCCTTGCAGCCCGATTTTGCGCCGGCGCACCAGAATCTGGGCGTGCTGGCGACCGTGTTGAGCGAGCCGCACCTGGCGTTGCGCCACTTCGAGCTGGCCCAGCAGGCTCGGCCGGAGGCGATGAACCTGGTGTTGGGCGCCACGGTCGTGCCGGTCATCTACGACTCGCCGGAGGACGTTCGCTCGTGGCGCAAGCGGCTGGTCGACCGGGTGCGTGCCTTGGTGGACGCTGGGGTGGCGATCGACACCACCAACGCCCGGATCGATACCAGTTTTTATTTTGCTTACCAGGGCGAGAACGACCGCGGCGTGATGCTGGACCTGGCCCGCGTCTATCGCGGCGTGGCGTGCTGCCTCGCCGCGCGGGACGGCCTCTGGCGGCCGCGCGGCCCGCGGCTCCGTGTGGGCTTCCTGTCCGCGCACTTCCGCGATCATACGATCGGGCGGCTCAACCTGGGCCGCGTCCAGCGTCTGGCGCGGAGCCGGTTCGAAGTCACGGTGATCTCGCTCCGCCCGCCGGCGGACGCCATGGCCCAGGCGTTCCAGCAGGCCGCCGACCGCTTTGTGCTGGTCCCTCGCGATCCGGCCGCGGCCCGCCGCACGATCGCCGAACTGGGCTTGGACATCCTGGTCTTTGCCGACGTGGGCATGGACACGCTGACCCAGACCCTGGCCTATTCGCGGATGGCTCCGATCCAGTGCGTCACGTGGGGACATCCGGACACCACGGGCAGTCCGGCCATGGATTACTTTGTGTCGAGCCGGCTGTTGGAGACGGACGAGGCGGACGGGCACTACAGCGAACAGCTGGTGCGGCTGCCGAACCTGGGCGTGTACTACGCCCGCCCGGCCTTGTCCGGTCCCCCGCGGAACCGCGAGTTCTTTGGCTTGGACCCGACTCGGCACGTGTACTTGTGCCCGCAAACGTTGTTCAAGTTTCACCCGGAGTACGACGTCGTGCTGCGGGGCATCCTGGAGGCGGATCCGCGGGGCGATCTGGTCGTCCCGGAGGGCCGGGTCCCGGCTTGGACGGCCCGGCTGCGCCAGCGCTGGGCGCGGACGCTGCCGGACGCCGGACGCCGCGTGCGGTTCGTGCCCGCGCAGCCCAATGCGGATTTCCTGCACTTGCTCGCCCAGGCGGACGTGATGCTCGATCCCTTTCCCTTCGGCGGCGGGAACACGACCTACGAGGCCCTGGCCGTGGGCACTCCGGTCGTGACCAAGCCCGGCCGGTTCCTGCGCGGCCGGATCGCCGGCGCCCTGTATCAGCGGATGGGCCTGGACTCGGCCGTGGCGGCCACGGACGAGCAGTACGTGTCGCTGGCCGTGCGGCTGGCCACCGACCGCGATTTCCGCCGCACGGTGCAGCGGGAGATCGCCGACACATGCCCGGTGCTGTTCGAGAACGACCAGGACGTGACCGCGTGGGACGAGTTCCTGCACGAGGTGACGGAAAGCGCGATTTGAGGCGGCCTGCGGCTGAAGTCAGATCGTGGGATGGGCTTCCTCCTGCTCAAGCCAACGCCTCGGTCGCTTTCTGCAGTCCGGCCGACATCGCTTTCACGCTGCGATGGGAGTACAGAATCCGCCGCATCAGGTCGGTGCCGCGGGTGCGGAAGTCGGGCACGAGGTCCAGCAGGCGGCGCATTTCCGCGGCCGCTTTCTCGCGCCGTCCCAGTTGACCCAGGGCGGCCGCCCGGCACAGCGGCGACCAGGGAAAGGTGTCCGTCTGGCAGCGTTGGGCCTCGCTCAAGCATTCTTCGTACTCGCCGCGCAGGTAGTGACCTACGGCGGGCAGCAGGTGCAGCCAGTCGGGGTACTGCGGCGTACGTTCCATCACGGCCCGCACCAGCGTCAGGCCGCGGTCCCAATCGCCCAGGGCGCAGGCGTCCGAGGCAAAGACGATGTTGGTCGAAGGGTCGTCCGGATTGGCCCGCCAGGCGGCTTCGTGTTCGCGGAGGGACGCGGACCGGTTCCCCTGCAAGAAGTTTGCATAGCCCCCCATGCAACGGACCTCCGCTTCGGCTGCCGGGTCCCTCCGCGGCGTTCCTGCCAGCACGTCGGCCACGCGGACGAAATGGTTCTCGACCAGCCCCATCCCGTGGGCGAAGTCGTCCAGGTAGGCCCAGGCCAGCCAGGCCCGGTGACTCGAGTGGTCGGGAAACGTCCGGACCGCGTGCTCCAGGCAGCGGATGGTGTCGGCCAGAGACTCTGCCGAAAACTCCCGAATCCAACGGTTCCGGCGGAGCAGCAACTCGTACGACGTCAGTTCCACAGGGCTTCGGTTCCGCGTTTCCCGCTCGATGGCCAGCGGGATGGCGCCCCAATCGTCGGCGACGGCGGCAGCGATCAGCGACGCCACCTCGTCCGTTGTGCCGAACGTCCGGCGGCGGTACCGGTACGTTTCCGCCCAGACGTTGCGGGCCGTGCGGGCATCGAACAGGCGCGCGGCGACGCGCAGGTCGCCGCTGCACGTGCAGACGCTGCCGTCCAGCACGAAGCGAACGCCAAACTGATTGCCGAGCGTGCTCAGGAACTCGCCGACGCCAGCTGAGCCCGGCCGCGGCCAGGGCCCCAGCACGCGGTAGGCCGGGTTCGGGGTGAGGCGAAGAGCCAACTGCTCGGCGAGCGAGCAGGCCAGAGTCGCCGCGTCCCGGCCGCAGCCGGCGAAGGCCAGGATGAGGAGCGAAAGGTCGGCCTGCGACGGGAGCGGTTTCGCAACCTCCAAGGTTCCCGGAGAGCTCGGTTCGGCGCGGTCCCCCACGGTCGCGCTGCGGGGGCACTCGCCTGCCGCAGTGTGAAACTCGGGTGTGTAATGGCCTGCCCGGATTTCGATACGCATGCCGACCGACGCGCCGTTCTGGTCGTAGTACTCCTTCAGCAACCGCCGCACGCGATGCGCGGTGACGCGGACGATCGGGTCGTGCTTGGGATTGAAGCCGTGGGCCCGCGCCAGGGCATGCACGGCGATCGTGTACTGTTTCAAGCGATCCTCCCGGCCCGCCAGGGTTTCCGCGACCACAAACCGCAGGAAATCGGCCAACTGGGAGGACTCACGAAAACCGCGGCTGGCGAGGATGCGGGCCAATTCCTGGCGCACGGCGTCCGCGTCAATCTGCGGTCCGGGACCGGGCTGTGACGGTGTGTTCATGATGGGAGACATCGAAAAGTACGCGGTGGTTGAAGACACGTCGTGCCAGGCGCGCGGGAAGGCGCGCACCATGTAACCCCCAAGTAACCTCTCTCTGTGCCTCCCTCTGTTGCCTTCTCGTCCAAGATGGACGTAGGCTGAGTCTGGCGATCCAACCGTGATTATCGCGATCGGGAAACAGAATCACAAGCCAGGTGAGGCAATCCAGGTGAAAACACCGTTCGCGTTTCGAATACCCCGAAGCTGGGTTGCAATCCAAGGCTGGATTTAGCCTGGCCAAGCGTCCGAATCCAAGTGCCCCTCAAGAAAAATTGCTCCGGGTCCCCCCTCCCAAGGAGATTGCCATGCACCGCCCGACGCGCCGGAAACGATCGGAACAAGTTCACGTCCGCCAGTCGCGGCGCACCCGCCGCGCCCGCCGGTTGCTGTTGGAGTCCCTCGAGGACCGGCGCCTGTTGGCCTTCGATGCGCACCTGGTGGCCGACATCAACGCCGTGCCAAGCGGCGACGCTTCCTCCTCGCCCGAGTACATCGTGCAGGTCGGCGGAGGCTTCTACTTCACCGCCGAAACGCCCGCCGCAGGCCGGGAACTCTGGCGGTCGGACGGCACCGCTGCGAATACCGTTCTGGTCAAGGACATCCGGCCCGGTCCCGAAGACGCCTTCGAATCGGGCCGGGACCCATACTTGACCGACGTCAACGGCACCCTGTTCTTCGTCGCCGACGACGGCACCAACGGCTTTGAACTGTGGAAGTCCAACGGGACGGAAGCGGGCACGGAGTTGGTCAAGGTCATCAATGTTCGTGACGGCAGCTTTTTCTGCGAACCCGCCTTGCTCACCGAATTCAACGGCCTGCTGTTCTTCCGCGCCGGCGCCGCCACCTACGACATTTACGGCCCCGAACTGGATGGCGGTCCGGAACTCTGGGTGTCCGACGGTACCGAGGCGGGTACCAGGCGGGTGAAGGACATTAACACCACAGGACAATTTGGCGGTTCCCTGATCCGAGAACTCACGAATTTCAACGGCACGCTGTTCTTCAACGCCGACGACGGCACTAACGGCAGTGAACTCTGGAAGAGCGATGGCACCGAGGCCGGCACCGTGATGGTCAAGGACATCCGGTCGGGCAGTTCCCCGTCTGGTCCCCGCTATCTGACCAACGTCAACGGCACGCTGTTTTTCAGTGCCAACGACGGAATTCACGGCCATGAACTGTGGAAGAGCAACGGCACCGAGGCCGGCACCGTGCTGGTCAAGGATATCCGATCGGATTCGTACTCGGCGTACGCCTACCACCTGACCAACGTGAACGGCACGCTGTTTTTCCGCGCCAACGACGGCACTTACGGCAATGAACTGTGGAAGAGCGACGGCACCGAGGCCGGCACCGTGCTGGTCAAGGATCTCCGATCGGGCGGCTCGTCGAATCCGGACCAACTGACCGCCGTCAACAGCACCCTGTTTTTCCGTGCCAACGACGGGGCCAGCGGTGTGGAACTGTGGACGAGCGACGGCACCGAGGGCGGCACCCAGATGGTCAAGGACATCCAAGCGGGCGGCGGCTCGTCTGATCCGAGCAATCTGACCAACGTCAACGGCACGCTGTTCTTCCAAGGCAGTGACAGCGCCAACGGCACAGAGCTGTGGAAAACGGACGGCACGCCCGCCAACACCGTCCTGGTCAAGGACATCCGCCCCGGCAGCGATTCCGCCGACCCCAGATATCTCGCCAATATCAACAGCACGCTGTTCTTTGCCGCTGACGACGGGAGCAGCGGCGGCGAACTCTGGAAATCGGACGGCACGCCAGACGGCACCGTCCTGTTCAAGGACATCCAAACCCTCCCCCCAACGCGCAGCTCCTCGCCCTGGTCGCTCGCCGAGGTCGGCGGCACCGTGTTTTTCGACGCTAACGACGGAACGACGGGCTACGAGTTGTGGAAGTCCGACGGCACGCCAGGCGGCACCCTCCTGGTCAAGGATATCAACGACGGCTCGGGGGATTCTTACCCTCACTATCTCACCAACGTCAGCGGCACGTTGTTCTTCAGCGCCAACGACGGAGCGAACGGCTATCAGCTTTGGAAGTCCAATGGCACGTCAGGCGGCACCGTCCCGGTCAAAAACTTGAGCGCCGGCAACTGGGACTCGCTGACCGAACTGACCAACGTCAACGGCACGTTGTTCTTCCGGGCCGACGACGGCGCCAATGGCTATGAACTGTGGAAATCCGACGGCACTTCAGTCGGCACCGTCCTGGTCAAGGAGATCAACGCCAGCGGTTCCTCATGCCCCAAAGACCTGACCAACGTGAACGGCACGCTGTTCTTCCGGGCCGACGACGGTGCCCACGGTGATGAACTCTGGAAATCCGACGGGACACCGGAAAACACCGTGCTGGTCAAGGACATCAACCTCGGCTCCGCGGATTCACTGGGCAGCTGGAGTGACACGCTCACCAACGTCAACGGCACCTTGTTCTTCAGCGCCAACGACGGCACTCACGGCTACGAACTCTGGCAGTCCGACGGGACGGCGGAAAACACTGTCCTGGTCAAGGACGTTCTCACGGGAAGCGATGGCTCTTATGCCGATTATCTCACGAACGTGAACGGCACGTTGTTCTTCAGCGCCGACGACGGCGCGTACGGCTACGAACTCTGGAAGTCCGACGGGACGGCCGAAAACACCGTCCTGGTCAAGGACATCCGTCCTGGAGATGCGTGGGCCAGTTCCCGCCCCAGGTCCCTCTCCGCGGTCGGCGGCACCCTATTCTTCACCGCCGCCGACGCGTACGGCCGGGAGCTGTGGAAGTCGGACGGGACGGAGGCCAACACCGTGATCGTCAAGGACATCTGGCCGGGCACAACCGCTTCTTATCCCAAATATCTCACCGATGTGAACGGCGCGTTGTTTTTCGTCGCCTACGAGGACAATCACGGCCGCGAGCTGTGGACGTCCGACGGCAGCGGAGCGGGCACAGTCCTCGTCAAGGACATCGGCCCCGGCAGCGATAGCTCGTATCCCGACTACCTCACCGCCGCCAACGGCACGCTGTTCTTCAACGCCAACGACGGGTTCCACGGCAGAGAGCTTTGGCAGGCGTTTCCCCTGGCATCAACGCCTTCCCTGCTCGCGGAATTGGACACCAACGGCAACATGGTGATCAGCGACGCTGCCCCGGCCGGTGCGGCGAACCAAATCACGGTCCAGTTCAGCGGCGGGAATGTGGTGATCGCGGACGCCGCCGAGCAGTTCACGGGCGTCCCGGCCACCACGCCGCCGAGCACGCTCAGTCCCGACGGCCGCACGCTGACCGTCCCGCTCGCGGCCTTCACCGGCAGCGTCATCATCCACAGCGCGGACGGCGCCGACACGCTGACCGTCGATTTCTCCGGCGGCGGTTCGCTGCCTCGCGGCGTGGCCTTCGACGGCGGCGATCCCACGAGCGGGCCGGGCGACAAGCTGATCGTGACCAACGCCGTGTACGGAACCCTGACGCTGAACCATACCAGCGGCAGTGCGGGCAGCGTCGACGTCGACGGCTCCGTGATTACCTACACGGGGCTGGAGCCGGTCGATATTACGGGCAGCTCCGGCAGCAACCTCGTGATCAACCTGCCGGACACCTCCAACACGACCAGCTTCGGCATTTCCGGCGGGAACCTGATCGTCGACAACACGGACGGCCCGCCCCAGACGCACGAGGACGGCTCGATCGACCTGACGGACATCACCTCGATCGAGATCAACGCGGGCGGCGGAAACGATACGCTGACCTTCCTCGCCAGCTTCGGCGGCTACACGGGTTCTTTGAACGTGGATGGCGAAGGCGGCACGGATTCGCTCACCTTCAACAGCACGCTGTCGCTCGCCGCCGGCAGCCATTTCATTGCCGCGGCGGAGACCATCGGCGTCAACAACGCGATCGCCACGGCGGGGGCGGGCACGATCGTGCTGCTCGGCACAGGCTCGGCCAGCCTGGTGAGCGTCAATCAAATCCTGACCACGGCCGGCGGCAGCGTGACCGTGCAGTCCGACAACGACATCAGCTTCGGCGCCGCGGGCGGGATCAGCAGCATCGGCGGACCGGTGAGCGTCGCGGCGGATGACGGCGGAGGATCCGGCGGTGCGGTGACCATGGCCGATGGCGCGGCAATCGACGCCGACAGCGGGACGATCACGCTGTTTGCGTACGAGGACATCACCCTTTCGCTGCTGCGTTCGACCGGCCTGATCTACGTCTGGAACTACGGCGCGATTCTCGATGCCGACGCGGCGGGCCTGGACGTCGACGGCGGCCGCGTGGTCTTCGGGCCGGACTTGAACGTCGGCACCGCCGCGAATCCGATTGAAACGCGAGTCAGCCATCTGGAGGCCGAGGCGTTTGTCGGCGGGGACATCTACGTGACCAACGACGGGCCCCTGACGATCGGCGGCATCGAGGAACTGGGCACGCTCCGCTCCAACGGCGGCGACATCGGCATCTCGGCGACCGGCGACTTGACCCTGCAACAGACGGTGGATGCCGGCAGCGGCGACGTAGTTCTCCGGTCGTCCAGCGGGGCCATTGTGGACGACCACGACGCGGTCGACCCTCCCCACTTCTACCCCTTGGTCGACATCATCGGCCGGAATGTGGAACTGAACGCCGTGACCGGGATCGGTTCGCTGGACGCGTTGGAAACGGAGATCGCCACGCTGGACGCCTACAACGATGGCGCCGGGAACATCCGGATCGACGAAATGGCCGCGGGCGGCGATTTGGACGTGCAGCAGGCCACCGTCCGAGGCAGCATTGGGAGCATCTGGCTGACGGTCGCGCGCGGCAATCTCACGGTGCTCGCAGGCGGGGACGGCGTGTTGTTGGCGGACGAAGGGAACGCGGGCTCGATCTGGCTGGACGCGAACGTGACGTCTGCGGCGGACGAGCCGCTGAGCGGCAACGTGATCGTCCAGGAGATCGTCGCCGGGGGGGACTCCGTCACGATCACCGCCGACCACGACGTCACCGGTTCTGCGGCGGGCCGGATCATCGCGCGCGAGGCATTGGAGATCATCGCCGCGTCCAACGCGGATGCCCCCGGCAGCAACGACAACGGCACGATCCAGCTGGCCGGCAACCTCGAAGCCGGGACCGTCACGTTCAGTTTGGCCGACTGTGACGGCTGGATCGGGGACACGCCGGGCAGCTCCGACGGGAACATCTGGGCTACGAACATCGTGATGGGCGTCGACGCGAACGCTCCGGAAGGTGTCCTGCGGCTCCAAGGCGACGACAACCGTTTCTCCGACACGACGACTGTCGTTGAGGGGACCCTGATCGTCAACGGAATGTTGACCGACAATTGGCCCGCTGAGCCGCCGGGCGGGGACGGGGATGTCGTCGTCGAAGCCGGCGGGGTGCTGGGCGGGCACGGCGACGGGGTGGCCACGGGGGTCATTGCCGCGAGCATCACCGTGCTGGACGGCGGGATTCTCGAGCCGGGAGACTATCTCGGCTGTACGCCGCAGACCGGACGCCTGACGGTGGATGTGCCGGAAGACGCCTGGGTCGACATCCGGCCCGGCGGCACCTTTCGCGTCCAGCTGGGCGGGCCAAACTTCGGGACCCCGGTCAACGGACATGACCAGTTATTGCTGCGCGGCACGGCGACCCTGAACGGCGCGCCGACCGACGGCTCGGGCGGCGGCAGCTTGGACGTGCAGGTGATGGACGGATACTCCGTGCCGGCGGGCGCCGAGTACTGGCTGATCGACAACGACGACGAAGAAGATATCGACACGCGTTTCCTGAGCCTGCCGGAAGGAGCGGTGCTGACGGCGGGCGGCGCGTCGCTGAGGATCTCATACCAGTCGTACGAGGGGGGGTAACGACGTCACGTTGAGGCAGACATCGGACGACACGCTCCCGGATGCGTGGCGGTTCGATTTCAACGGCTTCGGCGGCCACACGGCCGACGGCTACACGGACGTCCCGCCGTGGCAGGCGAAGGCGGGCCATGCCTTCGGCTGGGTAGGGACGTTGCCGTGGTACTTCGAGCGGTTTAGCGCCTCGGATCCGGGCTGGGACCGTCTGCGGTACGACGGGCAATCGACGGATCCGATGGGCAACCCGCTGACGTTCGCCGTGGATGTGGTGCCCGGCAAGGC
>Ga0209613_1002271_pt1 | contig 14578 bp, 24 predicted proteins | sample BioC13SIPDNA_2_FD_185747 | JGI IMG/M metagenome (GOLD analysis project Ga0209613, IMG submission 185747) | Anaerobic biogas reactor microbial communites from Washington, USA - Biogas_R2_A C13 SIP DNA (SPAdes) (version 2) | ecosystem: Engineered > Bioreactor > Anaerobic > Unclassified | place... | reverse complement strand
CGTCCAAGACTGACGAGGATAGAACATTTTGAAAGTCGCAAGAATGGCAGAACATCTCTCGAATCCCACCCGCGCCTCCTATCATGGGATCAATTCGGCCCGGATGGCTCCACCATTGAGGGCGACCGCCCTCTCGATTCCAGTGGTCCTGCGCCACAGCTCAAATACGTTTCGATCCGAGGGTGAGGGTGTACGGTCCTGATCCAGGAGCGAAGGTGCATTGTCCCGATCGAGGCGCCCTGGGTCCTCCGGGCCGCCGGACCGGCTTCCCCGAGGGCGGCGGCCCCCTTTTTGCCGAAGAGCGGTGGCCAGCTATTGGTTCTGCCGTCCCGAGGTCGAAAGGCGCGAAGCAGAGGCCACCGGTCGAGATCGAATCTGAAAAGAGCCTATGCTCCCGCCCTCCGAGGATCCCCTTCTCCCTCAGGGCCGACAACACCCTCGCCCAGGTCCGCCTCCATCCGGCGGAGGCGGACGTCGAGGGCGGAAAGGCCGATTGGCGCCTCCCCTCGCCACCTCCGCAAAAATCCCGGGCTCCCGGCGCCCCCGATCCATCACCAGAATTTATAAATCAACGGAGAACCCCTCTTCTGGATGGGGTGATAGCCGCGAAGCCAGGATTAAAGGAGAATAGGTCAACGACGTCGGCTATCGGGTCTTCCTCCTCGACCTTGCTCCTAGAGCTGGGGATCGAGAGGTTTGCCGCCAAGAGCAGAATCGATGGAGGATTGGAGGGGGTATCCGTTCCGGCGGAAAAGGAGATCCCATAAAAGGAGGCGGTCTTTCTGTGAATAAGTCACAAAGCGAATATGACCATATGACCCTGATCGAGAGACGCATCACCTATTTGTCTGGAGCGAGGTTGCGGGAGACGGATAAAAAGAGATCTGCTATGGAGAGGCAGGATGCGATCAGGAGAGGTCACCAGGCCACAGCAGGATGGGATAGCGTCTCACAGATCAGGAAGTGGCGCGAGGCTCGATGAACGTCCTTGACGCCTCGGTGATCTTGAAATGGTTTTTAGAGGAGGTGGGGACTTCCCAGGCCCTCAGGCTCCGGGAAGAGTTCTACAGAGGAGAACGTGAGATAGTGGTTCCGGATCTCCTGTTGATGGAGGTGGCGAACGTTTTGAGATATAATCCAAGCTTCACCGCCAAAGAGATCAAGGAAGCCATTCAGACTTTATTTGATATCGGAATCGTGATCATTACACCAACATATTCTCTTCTGGCAAAGGCTATCGATCTGGCAAATACCCTCGATGTAACCTGTTATGATGCCGTATATCTCGCTTTGGCGGAGGAGATCGGCTTTGAGTTCATCACGGCCGATAAGAAGCTCTGGAAGAGGGTGACTGAAAGAAGGGGTCCAACGCCGTCGGTCATACTATTGACGGACCTTGATGAAGATTCAGCGAGATGAGCCGCATACTGCCCAACGTGGCCATCGTCTCACAGATTAATCATGATAATTCAGGGAGCGTTGCGCGACATCTCCGACTCCCGGCCGGAGATGCGACGGGACGACGGCGTGGTCATGGGTGGGGAGGTAAGAGGAGGCCGGACCACCGGAGGGCGCCGCCGGGTGGGCGGGCCTCGGGCGCGCTGACAGGCATTCTCGCTCGCATTCCAAATTTGAATTGACCGTTACCGACCGAAAAAAAGAGATGGAAGAATCAGAAATCTCAGCCACCACAGCGGCTTATTCAAAGCTTTATCCCGCGTCGACGGCAATACTCTTCAAAGGTGATGCCCTGATCCTTGTTTTTGAGAAGATATTCGTATTCCTCATCCACGCAGGCCGCCTCACTCCGATCAACTTCGCCCTGAACTTTCTTAACCTCGACGGCACCCATTTTCATTACCACCGTTCTTATCATTCTTATTTAAGTCGATTTGATATATACGTTCATCGGCGACATCCATTCATCGGTAATCGGTGTCGCCAGACCTGGAGAATGCATTGGTTACGTATATCGTTCTTTCGGCCTCCTCAACGAAATACCGCAGCCTATGCCTCCCCACTCGGAGCCGGTACATTGGAGGAGACCGAAAACCTCTCAGCTTCTTGACCTTGATCGATATGGATTCTTCCTCAACTCCACGATTGCCGATCCGATCTTCCTTATATCATCTTCGCAAAGCTCATCCAGGTATTTTTGGGCCCTCGGCAATATGATAAGTGTATATGTCATCCCGCTACGGTCTCCCTCTACGGTGGCTCTCTTTTGCAGTATAGCTCTCCATTATCTTGAAGATAACGACGGCAGAACCGGTGCAGTCAACCTGCTTCACGAGGATGACGGTTAAAGTAGATGGTGCCTGACGAGGCCAGACCTTCAACGATAAGTCCGATTCGCCTCAAAAAGACGCGTCGAGGGCGGGGCGGCCGGTGGGCTCCGACCGCGCCCGGTGGCGGGATTGCTGGGCGCAGCCGCCCCCACCCCGCTCACGGCCGGCGCCCCCGATCCATCACCAGAATTTATAAATCAACGGAGAACCCCTCTTCTGGATGAGATGAAGCTCAAAGCCAGGATTAATGGAGAAAAGGTCCACGACGTCGGCTATCGGGTCTTCCTCCTCGACCTCGCCCTGGAGCTGGGGATCGAGAGGTTTGCCGCCTACAACAGAATCGATGGAGGGTTGGAGGTGGTATCCGTCATGGCGGAGGGGGACGACGACCAGATCGCAGCGCTGCGAGAGCTGGTCGCCTCGAAGAGGCCAAAAGACGCCAGAGTATCCGATGTTGCAATCGAAGAGTACGACGGCAGGATCGTCTCCACGACGGACTTCATGCACATCATCCAGGTCCAGCAGCTCAACAAGGGCATCCCCGCCATCTTGCGAATTCAAACGACCCAAGAAAAGATGCTGGAAAAGCAGTGCATGATGCTCGATAAGCAGGACCAGATGCTCGATAAGCAAGACCAGATGCTCGATAAACAAGAGACTACAATATCTATCCTCAAAAATATCAAAGAGGACACCTCCGAGATAGGAGTCATAAAGAAAGAGGTCTCAGCTGCTCGATATGAGGCACGCCGCGAGAGGGAGGAGATCATATCTACCCTCAAGAGCGGCAGCCTGGAGGAGAAGTATGAAGAGCTCAGCCGGGAGATCGCTGAGATCAAGGCCGCCATCGCAGAGATTAAGGGCAATGGTTAGCTTGAACTCGACGGTCGGAGGCGGCGCCCTCCCGGCGGGCAGAGGGTGTCCGTGGGCAAGACCCGGTCCCAGGGGCGAAATCGAGAGCGCCCATAAGAATCGCCTCCGATCCTGGGCCGCGATCACGGAGGACGGCTCAATCGCCGGGCGAAAGCTCGGTCGAGCATCAGAGGGCCCCCGCCACCACCATCAACAGTCCGGGACCCACCAATCGAAATAAGACCAAGCCCCGCAGTGATCCAGATCCGAAGAAAAAAGCCCTCGGGATATCCGTCGACTCCGCCCCCGCCCCCCTCCCGGCGGGATCCGTCCAGGGCGGGGTCCGTCCACAGCAGGATCCGTCCACGGTGCCGGAGGTGCCCGCCGATCCTTCGGGCGGAGTCGAAGGTGGGGGGGGGGCGTTGAAGCGGTCAGAGGCTGCCCTTCTCCCCCAGGGCCGACAACACTCTCGCCGCGGTCCCGCCTCTATCCGGCGGAGACGGACGTCGAGGCTCTCTTTCAGGTCGGACCGCAGCCCCCGGACCTCTCCTGTCGTCTCGTCTTGCCTGTCGAGCATCTGGTCCTGCTTATCGAGCATCTTTTCCATCTTCTGCCCTAGATCGGAAATCGACCGCGACCTGCTCCTGCGGCTGATTGATAAAATCATGGTCGGGCAGAAAATCGAGATGGACGGCGTTTTACAGCAGAGTATCATCATTGTTTACAACTTCGTCGGGGCGCTGGACTAATCACCGCCTTTATACAAGGTTTGACTGGATTATACTCGGGATGTAGACAAAACAAGAGCCGTTGCATCTTCGTTTTGATGCAACGGCTCAATTTCGTGATAAGTCAGATTTTATTGGGTAGGATTATTTTTTTAGGAGTTACGCAGTTGACGGGTTACCAGGGCGTAAAATGCACAATAAGTTTCATCAAGTGGGACAAAGTATATATTTAGGCCCCATCATGAGATCTTTTCTCAAGATCATCTACGTTCAGCAATCCAACTGCGTAAGTCTTATTTTTAAAATCCCGTGCAATTCTCATTAGCTCCCGGCAAACTGGAATTGATAGGTACGCCTTATACCAATAAGGTAAAGCTAAATCAGCCCCATGGGTCATCGGTTAAGGAGTTTAAGCTACACAATATCTTCATTTTTCACACAAATTATGCGTTACCTAGATTTGATCCCATTTCAAGACTGACTTGCTGTAGCCTCTTTGACCAAGCCAATCTCACCGGACTTGCTACTGAGATCGCTGCCTCATAGCGATTCTTCGCTTAACCGATGACCAATGAAATCAGCCCCACAAATTGAAATTTGTCTTCACCTCATTTTCTTTTCAAAACGGAAGAAATAATCTCCGCCTACCATATCTTCAGGCGTATTGGGGTCTTTGTGCTGGGGATTAAAGAATTCTACTATGTGAAAGCCACAGCAATTCACATAAAAATGAACATTTCGCTTTTCAAAATATGGGGTAATGGTTTCCCAAACCCTTGTTTCAGGGTGCAGCTTTTCAATCTCTTTCCAAATAGCCTGTCCCACACCATGACTCTGCGTTCCATATTTTACATAGAGAAAATCAAGATGATTGTGTTGTGTTTCTTCGTCAATTACAACGATTGCACCGCCGGTCATTTCACCGTCCACAATCGCTTTGTAAGCAAATGCCCCTGTTTTTGATAATACACTGTCAATTTCCTTTTCAGGAAGTATCTCTGTGTCCAAATCAGAAAACTCCGATGCTGCTCCTTTTTGGAAAGCCTCTTGCATATCCTTTTTGTAATCTGTCAAATCTTCTTGACTGACAGGTAATAACTTAAAATTCATATATGACGCTCCTTTTGCTTAATAATGATACTTTTTTCGCTTTACGATAAGGAATACTGCTGTAAACACAACCGCCATCACTTCAGCCACAACAATGGAAATCCAAATACCATCAATTTCCCAAATTATTGGGAGAAGCAAAACGGCGCTGACTTGGAACACCAATGTACGCAAGAAGGAAATCAAAGCGGAGGTTAGTCCATCGTTCAGAGCAGTAAAGAAGCCTGAACCGAAAATGGCAAAACCCATAAAGGGAAATGCAATGGCGAAAATACGGAACCCGGAAACAGTCAGATCCATCAGTTCCTTGTCGTAGCCCACGAATATTTGTGCCAACGGAACAGCAAGCAGCTGTGCGGCAGTTACCATAACGATTCCACTAACACCAAGTAGACGAAGGCTCTTTTTCAAAAGTCCCTTGAGTTCGTCGTGATTTCTTGCGCCATCGTGATAAGCGATTACAGGGGCTGCTCCGATAGAGTAGCCTATAAAGGTTGCCGAGAAAATCATGCTGACATACATCATGACACCGTAGGCTGCCATGCCGTTTTCTCCAGCTCATCGACGAGCTTTGAGAAGGCCTTGAACTCGCCGGTGGCATCTTGCCGCTCCACCTCGACATCGGATACGTCGATGAGGGCGTTTTTGACCTTCAGGGCGTAGGCGAAGCGGTCCAGTGCCGCAGCATCTCCCTCGGCGACTACCTTCACCCTCCCGTCGGGGAGGTTTCCAACCCACCCGGTGATCCCCATATCCCGGGCCAGGGCTATGACCTTGGACCTGTAGCCGACCTTCTGGACCCGCCCCGAGACGAAGATCACAAACCGCTCCATAGATGGAGGTCTGGGGCTTATTTTGATATAAGTCTTCTCGTCCCCGGCAGGAGAAGGGGGGAGGTATCTTCTAGCGTCGGGTGACGTGCCGGGGAAGGTGGCGTCGAGGGGAGACGGTTGGGAGTGAGAAGATTCGGGGAGAGGGGAGAAGGAGAGAGGGCCAGGGAGCGGGAGGCGGCCGGACCGGCTCCCCCCGAGGGCGGCGCCGGAGGAGGGGACGGCCCTCTTTTGCGGAAAGAGCGGCGGAGTCTATCGGTTCTGCCATCCCGAGGTCGAAAGGCGGGGAGCAGAGGCCGCCGGTCGAGATCGATTATAAAAAAGAGCCTATGCCCCAGGCCCTCAGAGGATCCCCTTCTCCCCCAGGGCCGACAACACCCTCGCCGCGGTCCGCCTCCATCCGGCCGAGGCGGTCGTCGAGGGCGGGGCGGCCGGTGGGCTCCGACCGCGCCCGGTGGCGGGATTGCTGGGCGCAGCCGCCCCCACCCTGCTCACGGCCGGCGCCCCCGATCCATCACCAGAATTTATAAATCAACGGAGAACCCCTCTTCTGGATGAGATGAAGCTCAAAGCCAGGATTAATGGAGAAAAGGTCCACGACGTCGGCTATCGGGTCTTCCTCCTCGACCTCGCCCTGGAGCTGGGGATCGAGAGGTTTGCCGCCTACAACAGAATCGATGGAGGGTTGGAGGTGGTATCCGTCATGGCGGAGGGGGACGACGACCAGATCGCAGCGCTGCGAGAGCTGGTCGCCTCGAAGAGGCCAAAAGACGCCAGGGTATCCGATGTTGTAATCGAAGAGTACGACGGCAGGATCGTCTCCACGACGGACTATTCCCAGTCGCTCATGATCCAGATCATCAGCGATGGCCTCCTCGCCCTCCAGCGGATCGAACGCGGCAAGGCGATTATGATCTAAAGTCGAAGGCGAAGCCCATAGAAGTTCTATTTTATCCGGAACAGATCAGAGCCGATCTGCTATCTGAAGGGGCTGAAAAAGGTGGAAGAGCTCCGACCGACATCCTGACATGGAAGGCGAGCGTTACAGGAGATGGACATGAAGCGAGTCGAGATCATCGCCTCCGGACGCGTCCAAAAGGTCGGCTTCCGGGACCTGGTCGAAAAGATCGCCCAGGACCTCGAGCTCTCCGGCACCGTCGAGAACCGGGAGCCCTACGACGTCGCCATCGTCGCCGAAGGAGAAGAGGAAGCTCTCGAAGAGTTTGTGAGGGCTTTCATGATACGGGACCGCTTGATCCAGGTCCGCAAATTAGAGGTCAGCTGGGCAGAGGCCACGGGCGAGTTTCCTTACTTCAAGATCGTGAGAGGAGAATGGCACGAGGAGCTGGGAGAGAGCCTGGACGTGGCGATTAAGCTTCTGCAAAGGAGCATTGAGGTGCACGAGGAGTATCTGGCCGAAGCGAGAGAGATCCTCGATGGGCGAGGGCCGAACGAATAGCATGCACCACAGCTTGCGATGATGGGGCCAGCACTTCTCGGGACCTGACGAAGAGCGCCCATGCCAGCCGTTCTTCTCTCCGATAAGTTGAACAGAACGTTCCAGAACTCTTATATCGAATCGGCGCCCCTTAGTATCTTGATGAGCGTAATCGCATCTGAAGAGGTCGATCCTATAATTCGCAGGTCCTTGCAGAGGGAGATCGGACTCCTGGAGATGAAAAAAAGGCTAACAGATGCCGAGATCAAAGATTTTGAGAGAAAATACGGGATGGATTCGAACGAGTTTCTGAGGGCATTTGAAGATGGTGAGCTCGGTGATGCTCAAGATTGCTTTGAATGGTGGGGACTGCTCAGAGGGCGGACTGCTATCGAAGATGAGCTGAGGAAGGCAAAAATGGTGATATAAAATGGGAGTGGTGTAGCATGGGTGAGAGCGTTACGGTGGAGATTGATAAAGCCACTTACCAGGAATTTGAACAGCTGGCGAGATCTCGAGGAACAAAGCTCGAAGAGACCCTGACTGAGGCCATACAAGCTTATCTCGAGCAGAAAAAAGCGTATATGAAGGATCCTTTCTTTCAAATAGGAAAAGCTGGTCGTTCGGGCTTAGGGGACCTTGCGGAAGCCCATGATGAGTATCTCTATGAATGCGATAATGAGGGATAATGTCCAAAAGCATCTTCATCGATACGGGAGCTTTCTTGGCCCTTGAGGATGAATCGGATAACCATCACGAGGACGCTATTCGCTTTCGGGATAAAGTTCTTCTCCCAGGAAACTACGAGTTCATCACCACTTCCTATATTTTAGACGAAACGCTGACGCTAATTCGGAGACGTTTGAGCATCTCAGCCTCTATCAGTCTCTCAAAGAAAATGAGAAATAGCCAGATTGTGAAGATTCTACGTATCTCCGATGAAGTTGAGGAGAAAGCACTCGATCTTTTTGAGAAATACGATGATAAGACCTTCAGTTTCACAGACTGCGTAAGCTTTGTGATAATGAGAAATTTAGGAATACAGGAAGCGTTTACGTTTGACGAGCATTTTTTACAGATGGGATTCGTACGAAGACCCTAATTCATGAAACTTAAGCTCTGATCTATATAAAACCCGAATAGCCGACAGGTTTTCTTTTGTAAGCTTTTCTATAAAAAATCTGTGTGATATTCCACCAGTTCTCTTGGACGCCCGAAATCCTCGAAAGGACGACCGCCTTCGATGGCAGTGGGTCTGCGCCACCGCTCAAATACTTTTCGATCCAAGGGCGACGGATGCATAGTCCCGATCAAAGCGCGATAGGAGCATAATGCCGATCCAGGCGCCAGGGGTCCTCCGGGCGGCCGGACCGGCTCGCCGGAGGGTGGCGGCCGAGGAGGCTGCGGCCCTCTTTTGCGGAAAGAGCGGTGAGGGCTATCGTTTCTGCCGCCCAGAGGTCGAAAGGCGGTGAGCAGAGGCCGCCGGTCGAGATCGATTATAAAAAAGAGCCTATGCCCCAGGCCCTCAGAGGATCCCCTTCTCCCTCAGGGCCGACTTCACTTCCCCCAGGTCCGCCTCCATCCGGTCGAGGCGGACGTCGAGGCTCTCTTTCAGGTCGGACCGCAGCCCCCGGACCTCTCCCGTCGTCTCGTCCTGCTTGTCGATCATCTGGTCTTGAATCCGGTTATTTTTGTCCATCATTGGTGAATGCTCCCCTCCCTAAAGGGGGGGGTTTCTATCGGTACCTCTTACTACCCGCTCAAACCCCTCTTTGGTGACGTCCAGCAGCTCTTCGAGATATTTTATCCATTCATCCAGCCAAAATTCGTAATCCCTTTCAGTTAAGGCCAGATAGAAGTCATTGAAATCTCCATGTGGATTAAAGCGCTTTATCTCAACGCACGATACCCAAAAGAAGCTGTTTTCCATCTTCAGGGCTTCGGCGAACCTCTCCAGGTCGGCCTCTTCGCCCTCGGCCATGACCTTCACCCTGCCGTCGGGAAGGGTCTGGACCATCCCTTTGATCCCCAAGGCCCTTGCCATCGTGACAACCCGGATTCTGTATTCATATTTTTGGACATCTCCGGAAACCCAGATCAAATAACCTTCCATCAGCTGAGCATAGTAGCGTATTTTGATATAAGTCTTATCGTCCCCGGCAGGATAAGGGGAAGGTGGCATCTTCTAGTGTCGGGTGACGCTCTGAGGAAGGTGGTGGCGGGGGAGACGTTTGGGAGTGAGAAGATTCGGGGAGAGGGGAGAAGGAGAGAGGGCCAGGGAGCGGGAGGCGGCCGGACCGGCTCCCGGAGGGCAGCGGCTGAAGTGGAGGCGGCCCCCTTTTTTGCGGAAGAGCGCTGGAAGCTATCGGTTCTGCCATCCCAAGGTTGACAGGCGCGAGGCCGAGGCCGCCGGTCGAGATCGATCATGAAAAGAGCCTATACCCCGGCCCTCTGAGGATCCCCTTCTCCCTCAGGGCCGACATCACCCTCGCCGCGGTCCGCCTCCATCCGGCGGAGGCGGACGTCGAGGGCGGAAAGGCCGATGGGCTCCGACCGACATCCTCACATGGCTGAAGAGTCTACTATTGGTGAGATATGCAACGAGTCGAGATCATCGCTTCCGGACGGGTCCAGCGGGTCGGCTTCCGGGACCTGGTCGAAACGATTGCTCAGGACCTCGGCCTCTCGGGGACCGTCGAGAACCAGAAGCCCTACGACGTCAGGATCGTGGCCGAAGGGGAGGAGGAGGCCCTCCAGGCGTTCGTCGAAGGCCTCAAGGTGGAGAGAGGACAGATCCGGGTCAGGGACCTGGAGGTCCGATGGTCGGAGGCGACCGGCGAGTTTCCCTACTTCCAGATCCTGAGAGGAGACTGGCAGGAGGAGCTTGGGGAGCGTTTCGACGTGGCGGTAGGACTGCTCCACAGAAGCATAGAGATCGGCGAGGAGAACCTGGCGCTTGGCAGGGAGAACGTGGCCATGGGAAGAGAAAACCTGGCCATAGGAAGGGAAAACCTGGCCATTGGAAAGATGATGCTCGATAAGCAGGACCAGATGCTCGATAAACAAGAGACTACAATATCTATCCTCAGAAATATCAAAGAGGACACCTCTGAGATAGGAGCCATAAAAGAGGAGGTCTCAACTGCTCGATATGAGGCACGCCGCGAGAGAGAAGAGATCATATCAACCCTCAAAAGCGGCAGCCTGGAGGAGAAGTATGAAGAGCTCAGCCGTGAGATCGCTGAGATCAAGGCCGCCATCGCAGAGATTAAGGGCAATGGTTAGCTTGAGCTCGGCGGTCGGAGGCGGCGCCATACCAAGCAGGTAGTGCATCTTCGTGGGCAAGACGCGGGCCCAGGGGGGCGAGTCGAGAGCCCCCATGAGATCGGCTCCGATCCCGGGCCGCAGTCACAGAATCAAATCGGCCTTCTCCTGTACCGCCCCAATTCCACGATCGCTACAGCCTTTGTCAACTCGGTTCAGTTCCTTCGCCGTGAACATATAGGGGAACCTGAGAACTATAGCCCCAGGACGATCGGGATACCTGAGCACCTCTCCAAAATCGGTGTCTCTTGTCACTATGATCCTCTTTGTTTTGATGGCATAATCGATGATATCCTGATCCTTTGCTGCCCTCATACCAATATCTCTGACGTCCTCGATATCGTAACCGAGAGATTTGATCAGCTCTCCCGTCGATCGAGGCATATCTGTGTCGAGGAGGAATTTTAGATCAGGCATAGGCGCCGATCTCTTCCAAAGCTACGATCTTCGCCGCATATCCCAGGGAGGCCAGTATATCCTCCTTTTCTATATCGTACTCGGACGCTATTTCTGCCGGGTCCATCCCACCGGCAAGAGCTCCCAGAATCAGATCTACGGGAACCCTGGTCCCTCTTATGATCGGCTTTCCGTGCCTCACTTCGGGATCGATGACTATCCGATCTTCGAACATATCCTACCTCACCGAATTGAAATCCGCAAAGCTTAATCCCTTCTTCTCCTCTATCCATACCTTATCACGTATCTCTTCCAGATCTTCCAGCTCCTCTCTGCCGATGGCCAGAACTTCTCTGGACTTGTAATAAAGCGCCCATGCCAACCCATCCACTTCACTCTTTTCCAAGATTAATATCTCCCGTCAAATGGTGAGCTCCACCTCGCCCGCGGGGATTGGCCTGGCCAGGAGCTTTCCCTGATGGAACTTCTTCATGACCACGTCAATCTTCCTTGATACCTCGGGGGTGAAATAGGCCTCGCCGCAATCATCACAGATATAGGCAGGGACTTCCTCGATGGAGATGATCTCATCCTCCACCTTGACCAAGAACTCCGTCTTGCCCTTGAGAAGCTTCCCACCGCAGAGGCTGCATTTATCTGGGATCATATTGATCAGAGTCTTCTTTTCTTGTAATTTATCCATTTTTCTTCGTCAGGCATATATATTATGATTATTCTGGCGTGTTCTTCGCACTCTGCTACGACGAGATGAGGCCATACAGGCTTGCCTCGATCAGGAAAAAGCGTAATTGAAGGATCCTTTCTTTCTTTCAGATAGGAAAGGCCGGTCGTTCGGGCTTAGGGGACCTGGCGGAAGCCCACGATAAGTATCTCTATGATTGTGATAATGAGGGATAATGTCCAAAGGCATCTTCATCGATACTGGAGCGTTCTTGGCCCTTGAGGATGAATCGGATAACCATCACGAAGATGCATGGAGATGAACATTTCGGTGCCAAGGAGAAGCGTGAGTAGGTGCGCATTCCTCCCCCAACTGAAGTCGGGGGCATCCGGCTGAAATTTTCGTGAAACTGAAGTGCTGATCTAGTACCCTTGTCCGATCGGCTAGCTTGCAGCGCGTCGAGCCCTGCTACAACGAACAGTCCGGTCTTCTCTCGCCCCCTCTCCTGCCCATCTTCAAGAACCCGGGGCGACCTCCTCCACCGCGATCCCCGCATACAACCCGATCCCGGAGGGATCGGGCGCCCACCTAGCAAGTGGCGCCCACAAAATAGAGTCCGAACGACTCAGAGCACCGTCACGCTCTTCGCCAAATTCCGGGGCTTGTCCGGATCTAGGTTCCTCTGAATGGCGAGCTCGTAAGCCAGAACCTGCATCGGTATCGCCTGGATGACGGGGTTTAGGTCGCCGCAGTCGGGAACCTTGATCCATCGGTCGAAGACGGGGCTATTCCAATCGGAAACTCCGATCACAAATCCGCCCCTCGCCTTCACCTCCTGGGCGTTGGACACGATCCGATCCTCGTTATCCCTGGAGACGAAGACGAAGACGGGCGTCCCCTCCTCGATCAGAGCCAGGGGCCCATGCTTCAGCTCGCCGCCGGCGAAGGCCTCGGTGTGGATGTAAGACACCTCCTTCACCTTGAGGGCAGCCTCGAGAGCCGTGGTGTACTGCAACCCCCGGCCGATCATGTAAATGTGATCCTTTCCGGCCAGGTCCCGGGCCAGATCCTTCAGCCGCTCCCTCATCGACCTCGAGGTGAGGTTGTATACGTCCATGTACAGCCCCTTCACCCTCTGGACGCACTCCTCGGGGTCTCCTTTAAGAGAGCAAACGAGAAGCGCCATCATCACGACCTGGGACGTGTAGGTCTTCGTCGATAGAACGCAGATCTCGGGCCCCGAGTTCATCAGCAGAAGCTCGTCGCCCTCCCGGGATAGGGACGACCCCATGACGTTGGTGATGGAGACGACCCTGCTCCCTCGCCTCTTCGCGGCCCGGACCGCCTCCAGGACGTCCGCCGTCTCCCCCGACTGGGATACGGCGAAGACGAGAGTCCTATCGGTGAGGAAATGCTCGTAATTCTCAAACTCCGAGGCGAGGACGACGTTGACGTGGAGGTTCGCCACCTTCGAGAAGAGGTAGCTTCCCGTAAGACAGGCGTGATAACTCGACCCGCAAGCGATGAAGAATACCCCGAACCCCGATCCTATCATCGACGCGATCCTCTCGACTACTGCCATATCCTGGACGCACGCCCTCTGGATCGTCTCGGCCTGTTCGGTGATCTCCTTCAACATGAAATGGTCGAAGTTCCCCTTCCTCGCCTCCTCGAGATCCCATTCGACGGTGCTCACGGGCCTCTTGACCTCGGCAAAATCCTGATCGAAGAACCTGACCCCGGCCCTGTCCGCCACCACTAGATCGTGGTTCTCGAGGTAGACTACGTCTTTTGTCCATTCGAGGAACGGCGCCACGTCCGAGGCGAAGAACGTCCCGTTCTCGGCGAGCCCCACCACCAGGGGCGAATCCTTTCGGACGGCCACGATCTTATCCTCCCCCTGGCGGACGGCCAGCACTGCGAAACTCCCCCGAAGCTCCTGGAACGCCCTGACGCAAGCGTGCTCAAAAGAAGAGCCGTTCGAGGACGCCGCCCCGCCTCGGTTCGAGAGGTTATCTTCGATGAGGTGCGCTATCACCTCCGAGTCGGTCTCGCTCGAGAACCGATGACCCCGTTCCAAAAGCCTCTTCTTGATCTCGTAATAGTTCTCGATGATCCCGTTATGAATTATGGCGATCTCGTCACGGCAATCGGTATGGGGATGAGAGTTCTCGGCCGTCACCGTCCCGTGGGTGGCCCACCGGGTATGACCTATCCCCACATTCCCGCGGGCCTCCTCCAGGCGAAGCCTCTCCTTCGCATCGTCGATCTTGCCGACACCCTTCCTTATCTCGAGCCTCGTTGATACGGTCGCGATCCCCACGGAATCGTACCCCCGGTACTCGAGGTTCTTCAGCCCTCTGGCCAGTATCGGCGAAGCGTTCTCGGACCCTACATATCCGAATATCCCGCACATCTCCCCCATCCCTTCCAAAGACGAATTATATCCATCAATCAATATCCATCAATCGACAAATTCCGCGATCCAAATCGCCCCCAGCCCTTCTTCTTCCCCGAGTCCGACGGACGGGACTAGAAGAATCTCCGGAGCACCCAGTCGGGAACGTTAGCATACTTCTGGACTATTTTGATAAAAAGCTCTTCCTGCTGGTGGCGATCCATGCCATAATTGTCATCAATATCATAGTTTTTCATGTCGAGGGCCATCAGCCTGATCTGGGCTTTTGCCATCCTGTAATCTTCTTTCAAAGATGTGATGATGTTGACGTAAAAACCGATGGATCTCGGCTTCTCTGATGAAAGGTTTTTAACGAGGCCGCACTCGGTGCAGTAAGGGTGAGGCGGCAGCGTACCGAATTTTCTGTAATTTTCGGACGCCCTGTGATCCCACATCTCAATCAGCTTCTATGGATAAATACCTTTTAGTTGTCATCCACTCTTCATTGATGTCTATCAGAATCGATACACCA
>Ga0209613_1002267_pt1 | contig 14593 bp, 8 predicted proteins | sample BioC13SIPDNA_2_FD_185747 | JGI IMG/M metagenome (GOLD analysis project Ga0209613, IMG submission 185747) | Anaerobic biogas reactor microbial communites from Washington, USA - Biogas_R2_A C13 SIP DNA (SPAdes) (version 2) | ecosystem: Engineered > Bioreactor > Anaerobic > Unclassified | place... | reverse complement strand
AGACGACATCACCAAAAAGTGCCTTTGCGATTTCTTCGGAACCACACTGGTTTTTCACCAGGCAACATTCGATTTCATCTCAGAGCGTTTCAAAAACAGAGGGATTCCCCTGAACCGGCTGAACCGCGATCAGGCCTTGGTGCCCCGCTCCTGCACCGTCATTCCCAACAAAAATGGCACTGCACCGGGCATGTGGTTCGAAAAGGATTCTGTAATTTATATCTCCATGCCGGGGGTACCCCACGAAATGGAAACCATGATGACCGGAGAAATCCTTCCCCGGCTCATCGCGACAGGGCGCACAGGAGCCATCTTTCACAAAACCGTTCTGACCCAGGGAATTCCCGAATCGGTGCTGGCCGAAAAAATTGAAACCTGGGAAAATGCCCTGCCTTCCCATATCCGGTTAGCCTACCTTCCCAGTCCGATGGCCGTACGGCTCAGACTCAGCGCCTCCGGATCAGACCTTGAGGCACTCAAAGCGGAAATTGACCGGCAGATCGCTCTTCTTTTACCCCTCGTCGGAGACGCCGTTTACGGGTACGATGATGAAACCCTGGCCCTGGCCATCGGAAGAGTGCTCGCGCAAAGAAAAGCCACCCTATCAGTGGCCGAGAGTTGTACCGGAGGCAATATCGCACACCTGATCACCCTGACACCGGGATGTTCCGCCTGGTTTTCAGGCTCCGTCACCGCCTATTCGAACCAGTTGAAAACCGCACTTCTCCGTGTGAATCCCGAAACCCTCCGCAACCACGGCGCCGTGAGCCGTGAAACAGCCCTGGAAATGGCACGCGGGGCAGCAACCTTGATGAAAACCACCTACGCTCTGGCTACAACAGGAATTGCTGGACCCCAGGGAGGCTCTGCAGAAAAACCTGTCGGAACTATTTGGATTGCAGCAACGGGTCCGGCAAAATTTTTTTGTGAAAAATTCGTTTTCGGAAATGACAGAGAGAAAAATATTACGCGGGCATCACAATCCGCGTTGCAACTTCTGCGTAAACTTATCGTACAGGAATAGTTCAACAGTTATAAAATAAAAAATGAAAAAGGGCTATATCATTGCTGCCGTCGTGGCATTACTACTGGTAACGACCCTGCTGCTCTCCCCGTTTTTGTTCCGTGATGCCTTGCTGGAAAAAACCAAAAGCACCATCAACAAAAACCTCAGGGCAGAGGTCTCCTTTGACGACTTCAGGTTGTCCGTGATCAGGAATTTCCCCAAAGCCGCAATTTCACTGCGGAATGTGGTGATCACCGGAGAAGATTCCTTCGCCGGGGATACCCTGCTCCACATAAAATCACTCTCCTCCACATTCGGATTGTTTGACCTGCTGACACCCGGGAATCTGACGCTTAACGAACTCATCATCGACGACGCCAGGTTAATGCTGCAGGTTAATGAAAAGGAGCTTGCCAACTGGGACATCTTTCCTGAAGAAGAGGAAAGCACCTCCCCGGCACAGGAAGGGAGTGAAAGCTCCTTCGGCATGGAACTGAACAAAATCGTCATCAACCATAGCCAGGTTACCTATACCGACCTCCTACTTCCCCTTTTTGTCGGATTCAACGATATTAACCTGGCGCTGAAGGGGGACATGTACGGCAGCAGTACCCGTCTGAAAGCAGAAGGCGCCGCCGGACAATTCAACCTCATTTACGATTCCGTCTCCTATATCGCCGACAAACGGCTTACCCTGAAGTCAGCCCTCGACATCAATTTTGACACCTGGAATTTCAGGTTCGGCGAAAGTGAATTGCTGGTGAACGAATTGCCCCTCGCCGTGGACGGAACATTCTCAATCCCCGGCGATTCCATCGTCTTTGACCTCCGGTTTGTATCGAAAGTATCAGAACTGGCCGATTTCTTATCCCTTGTACCCACTGATTATGAACATTATCTGAAAGACCTCAGGGCAAAGGGGAAGGCCGACCTTTCCGGATCTTTCAAGGGATTTAACGCTGAAGAGAGTTATCCCGCTCTTAACCTGATGTTCCGCCTTTCAGACGGAAATCTGCAATATGCCGGATTGCCTGAAGAGATCCGGAATGTAAGCGCAAAGCTTGCTATAACAAAACCACAGGGAGGCTTTGAACTGACTTCCCTCCGCATTTCTGATGCCCACGCCGAAGTCAGGAACAATCCCCTCGATTTATCCCTCGGACTTGACAACCTTCTGGGAGATATGCGCTTTGCCGGCAATCTGACCGGCAAGGTGAATTTCGATCATCTGAAGGACGCCATTCCCATGGACAGCGTTCTGGTTTCAGGATTGCTGGATGTCAACATCGGCGTGGCCGGCAACATGTCGGCCATAGAAAACAAGCGGTATGAGCAGATCAAAACCGATGGCATCATTGCCCTGAACAATTTCTCGTATGAAAGCAACAAACTGACCATGCCTGTGGCTGTCCATTCCGGAAATCTCGATTTTGCACCCGAAAGGGTGAACCTCCGCCAAATGGACGTAAAAATCGGGCAGAGTGACTTCGCCCTGGCCGGATCGGTCTCCGATTACTATCCCTACCTCTTTGACAAAGGGAACCTCACCGGCAACGTATCTCTGAAATCTGATTTTCTGAACCTGAATGAACTGATGGGCATGATGAAACCCGCCGGGAGTGATGCAAGCCCGACAAAACAGCCTCCTTCAGGGCCAACAGACGATACCCTATCAACAGCACCTTCTTCATTCGAAGTCCCCGAAAGAATGAACCTGACCTTGCAGACCGACGTCAGCAAAGCATTGTACGACAGGCTGAACATCAGCAATATCAAAGGACAGATACAGGTCAATGACGGAAAACTTGACCTGAAAGGACTGAACATGAACATCATGGACGGTGAACTGAAACTTGCAGGCACCTACCAGAATACGCCCGAGAAATCACCATTGGTCAATTTGTCCCTCGACCTGGTCAGCTTTGACATCCCTACTGCCTTCAGGTCACTGAAACTGGTCAGGAATTACATTCCCATTGCCGCACAGAGCAAAGGGAAATTCACTACCAGCATCCAGATGAAAGGTCAGCTCGACGAAAATATGGGACTCAGGATGGGCAGCCTGAACGGATATGGATCACTCAATACCATGAACCTGCAAATCCTCAATTCCCCGGTCTTCAACAAAATCAAAAGCGTGTTGAACGAAGAGCGCCTCCGCGATCTCAAGATCGATGATTTCGCCGCCAGTTTTACCATTGAAAACGGAAATCTGCTCCTGAAACCTTTTAAAACAAAGATCTCGGAACAGGAAGCGACGTTCTCCGGGAAGCTGAATGCCGAAAACCTCATTGACATGAGCATCGACTTCATGATCAACCGCGATGCCCTGAGTACAAATGTCCAAAATACAATCGGCATTCTTCCCGGACAACAAAATATCAAAGTCATACCCGTTGCCGTCGCTATCAAGGGGCCGGTAAATAATCCGGAAGTTAAAATTGACCTGACGGAAGCCAAAAGAATGGTAAAAAAAGAGGTCGGTAGTGCGGCAAAAGAGGAGATTCAGAAATCGATCAACAAAATCGGGGAAGGGCTTAAAAAGTTGTTCAAATAGGTTCCCCGTCCTCTTTTTTTGTTCGTTGTACGTGGCCGGATGATTTTTGGTCTATTCTTCTTATTTTGATGTTAAATACAGCAAAGAAAATGGACATCAGGGGGCTGATCAGGTTAAGGAAACAGTACGGCAGGTAGTCGAAGGTGGCCACGCCCAACACCCTGGACTGGGTAGCTCCACAGGTATTCCAGGGGATCAGCACGGAAGTCATGGTTCCTGCATCTTCCAGGGCACGGCTCAGCACTTCGGGTTTCAATCCCTGGTCCGCATAGGCTTTCCGGTACATTCTGCCGGGAATGACAATCGAGATATACTGGTCTGATGCAGTAAAATTGAAAAAGATGCAGGTTCCTACGGTGGCCGCCACCAGAGAGCCCTGCCTTCTGGCATACCGGATAATGGGCCGGGTGATCCGCCGCAGAAAACCGGCCGCTTCCATGGCTCCCCCGAAAATCATGGCCGAGAGAATCAGCCAGATGGTATCCAGCATCCCCCGCATTCCCGTGGTGCTCAACAATTCATTGACACCTGCGTCTCTCGTGGTCAGATTCACCTGTCCGAACATCGCCTGCATGGCAGCATGATAGCCGTCCCTGAAGGGATTTCCCGAACCTCCGGCAACTTCAGCAATGATATGGGGCTGAAAAATGATGGCAAAAAGGGCGCCTGCCAGCGCTCCCGCCAGCAAAGCAGGCAACGGAGGCACCTTCAGTATGATGATCGCTAACAGAAACAACGGCACCAAGAACAGCCAGAGATTGATGTTGAAAGTCTCCCCGATGACGGTACGGGTATTGGTTACATCGACCGTTATCTCTGAAAAATCATAACTGAAGCCGAATACAAGAAAAATCCCCAGGGTAAGCAACACTGAGGGAGTGGTTGTATATACCATGTATCTCACATGGGTAAAAACATCGGTGCCTGCCATGGCCGGTGCCAGGTTGGTGGTATCGCTCAGGGGGGACATCTTATCCCCGAAATAAGCCCCGCTGATGATCGCTCCCGCCACAACAGCATCGCTGATCCCGATGGCTTTGCCAATTCCCAATAAAGCCACCCCGATGGTGGCTACGGTCGACCAGGAACTCCCCGTAGCCACGCTAACAATGGATCCCACAACTACCGCCGTAACCAGAAAAAAACGCGGCGAAATGATGTCCAGGCCATAATAGATCATGGCCGGAACCACCCCGCTGATCATCCAGGCACCTGCCAAAGCACCGATAATCAGCAAAATCAGTATAGCAGGCATCGCGGAATGAATCGTATTGACCATCTTCTTCAGGATCCTTTTCCAACTGATCCCCAACCTGAAGGCCAACAATGAAGCAATGGCCGCTGCCAGCAGCAATGCCATCTGGTTCGAGCCGGCCAGCGTGTCCTCAAAAATAAAAACATTGGCCGTGAGCATCCCGATCAGAGCAACCAGCGGTATCAACGCCTCCCAAATAGTTATTTTAACTTCCGCCCGCTCTTTTTTCATCCTGTTTTTTACATGCTAATTCAAACTAACACAAATAATCCGACATAACGCCAATTTCCGGCACAAAAAATGGAGGGATTAGAATCAAAAAAAACAAGCAGATAATTATTTCTTTTATTTTGCGTTTTTGTTTGGTAAGCATAGGAATATGAAACAGTTTTACAGGATGTTTGCCCCCGTCATCCTCCTGATCTCTCTTTTACCTTTGAAAGGAGCCGGACAGGAGGAGGCGGGAGGGCTTTTTCTTTCGGGGAAGATCACTACGGAACAGGGCAGTGTGGATGGCACTATCATCAGAATGACCCGAAACGGTCAACCTATGAAGGATTACCAGGTGCTTCCCGACGGCAGGTTCAACCTGCGGTTTGAATTTAATAACGATTATGTTCTTGTTTTTACCCGCCCTGAAAATTTTCCCCAGAAACTGACCATCAATACGCATGTTCCCAATGATGTGCTCCGAAGGGACCGCAAATTTCCGCCTTTCCCGGTCGACATTTCCCTGTTTACTGAAATCAAGGGAATTGACCGCACTTTTTCCGAAAATGCCATCATGAAGATATTTTATTCACCCTCGGTGGATAATTTCATCCCTGAAATTTATTACAACAATCCCCAGATCAAAAAGCTGATCGACCAGGCGATCCTCCAGTCCCAGAATGTGACCCGGGAGTATGACCTGCTGAAACGGCTGACTGCCGCCGAACTGGCAGAATTGAAAAAGGAGTATGACGAATTCCTGGTTAAAGCAGCAAGTGAATTCGACAGGGGGGAGTACATATTGTCCCTGGGTGACTACAAGGCAGCCGGCCGGATTTTTCCCCACGAACAATATCCCAAAGACCGGATTGCCGAAATTAATGATCTGATCGCCATCCTGGGACTTCAGGAGGAACTGGAAAAACAGACCACGGAAAAATACAACCAGTTTATCAGGGAAGCCGACCGGCAATTCACTGCCAGGGAATACCCTGCTTCCAGGGATAATTACTCCCAGGCACTCTTTCTCAAGCCCGGTGACGCATACTCCACAGGCCGGATCAGTGAAATAGACCGTCTCATAGCCGAAGCTGAACAGGTCCGGCTTCTGGCGGAAAAGCAGGCTGCCGAACAGGCCCGGCTTATGGCCGAGCAGACTGCCCGGGAAGCAGCTCTTCAGGCAGAGCAGGCCCGGATTGAAAAACAGTACCAAGAGGCAGTTGCTTCGGCCGACCAACTTTTTAACTTACAGCAATATAGCGGATCAATCGAGGGATACCGGAATGCATTGAAGATCAAACCCGGTGAACCCTATCCCGCTCAAAGAATCGCAGAGGCAGAAGCAATCATGGCCGAACTTACTGCAACCCAAAAGGCTTATAACGAAGCTATTGCAACGGCGGACAAAGCTTTCAGACAGCAACAATACAGACAAGCCCGAAAGGGATATGAAGATGCCCTGAAAATCAAGAGCTCGGAAAAATATCCGGAAGAGATGCTGGATAAGATCGATGCCATTGAGGAAGAGATGATGAGGCTGGCGGAAGAGAAGGCACGGCTTGAGGCTGAAAAACTGGCCAAAGAACAAGCAGCACGCGAAGCCGCCGAAGCTGAAAGGATTCGTCTGGCCGAAGAGAAGGCACGGATCGAGGCCGAGAAACTGGCCAAAGAACAGGCAGCACGCGAAGCCGCCGAAGCTGAAAAGGCACGTCTCGAAGCTGAAAGGATCGCCCGCGAAGAAGCCGCCCGGCTGGCGGCTGCGGCAGAGAAGGAGAAACGGTACAACGAAACAGTGGCCCTCGCCGATGATTTTTTCAACCGGCAACAGTATGCCCGGGCCATCACCGAATATCGGAATGCATTGAAAGAAAAACCCGGAGAATCTTATCCTCAGGAGAAAATCACCGAGAGTGAAAAGATCTTGGCGGACCTTGCCGCACTCCAAAAAGCATATGATGCGGCCATCGCTGCCGGCGACAAAGCTTTCAGGCAGAAACAGTACGGTCCCGCCCGGGAATCCTTTCAGCAAGCCCAGGCCTTAAAAAGCGAAGAGAAATATCCTGCGGAAATGGTGACCCGGATCGACGCCATCGAGGCAGAACAAGCAAAACTTGCCGAAGAAAAGGAACGGCTTGAGGCTGAAAAACTGGCCAGAGAACAGGCAGCACGCAAAGCCGCCGAAGCTGAAAGGATTCGTCTGGCCGAAGAGAAGGCACGGATCGAGGCCGAGAAACTGGCCAAAGAACAGGCAGCACGCGAAGCCGCCGAAGCTGAAAGGATTCGTCTGGCCGAAGAGAAGGCACGGCTTGAGGCCGAGAAACTGGCCAGAGAACAGGCAGCACGCGAAGCCGCCGAAGCTGAAAAGGCACGCCTCGAAGCTGAAAGGATCGCCCGCGAAGAAGCCGCCCGGCTGGCGGCTGAAGCCGAAAAAGCCCGGCAGGAAGAAGAAAAAGTCAGGCTCGCAGAAGAAAACAGAAATAAAGAGTACGCCAGGCTGATCATGCTGGCGGACCAGGCCTTCGAAAGCAAACAACTCGTTCTGGCAGCTTCAAATTATAAGAATGCGCTGCTCCTGAAGCCAAATGAGATTCATCCGAAAAACCGACTGGTCTCCATTGACAGTCTTCAGGTGGTGCAGCAAAACGACGAGAAATACCGTCACTTCCTTGTTGCCGCCGACGCCGGGATGAGGAGTAACGAATGGGAGAAAGCCCGTGAAAATTACGGCAAGGCTTCAGAAATAAAACCGGAAGAAGAGTATCCCCAGAGAAAGATCAGGGAGATAGACGAAATTCTGCAGAAACTGGCGCAAAACAACAAAGGGGATGCACCGGTCCTTCCGGTCACCCCTGTTGAGCAATCCGCACCTTCCACCGGACAAGGGAGTGGCCCCGGAAGAACCATCACTGACGAGACAAGTGCCCTGTACAACGGCATCATCGCCATGGCTGACCAGGCCTTCGACGAAAAGAGTTACAATGTTTCAAGAGCCTGGTATTACAAGGCGCTGGCGGTAAAGCCCGGGGAACCTTACCCTACGGGCCGGATTGCGGAAATCAACCGGATCATCGCCTCTTTACAGCTCTCGCAACTGGAAAGGGAATTCCAGGGTTACATCGACAAGGGGGATGAGGCATTCCGGACGGACCAGCTGGCTGTCGCCAGAGGATGGTATAACCGCTCGCTTAACATAAAATCCAATGACAGCTATGCCCTTTCCCAGATTGCCGATATCCAGATGAAGGTCGAAGAAAGGCTGCAGGGGAATACCGAGAACGTCTTCAGGAAATATATTGAAGAGGGGGATAATGCCTTCCGAAGTAAGAATTACAACATCGCCCGAGTGTGGTATCACCGGGCCCGCGAACTGAAACCCTCGGATCCCCTCACGGGTGAAAAACTGGAAAATGTAAGGAAGGCTTTGTCGGGAGAGTGAAATTAAAAATGCATATTTGCATTTGGATTTAATAAATACCGTCCCATGGGAAAAGTTTTAGTCATCGGAGCAGGCGGGGTGGGCACCGTCGTCGTGCACAAAATGGCATCTCTGCCCGAAGTTTTTACGGACATTATGCTGGCAAGCCGTACCAAGTCAAAATGTGATGCCATTGCCAGGAAGATCGGCGGGGACCGGGTGAAGACTGCCCAGGTGGATGCCGATAATGTTCCACAACTGGTGGCATTGATACGCACTTTCAAACCCGACATTGTGGTAAACGTAGCCCTTCCCTATCAGGACTTAACCATCATGGATGCCTGTCTGGAAACTGAGACCAGTTACCTCGACACTGCCAATTATGAACCGAGGGACGAAGCCCGGTTCGAATACAAATGGCAGTGGGCTTACCGGGAGAGGTTCCGGGATGCCGGCATCACCGCCATCCTGGGTTGCGGATTTGACCCGGGGGTGACCAGCGTGTTCACCGCATATGCCGCCAAGCACCATTTTGATGAAATTCACTACCTTGACATCGTTGACTGCAATGCAGGGGAACACGGGAAAGCCTTTGCTACCAATTTTAACCCGGAAATCAACATCCGGGAGGTAACCCAGAAAGGCAAATATTTCGAAAACGGACAATGGATAGAGACCGAACCCCATGAAATCCACAAACCTCTCACCTACCCCGGGATCGGACCCAAGGAATCTTACCTCATCTATCATGAAGAGCTGGAATCACTGGTCAAGAACTTCCCTACCCTGAAAAGGGCCCGTTTCTGGATGACGTTCGGACAGGAATACCTCACCCACCTCCGGGTGATCCAAAATATCGGAATGGCCGGTATCGATCCCATCCTGTACGAAGGACATGAAATCGTACCCATCCAGTTTCTGAAAGCCGTTTTGCCGAATCCCGGAGATCTGGGGAAGGATTACAAAGGATGGACTTCCATCGGATGCCGGATCAGAGGTGTCAAGGGAGGAAAGGAAAAGACGTATTACATTTACAACAACTGCAGCCACGAAGTTGCTTATGCCGAAACAGGAACCCAGGCGGTGAGCTATACCACGGGTGTGCCTGCCATGATCGGAGCCATGATGTATCTGAAAAAACTCTGGAAAAAACCGGGTGTTTTCAACGTGGAAGAATTTGATCCTGACCCCTTTATGGATGCCTTAAACCAGCATGGCCTTCCCTGGAACGAAATCCATGATGCCGATCTGGAACTCTGACACACCCCGGAACGTCCCGTTCTTTCAATCTTCTGATCATATCATTCCATTTTTTCTGAAGAATTTAAAATGCTGAAATTCCGGAAACTGCTATACAAAGGCTCTTTCTGTCGTTGATGGCAAGTTAACCTGCAGATCCGTTGTATTTAAATATAATTTCAGGATTCCCGGTGTAACGAGTTAAGGAAAGAAAAATTAATTTTGGCAAACACTTACCTGAAGCCAAATGATATTTACCATTGTTCTGCTGCTCTTTTATTTCCTGATGCCGGTTCTGATCATTTATCTCACCCACATCAACAAGACGATCAACAAATTGGGGGCGATTGCTTTTGCCTATGGGCTAGGGATCATTTTGGGAAACATCGGGATTATGCCCAAAGGCAGTGCTGCCCTGCGCTCCATGCTCCCTGCCCCTGACGGTTCACTCTTCCTTCCTGCGGACCAGGTGGAATCCCTTCTACAGCAGGGCACCCTGGTTGCCGGTGATGTAACAGCCAACCAGATCGCCTCCATGCAAAGTATGATCTCCAACGTGATGATCCTGATTGCCATCCCCCTGCTCCTCTTTTCCCTCGACCTGCGAAGGTGGATCAGACTGGCTCCCGAAGCGTTAAAATCCCTGATTCTGGGTGTTTCCTCCCTGGTCATCGTCATTATCCTGGGTTACCTCTGGCTGGGGGATGGAATACCGGAAGGCTGGAAAGTAGGGGGAATGCTGACCGGCGTTTACACGGGGGGAACCCCCAACCTGGTATCCATCGCCACAGCACTAAAAGTAACCCCCACCGTTTTCATCCTGACCAACACCTACGACATGGTGCTCAGCGCATTTGTCCTCCTGTTCCTGATGACCATTGCCCAACGGATCCTGAATCTCATCCTTCCCCACTTCTCCGATACCAAAAGGCACAAGGCCGTGTGCAAAGTCATACAGGATACGGAAGGGGTAGACAACTACCTGGGTATGCTCTCCTGGAAACACGTCAAAAGACTTTCCCTGGCACTGGCCATTTCCGTCGTGATCGTCGGAATCAGCTTTGGGATCAGCCTGCTGTTTTCCAAAGAGATCCAAACGACAGTCATCATCCTCTCCATCACAACCTTGGGTCTCCTGGCATCGCTGGTAAAAAAGATAAACTCTATCGAACACACCTTTCAACTGGGGATGTACTTCATCATCGTATTTTCTCTGGTCATCGCATCCATGGCAGATCTTAGTGTGATATTTCAGATTCAGTTCCTGAATCTTTTCCTTTTTGTGGCGATCGCCGTTTTCGGATCGATTGTTGTCCACGTCGGCTTATCGAAAATCTTCAAAGCCGATACCGATACCACCATCATTACAATCACGGCGCTTACCTTCTCCCCTCCCTTCGTTCCGGCGGTGGCAGCCTCGATCAGGAACAAGGAAATCATTCTCACAGGAATTGCAAACGGTCTTATCGGCTACGCCATAGGCAACTATTTAGGAGTGTTTATCGCCTATATCCTGAAAGGGCTGTAGCCCGTACCTGTCCTGGAGGCTCGGTGGGGTTTTCCGGTCAGTGTGGTTGCCCCGCTGAAGTGGCGGGCTTCTTTTCACCCGCTTTCACCAGGGTTCCATATTCGTCCGCCGATATCTCGGTGGCCTCATACCCTAACTTTTCAACGGCGCCGGCAAGCGATTCCGAAGAATTTTTACCCGGGGCATAGACCACCCTGATGGTGTTGGAAACATGGTCCACCTTCAGGTCCTTTACCCCTTTTTCAAAACGGAGGTTTTCAAAGACCGTTTTTTCACAGGCTGCACAATGCATGTTGCTCTTGAAGCAAATGGTGTCAGATTTGACCTTTTGTGCGCCGGCTGGTGAAGTCGCAAAAAACAGGGCCAGCATTCCGGTTAATAAAAGCTTGTAATTCATCTTATTTGTAATCTAGGGTGAAACGTAATCCAGCATACAATCTTCTGCCCGAAACAGGGCCCCAGATGTTGGTGGCATCAAAACCGGGTCCGAACGGATCATCAGCTCCCAGGACCGGATGGTCCTGTATGAAATCCGTCAGGTTTTCCCCGCCGGCATAGATGCTCCAGTACCTGAAATAGCGTGTGATCTGGCCATTCATCAGGGTAAAGGATGGGAAGGTGACGGGGTCAGGGATCAACAGGGAAGAGCCGTCATGGATGGCAATCCCCGGCGCCGGCAGGCGCCCGCCCCCGTTGAATTGGACCGTATAGTCAAACATCCACTTCTTCAGCCGGGTGGTGTAATTGGCGGTAAAAAGTCCCTTGTACCTGCTGGTGTAAGGCTTTTCCAGGAGTTTCCCGCCGATGGTCTGTTTGACATCATTAACCCGCCAGGCAACCGTCACGTCGAGGTTCTTCACCACCGGGTAGCGCACGTCTACCTGGTAACTGTTGGCGTAAGACTTGCCTTCCAGCGGCTGCAGGAGGATATGCTCTGCAACCGATTCCTTATCCACTACCAGCTGGTTCAAAAAATCAGTCCGGTAATACTCCGCGGTAATCTGGAGATCGCGGTTCCCGACATTGAATTTCCGGATAAAACTGGCTCCGTAATTCCAGGCCTCTTCCCACACGGCTTCTTCGAAAACCAGGGGGCGGTAGTTGGCAAGGAGATGGTTGTTCTCGGCCAGAACATTGGCAGTGCGGTACCCTTTCCCGGCACTGAGCCTGAAAGTATACCGGGGATCAGGCTGGTACCTGACATGCGCCCTGGGAGTATAGAAGGTTCCCCGGATGTTGTGAAAGTCACCCCTTATCCCGGTCATCAGCGTCAGCTTTTCAGAGGGTTTGAAGGTATACTCCGCAAACAAACCCAGAACCGACTCATGACGGTTCATATTCCGGTCATTCAGGATTTCGTCAAAAGCATCCCGGAAGTAACTTGTTCCGATGTTCAGGTTATGGTGTCCGTGATCATCCAGGTCAAGGGTAAGGACCAGGTTGAGATTCATGCGCTGCTCCACGGCATCATAACTTGTCCTGCCAAAAGAAGATAAATAATCATGGCTGACCATGTTTGAAAGAAGGGCCAGGGCCACATCTTGAGAAGGCCAGACATACCCCGCTTTGAAAACAACTTCGGCCAGAATGTTTTCGATACCCGTCTTATAGGCACTTTGGCCGGAAGCCGGTACTTTCCGGATGAAATCCACCGATCCCCCGTAACGGTCATCGCTGAGTAATCGAAACGCCCCGTGGATCATGAATCCTTTGTGGTTGTTGTACTTCCAGACATTGTAGAGGTGATACTGGTCGTTTAGGGGATGGTCGAGAAAACCATCATGGTTGTGGTCTATCCGGTTGCTCAGATTTTCGGCATGAAGAAAAATCCCCGTCGTCAGCTTGTCCCGGAACAACCTGATGTTCCCGTTCCCATTGAATTCCAGCTTCCCGTCGGCCGATCCGAAGAGATTGAGATGCAGTTTCTCCTGGCTGTCCGGCTTTTTGAAATCCACATTGATCTGTCCGGTAATCGAACCGTACCCGTTGACCACCGAAGCAGCCCCTTTAGATACCTGGATCATCTCCATCCAAGGTCCGGGAATATAGGTAAGTCCGAAATTGGTTGCAAGCCCCCGGAAATTGGCGATGTTTTCGGTTTGCAACTGGGAATAGATCCCGTCCAGCCCCAGCAAACGTATCTGTTTGGCACCCGTAATGGCATCGTTGTAACTCACATCGACCGACGGGTTGGTTTCAAAACTCTCGGCCAGGCTGCAGCACGCCGCCTTGTGTAACTCAGCCCCTCCGATCCTCTCGGTGTGAATCGGATCAATCGTAGAAAGATAACTGCCGCGGTCCTTCTCAGTGACCACCACTTCTCCGATCTCCAGGTTGGGTTCCAGAATCACCTGTAGGGGACCATTGCCGTTGACATGGACCACCCGGGTTTCGTACCCCACAAAACTGAAAACCAGCATGTGCTGACCACTCTTCTGCTTGAGGGTGAAGCGGCCATCCCCGTCGGATACCGTCCCCTGCTGGCTATCCTCCCAGTAAATATTTACTCCGGGAAGCGTGCGGACTTTTCCGTCATCCAATCCCGATACTACTCCGGTGATCTCCTGGGATATCGAGATCAACGGCTGTAACAAAATGCAAGTAAAGACTAATAAAGATCTCATTATTAATGATTTAAGAATTTCAAACCTGGTAATGAAACGGCTTAAATCAAATGAGATCCGGGATTTTGGGTTGGCAATAAAGGTGGAGGATTCCGTCACGATGAATCAGGGGTGGCGGCGAGGCTTGATCAGGGAGTTTCTGCCGGCCTGCCGTATCCGGAGGAACCACCGCCAGAGCGGGAATAAACAGGGCGAGCGTTACCGGAGTTAAGTCAATTTCAACAGATGAGCCCTTTTTATCGGTAAAGTGGTTCTTCAATTTAAAAAACTGCACATCGGGCGAGTTGCAACCGCAATCACGGTGTGATTCACAGGTGCATTCCTCCATTGTGTCCGGGGAGGAGGCATTCAGGTCAGCGGAATGACATTCAAAGAGATGTTGGTGGGAAGCCAGCAACGACTCACAACTCTCCGGCATGATGTAAATACCCACCGCCTGCCTGCCGGTACACGAACATTGGGTACGAAGCACCAGTACACCTGTCACCGATAGAAGAAACGGAAAAATCAGGATAACTGCGGTGATTTTTCGCCAAAGATTCATGCCGCAATTTTAAGACAAGTTGCTCTTCACTTGTGTTAATAAAAAGTTAAAGCAGAAAAATGCGTCAATCCAGATCCGCGAACCGGATTTCAAGGGGTGAAATCCCGAAGGCCCAGGAGATCGGGTCCCTGTTCAAAGAATATATCCCTAGGAATTCCGGCGGTGGCAATTTTATCCAGATCTTGCTGCAGTTCTTCCAGGATGATCCCTTTTTC
>Ga0209613_1002248_pt1 | contig 14689 bp, 10 predicted proteins | sample BioC13SIPDNA_2_FD_185747 | JGI IMG/M metagenome (GOLD analysis project Ga0209613, IMG submission 185747) | Anaerobic biogas reactor microbial communites from Washington, USA - Biogas_R2_A C13 SIP DNA (SPAdes) (version 2) | ecosystem: Engineered > Bioreactor > Anaerobic > Unclassified | place... | reverse complement strand
AGTGGCACTGTTTACCAAGGATAGGAGACGGCCCAACCTCTTATCTGCTCCGGCCAAGGTCAAAATTACTTTAATGACCGGGCAAACTCAGAACGTCGTAGATGAGTGCAGCAAGGCTAAGATAAACTTTGACCGGATCGAGAAGTGATCCGTAATCATCCAAAGGCAATATGTGCCGACCATGATGAAATTTATCGATGATTATGGCAATCAGTGTCCCTGTTGTGACAAGGAGTATAAATAACAGGGCTACTAGCCGTAGCCGCTGTCCACATTGTGGAAGTTATTTATAGAAAGCTGTATGATTAGCAAGGAAATACAACAAATGTGTTAAGGTGGGTAATTATGCGTCGTTCGGTACTGGCCAGTGCTATATTAATTTTGATGGTTTGCATCAACCTTGTCGGTTGTGGGGGAACTCAGGATTCTGTTGACACTACCAATGAACAAACCCCAGAATGGTTGATCGAATCAATTGTTAGCCGCTGGAGCATATCTGAAATTAAACCCATATTACCTGAGGAAGAAGCTAAGTTTGAAGTTATATGGGCTGAAATGCCGTATGTTGAGTCTATATATGATAAGAATAACCTGCGACTATATCTTTCTCCTGCCGATATGAACCAGGATACTATCTTTGCCTGTATGGTCAATTCTTCAAATCCGGCTTATGAAAACATCAAGTCCTGGGAAGCAACCGCTAGTTTTGACATAGTGCATTCAGGTGATTTCACTGTTATCTGTAATAAAAAACTGATCAGTGCAACAACTTTTGATGAACTCAAAAACGGGCTATTTACCTATGACTCACTGGTAGAGTTGATAGGCACGGCCAGTTTTCAGGATCACTTACACGGGGTGGGGCCATATACATATGAATATTTCCCTCAGGGGCTTTCATTTATCGAATGTGAACGGGACAAATATCGGCTTTTTCCTAGTCAATGGCCCGATAATACCTCGCCAATAGAAAACCCTGATAAGTTAGCAGCTTTTAACCGCAATCTAACCTATGAAGATTATCTGACCATGCAATCTGACAAGCGTAAAAACTTTGCCTTGGAATGTTTTGAACAACAAAAAATGCGCCAGGAGGCCTTGGCCCAGGGCAAGAAATCCCCTGATGGTAAATATACCGCCGGAAGTTATACTGGAAATGTTTTCTGGAAGAATTATATCGTGATCGCATCTCCAGATAGTTCTGAAAACCTTATAAATATTGGTGATTGGTTGTTTGATTACCAATGGTTTGATGATGAAAATCTGGTGTTGGTAAAATCGTTTTCCGACCTTTACCTTTTGAATATAAAGTCGCTGAAAATAACTCCTATTGCCGATTTTCGTATTAATCCACCGGAAGATAATGCTTTAAAAGTAGATCCCGGGGAGAAAATCTATTTCAAATCCAGAGAGCTTGATTACGAGATTACCTTGACCTTTAATGAGGATGCTTCATCGTTTACAACCAATATCAAAGCCAATAGTTAGTGGGGCCAAATCCTATTTATTCCTCTATGGGCTAAGATAGCTTAACTTTTCCCAGCACATATGTTAAATTATAAAAAACCACCGAAAGGCTTAACACTATGACTACCAAAACTTTTATACATCTGCATCATCATATTTAGAGCTATGCTTGGGCTGGTTTTAGACAGGGCACAGGCATAGCTTGTGCCCTGTATTGGTTTATAGGGCTGCGAGGTATTTTTTCCTGGTAGCCCTTCTATTTTTCTGGAGGTGTTTTTAATGGCAGAACAATTGAGGAATCCCCGCGGAACCAGGGATTATTATGCTCAGGAGCAGCAACTACGCAAATATATCCGCCAGACCCTGGAGAAAGTATTCGAACAATATGGTTACGAGGAAGCGGAAACCCCGGTATTAAACTATTATGAAACCCTGGCCCAGAAGTATACTGGTGGGGCAGAAATCCTGAAGGAAGTGTACCGGCTAAGCGATCAGGGCGAGAGGCAGTTGGCTTTACGCTATGACCTTACCATTCCCTTTGCCCGCCTGGTGGGAACCAATCCGCAATTATCTTCTTTCTATCGCCGCTATGAAATAGGCAAAGTATTTCGTGATGGCCCGGTCAAGGCAGGCCGCCTTCGAGAATTCACCCAATGTGATGTGGATATGGTGGGGGTTAAATCCATTGTGGCAGAGGCTGAATTGATGGCTATGGCAGTTGATGTTATTCAGCGTCTGGATTTGGAGGTAGTTATCAACTACAACCACCGCCAGCTTCTGGAGAACATCCTGAAAGAAGCCGGCATTAAGGCAGACTGCTATTCCGAGGTTATTCTGAGTTTGGATAAACTGGACAAAATCGGACAAACAGCAGTGGCAGAAGAACTAAACCAAAAGGGTTTTACTTACCCAGTGATAGAAAACGTTTTTGCTCGACTCAATCAGGCTACCCTGGATAGCAGGGAAGATATAACGGGAAGCGAAGAGCTGCAGGAACTGCAAAGCTACCTGAAAAACCTGGGCATTGAGGAGAACACTCAATTTAACCCGGCTTTAGCCCGGGGACTGGATATCTACACCGGGACGGTTTTCGAAGTTTTCCTGAAAAACAGCAGCATAACCTCCAGCATCGCCAGCGGTGGGCGCTATGACCGCATCATAGGTAATTTCCTGGGTGATGAGGCGGATTATCCGGCAGTGGGTATGTCCTTCGGGTTGGATGTTATTTTTCAGGCTTTGCTGGAACAGGGAGCAGTGGGGCAGACAAATATAGACGTGTTCATTATCCCTTTGGATACCGGAGTGGAAGCCTTGAAACTGGCTCAGGCATTGCGGGAGAAACAAATTCGAGTCTTGGTTGAGATGAAAGAACGCAAGCTAAAGAGATCTTTGGATTATGCCAATAAAAATTTGATCCCTTATGTTATAGTCCTGGGAAGTCAGGAGGTGGAAACTGGATCAATTAGCTTAAAGAATATGCTAACCGGCGCTGATACCACCCTATTTATCCAGGAACTGACCAGCAACCCGCCAGCCTTTCTCAAGCTTGAGGGAGTGAAACCCTTAAAAAGATGTTAAAACTAGTCATCCGCGACTCGAGCGCCGGGATCCAAAACCCAGCGCTCTTTTCCACTCGGGATTGCTAAGCTGAACTTCGAAAAAGGCAAAGGATTGTTCTAGGTGGAGGGGATATCCCCCATGTATGCGAATTATAGTAATTGGGGACTAGGCGCCTTGAACTGTAACATTATTTGCAGAATTAAGGCTCCTAACGGGCCACTAGCCAACAGCCAGAACCATTTGCGGTATGGATAAGATGGGAGAGAGAGGAGAGGGAGAATGACTCCTAGATATTTGACCAAGTCTCGCTTTATACTGGCTTTAGAATGCCCAACTAAGACATATTATGACAAAAAAACAGAGTACGCCAACCAGAAGTTAGAAGACACTTTTCTGATGGATCTGGCTAAGGGTGGATTCCAAGTGGGAGAGTTAGCAAAACACTATTTTCCAGGTGGACATGATGTAAAGACCCTTGATTACGAAGAAGCCCTGAGACAGACTAATGATCTGCTGAAACTTGACAGAGTAACGATTTACGAGGCAGCAGTGCGCTTTGAAACCCTTTTTATCCGTGCTGATATTCTGATAAAAGATGGTAGCAGTTTGGAGTTAATTGAGGTCAAAGCCAAATCATACAATCCCCAGTCAGACAGTTTTGTAACCAAAGGAAGGGCGATAGCGTCGACCTGGCAGCAGTATCTATATGATGTGGCTTTTCAGAAATATGTGGTTGAATCGGCTTTCCCGCAATATGCTGTTCAGGCCTATCTAATGATGGCCGATAAAACCGCTTCGTGCCCAACCGATGGTCTGAATCAGAAGTTTAGAATCAAAAAGGATGAAAATGGAAGAAAGTCCGTAACAGTATCGCCATCTTTGTGCCAGGAAGATCTGCTTAGTCCCATATTGTGCAAAGTTAATGTAGATGAGTGTTGTGATTTGATATACAGTAGTGACATCAAAACTGCGGGATTCTATGATTTTGTAGCAATGATGGCCGATTGCTGTATCAACGACTATAAAGTACCTCCCCAGCCATCCTCGGCCTGTGGCAAATGTGAATTTAGGGCGACTGATCAGGAACTAGCCAAAGGACTAAAAAGCGGTTTTCACGAATGCTGGAAAGAAAGCTTAGGCTGGACAGATGAGGATTTTGAGGAAGCCACTGTTCTTGATATATGGAACTATCGAAAAAAAGACCAGTGTATTAAACAAGGACGAATTAAATTATCGGATATTAGAGAAGAAGACATTGCGCCCAAAAGTGGTGACAGACCTGGTCTTTCAGGCAGCCAAAGGCAATGGCTCCAGGTTCAGAGAGCCCAAGACAATGATATGACCCCTTGGATAGACAAAGAGAATCTGAAGCAGGAGATGAGCTCTTGGGCTTATCCTCTGCATTTTATTGACTTTGAGACCTCCACGGCAGCTATTCCTTTCAACAGAGGTCGACGGCCTTATGAAGGTATTGCTTTTCAGTATTCCCACCATATTGTTCACGAGGATGGAACCATCGTACACTGCGGCCAATACCTTAATGCTGAACCTGGCATTTTCCCTAATTACGATTTTGTAAGGAACCTTAAACGGGAATTGGAAAAGGATCAGGGAAGTATTTTCCGCTATTCTCATCATGAGAACACCTATCTCAACATCATTTACCGACAATTGATGGAGGATCCCAACCATGTGCCAGACCGAGACGAACTCTGCAGTTTTATTCGGTCGATTACGCAGGATCGAGATGAAGGGGAAGGCCCACGAAACATGATCGATATGTGTGAGTTAGTGAAGGCATACTACTACGATCCATTCATGAAGGGCTCTAATTCTATTAAAGCAGTATTGCCGGCCATACTGAACAGTTCCAAGTATCTGCAGGATAAGTACTCCCAGCCGATTTATGGAGCCCAGGGAGGCATTGTCAGTCTAAATTATATGGATTGGAAATGGATCGAGTTCGAAAACGGCATGGTAAAGGATCCTTATCTGCTGCTACCCCGCATGTTTGAGGATGTAGCTGATATAAACTTCGAACTTCTTAGTGATGATGACCAGTTGAGAGAAGGCGGAGCGGCCTCAGCGGCTTACGCTCGTATGCAATTTGAAGATATGTCAGACTATGAGCGCTCAGAATTAAGACAAGCCCTGCTGAAGTACTGTGAGTTGGACACTTTGGCTATGGTCATGATCTATGAAGGCTGGAAGGACTTACTCGGGGATTAGTAAGAAAGCCTTTAATAGGTGTTAGAGTGGGAAGGAGTGTGAATATGCCGATCAAAATATTTCATACTGCCGATTTACATATAGGTATGAAATTCAATGGCTATCCGGATTCTATCAAAGAAAAGCTGCAGCAGGCCAGGTTAGAGGTATTGCAGAAAATGGTGCTAAAAGCTAATGAGGAAAACTGCAACCTGTTCGTTGTGGCCGGTGATTTGTTCACCCACATCAAGGGCATTCATAAAAAGACTATTGTCCAGACCGCCGAATACTTGGAGGAGTTTCAGGGAGAATGTGTTTTAGTTCTACCCGGTAATCATGACTACGAAAACGATATGATAGATCTATGGAAAACTTTCCGGGAGAAGGCCAATGATAAAACAATATTCTTAAACCAAGAAGTTCCTGTTTCCTTAACGGACTACGGGCTGGATGCCACAATTTATCCAGCACCCTGCCATTCCAAACAGAGCTACACCAACAATATCGACTGGATCGCGGAACACGAAGTCGACCCTGAACATATTAGTATTGGTATTGCTCATGGTTCTCTGCAAGGTGTTTCGCCTGATCCAGACTCCAAGTACTTTTTGATGTCTTCAGAGGAACTGGAGAACCTGCCCATAGATCTATGGCTGCTGGGGCATACACATGTAGTTTATCCTGCTTATGAATCCTTGACAGATTGGAGGGTGTTTAACCCGGGCACCCCGGAACCAGATGGATTGGATTGCCAGCACCATGGACACGCCTGGCTTATCAATGTGGATGAACGGAAGAGAATAACTGCTAATCTGGTTTCTACCGGAATGTACCGTTTTTTGGACAAAAGCTACCCTATCAAAGATTCTGATGACTTGGATCGCTTGCAGGACTCCCTGCTCAAGGAGGCACCAGAGACCACCATAGCCAGGATCCGTCTGGCCGGAAGAGTATCCGATGATACCTACAGTTATCGAAAAGAAATATTCAAAACTTTGGAGCAAGCCCTGGCACACCTGATCATTGATGATTTCAACCTAGGTATAAGAATTACCCCGGAAAAGATCAGTCAAGAATTTACCGAGGGCTCTTTTCCACAACAGTTACTAAAAGCATTAGCTGATGACGAGGATGCCATGCAAATGGCCTATGAGCTGATCATGGGGGTGAAAAAGTGATCATCAAAGAATACCGCTGTCGAAGATTTGCAGGTGTAAAGGATAAATCTTTGGAGTTCAGGGACGGGCTCAATGTTGTGCTGGGTAATAATGAGTCGGGGAAGAGCACGTTGATCGATGGTATTCATGCAGCTATGTTCAAGGAAACTAAGCAGGACAAAAGATCAGCAGCGGATAAGACATTTTATTTCAGATTTATGCCTTTGCCCGGCGGTGACAGCATCGACAGTCAGTTAATTTTAGTCTGTCCGAATGGTGAGTATACCATTTCAAGAGAATGGGGTGCCAATCCCTCAGTAGAACTCCTCACCCCCGAGGCGGAAAAGTTTGTCGCCGAAGAAATAGTGAAAGAGATCCTGGAAGAAGTATTGATGTTCGGAGAAGGAACCTATAGTAATATCTTTTTTTCCAAACAAACTCAATTCCGGCAAGCGCTAGAGAGCATAATCGGCAGTAAAGAAACTACCAGTGAAGTCAGTACTCTGCTGCGAAAAGCGATCATGGAACTAGACGGGGTTTCCATTGATGAATTGGGAGATCGAATCGATACAGAGATCGATAGATTGCTTAAAAAATGGGATGTTGAAAAAGACTATCCTGAAAACAACAAAGGGATAAACAATCCTTATAAGTCGGGGCTTGGGGAGGTACTTACCTCTTATTATATGAAGGAAAGACTTCTCCAGGATATGGAGGAAGCCAAGACTAAGCAGATGCAGTTTGATAACATTTGCAGTCAATTAAAGGATTTGGATGAAAAGACATCTGTTATTCAGCAGCAAAAGGAACAAATGGAACAGATCGAAGAAGACGTAATCAAGAGATCTCAGTTGGAGCCTAAAATAACCGAATATGAAAAGGAACTGGCAACGATCACGGAGATCAACCAGAAGTGGCCCAAGCATGAATTCGAGCTGGATAATTTGGAAAAAGAGCTGACCAAATTGGAGGAGGAAGCCAAGAAGCTAGAGGAAGAAAAAGCACAGGCTGCCAAAGTCCTGGAGAAAGAAGCTCTGCAAAAAAACCTGGATAAAATCAAGGAGTTGCGTCAGCTCACACAGCAGAAAATTGAAGAAGCCAAGAGTATCACCAATGTAACCAAAGAAAATGTAATGGATCTCGATAAATACTGGCAGGATATGCGGACTGCTGAAGCTAAAATGCAGGCTGGAGTCATGATCGGAGACCTGATACGGTATGAAGGGGAAACCGACTTGACCATTACTAGGGATCTGGAAGAGCCTGTCATCATCAAAGCTGGCGATACCTTTAAGGCTAATGGCTTTATTAGGTTGGAGAATAGCCTTTTATCCCTGGAAATCAAAAGCGGTGATATGGATTTTGCCGAGATAAGAAGTCAGTACGAGACTAATAAAAAGAACCTGGAAGCATTGCTGCAACAACTAGGCGTAAACAGCATTGAAACGGCTAAGTTAAAGAAAGAGAAATTGGATGACATTCACAATGACATATCGAACCTGGAACAACAAATCACGGGTTTATTGGATGGGATCCAGTATGAAGACTTGGTTGCAAAAGTCAATGATTATGGTGATCTTAGTAGTGTCAGAGGTCTGCCGGTCATAGAATCGGCTATAAAAGACCTTAATGAAAAAAGGATTGAACTGAAAGCGAGACAACCGTCTTTACAAACAACCGTTAATGACTGGCAACTTAAATATCAAAATACCAACGGATTACTGGAACAAATAATTGAAATAAAAATGGCGAAGAAAGAAGTGGAGGCCCAGATCGCGAAACTGGCCCCCCTTCCAGCTGAATTCGCCAATGCCGATATGTTCAGAACCAAATTAGTAGCTCTGCGCGAATCATATGAAGAACACCGCGAGGCCTTAGCAGGTTTGAATAGAGAATACTTCGATATTGAGAATAGTCTTCCTGAATTATCTTATGAAGACCTGCAGGAAGCTTACCAGCAGGCCGAGGAAACTTTTATTCATAATCTGGAGCAAGGGAAAAAATTGTTGAAGATCAAAGCCGCTTTCGAAGCTACCCGAGCCCAAATCGATGATAATTCATTTAAACCAGTTGCTGATGCTTTTTCCAGGTATGTTGTCACATTAACCAATGGTAATTTTACTGCGGGAGATATAGACAATAGTTTCGAACTGATACTGGAAAAAGGCGGGAAAACAACTCTACCTGTTCAATTGCTTTCTACCGGAACCTATGATGCCGTAGCCTTGGCTTTAAGGATGGCAATTGCAGAATATATATTTGGAGAAAATAAGGGCTTCATAATTCTGGATGACTGCTTGGTTGACCTGGATCCGGGCAGGAAGCAAGCTGCCGCCGATTTAATCAAAAAATTTGCTGAGAAGCATCAGGTTATCTTTACTACCTGCAGCCCGGAAACAGCAGATTTACTGGGGGGATTTATTATCAAGATGTAACGATACCTTATTGAGCATTTTGAATTAACTAGTTAGCCGAGAAATTTCATAGGTGTCATCCTGAGGCAAGCCGAAGGATTTGAGATTTCCTTGGGTGTAAGCGAGGCTTTCATAGGGGGCGACGACTCTGTCGCCCCGTGCCGAAAACGGGCCAACAGGGTCGTTTGCCCCTACCTTACACGATATGCCATATAGTAGGGATCGACGGCTCTGGTGCCTGCTCGATGCCCACATCGCCCTGCTACTGCTTAGGTGAGAAGCATTTTCATAGCAATGGTGAATTTATGTTGTTGTAAAGGGACAACTAAATCCGGTCAGAGGCAAAACTTGAGCAGCCTTCTGGCATACTCATTCACTTCGGCATCTACTTAGTTGTAAAAAGATTGACTCACTATGTAGACGTCTCCAGTGGTCGTAGTAGTCGTCCCGGAACAGGTGAAAAGCTGTTGATTTTTGGTTGTACTCCAGCCTACACATCTCAAATTCACCCAGCAAGGTATAATGAACCAAGCGATTGGTACAGATTAGAGCTATGCCCAGGGAATAAAGGCGCCCGTAACCCCACTCTTTTTCGAAACAAAGCAGATGGTAGCCCAGGATCAATTCCTCCGCCTTCATGTACTCAAGAATGCCTGTAGTGTGTTCTTCCAAAACAGGCAGCATCACAGGGCTGTGGAATTTAACCATAAGTGTTATAGCATCATCCAAATTTGTATCCGGATCATGATTGAGATCGCTCATAATACACCTCCACATGTTTTTGGTATGAGACATTTTGTATTGGCATTTAGCACATTATCTTACACCTGCCCTTGATGGTTTACTCTATGTAAAAATCTAACGGTACATTGTGAATCAACCCGGCCATTATGATTACTTACTGACTGTAATTAGAAAAACACTCTTAAGGAGGAACGGAGATGAAAACGCTTTCCGCATGGCAAAACCATATTCATGATCAGATCACCGGGATAAGCGATTACTACCCCCCTATGGTTACCTTTGCGGCGTTGGTTGAAGAGATAGGGGAACTTTCCCGAGAAATCAATCACCGCTATAGTGACAAGAAAAAACGTGGGGAAGAAGTAGCTTATGTCAATGAAGAAATGGGAGATGTTCTCTTTACCCTAATCTGCTTGGCCAATCAGTTGGAAGTGGATCTGGAAAATCAATTGGATGAAACCCTGCGCAAATGGTCAAGAAGGCAGGAAGCTTAAGAGAAGAAGTCTGGGGGTGTGAATATGGTCATAGGTGACGGCAATCAGGTAAATAGCCTACCCGGGTGGGAAATGGGATACCGGGAAAACTTACGCAACCTGAACTTCGCTTCGATATTGCTGTTTCTTTTCATCAACTGCTTTGTAATCGGGCTAAATCTGATTTCTATTGGTGCTCATCATTCCATCATCCTCTATGCAGGTCTTTTCATTTTTCTCGTGTCCTTCTTTGCGTTATTCCTTATAATCCCTGTCTGTTTTTACCTTTATAACGCCAGAATCCTGCTGGGTAATTATTACCGGAAATATTATTCGCTGAACGTGGTCTATCTGGCAATAACCGTGTTGATTACGGCAATGGTTATGTAGGATTTAGGAGTTTCATCCACTTCTTAAAGGTAATATAGGCAATTGTGGCGAATTATGGCAGGAGTGGTAATGAATTAGACCGTGCTACGCGCTTAATTATTACGTTAGATTATAGATGCTGGGGAAAGAGGGTTGTTGTAGATGGCAGAACCGGCATGGTGGGGCCAAGTTAAAGATAGTATAGAAGGTAAGCTTGGAGAAGAAGAAAAAAAGAAAATAATAATTAAAACGGGTCCTACAAATATAGGAGTAACTATAAAAGAAGAATATGCCATCAATTCCCGAAATCGTTTATTTAATATAAACATGGAGCTAGACAAAAGAAATAAATATTTTCTGATAATAGGATTATATAAGAGAGATAGAATTAGAAAACAACTTGAGCCTAGTATTTTAACAGCTTTCGGAAATGTATCAGAGTACCCACAATGTTATGTTGACTTCGATGGCGAAAAAATACTTCAAGACGATAAGTATAACAGATTTATCGACGAAGTGGTAGCTGCCATAAGATACTTTCTCAATCCTCCCAAAGAATTTGCCTATTCCGCTTTAGATGACCTATACCACCACCATAAATGCATAGTACTTTACGGACCGCCGGGAACGGGAAAGACCTTCATCGCCCGGCGGCTTGCTGCGCGTATAATGGGTTTGAAAGTAAACGAGAATGACAAAGACAAAGACATCACCTTTGAGGATGATAAAAAAGATGATAACAGTATATATTTCCAGAGAGTATCTGAAAAAGGTTTATCTACAACCCTGGATAAATATAGATTTCGGAAAGAAAAAGGCATTGACACAGGTCAATGGGCTTTGGTGCAGTTTCACCCTTCATACAACCATGAGGATTTTGTGCGGGGTATCAGCGTAGAAACTCCTGAGGGTACGCCTGTTTATGAAGTTAAAGATCGCATTTTAGCCCGCATGGCCGAAGCAGCTATGGTGGAGATGATTGCAAAGTATACTGGCAACGATAATAACCAAAAAGAGCTGCACGATAAGCCACTAAAAGAACTTATCCCCCTATACCATCAAATACAAAATAAAGAAAAGGTCGCCGAAGATTCAAAAAAATTTGTCCTAATAATAGATGAAATTAACCGCGCCTCTTTAGCTTCCATTCTGGGAGAACTAATCTATGGCCTCGAATACCGCGGAGAAGCGATCCGTTTGCCCCACGCTCTAAAAGATGGCACTTATGATTTCCTCATACCGGAAAACTTATATATTATCGGTACAATGAATACTGCAGATCGCTCCATCGGCAGCATAGACTACGCTGTGAGGCGCAGGTTTACTTTCTTCCAATGCCCTGCTTTAGAAACCGTTATAGATGCTCAATCAAAAGGTAGAGAATTGTTCAACTTAATAAATAAAATATTCAGCGATAAACGCAATGGAGGATATGGCTTTGTTTCTCCCCTGGTCGATCCAGAGGACATAAGAATCGGTCACAGCTATTTTATTTGTGAAATCGATAAAGGCGCTGAAGACGATGAAAAACTCTGGGAAAAACTCTGGTTTAACATGAAATTCAAGGTATTGCCTTTATTGATGGAGTATTATCGGGATGGATTATTAATCCGAAGTTCTAAGGTAGAGAGTTTTTTGAAGAAGTTGAGGGAGGAGATTAATAAAAATAAAGATATAAAGAGTTTTACAGATGAGATGGAAAGGTGGATTAGGGATGAGCAAAAATGAAAATAATAGTAACTCAATTGATGGCAAGGTTAAAGAAATTTGCGACATGATGAATAATGGCTGGAGTAGGCAGGTAGTACTGTCTGGACCTCCGGGTACCAGCAAAACCTATACTGCGCAGAAAGTAATAGCGAAACTATTAGAAGAGAATATACCAAATATAAAAGAAGAAGACTTGAATGACTATCGTTTTAGGGCAAAGTCACCTCAAAATGGAGACACAGAATATGAAGGCTACTGGGCTTTAGTGCAGTTTCACCCTTCTTATAACTACGAAGATTTTGTTAGAGGGATCCAGGTAAGCACTGTTACTGACAAGGAGAATAAGGATAACAACATAAAATATGAAACCGCAAACAAGATATTAGGTGAGATGGCGAAACAAGCTAAAAAGCAAGGTGAAAAGCAAGGTAAACCCACCAAATATATTCTCTTAATAGACGAAATAAACCGTGCACCGGTAGCCAGCGTACTGGGTGAACTAATATATGCCTTTGAATATAGAGGACAAGCGGTAGAAACTCCTTATGCAATACAAGGTGATGCCAGTTTAATCATACCCGAAAACCTATACATAATCGCCACCATGAACACCGCCGATCGCACTATAGGCACCATAGACTACGCCGTCCGCCGCCGCTTTGCCTTTGTTAACCTGCTCCCGGATAAAGACATTATAGAAAAGTATTACTCGGAATCTTCTGGAGAATTAAAAGCTACTGCTCTTATCCTATACAATGCAGTAGCAAGTCTCTTCGGGGACGATGGTACTAATACACAACCAGCGGCAACCAATTACTTAGGCCCAGACATCTATGCTGAAGATGTTCAGGTAGGACATACATATTTTCTAGCCAAGGATAAAAAAGAGTTATACCATAAATTCACTTATCAGGTGCTGCCAATATTGAAGGAATATGTTAAGGATGGAATATTAGTTGAAAAGGGATCACCATCAACGATTGATTTACAAATAAAAATAGAAAATCATGAGAAAAAATTTAACCTAAAAGATTCTCCTAAAGTAATTTTCGATGAATGGAAAAATTTTTGGAATACATTGGGAGATTAGATTATGACCAAGCCAATAACACTTGTATGTAAGGATTATAATCCAATACCACGATGTGCAAAAGAACCTGGTAATGAAAACGTTTCTATAGACCCACAAAATTGCTCTGAACAAGATATCTTATGTAAACTTTATGAAACAATTCAAAAGGATAAAGTTTCCCGTTCTACAAGGCTGAAAAGATGGAAGGGAAAGATTTGGTCGGACAAGCTGGTAGGGGTGTCGTGGCTTAATCTGGGTGATACGAAAGCTAATGAACAAAATAATATTGCATTAATTATAAAACCCCGTTTTGGCAACAGTGAATTTATGGCATTTATGCTTTCCAAAGTATTGGAGGATGAAGATGCCTATAAATTCTTAGATGCGGAAGATAAAGAAGACGCAGAAACAAAAGAGAATAAAGAAGATAAAGAAGACGCAGAAGCAAAGGAGAATAAAAAAGAAGAGCCCCTTAAATTTTTTGAGATTATGGACAAGGATCCCAAAGTGCCGGTAGATGCTGAACATCAAAAGGATTTTCTGATTTTCCAGATAGTCCTGTTTATGAATAGACTACATGAGCTATGCCAAAAGACTATTCGCTACCAGCCTGTATTCGTAAAAGAAAACCTTCTGGGAAAAGTAAAGGGAAGGATACTCATAAACGAACAGTTGCGTGTTAATGAGGCCGTGGGCAGACAGGACAGGATGTATTGTCAGTTTCAGAAGCTGTCTATAGATTGCCTGGAAAATCGAATACTAAAAGCAGCCATGGAAAAGTCCATGCGTTATTTAGCGCAAAAAGGGCTTATAACCTCCCTTTCCCACCTCACAGAACAATACGCTTACTGTTCACGCATATTGCAGAGTGTCACCCTGACTGACATAAGACCCCAGGATTTTAGAGGATTGAGATTCAACGGAGTTTTTCGCCTCTACAAAAAAGCGACGGAGCTAGCCAAGCCAATAATAGAAGGAATCGGGCTGGCTGATAGCGATATTGAAAATAATAAAATAACCGAGGTTCCGCCTTATTACATAAACATTACCCTCCTGTTCGAGTACTATTGCCGGGTACTGGTCAAAGAGGCTTTGAATGCTATAGGAGGTTATTCATTAAAGGAATATTATACGTTTAAAGAGATAAATAGCCGTAAATATCAAGATTTTAATGTATTTGATGATGACAAAAAGTCCGGTATATTGTCTCCATTCCTGATACCTGATATCTGGATTGAAAAAAGAGATGAAAAAAGATATATTCTCGATGTCAAGTACACCGATCTTGAAAGTGGCTCGAAAGACAAAGACAGAGCCAGAAGGCATACCCATCAACTATTAGCCTATGGGTACAAGTTCAATGCCGATGGACTAGGTCTTATATATCCAAGAAAGAATACAGAGAATAATAACAATGAAAAGATTTTTGAAAAAAATATTGAAGAAGTTAAAGAACAGCTAAATAAGCTGATTTTTAACAATACCAGCCATCATATCAACCAACTTGAAAATCCT
>Ga0209613_1002241_pt1 | contig 14736 bp, 14 predicted proteins | sample BioC13SIPDNA_2_FD_185747 | JGI IMG/M metagenome (GOLD analysis project Ga0209613, IMG submission 185747) | Anaerobic biogas reactor microbial communites from Washington, USA - Biogas_R2_A C13 SIP DNA (SPAdes) (version 2) | ecosystem: Engineered > Bioreactor > Anaerobic > Unclassified | place... | reverse complement strand
GCGTCCGCCGGATTGGGACCGCCGCGAACCAACTCGTAACGGCCCCGAACCGTGTAGTTGACCTGGTAGGTGTCCCCTGCGGCGATGAACTCGCGCACGCGCGCGATGGCCTCGATGTACTCATCACGGCTGACGCTGAGTCTTGGTTCGACCTCTGCAAGCGTCTGTGCCACCTCCGATGTATCCGTTCCGTCGAGGTAGTGCCTCCATTCCGCGCTCGAAACGACCAGCGCCGATTCCGGCCGATAGACGGCCATCCAGGCGAGAGGCGGGGAGTCCGGTGCAGCCGACTTCACCGTCAGGCCGAAGGCGGCGCCGGCTTCGTACGACATATACCCGGCCACGAAGCGGCCCGCCCGCTGTTCGGCTTCCACCTCGCCGAGGAGCGCGGGCACCTGATCGGGGGTGGTGGCCGTCAAGAGCCGGCAGGGATCGCGGAGCACGAGGGCCTCGTCCCCGCGGATGCCGCCGAAGCCCTGCAGGCAGCCCGAGCGCGGTAGCCAGGCGCCGCCGCCCGCGAGGATGCTGGTGCCCGGTCCCCGAGGCAGTGAGATCGTTGTCACTTCGGCCGTCTCCCCCCGTTGAGGCCTGCCGGACGTCTAAGAATCGTATCCGGCGAAGCCTTCGATCACCGTCTGCGCTTCCGGGATATCCACTTGTTCCATCACCGTCTTCATGGCCGTGATCATCGGGGGCGGACCCACGATGTAGTAGGTCCACCCGCCAACATCCCCAAGCTCGGCCCGGACGATGTCGGAGGTGATGAAACCTGAGTAGCCGCTCCAATCCTCAGGCGGCTTGGTGATGACATGTATCACGCGCAATCCGGGGATGACGGCGGCGAACTCGTCCAGTTCTTCGCTATAGATGATCCCATCCGCGGTCATCGAGCCGTAGAACAGGACAAGCTCTTGTCCTTCTATCCTTCCGGCTCCATCGGTGTCCACGAGATGCCGCAGCATGCTGCGCACGGGTGTGATCCCGATTCCGCCCGTGAGGAAGGCGATCTTGGGTGCGTCGTACCTGAAGAGGAAGCGGCCCCGTGGGCCCTCAAACTCCGCCTCGTCCCCCAGAGAGAGTGAGTCCAAAGCGTTCTTGAACTCGGAGCCCGTCAGCCGGGTGGTCAGTTCCACGTGCTCCTCAGCGGGCGAATCGCAATGGCTGAAGTAGTGCTCCAGAGGCCCGTCGGGCCCGGGGACGGCGATCTTGAAGAACTGCCCCGCCTGGAACTGGTATTCGGGCGGTCGGGAGAAGCGGTAACTCGTGGTGTCGGAACTACGGGGGATCTTCTCCAAGAGAGCGCCGGTGAAGGTCATCGGTGTCATGAGCGGTCGACCTCCTGTGGGTGTCGAGCGGGAGCTGGTGTCCGCAGGATAGAATAGCAGCCACGTCCGACTGACAGCCGTTGGCGCCGTTTGTGGGCGGAGTAGCATCGTTCTTGCCTACAGAAGCGGAGAAGCATCATCCTCGGCGACTGAAGGGCAGACCCGGCAGAAGGGGAGACCTATTTGAGTTCACACGAGCGAGCGGGGACGGATGGCGCCGCTGTGGTGGCGGCCCGCTGTGCGGATTACGATATCGAGAACGTCCGGGCCGCGTTGCGGGAGCTCCTGGCTCCTCTGGGGGGGATGGGTGCCTTCGTGAGGCCTGGAGAGCGGATAGGTCTCAAGCCCAACATCCTCATGGGTACGCCGCCCGAGATGGCCATCGCCACCCACCCGGTGGTCGTGGGAGCCGTGGCGCTGGCGGTCAAGGAGGCCGGGGGTTCGCCTGTGGTGGTGGAGAGCCCCGGCACCGGAGTGGCGCATGCCAGACTGCCCATCGAGCGTGCCTTCCGTAAGGCCGGTTATGTCGAAGCCGCCGAGCGATACGGATTCGAACTGAGTGTCGAGACCGATTGGGAGATGGTCTCCAATCCGGACGCGGTCCTGGCCAAGCGCATCGAGCTCATCAGCTCCGTCCGCCAGGTCGACGGGGTGATCAACCTGCCCAAGTTCAAGACCCACATGTTCATGACCTTCACCGGCGCCACAAAGAACCTGTTCGGGGTGATCCCCGGGCTTAACAAGGCGGCCTACCACGCCAGGCTGGACGACCCGCGGCGTTTCGCCGATATGCTGCTGGACGTCGCCTACTTCGTCAGACCCCGTCTGAACATCCTCGATGGCATATTGGCGCTGGAGGGGGATGGGCCGGGGACGGGAGGGAAGCCCCGTCATCTCGGCCTGATGCTGGCGGGTGTGGACCCTGTGGCTGTGGACGTGGCTTGTTGCCGCATCGTCGGGATCGGCACCGGGGCCGTGCCCGTGTTGGTGGCCGCGCGGGAACGGGGTCTCTGGAGCGGGCGGGAGAGCGATATCGACACCTTGGGGGTGCCGGTGGAGGCTCTGCGGGTGGTCGACTATGTGCTGCCCGGCAGCTACGAGGGGATCGGCATAGGGCGGGGCGGCAGGCTCGACCTGGTGTTGCGGCCCGTGTTGCGCCGCTTCAGCCGGATGCCTAGGCCAAAGGTGGGGAGGTGCACTCTGTGTGGCGTCTGCGAGGGGTCGTGTCCTGTCAAGGCCATCACCATGGACAAGGAGGCCCGCGTGGCTCGGGTCAACGACCGGTTGTGCATCCGGTGTTACTGCTGTCACGAGGTCTGCCCGTCGGCGGCCATCGATCTGGAGTTCACGGGTGCCGGCCGTCTGTTCCACCGGCTGAATCTGGTGTGATGGGCGGCGCGAAGGACAGCCGACAGGATACCGGGCCCTCGGCCGCCGGCCATAGGCACGCGGACGCCGCTTCGTCGCGACCTCGCATCCGACTGGTGGCCCTCGATCTGGATGGGGTGGTCTGGAAGGGCGGCAGGCTGCTACCGGGCGTTGTGAACGCGCTTGAGTGGGTGCTCGACCGGGGTCTCGATCTCCGTTACGTTAGCAACAACTCCACGGCTCATCGTGAAGCGGTGTCCGAGCGTCTGGCCGACCTGGGGCTGCCGGCCGGGGTGGATCGGGTGTTGACGTCCGGATTCGTGACCGCTCGGTGGCTGTGCGGCAGATTGCCGGAAGGGGCGCCGGTCATGGTCGTGGGGGAGCAGGGACTGATCAGGGAGTTGCAGGACGTGGGTTTGGACGCCCACCACGCGCGCGAAGCTTTGTCTCCGCCGATGGGAGCGCCCCCCGCCGCCGTTGCGGTCGGCATGGACCGGTCGTTCTCGTACGACGTTTTGGCTGCGGCTCAGAGAGCCGTCATGGAAGGGGCTCTCTTCGTAGCGACCAACCCCGATGCCACCTTTCCCACGCCCGACGGATTACTGCCGGGGTCCGGCTCTCTGGTGGCGGCGGTGGCGACGGCCGCCGAAACGGAGCCGGTGTTCATGGGTAAGCCCGGCCTTGCTCTGGCGGAGATCCTTGCCGCTGTGAGCGGAGTTTCGGCCGGAGAGACCCTCTTCGTCGGGGACCGGTTGAGCACCGACATTGCCATGGGTAAAGCCGCCGGTATGGTCACGCTGCTGGTGCTGACCGGCGTTACCGGCGAGTCCGACCTGAGGCGGGCCGAGGCCCGCACAGACCCCGCTCTGTTGCCCGATCACGTGCTGGCGGACCTCGGTGGGCTACCGGGCCTGGTGGACGAACTGCTGCGCTGCTAGTAGCCTGGATCATGGAGAAGGCGGAGAGGAGCGGAGAGGCGGTGGATGCCGGTATGACGGATTTTGATCTGGAGCACTACAGCCCCGACACACTGGCCCTGCATGCCGGGCACACACCCGACAAGGACACGCTCTCCCGGGCGGTCCCGATCTACCAGACCAGCAGCTACCTGTTCCGCGACACCGAGCACGCGGCCGACTTGTTCGACCTCAAGCAGTCCGGAAACATCTATACCCGCCTTTCCAACCCCACGACCGACGCTCTCGAGAAGCGTCTCGCCGCTATGCATGGGGCGGCAGGGGCCGTGGCCACGGCCTCCGGGATGGCGGCCATTTTCTACGCGGTCGCCACCATCACGTCGGCAGGCCAGAACTTCGTGACGGGGGACAAGCTCTATGGGGGTACCTACACTCAGTTCTGCTTCCCCCTCAAGCGTTTTGGGATCGAAGCCCGTTTCGTCGATTCGCGCGACCCGGCCAACTTCGAACGCGCCATAGACGAAAACACCCGTCTGCTCTACACGGAATCAATCGGGAATCCCAAGGGCAACGTGGACGATATCTCGGAGATAGCGGAGGTTGCTCACCGGCACGGGATCCCATTCATCGTGGACAACACGGTGACACCGCCGCCTCTCTTCAATCCGTTGGAGCACGGGGTGGACATAGTCATCTACTCGCTCACCAAGATGATTGGCGGCCACGGGACCTCCATCGGGGGCGCGGTGGTCGACAAGGGTGACTTCGATTGGCAGGCTTCGGGCAGGTATCCGGAGATAACGGAACCAGATCTTGCCTACCACGGGGTGAATTTCTGGGAGATGTTTGGGGCGCACGAGAGGGCGGTGTCGCCTGGACTCGCATATCTGCAGAAGATCCGACTGGGGCTCATGCGCGACTTGGGGGCGGCGCCTTCACCCTTCAACTCATGGCTGTTCATACAGGGGCTGGAGACACTTCCTCTGCGGGCGCGCGCCCACACGGCAAATGCTCTGGAGGTGGCCCGGTTCCTGCGAGGGCATCCGGCTGTGGCTTCTGTCGACTACGCCGGACTGCCCGAGAGTCCCGACCACGAACGGGCTCTCCGCTACTTCCCGCTGGGGCCCGGCGCGGTTCTCGGCTTCGAGGTGCGGGGCGGCCAGGCGGCCGGCCGGCGGTTCATCGAGTCGGTGAAGCTGGCCTCACACGTAGCCAATATCCTCGATGCCAAGACACTCGTTATACACCCGGCCAGCACCACTCATGGGCAACTGACTCCGGAAGAACAGTTGCAGGCGGGCGTGACGCCGGGGCTCGTGCGCATCTCGGTAGGCATCGAGAACATCGAAGACATCCTTGGAGATCTGGATCAGGCCCTCCGCGCCTCGCAGGAGGAGGCCGCAGCGTCAGGGGCCTCGTAGGCCGGAGCGGGTCAGAGAGACCAAACCGGCCGCAGTTCCGAGCCTGAAAGGACGAGGCCGGTCTCGGGCGACAAGGCCGGTGCCGTCCGCGAGAAAAGGAGAGGAACATGGGGGTCATATACGCGGATAGCTCTCTCTCGATCGGCCGAACGCCGCTGGTGCGGCTCAATCGGGTGATCGGGAGAAGCAAGGCTAACGTTCTGGCTAAGATAGAGAGTCGCAATCCGGCAGGCTCGATCAAGTGTCGGGTGGGAGCGGCCATGATCTGGGATGCGGAGGAGAAGGGTCTTCTAAACCCGCACACCGAGTTGATCGAGCCCACCAGCGGCAATACCGGTATTGGTCTGGCCTATGTCTGCGCGGCCCGCGGCTATAAGTTGACGCTGGCCATGCCGGAGACCATGAGCATGGAGAGGCGGAAGATTCTGGCATTCTATGGTGCGAACCTGCTGCTCACTCCGGGAGCGGAGGGCATGCAGGGCGCTATCGACCGGGCACAGGCCTTGGCGGCGAGCGACCCCGAGCGCTACTACCTGCCCCAGCAGTTCACCAACCCGGCCAACCCGGCCATCCACGAGAAGACGACCGGCCCGGAGATCTGGATCAGCACAGATGGAAAGGTCGATGTCTTGGTGGCCGGAGTGGGCACCGGGGGGACACTCACCGGGATCTCCCGATTCTTCGAGCGGGTGAAACAGCAGCCCCTCTGCTCGGTGGCGGTGGAACCGGCGACCAGCGCGGTGATCGCTCAGACACTGGCCGGGCAGGAACTCAGGCCGGGTCCGCACGGTATCCAGGGGATAGGGGCGGGGTTCATTCCCGGCAATCTGGATCTGACCCTCGTCGATCGGGCGGAGTCCGTCGATACCGAGGAGGCCATAGCGATGGCCCGGCGGCTTGCGAGGGAGGAGGGGATCATGACGGGGATATCGGGTGGTGCGGCGACAACGGCCGCGGTACGCATAGCCCAGGAACCGGAGTTCGCCGAGAAGACCATCGTGGTCATTCTGCCCGATGCTGGGGAGCGGTACCTCTCCACGGCGCTGTTCGATGGGGTGGCTTAGAAGAAATCTGGTAGCATCTCATCCTAGAATGACGACCGGGGCAGTGAAGAAGCGGGGAGGGATACAGCATCGAGTATTGGCAGGAAATAGTCACCATCGCGGTGATAGTCATTGTGCTGGTTCTGCTGCTTCTCCGAGCTCGATCGAGCGGGGGCAGCGGCGGAGAAGGCGGGGGAGGCGGCGGAGGCTGAGGCATCCGCTGAGGCCCCGTGTGGGCCGCATCGCTTTCTGACCATAATATCCGGACGACCCGTGGGGAGTCCTCCCGAGGACGAGACGGAAGGTTGGTCTATGTCTGTGGACGAGTACAGGGTATCGGCGGATGCTGACGACGGCGCTTTCGTCGAAACGCCAGTGAAGCCGCCAGTGGATCCGAGTCAGGCCTCTGTATCCGCTTTGCTGAGGAGCAAGGGCGTCCGCCCCACCCGCGCGCGCTGCGGAGTCATGTCCTTGCTTCGTGATACCACGACCCATCCCAGCACCGATTCTATTCTTGACGGACTGAGGGAGCGGGGCTGCCGGGTGCCGGTGGCGACCCTCTATCAGAACATCAACACTCTGGTCGATTATGGTTTGGTATCCAAATTCTTGGACGGACGGGGTGTCGCCCGGTTCGATGGGAATACCGAGCCTCACTGCCATCTCATCTGCACTCAATGTGGGCGTATCGATGATGCCGAAGAGTACTTCGAGGTCAGGCCGAAGGGCGGAGCGGAGTCGCTATCGGACTTGGGTTGGGAGATAGGCTCCGACGGGTTGTTCGTTCACGGGATATGCCCTGCCTGCAAGGACGGTCACTGAGTCGAGAGGTACCTCAGTCCATCTTTCAGTCCCGTCGGCCGGAACTCCGGGACTCTTTCCGACAGCAGGGCTCGGTCGGCTTCGGTCACGGCTCCGCCCTGCGCGACGAAGTCGACGGCATCGGGCGTCAAGGGCCGTCCGGGCAGGTATTGCATCACGGCTCCCTGCACCTTTCCCAGCGGCTTCGGTATGCGGAGGATCGGCCGGCGTCTACCTTTGGCCTCCAACGCCAGTCGTAGGAACTCCTTCAAGGTCACGGTGTCGGCGCCACCCACGCTAAGAGTGACGTCCGCGCTCTTCTCGGGGTCGGTGAGGAGCAGCGCGAAGAGTCGTCCGATATCTTCCACGAACACCGGGGTCAGCGCGTCCTCGCCTCGGCCGAATATGGGCACGAAGGGTAGATAGTCGGAGTAGCCCAGGAGGCGATTGAGGGCGCTGTCGTTCGGTCCGTAGGCCCAGCATGACCGGACGATGGTCCAGGTCAAGCCGCTTCCCCGGATGGCTTCCTCGGCCTGCCATTTCGCTCGGTTCCAGGGCTCTGTGGCTTCAGCCGAGACGGTGATGCCGCTCATGTAGAGAAAGCGGGGCGACCCGGCCGGGAATCGCGCCAGAGCCGGCCCGGACGTAGGTGCTCCGTAGACCTGCGCGATCGCTCCGAGGAGGTTGAGGGTGCCGTCCCGGTCGACCGCTTGGTAGGTAAGGCCCTTGGCCGGGTTCTCAACAGGGGCTCCTGTGAACTGAGCCGCCTGGATCACGGCCTGCACGCCCTCGACCGCTGCGATGAGAGTAGCGGGTTTGGTCACGTCGGCCTCTACGAAGCTCAGACGGCCCTCGGCAGGCGCCCAGGCCTCGCTTCCGGTTGCTTCGAACTTGCGTATGGCTTCTGCAGGCGACCGGCTCATGCCACGCACGCTGTGACCAGCCTCGAGCAGATGCCGGGTGATGGCACTACCCACGAAACCGGTAGCTCCAGAGACCAGGATGGTCATATCGTCCCCTTTCCATCGATCTCATCGGCTGCGATCTGCTCCAGGGAACGGCCGGTGGCCACCGAATCGGGGGCTTCCTCCACGATGCTGGTGCCCGGCCGGGCGTCCTCGTCTCGGTGCTTGAGCAGCAGCCAGTTCTTCTCTCCCCGGTTCTTCATCTGGACAAGAGCCCAGCTGCCGGTCAGTTTCTGGCCGTGGATGATGAACTTGAGGTCCCCGCCGGCGATCGACGCTTCGGGATCGAAACCTTCGGGATCGAGTGTCTCGGACCCGGGAGCGCCCTTCTTGAGACCGGAGTCCGCAGGTCTCGCAGACTCTGTGGGCTCCGGAGATTCCGCGGATCCTGCGCTCTTCCTGCGTTTGCCCTTCTTGCTCTCATCCATCCAGGCGAAGTCCGGCTCCCACCAGCCGAAATCCCACACCATCACGGTGCCGCCCCCGTACTCCTCTTCAGGGATGGTGCCCTCGAAGATGGCGTACTCCAGCGGATGGTCCTCAGTCCTGACCGCCAAACGCTTGTCCGTCGGGTCGAGGGAGGGGCCCTTGGGTACGGCCCAGGACTTGAGCACGCCCCCCATCTCCAGCCGGAGATCGTAATGGAGGGTGGATGCCGCATGCTTCTGCACGACGAAGGCAGGGCGCTCAGGCAAGGTGTCTTCGTCAACCTCTCCGCCCACACCGTGGTCGCTCTCGGGAGCGTCTCCTGATCCCGACGGCTCCGAGGTGCGCGTGAAGTCACGCCGGCGCCGGTACTCCGCGAGGGCGTCCGCTGCCGGTCCGGTCCCGGTGGTGGAAAGGGAGTCGGCGTCGGGTCTGTTGCCGGTGGGAGTGCTGCCGTCTTTTTTCACGGGGTCGCCTGCAGTCATCGTTCATGCCTCCTCAGAACGTTGGAGCCGTTCAGTATCTTCCCTGTGAGGCGCACCTGTATGCCTCCCGAATGCCCCGGCATGTTCTGTGCGGCTCCCGCCGCCATACGGGGCCCACCGGGCGGGACCAAGTCCGCGCCGCGCGCTATAGTGAAGGATGACCGCGAGCCGGAGGCAGCGATGAGTTTCTGGGAGACCAACGAGCAGCATTTCATCAACGCCGGGGTATCGATCCTGGTGCTGGTGGCGGCTTGGGTCATCTACTGGCTGTTGCACAAGGGCATCGGCCGCTTCTCCGAACGACGGGACCTGCCGAAGGTCGACCCAGGGGCCGAGACCCGCTTCCGCATGATCGAACGTCTCTCTGCGGTCGTTCTCTTTTTCGTGGCTATCGGCTTGGTCTTCTGGATCATGGATGTGTCGGCCTTCAAACGGGTGGCCGTGGGCATGTTCGCGTCGGCGGGAGTGTTGGGGATCGCAATCGGATTCGCGGCCCAGACGACCATGGCCAACCTGGTCTCGGGGGTCATCATAGCTTTTGCCCAGCCCATCCGGCTGGGCGACAAGGTCACGATAGAGGGAGAGTTCGGGACGGTCGAGTCCATCGGGCTCTTCTACACGGTCATCCATCTCTGGGACAACCGGAGGCTGGTCATCCCCAACAAGATCCTCTCCGATCAAGCCATTCGCAACTACACGGTGATCGATGCCCGCATGCCGGCCGTGGTTCTGTTGCGTCTGGAATACGGAGCCGACGTGGAAGCGGTCCGGTCGATGCTGCTGGAGGAGGCGCGGGCGCATCCTCTGTTCATCTCCGACCCCGAACCCGCCGTCTACGTCGTCGATGCCGACAACATGGGGGTTTCGATCCGGCTGACCGCCTGGGCGGCCGACCAGAACGATGCCTGGCAGATGGCGGTCGATTTGCGCGAGCGAGTGGTCGGAAGACTGATGGAATCGGCCGTGCCGGTGGGAGTGCGGTGGAGCCGGATCATGCCGGGGCTGCAGACGCCGGAGGGCTCTGGATAGGAGACTCTGGCCCGCTCGACCTCTGGAGGTTCCCGGACATCCCGGCCGGGGTGTCCGGGCCACGGGGAAGAGTCACGCAGGCGGAGTCATTCCACCATCTCTGTTGTCTCTAGTATCTCCAAGATCTCCCTGTGATCGTAGATGACGTGGTCCGCCTCCGGCGGTTCTGCGTGATCGGCGGCGCCCGCACAGCGAATGGCCAGCATGCCCACAGCCTTGGCGCCCGCGATATCGGTACGGGGCGTATCGCCCACGTGTCCGGCTTCGGCGGGTGTGGCTCCCAGTCCGGCCAGAGTCCCTTCGAACATGCGCCGGTCGGGCTTGGGGTATCCGGTCTCGTCCGAGAATGTGAGCACCGAGAAGTAGTCGAGCAATCCGTCTCTCTCCAGGTACTTCCTCAAGATGCGTCCCGGAGTCAGACTGGTATCGGAGATGATGCCCAGGCGGTAATCCCTCTCTGCGAGGACCGGGATGGTCTCGGCCAGGCCCGGAAGGAGTCGGAGGTCGGCCAAGACGGAGGCGTCCTCGATCTCACGCGCGGTCTCGGCAATGGCATCCTCATCCACGTCGACCGGTTCGACCGCGAACCGGTCGAGGAAGTGCATGACCTGCTCGCGGGCGCCGAAATGGCGGCCTCCGGTCCACGCGGTCATGTAGGCTTCGAAGCCGGAACGATAGGCCTGCTGCATCTCATCGGCTGTGGGCCGGATGCCGGCGGCGGCAAGCAGCCTCTGCATGGCAGCCATCCGTCGCGGGCGGGCCGCATCCATGGTGCCCGCGTCGGCCGTGTAGATGGTGTTCCATAGATCGAAGGTCAGCGCTCTGATGCGTTTGGGCACATTTGCTCCTTGTCTTACTTTGCAGGGCTTTCGGTCCCGGCGAGGAAAACGTCGAAGTTGATGGTAAAGTCACAGCCCCGGGTCGCGCGCCCATCCGACCGGCGGCCGGGGTGGACCGTAACGAACTCGGGGTGGCACATGTTGGTATCCTCTCTCTTCATGAGAACCAAGTCCTCAAGAGCCGGGTCGGTGCGCTGCCTGCTGCTGGGTATTCTGGCCGTAGCAGTGGCCTTCGCCGGTCTGATGCTGGCTCCTCGTCCGGCGGAAGCGCGGGCGGCCGGATTCAGCGACGTGCCTGAATCGCATCCCTATCACGTCCAAATAGAGACCCTGGCTCAACTGGGGATTATAAACGGCTATGCGGACGGGACCTTCCGCCCCGATGCCCAAGTCACCCGCCAGCAGTTCGCTAAGATGGTCATCCTCGCCATGCGCATCAGTGTGACCGAAGACGATCGGTGTGTGTTCGGCGATGTCGCCAAGAGCTCCGACGTTGACCTCTACCCGGACAACTACATAGCTGCCGCCGCCCGGGAGGGCATCACGACGGGCTATCCGGGGTCGATCTTCAAACCGTACGCGGCGATCACCATGGCGCAGCTGGTCACTATGGGTACGCGGGCGGGGGACAGGCCGTTCTATGTGCCCCCGGGTTCCTATAAGTCGGCGTGGGGCAACTTCGACAAGGTCCACTCGGTGATTGCCCGCGTCGCCCAATACAACGGGCTGCTGCGCGAGCTCGCCCCGCCCGGCAAGAATCTGAAGTCGTTCTCACCGTACGGCAACGCCACTCGCGGCCAGGCGGCGGCTCTGCTCTTCAATGTCATGGGCACCGACACTGCGGGTCTCAACGGCCGCTTCCTTGGTGACTCCACCGATCTGGTCCGCTACTTCCGGGAGCAGACCGACGGTAACGACGGGAAGTTCTCGGTGCCGCTCGAGCAGCTGGCCAAGATGTACGTTATCTACGGCAAACGCTTCGGCATCCGGGCCGACATGGCCTGGGCCCAGATGATCCACGAGACCGGCTACGGCCAGTACGGCGGGGACGTGCTGCCCGAACAGAACAACATGGCCGGCATCGGAGCGACCGGCGGCGGCGTGCGGGGTCACTCCTTCGAGACGGCTGAACTGGGTGTGATCGCTCAGTTCGTCCATCTGGCTTGGTACGTGTATTCGCAGCATATGACTGATCCTTATTGTGTGCACGTGCAGCAACCCGCGGATGGTCCCATCACTTGTCCGGGCGATCCCCGGCACTTCGTCGACCAGGAGAGCGGCGCCGTTCACAAGGGCAACGTGCGTACCATCTACGACCTGAGCGGCAAATGGGCGCCGGGAGCCAATTACGGATCGGCCATTCAGGGCATCGCCTCGCGAATGATCGAGCAGGGCTTCATCACCTGCGGGTTGTGGTAGAAGGGCGCCGGACACGCATCTATCTGGCCGGGCACAGGGGTCTGGTGGGAGGGGCGATTCTCCGCGCGCTGTTGGACCGAGGGTACGATCAACTGCTGACCCGCGGCCACGCCGACCTTGATCTTACCGACCAGGCGCAGACCCGGGCCTTCTTCTCGGCTGAGCGGCCGGAGGTCGTCATCGTCGCGGCCGCCCGGGTCGGCGGGATCATGGCGAACTGGGAGCATCCCTACGAGTTCGTGCAGCAGAACCTCGCTATCGAGCTCAACACCATCCACGAGGCCTTCCGAAGCGGCATCAAGCGGTTGATCTTCCTGGGCAGCTCCTGCATCTACCCGAAGCACGCTCCCCAGCCGCTCAAGGAGGAGTACCTGCTCACCGGTTCGCTGGAGGAGACGAACCGTCCCTATGCCGTGGCCAAGATCGCCGGCATTGAGCTTTGCCGGAGCCTCAACCGGCAATACGGGACTGAATATCTCTCGCTGATGCCCACCAATCTCTACGGCCCCGGTGACAACTTCGACTTGGAGACCTCACACCTACTGCCGGCACTCATCCGCCGGTTCCATGAGGCCAAGACGGGGGCCGAGACGGCGGCCGGAGGGTCGGGAGAACCGGGTGGAGTCCCGGGGCGGGGACGCGATGCTCAGTGGCCGGCAGCCGAGTCTCCGGCTCCGGTGGTTCTCTGGGGCACCGGGACACCGCGCCGCGAGATGCTGTATGTGGGCGACCTGGCCGACGCCGTGTGCCTGCTCCTGGATCTGCCCGATTGGAGAGGTATCCCCGACGGGCTGCTGAACGTTGGAGCAGATGAGGATGCCACCATAGCTGAACTCGCCACCAAGGTGGCGGGCGTTGTGGGCTATGAGGGCGCCGTTGAATGGGATAGAAGCAGGCCGGACGGGACACCTCGCAAGCTCATGGACTCTAGTCGGATGAGAGCTTTGGGCTGGCGGCCGGCGACCGATCTTACGGAGGGGATCAGGACGACCTACGAGTGGTACGTCCGGCGAGTGGTATCTGCAGACTCGGGCCTGAGCGACCGGGAGGACGAAAGATGACCAAGACCGCGCTCATAAGCGGGGTGACCGGGCAGGACGGAGCCTATCTCGCCGAGTTGCTTCTATCCAAGGGGTACGTCGTCCACGGAATCAAACGGAGGGCGAGCCTCTTCAACACCGACAGGGTGGATCACCTCTATCAGGATCCCCACCAGCCCGACGTGCGTTTCCGCCTGCACTACGGCGACATGACCGACGCTACCAATCTTATCCGTATCATCCAGGAGACCCAGCCGGACGAGATCTACAACCTGGCGGCCCAATCCCACGTGCAGGTGTCGTTCGAGACGCCCGAGTACACTGCCAACGCCGACGCGCTCGGCACCTTGAGGTTGTTGGAGGCCATCCGGATCTTGGGTATGGAGCGGCGGACACGCTTCTACCAGGCCTCGACGTCCGAGCTCTTCGGTAACGCTTCGGAATCGCCCCAGCGGGAGACCACGCCGTTCGCGCCTCGCAGTCCCTACGCGGCCGCGAAGCTCTACGGCTACTGGATCACCGTGAACTATCGGGAGGCATACGGACTTCACGCTTCCAACGGCATTCTTTTCAACCACGAGAGCCCCATCCGGGGCGAGACCTTCGTGACCCGTAAGGTGACGCAGGCGGCGGCTCGGATCGTCATGGGCATGCAGGACAGGCTCTACATAGGCAGCCTCGATTCGCGCAGGGACTGGGGCCACGCCCGCGACTACGTGAGAGCCATGCACTTGATGCTTCAGCAGGAGCAACCGGGCGACTATGTGGTGGCCACCGGCGAGCAGCACTCGGTGAGGGAATTCGTCATGGCGGCGTTCGCCGAGGTGGGAGTCGGGCTGGTCTTCCAGGGCAGTGGCTTGGATGAGGTGGGAGTGGTGAGCACGGTCGACACGGAGCTGGTGAATAAGGCGCGAAGTGGATACGGGCCCGCGGCGCGAGGGGTGGCGGAGGACCCTCTCCGACCGGGTCGGGTGCTCGTGGAGGTCGACCCTCGTTACTTCCGTCCGACGGAGGTGGTAAGCCTGGTGGGAGATGCCTCCAAGGCTCGGGAACACCTGGGTTGGGGCCCGTCCGTGCCGTTCTCGCAACTGGTCCACGAGATGGTGTGGTCGGATCTGGTCGACGAGCAGAAATACGAGTGCATCCAGGCTAATGGACTGCCGGTCGTTCGTCGATTAGAATCGTGATTGCGGTGGATTTCGCGTCCCTGCTATGGTGCGTCGGAGACGCGCGATAGACGCGGAGCTATCTCGCCGCACGGCGGCATCTGGGACTGTTCGGGAGGAACCATGACCAAGCTGAGAAACGTGGCCAGGGGACTTCTCCTCCTGCTGGCGGTGCTTGCGCTTCTGCTGGCCTTCTCACTCCCTGCGCAGGCGGTGAGCTACGACGCGGAGGAGGTGGCGTTCGTCGCCCTGCTGAACGACTACCGCGTGAGCCAAGGGCTGCAACCCCTGCTGGTTTCCGACATGATCAGCGAGGCGTGCGACCGGCACAACTCGGACATGGGCAAGTACGGGTTCTTCGACCACACGACCCTGGCGTCCGACTGGTTCCCCGTTGGGTCCACGCCCTGGTATCGCATGGAGGTCTCCGGATACGACTACAATACAGTCAAGGCCGAGAACATAGCGGCGGGCTACAGCACGGCAGCGGGT
>Ga0209613_1002239_pt1 | contig 14740 bp, 14 predicted proteins | sample BioC13SIPDNA_2_FD_185747 | JGI IMG/M metagenome (GOLD analysis project Ga0209613, IMG submission 185747) | Anaerobic biogas reactor microbial communites from Washington, USA - Biogas_R2_A C13 SIP DNA (SPAdes) (version 2) | ecosystem: Engineered > Bioreactor > Anaerobic > Unclassified | place... | reverse complement strand
TCTCCTGGGCTACCTGCACCGCCAATTCCCGGGTAGGGCAAAGTATCAGAGCTTGCAGTCCCTCTCCTTTGGTAACCTGGTTCAATATCGGAATACCGAATGAAGCGGTTTTACCAGTTCCTGTTTGTGCCTGTCCCATAAGATCCAATCCCGCCATGGCTACCGGAATGCTTTTAACCTGAATGGGGGTTGGTTTTTCAAAACCTTTTTCATCAATCATCTGCAAAAGATCCGTTTTCAGCCCCATGCTGTAGAAGTCTTCAAAACTCAATAATCTTCCTCCTTAATTCCAAGCGGGTTCATATAAATATAACACACTTTCACTGTAAGTTCCAGGAAACTATATAAGCAGCTAGAATATACCGGACTTTTGCCGCCCATACTAAGCTTGTATAAATATAGGCTTGTAGTTTTTGCAGTGGCCATAAAATTTTATCCTGTATATTTTCTTGTTAGGGGAGCAATCGTACAAATAAACGATTTCAGCAGGGCATAATTATTAGCCAATTGATAAAGCTAAGAATAATAAAATAAAGGAGTCATAAGGAGACATAGTTAAATGAAAGTAGCATTACTCTCACCTATTGCCTGGAGAACTCCGCCCCGCCATTATGGACCCTGGGAACGAGTGGTATCTTTAATAACTGAAGGCCTGGTTAAAAAAGGGATCGATGTTACTCTTTTTGCCACCGGCGACTCCAAAACCGCCGGCCGGCTGGAATATATTTGTCCTATTCCCTACGAAGAAAACCCCAATATGGATGCCAAGGTGTGGGAAGCCATGCACATAGCCCATCTGTTCGAACAGGCTCACAAATTCGATATCATTCATAATAACTATGATTTTCTGCCCCTGTCATACAGCCGTCTGGTAGATACACCTATGATAACCACCATTCACGGTTTTTCCTCCCCCAAAATACTGCCCATCTACCGGGAATATAATCGCAATAATTATTATGTATCAATAAGCAACGCTGACCGAAGTCCTGATTTGGATTATTATGCTACTGTTTACCATGGAATTGATTTAAATGAGCTTACTTTGAAGCTTAACGCCGGTTCATACCTTTTATATTTTGGACGCATTCATCCCGATAAGGGTACCGCTCAGGCTATTGAAATTGCCAGAAAATCCGATATGCAGTTGCTCATAGCCGGGATTATCCAGGACAAACAGTATTTTAACCAACAAATATATCCTCGAATAGACAATAAAAAAGTTATATATTTGGGATCAGTAGGTCCAGCCAAACGTGATGAGCTATTAGGGAATGCCCTGGCCTTGTTACATCCTATTCATTTTAACGAACCCTTTGGTTTGAGCGTAATTGAAGCCATGGCTTGTGGTACTCCCGTAATTGCCTTTAATAAAGGCTCCATGCCGGAAGTAATAAAAGACGGGGAGACTGGTTTTTTGGTGGATAATGTGGAAATGGCCTGCGAAAAACTGGGCAGCATTAATAAAATAAAACGAGCCAACTGTCGTTACTGGGTGGAAGAAAACTTTAGCCAGGAGAGAATGGTAAGCGATTATCTATCTCTTTATCAAGAAATCATTAAAGGAGGAAAGCTCCCGGTTCGGACTCCCTCCCTATCAGGCAGATGTAAATAGCTTATTAACCCCCTATGGCCAGAGGACACAACCACCGCAGAAAAGTAATATGATATATTTTACTATCGCAAGAAAAAAATCGTGTAAGTTCCTGCTCCCACATGCGCACCTATGGCTGCTCCGATCTCGGATATCACAAATTCACGACATCCAAATCTCTTTTCTATAAGTTCCTTTAATTCCAAAGCTCCCTGATAGTCGTTGGAGTGGCTTATTCCAATAAGCTGCTCCTTAAGATTGACCCCTCGCTCTGCCATTATTTCTAACATTCTCTTTTTAGCTTTTTTCAAGCCATGAACTTTTTCCAGGGGGAATATACTTCCATCCACAAAATGGGCAATTAACTTTATATTAAGGAGATTTCCTAAAGTTGCCGAAGTGCTGCTAATTCTTCCTCCTCTTTTTAACATATCAAAATTACCTACAATAAATATATGTTCAATGCGGCGGATATTATCTTCAATGGCTGCCACTACCTGTTCCAGGTTTTCTCCTGCTGCCACTGCCCGGGCGGCCCGTATAACTGTAAGAGCGTAACCTACCGATGCACTCTTGGAATCAAATACCATAATGCGCGGGGAATCCAACATATCTCTGGCCACGCAAGCCGACTGATAGGTGCCGCTTAATCCGGAAGAAAAAGCAATATAAATGATTTGATCATTGCTCTCTTGCAATGCTTTCTCAAATTCTTCCTTGAAATCTTGCGGAGTAATTTGAGCGGTAGTGGGCATGACTCCCGGTTCGGAAATTAATTTATAGAAATCAGGCGGGCTTATGGTCAACCTATCCCGGTATGTTTGGTCCTTTATGGTTACTGGCATGTAAAAAAGCTTAACCCCTAATTCCTCCAGATACTCCTTATCCAGGTCACAGGCGTTGTCAGCATAAATTCGAATTCCTGGCATCAAACCTCCCCCTCCCCAGAATATACTAACCCCTCATAGATGAGGACATAACAGCAGAGCTACATAAAGCTAACTATGGTTCCACTGCAAAAACCCCTTTTTATGCACGCTAATGCATATTTTAAGCATCGGAAGATACTGCGAAGCAGTTTCAGCACACCGCTGCAACGAGGCGGGGGATTAGAACCCACCGCCTGTTTTTTAAATAGGCGACCGCTTAAAGAAGCGGGGGACATATTTCACCTCGTTATAACTTTTTGCAGTGACATCAAATATAATGAGCTTGAAATAACCAGCTATCAACTTGCTTCTAGTAGTAGATTTTACCGTTTTTTATTCTTCCCATCAAGCCATAAGCAAACTCCAAAAGCTGCCAGGATACGGGAATAAATAAGGAATTTCGCCTTGGGGGAAGATAGTTCAGGGTTGTTCACACTTTCTGGCTTAGAGTACAATAGGAAACACACAGCATGGTCAAGATTTTAAGTAAGGGGTGATTTGATTGAATAATAAGCTTCTCATAATAGGAGGAGTCGCCGCTGGTATGAGTGCTGCTTCCAAAGCTCGCCGGATAGATTCAGAGCTCGAGATTACGGCTATAACGGATGACCAATATGTTTCTTACGCCGGTTGTGGATTGCCTTATTTTATCGGGGGAAAAATCCCGGAGCAATCACAATTGATTGCTCGCCGGCCAGAAGATTTTGCCCAACAAAATATTAGCGTAAAAACTCGGGTCAGAGCTCGATTAATTCGCCCGGAACAAAAATGTGTAGTAACTGAAAATCTGGAAACTGGCCAATTATCTGAAGAAAGTTATGATCGCTTGCTGGTCTGTACCGGGGCTCGCCCCTATATTCCCAGCCTGGAAGCTATTAATTTGGAAGGCATTTTCGTGCTCCGTACTATTCACGACAGCCTGGCTATCAAAGCTTACCTGCATCAACATATGCCAAAAAGAGCCCTGATAGTAGGCGGAGGTTATATCGGTTTGGAGATGGTGGAAAACCTATTAGAATATGGTTGTGAAGTAATTTTACTGGAGCGTTCCTCTCACCTGTTGCCTAATATGGACGAAGATATGGCTCTTATTTTAACTTCCTATCTACAATCCCGCGGGGTTGAGGTTAGAACCTCCGAGAATTTGACTGGTTTTGCCGGTGACTCCAGAGTACGGGAAGCCTTTACTGACAAAGGCAGCCTGCCGGTAGATTTTGTCCTTCTTTCCATGGGGGTTGTTCCTAATTCTGAGTTGGCAGCAGCGGCTGGTGTAGAACTGGGAATAAGAAATGCTATCCGGGTGAACGACAAAATGGAAAGCAACTTGCCCGGAATCTATGCCGCAGGTGACTGCGCTACTACCAAACACCTGGTCTCAGGCCAGGAAGTCTACATTCCCATGGGGACTACCGCTAACAAGCAGGGCAAGGTGGCCGGGGAAAACGCCGCCGGAGGTAGTGCTCGCTTCGCCGGAGTATTGGGGACAGGAATCGCTCGAGCTATGGAAATGGAATTATCCAGAACAGGATTATGTGAGAACGAGTGCCGGCAACTGGGTATTGACTTTATAAGCCGGCGTGTCAAATCCCGAACCGCTGCTCATTATTGCCCTGTATCCGGAGAGATACATGTAAAAATACTAGCAGAAAAACCAAGCGGTCGCATACTCGGAGCTCAAATCGTGGGCTTTGCCGGAGCCGCCAAACGTATTGATATGTTGGCCACTGCAATTACCATGCGGGCCACGGTCGAATCCCTCATAGATATGGATCTGGCTTACTCTCCACCTTTCAGCCCGGTCTGGGATCCGGTGCTGGTTGCCCTGAATCAATTTTGATCCTGGTACTCTGAAAAATGAGGGGTTAGGGGTGAGGTGTTATTGGTCGTCGGTCGTCAGACATCAGAAAGGGGAGGAGGTTATTTCCTACCCCTTCTTACTATATAACAAGCGCCTACTAACTAACTTTTCATCAGTGGTTATGGCCCCCACCCTGCACCCTGCACCCTGTCGGGTACTACTGATGCTCCCTACGGTCGCTAATTAAGGTTGCGGGTACTCCTGGTGTTCCATCCTTTAGATGTCACTATTAAGGTTGCACCCTGTGGGTACTACTGATGCTCCCTGCGGTCGCTATTAAGAATGCAGCCATAGGGGTTAGTATTTTTTTAGAAAGTTGATTTATATGTCACAAGCAAAAAAAGCCTTTGCCAATCAACTCCTCCTTTTTGCCGTATCGGTCTTTATGATGGGTCTTTACAGCGGTCTTTATGACCCCTCGTTTAACAACTATCTGGCCCAGGTTCACCAGCTGGGGGAAGTAGCCCGGGGAGGCTTGGAGTTTCCCCGGGAACTACCAGGTTTCCTGGTGGTATTCGTATTTACTGCTCTAGCCTTTTTTGCTGATAGCAGGATAGCCATGCTGGCCGCCTTGATCGTTGGAATATCGCTATGGGGACAGGGGTTTTTGGCCCCGAACATGAGAATGGTGGTATTATGGATGCTGATCTGGAGTACTGGTGCCCACCTTTTCATGGTTTTGAAATCCTCCATCTCCCTGCGCCTGGCTGTGCAGGGACAAGAAGGTCGCCTGCTGGGACGCCTGGGGGCCCTGGAAGCAGCGGGGGCATTATGTGGCATGCTGGCAGTTTACCTGGGCGTCTCCCACTTTCATTTTTCCTTCGGGGTTATCTTTGGAGTTGCCGGTACCTTTGCCCTCTTAGCCGCTCTTTGTCTCTACTTGCTTGAGCCCAAACCCATAAAAAGGCCTCCCCATTACCTGCTTTTTAAAAAGAAATATAGCTTGTATTATCTGCTGAGCATACTTTTTGGTGCCCGTAAGCAGGTCTTCCTTACTTTTGCCCCCTGGGTATTGATAAAGGTTTTTAATACCCAGGTGCAGACCTTTGCTTTGTTGGGACTGATAGGAACCGTTGTCAGTCTGGGTTTCCGCCCCCTCCTGGGGAAGGCAATAGACACCTGGGGCGAGCGCCTGGTTATTTTCCTTGAATCCACCATCTTGGTAGTGATATGTATTCTATATGGTTTTTCCCTCTATTGGTTCTCCGCGCAGATAGCTCTGGTAATTATAATGATATGTTATATTATCGACCAGCTTCTTTTTGCTGTGACTATGGCCCGTACTACTTATTTGAACCGGATTGCCGATTCACGGGATGATGTAGCTCCCACCCTATCCATGGGAACTACCCTGGATCATGGTGTTTCCATGACGATTCCTTTTGCCGGGGGAATAATCTGGGCCCTTTTTGGCTTTCACTGGGTTTTCATAGCCGCAGCTGTAATCGCCTTGCTTAATATGGTGGCTTCATGGTTTATCCCCGGAATTGAAGAAGAACGCTTGAGTAATCGAGGAGTATAACATCTAGTCTTCCGATTGGTTTTTTGCAGTTATTGGTAGTATAATTAGTAAGAAAAGTGAGGAGTGATGGGTAAGGGGTTAATTGATTCCTACTACATCTTACTATTCAAGCGCCTACTAACTCACTTTTCATCGGTGGTTGTGGCCCCGGCCATGGGGGGTTAATAAGAAGAGTGAGGGATGTGAAGGGTTAAAATAATTCAGGTGCTCTTTCACCGTTTTAAGCATAGCCTGACAAACTTTTTGTAAGTTTTTTATCCCATAAACTCTATGGATATTATGCAAAAAGTAATAAATTTATTATGCTTATATATTTATGCAGCCCTATGCAATAGAAAGGTTATTGCAGTAGAGTCAATGTTTTACATAGCAAAAGGAGGTTTATACGCTTGGCTTGTTCTCATAAATCCGAGCAGATGCCAGAATCCAAAAGTAGAATATCCCTTCCTTTTAAAGACCCAGTTAGTGGCTTTACCCATTTGCTGGGAGCTCTATTATCTATCTGGGGACTGGTAGTACTGATTCGCCATGCAGCTAATTATGGCGGAGCTCGTTACCTGCTGGCAGCGGCTATTTTTGGAGCCAGCCTGATTCTCCTCTACAGTGCCAGTGCCATATATCACCTGGTGCTGGCCCCGGAGAAAACTACTATGATACTCCGACGAATTGACCATATGATGATCTATGTGCTTATTGCCGGAACCTATACCCCTATATGTTTGATTGCCCTACAGGGCAAATGGGGAACCGGTTTGCTGATTGCGATATGGATTCTGGCCTTTATTGGCATCCTGCTCAAGCTATTGTGGTTTAACGCCCCCCGCTGGCTGTCAACCCTTTTTTATCTTCTCATGGGCTGGCTGGTTATTATTGCCATCTTCCCTCTTGCCCGGGTTATTCCGGCCATCGGTATCAGCTGGTTGGTTATAGGAGGGGTTCTGTATACGCTGGGAGCTATTATCTATGCCACCAAATGGCCCCGTATAAGTTCACGTATTTTTGGTTTTCATGAAATTTTTCACCTTTTCGTTATGGGCGGCAGCTTATCCCATTTCTGGCTGGTATTTAGGTATGTTATGGTATTGTAAACGGATTCCTTAAACAACAGTACTTACCGGGGTAGAAAGCCCTGGGGAGGAGGAATAATTCGAACTGCTATTCAAGGGGAGGGAGGTAATAGCGGATGAACTTATGGCTGTTGCTTTTGCTCGCGTTATTTTTCTCTTTTATACTCCTCATGTTTACACCCATACGATACGAACTGGGTTTTGCCTATCATAGTAACTTTAATTTGTATGCCACCATAGGGCAGGGATTTTTCTTTCTTCTTACCCTGGAAAAAACAGCCGGTAGATTCGATTATAAGTTGCGTGTCTTCAATATTCCCTGTTCATTACCCCGGAATTCCCGGGATAGCAAGGATAACAAAAGCAAAGAATACAGACCTGGTTCTTCTTCACCCCTAACCCTGCTGCGTAATTTACTACATAATAAAACCTACCAGCCATTATTAAAGCTTATCCGTAAGCTATGGCATCATGGCAAACCCCAACGCTTGCAAATCAAAGGGCAATACGGGTTTAACGAACCGCATAATACCTCCTGGGCCAATATACTGCTTTTATTATTGTCTTCAGACTCGCCCCATTACCAGATAGAACTGGAACCAGTCTGGGATGAGGAAAAATTTGCTATAGAAGCCTTTCTTAACGGTTCTATTACCCTGGCAGTAGTATTCTGTCATTTGCTTGTATTTCTGTTTAGTCCTCCATTCTGGAAGTTTTTTATGGAATTGTCCCAGGTTCGCAAAAATCAAAAGATAAAAACAAGAACAATCCCAGCATTCAAGTAAATCGTGTTTTTGTATAAATAATTCTTCTGCAAAAATTTATTAATATTCATTGGCTTATATAAATATACCGCTCAGCTCCCTTAATAGCGACCGCAGGGAGCATCAGTAGTGCCCGATAGGGTGCTCCCTTAATTGCGACCGTAGGGAACATCAGTTGTGCCCGACAGGGCGCTTCCCATAGGCAACACCTGCGGGTTGATTGCAATAAGATCAATAAAAATATAGACAGGAGGCATATTAATGGATGTCAATCAAAACATCGCTACCCTTTTTGAACAACTGGACAGATTCTTCAAAACTGAAACCGTCTTCGGGGAAGCCATGCAGGTTGGCAATGTTTCCCTTATCCCGGTCATTAGTATCAGTTTTGGCGCCGGTACCGGAGCAGGTAACGGGAAGGATGCCAAAGGTTCTGATGGCAGCGGCGGGGGAGGAGGAGCCGGCGGCAAAATAACTCCAACCGCAGTAATAGTAGTAAGGAATGAGGAAGTCAGCGTTTTACCCCTTTCCAACCGGGGATATGTTGACAAAATCGTGGAAATGGTACCGGAATTAATTGATAGAATCCCCCATAAGAAACCCAAGGAATGAGGATACATTATCGAAAGCTTTGATTCCATCTATCCCCGAAATCCTTTAAAATGGGAATGTTGCTAGTCTGCTAGAATCAAGCTTGCTATTGTTTGGGCTCTAATAATCATTTTGGCAGGCTATATATCACTGGAAAAACTTGCTTGAACGACCGGTGCAAAAACTATCTGGGCTACTTTTTGACCTGGCAATACCCGAATCGGTTTGTCAGTCACATTTAGCAGCAGTATCTTAACTTCGCCATTATGGTCACTATCAATCGTACCTGGCGCATTGGCTACTACGATTCCCTTCCCGGCCATACCCGCTCGACTCCTTATCTGGGCTTCATAGCCTGGGGGGATCATTATGGCCAAGCCAGTTGGTAGACTCCTTACCTCGCTAGGATATAGTATGATTTCTTCTTGTATGGCAACGGCCAAATCACAACCGGCGGCTCCTCTGGTTTCATATTCCGGTATTTTAGCCCAATCAACCAATTTTTTGAATTTCACATCGATTGTAGTCACAAAACAAGCCTCCTTTTTTAAAAATTATAATGTACATTTTAATTTACGGCAATTATATGTAAAGAAGAGGCGCTTCTTTTTTTTTGTATTTATGCAATATTTTCCGGTAAGTGCAAATACTAAATCCAGTTTGGTATTAAAAGAGGTTTTGCACTTGCTGCTTCAATTATTTCGTTTCGCTGTTACCGGTTTGCTCAATACCCTGGTGGATTTTGGAGTATTCAACCTGCTTATCTGGCTGTGGGGAGCCACAGATACTTTAACCATAAGTTTCATAAACTTATTATCAGTTTCTTTAGCAATAATCAACAGTTTCTTCCTGAATCGCCATTGGACCTTCGCCTCTTCCGGAGGGAAGGGCCGGCATCAGTTCCGGCGCTTTTTGCTGGCTTCCCTGACCGGAGCCGCCATAAATACTACTACCGTCTTTTTACTATCCTCAGTTCTCAGCCGGGTTCATACAACTTCTTACCTTTACCTTAATGCCGCTAAGATACTGGGAACCATCTTTTCCGCCGGGTGGAATTTTTGGGCTTACCGCAACTGGGTCTTTATCCGGGAAAAGAGCGTAAAGGTCAGTTTCAGTGAGGATTATGTACCCGGATTGACCAGTGTGGTCATCCCCGCCTTCAATGAAAGCAAGCGGCTCCCAGCTCGCCTGCAAGAACTGGCCACTTTGCTGCCTGGGCTTTTCCTCGTGGAAATTATCGTAGTTGATGATGGGAGCAATGACCATACCAGGCAAATCGCCCGTTCCCTGGCAGAGAAGAATCCCTGTATCCGCTGCCTGGGTTATGATTGCAACCAGGGCAAGGGCAAGGCAGTGCAAACCGGAATGCTGGCAGCCCGCGGGGAATACCTGCTATATACCGATGCAGACCATACCTTTACTCCCAAACATATAGAGCAAATGGTACAAAAGCTCCGCTCAGGTTCGCAAGTAGTTATAGCCCGGCGTAATTTTTCAGCAGGCGCCCGGCTGGAGGGCGAGTCACAGCTGCGGGGCTTAATGGGCCGAGGCTTCAACCGCCTGGTTCAATTTCTTTTGCTTCCGGGTATCGCTGATTCTCAATGTGGTTTGAAAGGCTTTCAACGGGAAGCTGCCCAAAAGTTGTTTACCCGGCAGCGCTTGAAGGGTTTCGCTTTTGATGTTGAACTCCTGGTTCTGGCCAGAGTTCTGAACCTGAAAATATGCGAACAATTGGTCGAAGCGTTAGATTGTCCGGGCAGCAGCGTAAACCGTATTTTGACTCCCCTGCAAATGGCCCGGGATTTATTCCGCTTAAAGATAGCATTAATGACTAACCGTTATGATTTGCCTACTGTCCAATGGCCCTGGAAACCAGCCCTGCTGGCTATGACCCTATTCATGCTGGCCTTGGCGATTCGTCTTCCCTGGTTATGGGAGTTTCCCCGATTTATTGATGAGTTAAAAGAGGTTCAACTGGCTTATCTTATTTATAGCGGGCAGGCCTGGCCTCTTCATAACGCCGCCCATGATATCGGGGCTATACACAATTACATTCTGGCCGCTATTTTTAAAATTATGGGGCCCAGTATCTACTGGCCCCGGCTTTATGTTGCTATTACTTCCTCCCTCTCTGTCTATCTGGTATACCGGTTGGGGAAGCATTTATTTGGCGAGAGCAGCGGGTTAATTGCCGCCCTTCTTTTGCTGACCAATGGAATGCATATATTGCTTAGCCACATGGCCTGGGCCAACTGCACCACCCCCTTCTTCTTTACCCTGGCTCTGCTGGTGACGCTCAAGTCTGAACAAAAGAAAAGCGGTAGACTATTGGCTCTGGCCGCCTTTTTATGGGCAGCCGCCTTACAGACCCACTCCTCGGTAATTATTTACCTGTTGGTAGTAGTGGTCTATTTGGCTGCCAAGTTTCGGAATTTTGCTATAGCATTCCGCTACTACCTGCTTGCTGCTCTCTCTTTCCTCTTTGGCTACTTCAATATGATTTATTATAATTTGCTGTCTTATGGAGGAAGTTTCAAATGGCTAAGCAACAAATCCTATGCTCTGGAGCAGAATCTTAGTATTGATTCCTACTTGCATAATATGGCCCAACTATTAGTTGAATTGATTCGTTCAGTCACTTCTATTTACCAGAACTATGGAGGGCTTTGGCAATATAGTCTTCATCCCCTCTTTATTTTATCCCTGTTTTTGATCGGCACCGGGGCTTATTTTTCCATTAAAGAAAAAAAGGGGCTCCCCCTGTGGCTGCTCCTGGGGGGAATACTCATAATGCCTTTATTTAACAAACGCTATGTATTCTATCTGGCTACCCGCTACATTATGCCCCTGCTTATTTGTGCCCTCATCCTGCTTGCTTATGGCCTGGTCCAAATTATCCGCAAAATACAGAGTAGGACCAGCCAGAAAAAAGCAGTAAATATCATCACAGCTGCACTAATACTGCTTCTGGTCACTGCCCAGCTATTCCCCTATTACTCCTATTGCAGTGAAAGGCTCAATACCAATGAATCAAACCGCCTGGCTCTGGAAGTAGTCAAGCTAACCCGCCAAATGTCACAGGGGCATGATAGTATGGTTTTAATAGATGACAAACTACCCCTGGAAAACAAGCCCCTGCCCGATTTACTGACTTTCCTGGAACATCCTTACCAGGTGCTGGACGGCAAGAAAAACTGGGATAGCAATATTAATGGATGTACTGGTATAACTACCCCCTATCCCGGGCAGCAACTAATAATGGTGATGAATGAGGAAAGCTTTCGTGATTGGAAATTTTTATTGCATGAGCATATCAAACGGGTAGAGCGTTTGAGTTGCCAGGTAAGCTTCCCGACCCCAGCTTCACGACCCCGCAACATATATGTGGTAGAAATCAATGATAAATATAGCCAGCCGGTTTTTCAAGGCAAAGCATCATTACCAGGCGAGGAAAGCCGGTGATAATATATAACCCTTAGTTAATAACTTAACAACTTAAGGTCGAGTAAACATATGCCTTTCAGCTTTAGGAGACGCTTTGTGTTAATCTGTTGCTCTCCGTTTCCTCTGAGAGTGTCACAATATTTGCTCCATGGCTGATTGGCATTATGCTCCTCACAGAACCGTGCTTGCGCAATTAACGCACACGGCTCCTCACAATGTCATTCACTTTAGATAACTCAGCAGCTCGGGCCTTACGTCATATATATCTACATAAATTCTTCCCTTTGGTAACGGGTGTTTATTAAGAAAGCGTACATATTTATCCCAGTTCATGCTTTTGCGCTGGCTACGGCGGTTGAACCATTTGAATAACATTCTTCGTACTTTGTCACAAAAGTTTCTTAATGCCGTGGAGTTATCTGTTATTCCGTAATATCTGTAGTATCCCTGCAGTTTAATTTGTAACATCTCTATTACATAATCCGTGGGTGAAATTAGGTGCTTCCTAAGCCATGTTTTGCATTTAAGCAGACTGCTTCGATATTTCTTTTGGCTTGTTTTCCGTTTTACCCGAAACCAGCCTTTCTTGCTTTTACTGCAGTAGTGAGTAAACCCCAGTAAATCAAATGTATCTGGTTTCTTCCTTCCTTGCTTTTTACTCTCTTTATCTGCAAAGCGCCCAAAAGCTATAATACGGGTTTTCTCCTCTGCTACTTCCAGATTGAACTTGTTCAGTCTTTCCCGCAGGTTCGCATAGAACCATTCCGCATCGCTTTTGTTCTGAAAACAGCACACAAAATCATCGGCATATCTTACCAAGTATGCTTCACCTTGACACCTTTTCTTTACTACCTTTTCAAACCATAGATCCAGCACATAATGTAAATATATATTCGCAAGTATTGGTGATACTATACCACCCTGTGGTGTTCCTTTAGGTGTGTCGTACACGATTCCTGCTTCCATTACCCCTGCTTTAAGAAACCTTTTAATCAGGCGCAGTAAATTAGGGTCAGCTATGCGCAATTCTAAGAATTTCATCATCCATTCATGATCGACGTGATCGAAGAAGCCGCGGATGTCTGCATCGACTATATAGTTTACTTTCTTTCTCTCAATGATGTGATTTAGTACCTTTAATGCATCGTGACAGCCTCTGCCAGGTCTGAATCCAAAGGAACAGTCCAGAAAATCTTGCTCATAGATTGTATTGAGTATCCTTGCAAGTCCTTTCTGCACTAGTTTATCCTCATAACTAGGTATTCCCAGGGGCCGCCTTTTGTTGCTGCCTTCTTTAGGGATATATACCCTTCGCACTGGCTGGGGTTTATACGCCTGCCGCTTCATTCTTCCGATCAGGTCTGCTATGTTGGCTTCAAGATTTTCCTCGTACGCTTGTTTTGTCACCTGATCTACTCCACTTGCCTTTGATCCACTGATCTCTAGATGACACTCTTTCAGTGTTTCATGATTGATATGATGTATCAAGGCTGTGAATCGTTCTTTCGGGTTCTGTCTAGCTATCTCTGCTATCCTTACAAGTCCTGTTTCCATTTAACTTTGTCTCCACCTCCGGTGTGGTAAATGTGTCCCCTGTAAGGGCTCCATTGTGTCATTGCCTTCCCTCCTCCGGCATTACCCGTTATCATCAGTATTACGCAATGATCCGACTTCCTATTTCCCATTTGACTCCCTCGCTTATTATCACTTGTCGGTCATACTCCTCCGTGGCTGGAGAAGAGAAAATAGGATCTCCCGAGTTACTACATCATAACGATGTCAAACGTGCCGAGGCCTCCGACCCCGGGGAAGTCCTGTCGTCTAGCCTTATCGACTTCCAGGATGTTGCATTCTGCTCAGGCAATAGCATCTGCCTTCCCATGTTCGGTATTTCGGGGCTCAACACCTTCAGCTACTGCTTTCGGCCCGTTTGCTTGTTTGTCTACGCTTAAAGACAGCGGTTACCCTCTGCCCTCCAAGACTAATTACCGGCGGTTGGCTAACCTTACCGGACGGGATTCCCACCCGTTATATGATGCAGCCTAGCTCGGCCGCACTGCCTGGCACCGTTTATGGTTTCCATCCACCATCAAGCGAAAGTATATGGCCATTGATAAATGAAGCTTCTCGTCCCAGTAAAAAAACACAGGCGGCAGCGACATCTTCCGGACAACCCAACCGGCCAACAGGTATCTCTCGGGTCAGATCAGCCATTTCATCTTCATCAAGTTCCTCGCGCAACATATCTGTAAAGATCGGCCCGGGGGCAATAGCATTTACAGTAATTCCCGATGGCCCGACTTCCTGAGCCAGCGAGCGGGTAAGAGCAATTAAGCCTCCCTTGGCAGAAGAATAGATGGACTCATAAGAGGCACCGCTTATTCCCAGTACAGAAGCTATATTAATTATCCTGCCAAAACGTTCTCTAATCATATAGGGAAGTACCCGGCGGCAACATAGAAAAGCTCCTTTCAAGTTGGTGTTCATAACTCGATCCCACTGTTCCTCACTGCTTTCAATAAGCAATCCCCTTTGGGAAATGCCGGCATTATATACCAGGGCATTCACATATCCTATCTCGGCTTCAATGCGAGTAAACATCCTTTCCACTTCGTTTTCCCGGCTCAAATCTGCTCTTATCGCCAAAACCCCAGCGCCTTTCTCTCTCAAATCGCGCGCCAGGCGCAGGGCCTCCAATTCCGAAGAGCGGTAGTTGATAATTACATTCGCTCCCCTGGATGCAACCGCCCGGGCAATAGCGGCACCAATCCCTCGACTGCCACCGGTTACCAAGCAAGTATAAGCTTCTAGTTCGTTGCTTTTGGGAAACAAAATTAAACCTCCTCAAAGAGTCATTCTGGGAATGCTTCACTCGGCCAGCTTATTTAAAGTATATTTGATAGCCTGTTAAAATGGTATATCACTATTTTAATTTAACTGTATTTTCCTATCCATTTTATTTATATAAGAT
>Ga0209613_1002229_pt1 | contig 14803 bp, 10 predicted proteins | sample BioC13SIPDNA_2_FD_185747 | JGI IMG/M metagenome (GOLD analysis project Ga0209613, IMG submission 185747) | Anaerobic biogas reactor microbial communites from Washington, USA - Biogas_R2_A C13 SIP DNA (SPAdes) (version 2) | ecosystem: Engineered > Bioreactor > Anaerobic > Unclassified | place... | reverse complement strand
ATAATTAGTTTTGCGTCAGCAGTGGCGCCTATATTTTCACCAGCCAGAGTGTCGGAATTGGCAGACGAGCGCGACTCAAAATCGTGTGCCTAGTGCGTGTGGGTTCGAGTCCCACCTCTGGCACCATAGGAAAAAAGAGGGTTTACGCCCTCTTTTATTTTTTGCGATTTAATTTTTACGTTATCTACTGCCGTTTTTACTGCCATTATATAGGTGTTCCACGTTTTCGCACCCGAAAATAGAAAATGTACTTTGAGTAATAAGTAAGGTCTGATGGGCTTGGAATAAGCCTATGAAATCCTGTCAATCCAACACCTATGGGCTATACTGCAAAATCGCCTTTTACGACTTCGTTTCTGACATAATTCTTGAATGAATCAATGTCTGAGAAACATCTATACCCGGCTTTATTTGCTAAGGCTAAAACATCCTCGCCCTCGTTCAATAACACTGCTACTGGTTCAGTTAATCCTTCCTGTAAACCTGAAGGCCAAGCCAGATCAAAGATAGCGAGTTGCTCGCCCGTCTCAGGATTGGCATATTCAAAGGACATTTCTCCTCCCGGAAGCGCCAATGACCGCACCCAGTTATCTAATTCATCGAGCAATTTTTCCTCAGTATCATCCGCAATTCCAACGTTGATAATGGCTGCCGCAGTTGGCTTGGATGTCTCTGCTATCTCCATCCACTTTGTGTCGCCCCTCAATAGTTCTTCCAGGTACCTATTCGTTGATTGAGCCAAGAGTTCTCTGCGGGCGGCAAGGAAGTCAAGATAGTTATTGATCTTCCACAAATTCTTATCCATGGGGATCCATTGGGATGCAAGCGCTCCTGGATGGTTGGTTTCAACCTCAGCGAAATAATCTTCTGGCAATCTGTCGCTGATACTTAGATTGGTGTCTTTAGTCAAGAAACAAAAGTTCGCCAGAGCATTCACTTCAACGCGCGTGTAGTCATGTTTGTAAAGTTGCGCTCTCGGAAAAATATGGTGTATCTCCAGCTTACTCATCTTACCGAGCAGGCTACTTTTTAAAGGCGTTCCCAGACCCCAGTCTAAAGCTTCACCCTTTCTGGTCAACATGTATAGGACAGGGTAAAAACGAGCCCCGAGACTCCAACCACTAAAGTGACCTGGTTCGACCCGCAGCGCGCCGTGCCATAGCCTTAGATGTTCAAGTAATCTGTCAAGAGCATCGCTTCCACCTCCCTCGATAGCCGCTAGATCCCGGTCGATTACCGATTCGGTAGAGCCTGAGAATCGGCCCCACATTCCGGACTGCAAGAACCAAAACAATAGCTTGTCCCTTTCTACGGAACCTAGTGGCCCCTTCTTTTGATCCACATATCGAACCATTACCGGAATTGCATAGCGACCAAATAGCACACGGTCATGGTCCAGTCCCAGATTGCCCGCAATTAGATTTAGACATGTATCTATCGCCTTGCTAGAACGCTTGAAAGCCTCTTGTATTTCGGCAGTATTCTTTTCGTATAGAAAACTGAACTTGGCTTCCCCGGTCAGGATTGTGTTAATACATCTTAGAAACCAATCAAGATTAAAACAATAGTCATTCTTATTCCACTCAGCAATTTTATTTTTCAATGTTGCTCGCGCCTCCGGCCAATCAGCACATATCTTGGCCAAAGCCAGATCGCCTTTCGATAGCTTTGTTCCACCACTGTTAACACGGTTAAAAATGTCCACTACTACATCCAAGGATTTGTCTCCTGTTACCTGCTCTATATGAAAGTCAATTTCGGTAATAGCCAATAACCGACTTAGCCGACCAAAATACTCACCTAATTTGGCAGCATATTCAGGTTTAGAAGATAGGACTGTGGCAAATTCGCCAATCCCCTGAGTACCCTTCATCATCAAGTCGGTTACATTTACCCATAGTACATCTCCCTGCATTTTCATAGGTTGATAGAAGTTAAATGTCTCTGTTTCCAAATTGAAATAGAGTCCAGTAAACGCCTGTTCATTACCATCGAAAAATTTAGGTGCTTTGCCACGAACAACACCATACAGCGACGTCACTCGTTGCTGTCCGTCAAGGATCAGGTTGACAATACCCGGCGATAGGATTCCATCACCTCTATAACTGGCCGTTTCAGAATTTGTCACCCAAACAAGCAAACCACCGACCGGATGATGTTTATAGAGAGATTCGAACAATCCCCGGACCTGATCGCGGTTCCAAACATAACCTCTCTGAAACTCTGGCAATGCCATATGTCCACTGTCAATGTGATCTAGAATTGTCGCTATTTTCATACCTATCTCCCTAACTAATTAGTCTTTACCGCCAGTCTGTAAAACCAGCTAGATCTCCCCGAAATGGCACCATTTTTCTTCAGGCAAGGCTCTTAGTAATGCCCCTACTTCATTAAGCTGACCTTTTTTGTCCGCCCATTGTAAGTGCTCTTTAAAACGTAGATGTTTTTCTAGCGGTGAAGCGAAGTTCCATGCACCAAGAATTAATGGAAGTGGGGGCTCCCAACCACCTGATGATGTCCTATGTTTATCCTGCAAGCAATTATATAGCTCATTCCAGGAAATTGGATTCGGTACAGCTCGTTTGTTCAATGTGCAGTATTCCCACAGGGCGTCGAATGTCTCCATATACCATAGCCCCCTCTATCACGTAATTAATAAGCCCCCACCTGCTCCTCACTTCTCATTCGCCCGTAGATCTGGGGGAGCATTAGGGAGATAACCTCGCCCATATAATCCTCGTCGCTGAACATTCGGGCGAAGAAAGCATGGTTTTGTTCATATCGCAGGGCGGCCTTGTCTTTGAATTCTTTTTCGAAAAGCTTCTCAAATGTGGCCTGGGGATTGTTCTTGGCGAAAGCGACCAGGGTCTGGTCCGCCAGCAAGTCCTGGGTCAGTTGTTCCAGCACCTTGTCCATCTCTGAGAAGGCAGTGCCAAATTTCTCATTGATCCTCTCAATAATTACGGACAGGGGTTCCTTTTTCTTGTCTTTGCCGCCCACCATGCCTTTGGGTCCATAAAGCGCCGGGCTCTCCTCTATTACGATACTGCCCTCGAAATCCTTCTCCAACTTGTACTTGTCTAATAGGACCTTATCGTCCACCACTATCTTTTCAATCGGGCCTTTGGGTATCAATCGGAGCAGGAATTTGGCATACACCGAGAATTTCTGCATCTCCTGGTCAAACATCCGGGCTACTTGGATTATGAAGCCGTAGATGCGGACGAACCGGCCCAAGGCAGTTTTGATCGCATCCTGGTCTTGGCTGCCCTTGGCTGCCAAACGATCCAGGGCGGGCTGCAATGATGCGGCCAGTTTTCCCAAATCGGGCATTTCCTGCTCCCCCGGTTTATAATATACGCTGGCAAACTGATCGATCTCATGCTGCTGCCACAGCTGGTATCCATCCAGGGTATTCTTCATGTCGTAGACGATGTTGGGGCTGGTCTCCTCCGACAAAATGGTGGCCTGGTAATATGGTTCGAATGACTTGCGGATCTCTTCGGCTGAATTGACGAAATCCAGGATGAAGGTATCTTCTTTGCCCTTCATGGTTCGGTTCAGGCGGGAAAGGGTTTGCACCGCCTTGACCCCTGACAATTTCTTGTCCACAAACATGGTGTGGAGCAGAGGCTCATCGAAGCCAGTCTGATATTTCTCGGCCACGATCAGCACATTGAACTGGTCGGAGTGGAAATATTCAGGCAACTGCTTCTCCTTGATAGTCTTGCCATCAGCGGTCTTGTTTAGGCTCTCTTCGGTATAGTCAGCACCATCGTCATGTACTGAACCGGAAAAGGCCACCAACACGTCCAGATCGTCATAGTTCTGTTCTTTTATATAACTACGGAAATTATGCAGGTAGCGGACCGCATGTAATCGGGAAGGGGTAACCACCATGGCCTTGGCCTTGCCGCCGATCTTGGTCTTGGTTATGGAACGGAAGTGCTCTACCATGATGACCGTCTTCTGAGCCAGGTTATGGGGATGCAGGGACTCGAACCGGCGAATCGCCGACGCCCCTTTGGTACTGTCCAGTTCAGGATCATCCGGCGCCTGTTTGATAATCTCAAAGTAGTGGTTGTAGGTGGTGTAATTCTTCAGCACATCAAGTATGAACTCTTCTTCGATAGCCTGCTGCATGGAATAGATATGGTAGGCTTTAAAGGTACCATCCGGTTGTTTCTGACCGAACATCTGCAGGGTCTTATCCTTGGGGGTGGCGGTGAAGGCGAAGAAGGAAAGGTTTTTGTGCTGGCCGTGGGCGGCCAGTTCATCCAGCAGCTTATCCTCGTCATCCTTCCAAGTGGCTTCTTCCTCGCCCTCCAAACGGGCATACTCTTCCAGAATCTCTTCCAGGTTGGCCAGGGCTTTTTTCAGTTTCTTGGCTGCCTCGCCAGTTTGGGAGGAGTGGGCCTCATCTACGATTATGGCAAAGTTGTTATTGCCGCCGGTAATCTCTTTATAAATGACCGGGAACTTCTGCAGGGTGGTGATTATTATGGCTTTGCCGGCATTAATGGCGTCCTTAAGCTGTTTGGAGTCCTGGTCAATCTTCTCCACCACCCCGAGCTTATGGTCAAACTGAAAGATGGTATCCTGCAGCTGGTTGTCCAACACCTTGCGATCGGTGACCACGATGACGGATTTAAATATCTTTTCATCATTACTATTGTGCAGTCCCGACAAGCGGTGCGCCAGCCAGGCGATCGAGTTGGACTTGCCGCTGCCGGCGCTGTGCTGAATGAGATAATTGCTTCCCGAGCCATTGGTCTTGACATCCTGGAGCAGCCGGCGCACCACATCAAGTTGATGGTAGCGTGGAAAAATGATGTTCTTCTGCACTATATTCTTGCCGGACTTATCTTTGGCGTCTATCTTCTCGAGGTGGACGAATTTCTGTAGTATCTCCATAAGGCGGTCTTTATACAAAACGTTTTCCCACAAGTAGGCGATACTGAAGTTGCCATAGATCGCCGGGTTGCCAGCACCGCCGATATTGCCTGCCCCACCCCGACCCTGGTTGAAGGGCAGAAAATAGGTGCCGCCCTTTTCCAAACGGGTAGTCATATAGACTTCTTTGAGATCCACTGCGAAATGCACAAGGGCTCGATTGGGGAAATCGAAGATCGGCTCGCCCGGGCTGCGGTCATACTTGTACTGCTTGATGGCGTTCTGGACATCCTGCCCGGAGAACTGGTCTTTCAGTTCCATGGTAACAATGGGAATCCCATTCAGGAAAAGGACCATATCCAGGGAGTTGTTGTTCTGGGTGGAATAATGGAGCTGGCGGGTACAGGTAAGTACGTTCTGCTCATAGAGCTTCAAGGTCTCGGGATTGAGCCCGGTCTCCGGTTTGAAGAAAGCGAGTCTAAATTTGGTACCGTGGTCGGTGATACCTTGGCGCAGGGCCTGGATAATGCCAACTTGGCGAATCTCTTTGCAGAGCCGATCGATGAAATCCTTCTCACCTTTGCTGCTTATATTAATGTACTTGTTCCAGTCCTTAGGTTGGGTGGTTTTTATGAAATTCATAAGGGTATCGGTATCCAAGGCCCGCTCACGGTTAAATGCGCTGCCGTCTCCCTTGACGTATCCACCTTCGGTGGTCAAGTAATATTCGATCGCTTCCTCCAGCTTCTTCTCCTTATGATCAAAGTCAGACAAGATTTACCCCTCCTTTTTTTCTAATTCAATCTCCTTAAGGGTCTTACCTTGACTGTTCTTCCAGGTCAATGGTCCGCTGGTACTGTATCCCAGAATAAAATCAGAAGCAGCGGATGAGCTGGAAAACAAAACGTCTTCCAACAGTTTAGAGTTCTCATCGATTTTGCCTTCACTTAAAAGCTGCTCTCTTCGCAGAAGCAACGATTTAAGCAATGAGGACGATGGTTTCTTACTTATTGTCGAACCAGCGAAAACAACAAATCCTTCCGAGGTAACTTGCCCTGATGCGTTTACACCTGCAACTGATAAAGAAAGCGTTTTTATATCATTCTTGTTACTCAATTCAACAAGGGGCTCGAATGCTTTAACCCCCAATATGTTTACAATTAGACGCGCATTATGCATGAACTCTTCCAACTCAGCAGTGTCTGCCTCCGACATGCTGGTTTTGGTGGGCGTATTCGTATTCATAACATCAAAGCGCTTGGCTGATAAAGCCATATTGTGGAATCTGTTTTCCATGTATTTTATATGAGCCTTGTTGAGAAAATCGTCCTTGCTGATGAACACAATACACTCAGTCCAATAGTCTTTATCCAAATGTTGTTTGAGTCGATTCAGGATAGAGTCGCTTTCGCCAATGTAAATTAGTTCTTTTTCGTCTTCATCTCTTCCTATCAGAAAATATATCCCTGTGTTCAATAAATCCGGTCTATCGCTGCAATCAATCACTTTGTTACGGGGAATCTTATAAGCCTTGCCAGTCCAGTTGGATAATTCACAGCTCCAACGTCCAGAGGGCATACCATTATCCATAAGGAATATACGGATACTCTTGCCAAAGTTAACCACTACCCCACCTCCCGTTTGCCGGTCACACATTCGTAGATCAAGGACTTTTTATACTCAATTAGCTGAGCGTTTAGCTTTTGTTTGCCTACAATAATGTCATCGATCTTGGCGCATTTTTCGTCTAGGTACTGAGAAATTACTCTCTGCTCTTCAAAATTGGGAAAGGGTATGGTCTCTTCCTTAATTATTTCGATATTAAGGTTTAACTGAGTACTAATAATTGCGTTTTTGATTAACTGGTTCTTCATTGCAACAAAACAGTAGTATAGATAGTTCCAAGCGGTATCTGTATTAGGGACAAATCCAACAACACTATCCGGGAAACAAGCATCAAAATTCAAAATCGCTACATCGCCAACGTTTGCAGCTATAGTCAAAACTACTGATCCGGCTGGAAATTGTTTACTAACTGCAAAGCCTAAATCATTTAGGGTTTGTGAGTACTCGGTAATATATTTTTCTGCACGCGCTACATCCCCGGTTTGCACAAACGGGTAGCTGCCACCATAATATCTCGGATCATTTCTTGGACGATGGTTGAATTTACCTCTCATTATTTGCGACGTATATTTGATTTTTTTCCTTTCCCAGTCTGCAGGTATCTCTCCAATCCATTCAACCCCACTGGGCTTCATTTTCACGGTGGGATCTAAACCCTTAGTGACGGCTTCAGTGATAATGGCCTGCTTATATTGCTTCAATTTCTCAATAATCGTTTTTTGTTTTTCGATGGTGAAGTCTATTCGCGCGCAATTTATGTGAAGGTAATTAGCAATCTGTATTCGCACATCCAGACGTGGACAACATATCCCAATTCTCTTAAAAGCCGACCACTTGGTTGACCATAGATCATCAACTATCCCATTGCCCCACCTAAAGTACTCGTCTGCAAATCTCTCAGTCTTGAAAGCAAATTGAAAATAATCATTACACACATTTCTCTTCGGGTGTATGACGGTGTTTATCAAAGAAACAGATCCATCATAATCAGATATACCACAAGATCCGCGCCTGTCAGATCGACTGTTTATTACGAAGTCACCTTTACATACCAGTTTCCTATTATCTCCGTCATTTGTTTTCGCCGCAGAATCCAGTTGAAGAACAATGCCTTGTTTTGTAACTGATAGAGGTACATAGTCTTTGTCACTTACTTTTGTGTTTCGTTCCGAATAAAGCGAACTTATTCTGGTACATTCCCAATCAATTGGTATCTCCCCAATCCATTCAATACCGCTATCTTTCATAACCCGGGCCACTATTCAAACACCGCCTTCAATACCCCATCCAGTTCCTTCTCGATCTTCAATATCTCAGCCATGATCTCGTGGGATGGCTGGGGGGCCGTATATTTATAGAAGTAGCGGGTAAAGGGGATCTCATAGCCGATCTTGGTCTTGCTGCGGTCGATCCAGGCATCGGGGGCAAATGGCAAGACCTCCCGAATAAAGTAGTCATCGATGTTCTCCGTCAAGGGCACATTTTCGGTATCCCGCAAACTGGAGTCGGGTTGTTTTTCACCTTTCTTCATAACCGGCTGGCCCTTCTCGTCCAGCAGCGGCCTTTCCACCACGATCTTGGCATAGCCAAATTCCTCATTATTAAATATCTTGCTGACCTCGGACTCTTTGAACTCACCGAACAGCTTGGTTATCTCGTCAATAAAGTGCCTGGGGATATCGTTGCGCTTATTGCCCAGTGACTTGCGACGTTTCTCAAACATCTGATTAGCATTAATGAGCTGTACTTTCCCCTGGCGGCAAGGCCGTTTCTTATTGGACAACACCCAGATATAGGTGGCAATGCCGGTGTTGTAGAAGATATCGTTTGGCAGAGCCACGATGGCTTCCAATAGATCGTTTTCTATAATATACTTACGTATTTCAGATGGACCGCTGCCGGCATCACCGGTAAACAGGGGTGAACCGTTATGGATGATGGCGACCCGGCTTCCGCCTTCCTTTGGGGTCTTCATCTTGGATAACGCGGTGAGCAGAAATAGCAGCTGGCTGTCCCCGATGGCAGGAAGCCCGGGGCCGAAGCGACCGGCGAAACCTTTCTTGCGCTCGTCTTCAACCGCCTTCTTCTCATTTTTCCACTCTCTGCCAAAGGGCGGATTGGACAATATGTAATCGAATTTGAGGTCCGGAAACAGATCATCAGACAGGGTATTGCCTTCCTTGATGTAATCAGCATCAGCACCTTTAATAAGAATGTCTGATTTACAGATGGCGTAGGTCTGGGGATTGATCTCCTGGCCAAAGCACAGCAGCCGGGCCTTGTTGTTCATCTTGTGCAGATGGTCTTCAGCCACCGTAAGCATACCACCGGTTCCGCAGGCGGGGTCGTAGATGGTCTTGGCGATGGCATTACCGGCCAGCAATTGGCTGTCTTCACAGAACAGGATGTTTACCATCAGCTGAATGACTTCCCGGGGGGTATAATGCTGCCCGGCATCCTCATTATGGGCCTCAGAGAAGCGCCTGATTATCTCCTCGAATATATAGCCCATCTCGATATTGCTGATCTTGTCGGGATGCATATCAGCCTTGGGATCGGTGAATTCCTTCAGGACTATATAGAGCAGGTTTTTCTCAGCCAGGTAGCTGATGTGGTTATCGAATTTGAACCGCTCGATGATGTTGCGGACGTTCTCTGAGAATCCATTGAGGTAGATGCGGAAGTTGGCCTCGATGTTATCTGGGTCGTCCAGCAGTTTGCCGAAAGTGTAGGGGCTGACGTTATAGAAGGAGTATCCGGACACCTTACGCAAGATAGGGTCCTTTACGGTTATGGTCAATTCCTTGTTCTTCTGTACTACGGCGTCCTTGGTCTTCTCCAAAATGCAATCGAAACGGCGGATCACGGTGAGGGGCAGGATGACCTCACCATATTCGTGCGGCTTGTAGGGTCCGGTCAGTTTATCGGCTATGGCCCAGATAAGGTTGGCTTTTTCGTTGACGTTGATGTGAAGTGAGGACATGGGTACATCTCCTATTTCTTTATTGGTTGAATCGTTCAATTTTTGGCCCGTCTAACCTCTAACCGCCTATTACTTCGACTAAAAAGAAATTTAATCCTGCTCGATATACATTATTACCCATTATGCCCTTCGATTGCTAATTAGGCGATTACAATGCAGTATTTCTGCCCCCTGCTCGCAAGTTATACGGGAACCCTTCGCGTAAAAGGAGACAAGCCCTAGGACTGCCCAGGGCTTAATTATACCTGCCTATTTTCGCATTTAAGAGCTCCAGCTAAGGACCTATTTCAGTGAGGTCTCTTCTACCTTGAGGTTTAATATTTGGCTTAATTTATCAGATGCTACGCGTTGCATCTTCGCCCGCACGTAACTATAAGTATCCGCGGTCAAGGTAATGGTGCTATGTCCTAATCGATCACTGATTATTTTGATGTCCTCTCCCAATTCCAATAACATTGTCGCATGCCCGTGGCTAAGATCATGGAATCTAATTTCCGGTAAAAAATTGGCCTTTTTAAATCACGCTTAAAACTTCTGCTGATATACTCCGGGTTAGTTGGGCATCCAATCTCATTGCAGAAAACCAAGTTCATGCTGTTATATATAGGTCGCTCATGGGATTGAACCTGACTATGTAATACATTCCAAGCCATTTTCGCTTCTGCTTGCCTGCTCTTCCATGCTTTTAATTCCCTAGTTCCTTGCTGAAGGAAGCCGGTCAGCTGCGCCGATGGCGCTGACGAGAGGCCCGCTTGCGTATGCGGTTGTACTCGCGCAGTTCTTCCGGCCCGCCCCGGTTTTCGATCCGGCGCTCCCGGCGGCAGGCAGCCGAACACAGGTAGGCTTTACGCGTATAAGGTCCGCCCAGCCGGAAAACCGTCCCGCAATTCTGGCATATTTGAGCATGGATGTCGTGGTCCAGGGCCCACATGATTTCTATCCAGGCCAGAGCCAGGAAACTATCGCTGTGGAATAATTTAGACCGCCCCCGATTACCGTGTCCGTCGGTGGTTATCATTATCTCATTGCTTACCGATCTGAGGCGGTGATTGAGGATTCCTTCCATATAGGTATTGACCCATAAAGAACGGTACTCTTCATCCATCGCTGCGAATCCATATTCGGACTGGATGGCCGCCAGGCGCTTATGTATGTCCGGATCATCGGGTATCTGCACCGACTTGGCTACAAACTGTTGGTCTGGTTTCAGGTAAGTATGGGGGCGGCGCGCACCTACCTGGGGAACCAGCCAGTTATCCACGGCGGTGCGAAGACAGATCATCTCCGCGTCGGTATGAAAGAAGGGTCGGGCGGTTCGGTTGCCGGCCAGCTCCGGCGGCATCTGGTAAGGTTTATCGGCACCATCATAATCGAAGCTGATAGTAAGCTCGAGATCGCCAATCCGGGGCCAAACCCATCCCCGCGATATGTGATCCTGGGAGGGCGCATCCTCAGACGCCGTATCTCCTTCCTCAGTAACTGGCAGCCCCAATTGATTCTGCAACTCCAGCTCTTTATCACCACTGACCCGTCCATCGTCTTCTCCCACTCCGCTGCGCCAGGGTTTCTCCAATCGACGTAAAAAATCCAAAGCCGTATTGGCAGCAAAAAAGATAGGAACGGTCACATTTACTCCATCCACCGTCAGGATTTCATGGTCTTGGTAGAATATCAGGCTGTACAAATCTACTCTTCCTTTCACTCACTCAAGGGTCAAACACAACCCCCAAGAAATATATAGGCCTCAAATCCCGCTGTGGCCGAGGTCAAACTCATAGTCTCATTTGAAATATTTTGACCTAAACCTTATTATATAAGCATTGGAAGATGATAACAAGCACGAACCAGCCGGATATTTACCCCGGCTGTGGAAGGAGGTGGAAATAATGTCCCAACAATGGTACGACGCAATAAGCGGACTAGCCCCTGAGATCAGGGATGAACTGATGAACATGGCCGGTTATGTGAAGATATCTGATGAAGGCCAGTCCCGGCTGGATGATACGGTCGAATGCCTGTCTTTCGCCCATACTGATCTGGGTAATGCGGAGCGATTTGTTCACCAGCATAAGAATGACATTCGTTATTGCACTGCGGCCAAGACCTGGTATATCTGGAATGGCCAATATTGGGAGGAAGACATCACCGAGATGATTTACAGCCTGGCCAGGGTTACCATCCGCAGCATCCCCCGGGAAGCCGACTCGTGCAGTGAAGACGATTTCAACCGTTCGGCTATCCTGAAATGGGCGGCTCGCTCAGAATCACGGGAGCGGGTGCGGGCTATGGTGGAACTTGCCCAGTCGGATCGGGCAGTAGCCATTCGTCCGGACTTCTTCGACCACGACCCCTGGCTGCTGAACTGCCGCAACGGCACCCTCAACCTGCACACCGGGTTGTTGCAGTCTCATGATCGCCAGGACTATATATCCAAGCAGGCTCCAGTGGATTTTGACCCGCAGGCGGTCTGTCCGACCTGGGAAAGATTCATCGGCTGCATTTTCCAAAGCCATGGCGACTTGATTGAGTATGTGCGGCGGGTATGCGGTTATTGCCTGACCGGTATAACCAGGGAGCAGGATTTTTACTTCCTGTACGGGACCGGGGCCAACGGGAAGAGTACCCTTATTAAGACTATGATGGCTCTATTAGGCACTGAATATGCCACCCAGGCATCCTCGGGAACATTATGGGCCCGTCATTACGAAGCTCCCGGTGAGGAGGTGGCGGTACTGCAAGGAGCCCGCCTGGTGGTAGCAATGGAAACCGATCAGGGCCGGAAACTGGCCGAAGGTCTGGTTAAACAGCTGACCGGCGGGGACCGGATTCGAGCCAGGCGGCTCTATGCCAACAGCTTTGAATTCCAGCCTACCTTCAAGGTTTTCCTGGCGGCCAATCATAAACCGGGTATTTCCGGAACCGATAACGGGATTTGGCGAAGGATTAAAATGATACCTTTCATGGTGTCGATCGCCGAGGATCAGCAGGACGTTGACCTGGGAGAGAAACTGCTCCATGAATTGCCGGGGATTTTAAACTGGACGTTGCGAGGGTGCCTGGACTGGCAGCAGCAGGGTCTAAAACCACCCCGTGAAGTCACTCAGGCAACCACTGATTACCGGCAAGATTCTGATTACATGGCAGCTTTTTTGGGGGAATGCGTAATGATCGATGACGGTTCGCGAACTCAGTGTAAGGTCGTCTATGAAGCCTACCAGAACTGGGCGGCATGCGCTGGAGACAGACCTTTAAACTTGCGCCGTTTTAACGACTGTCTCAAAGAGAAGGGTTTTCAAACCCAGGCGGGTACCGGTAACCGTAAGTTCTGGCTGGGGCTGGCCCTGCGGGATAATCAGGCTGATTGGAGCGATATTAGCCATGAGATAGCCGAACCGAGTTACCCAGTTACCTAAAGTTATCCCGTTTTGCTAACTTACTATATAATTTTACATCTTTAACTTTTCTAAAAGAGAACAACTAGGGTAACTAGGTAACTACTATATTCTTATATTAAAGGAAGATCAGCTAGAAAAAAACGACCGCCGCTCTGCTGTGAGAATTCGTCCCACCTCTGGCACCATAGAAAAAAAGAGGGTTTTTGACCCTCTTAATTTTTTGCTTTTCTATTGATCGATGAGGTGCTGCTCAAGCTTAAGACGGATATCATCAGGAATAGTCTTGGCTTTCTTTGTGGAAGCATCGAAATGGATAAAGGTAACAGTCCCTCTGGCACACAGGCTCTGTTTTTGGTAAATCTCTTGAAGTAACACAAAGCTGGAATCACCTATACGCTTGACCACCGTTGTTATATCAACATCGCTGCCAAGGAACATCTCTTTGATAAAATCTATATTGATATTTACCATCGCTATGCCGGGCAGTACATTCTCGTCCGTAACGAACATATTTATTAATTCTGCAAAACCCTCCTCGAGCCATACGGGGATTGCATGATGACCTATATGTTTGGCTAAGTTGGTCTCTGATATTCTCGGTGAAATCGTCTTCTTGATCATTTAAATCACCTCTCATTATTGTTTGTGCTCTATCTCGGTAACACACTCGGTCTTTATCTTGCCCACCAGGAATTGCAGGGCGTCGACCACATGGGGCCTTATATCGCCGCCGATCAGAACATACATGATGTCGTCGCCGACCTCCAGACGGCCTTCATTAAGCCAGACTTTGACATAGAAGATGCCATCCATCTTATAGGTTTCGGCAATGGCACCATCCACTTTGGCACCATCGTAGGAGAATTCCATCCCTCTTACCAGCGAACCATCGTCAAGTCCTTCCCGCACCTGAGCCTTGGGAGTTTCGCGAACCACGCCATTATGGGTCAAAAACATCCCCACCCGGGCCGCACTTGGATGTGCTTTAGCTTCCTTCAGCCACTCATCTACCGAAGGCGAGACCTTCTTCATATTATCATTAGTCATAAATTGTCCACTCCCTTTTCGTCGCAACAACTATTGATCGCCCATGCCGTACCATGGAATCACCTGTATTATATGGCGATAAAATTAATTTCGTCAAACCTCCCCGCGGCGCTGCAATTAATACTTGATTGTTTTAGTCGGAATTGTGTACTATTTAAGCAAGGTCGATAAATATGGCTCAAAAGGAGAATAAGGCGGTGGCTTCTCTGGAAATTTATAAACAAAGAGAAATTATTAGCTATGATCACGGGGCCTTCACCAGCAAAGAAGTACCGGTAGTGCAAGAAACCCCCTTGACCATATTTCTGAACCAGGTTGAATTGGCAACCATGGTCTGTTCGCCGGGAGCCTATCAGGAGCTGGGAGTGGGTTTTTTGCTCACCGAAGGTTTGGTGCAAACTCCCTCGGACATTATCTCCATGTCCCTGCGAGAAGAAGAGGGATTGTTGCAGATTGAGACCAGTCGTCCGATTCCCCAGACCGGCACCTTCCTGCGCCGGCACATTGCCAGTTGCTGCGGGAAGAGTCGAGCGGGCCTTTATTTCATTAATGATGCCCGCCAACTTAAACCGATCGAAAGTGATAGCCGGTTTTCGGCCGACCACCTGTTACAGATCATCAACCGGCTGGAAGACAGCTCCGGTACTTTTCGTCTGACCGGCGGCGTGCACAGCTCGGCCCTGGCCGACCAGGATGGGATCCTATGTATGTATGAAGATATCGGCCGGCATAATGCAGTCGATAAGGTCTTGGGCTATGCCTTTTTAAATGAGATCGGCACCGATGACAAATGTCTCCTGCTGAGCGGGCGGGTAGCCTCGGAGATACTCATCAAAGCAGCCCGGGCCAGTATTCCAGT
>Ga0209613_1002211_pt1 | contig 14869 bp, 14 predicted proteins | sample BioC13SIPDNA_2_FD_185747 | JGI IMG/M metagenome (GOLD analysis project Ga0209613, IMG submission 185747) | Anaerobic biogas reactor microbial communites from Washington, USA - Biogas_R2_A C13 SIP DNA (SPAdes) (version 2) | ecosystem: Engineered > Bioreactor > Anaerobic > Unclassified | place... | reverse complement strand
GCGGCCGTGCCAGGCGGAGCGCCTGCCTCTGCAGGGGAAAGATGCGCTGCAGGTACCAGTTGGCCGCCTCCGGGAAGGCGAGGAAGCGCAGGGTCTCGGCCGTTGGGGCCATGTCCACGATGACGATGTCGAACTCGCCCGATCCCTGCAGGTAGACGATCTGCAAGAGGCTGGCCAATTCGTCCATGCCCGGAATGATGGCTACTTCCTCGGCGATGAGGTCGTCGATGCCACGCCAGGAGAGCAGCGTGGCGAGGTACTCTTGCACCTCGCGCCAGTGCTTCTGCATCTGGTGCAGGACGTCGATCTCCTGCACCCAGAAGTTGGGGCTGATCTGCCGGGGCTCCGGCCCCACTTCCTGGTCCAGCGAGTCGGAGAGGCTATGGGCCGGGTCCGTGCTGACGACAATGGTGCGCAGGCCCTGATCGGCGCAACGGAGTGCGGTAGCGGCGGCGATGGACGTCTTGCCCACCCCGCCCTTACCGGTGTAGAGGATGACTCGAGCCATGTGGCGGCCTTTCCCCGAGGATGAGGGCATTATAGACGGGGGCGGGCCCGCGGGCACCCACAGCGCCACGTCTCGCCCCTGGTGGTCATCCCGCGCACCCCACCCGCGACCCTGTGCCCTCCGCGTCACCCCGAGCAGCGCTGCACCCCCGCGTCACCCTGAGCGCAGCGAAGGGTCTCACCCTGAATGAGGAGGTGCTTCAGTGCGGTCACGGCTGAGCATGACGCGCGGTGTTCGGCATGACGCAGGGGCCGGCCGGTATGACGTTGTGCGGCCAGCGCGGCATCGGACCGACCGACGCGGCCGGGCACCGGCTATGCCGGCTCGCGCCCTACTCCTTGGCCTCTGTGGCTGCTGCGGCCTCTACGGTTACCAGTTCCAGCTCGAAGGTCAGTTCCTTACCCGCCAGGGGATGGTTGGCGTCCAGAATGACCTCTTCGTCGGTGACCCCGGACACCAGGACCGGCATCACCTGGCCGTTGGGCGTGCGCATGCCGATTCGATCACCCACCTTGGGGCTGGCCTCGGGAGGCACCTGAGCGCGGGGGACGCGCATAACGAGTTCGTCTCGGCGCGGCCCGTAAGCCTCTTCCACCGGGATGACCACCGTCTTGGTCTCGCCCTTGCTCATGCCCACCACGCCGGCAGAGAAGCCCCGGATGATGTTCGGATCGCCCAGGGTGAAGCGGAGCGGCTCGCGTTCCTTCGAGCTGTCGAAGACTTGGCCGTCCGCGTCCTTACCGGTGTAGTGGATGGTGACGGTGTCGCCCAGCTTGCATGCGCTCATGCTGCCTCCAGTGGCGCTAACGCCGCCGGGGGTAGACTGGCACCGGCGGCCGAGCCACCCTAGCACAGATGGTGGCCGGGCGCACCTGTGCCCGCCTCACGCTGCCTTCGCTGGCTCGGCGGGCGGCGCTATCGTATGCTGGCACACATTCTCGGGCGGCGGCGGTGCGCGCCAAGGCCCCTGGCCGGCGAAGGAGGCTCATGGCCGAAGACACAGCGGCGGCGGATAGCGCGACGGTCGCTACCTTGCGGGAGGCGGCCACCGAGTTCCAGGGCCGGCCGGTGCTCACTTTGGAGGCCACCGACCGGCTGGCGGCGGCCCGGCAACTGAGCCGGCGGGAGGTGGAGCTGGCGGCGCTGGGAGCGAACGTGGTGCCGGTGCGCTATCTGCGCAACGTGGGCACCATCGGTCTGACCGGGCAGGCGGCTCTGCTGCGCGCCACGGTGGCGGTGGTGGGGCTGGGCGGCCTGGGCGGCTACGTCCTGGAGGCGCTGGCCCGCTCCGGCGTCGGCCGCATCCTGGCGGTGGACTTCGACGTCTTCGAGGAGCACAACCTCAACCGCCAGATGCTCAGCGACGAGCGCTACCTGGGGCGCCCCAAGGCGGAAGCGGCGAGAGAGCGTGTCGCCGCCGTCAACCGAGCGGTGGAGGTCGTCTCCCAGCGCGCCCGGCTCACAGCGGAGTCCGCCCCCCGGCTCCTGGGCGGCGCGGACGTAGTGGTGGACGCGCTCGACAACCTGCCCGATCGACTCGTCCTGCAGGAGGCGGCCGCCGCGCTGGGCGTGCCCCTGGTGCACGGGGCTATCGCCGGTTTCATGGGCCAGGTGATGGTCATCATGCCGGAGGACCCGGGGCTGCGCCTGCTATACCCCAACGGACACCCGCCCGCACACGGCCTGGAGCAGAGCCTGGGCACACCGGCGGCCACTCCCATGCTGGTGGCGGCGCTGCAGGTGCAGGAGACGGTGAAACTCATCACCGGCGTCGGCGAGCCGCTGCGGCACCGCCTCATGATGGTGGACTGCGAGAGCGGCTCGGTCCAGGTGCTGCAGAACGGGGTGGCCTGAGTGGACGAGAGTCGACTGGAGGAGAGGCTGGCCTTGGCCTGGGAGGTGCGCACCCGCCACTGGCCGCCCACCATTGTGGCCAGCCGGCCGGTGGACACCCTCCCCGTCAGCGTCACCGGCGAGGCCTGTGCCCTGGACTGCGCTCACTGCGGCGGGCATTACCTCAAGGGCATGAAGCCGCTCAAGGGGCTGAGGCCGGGCAATGCCCCCTCGCTGCTCATCTCCGGCGGCTGCGACCGTGACGGCCGGGTGCCGGTGCGGGAGATGCTGCCGGAACTACTGCCCGTGATCGAGGGGCGCCGCACCAACTGGCACCTGGGCGCGGTGGACGAGGCCGACCTGACGGCGCTGGCGGGGCTGCTGGACGTGGTGTCCTTCGACTTCGTCGGCGACGACGCCACCCTGCGCGAGGTCTACGGCCTGGACGCCACCGTTGAGGACTTGGAGCTACGCATGGAGCGTCTGGCCGAGATCGCTCGGGTGGTTCCCCACGTGACCATCGGCCTGCGCGGCGGCGCGCTGGGTCACGAGATGCCCGCCCTGGAGCGTTTGCAGCGGCACCGCTTCGATGCCCTCGTTTTCCTGGTGCTCATCCCCACGCCCGGGACACGCTATGCCGAGGCACAACCACCCGCTCCGGAGGCGGCGGCTGAGATCCTGGTGGAGGCGCGACTGCGCTTCCCTGAGGTGTCGATCCAGTTGGGCTGCATGCGGCCCAAGGGTGCCTATTCGGAGGCGCTGGACCCGCTGGCGGTGCGAGCGGGGGTCAACGTGATAGTCAACCCGGCCCGGTCGGCAGTGGCCCTGGCGGAGGAGCTGGGCCTGACCTGGGAGACGGGGTACGAGTGTTGCGTCTTCCCGGCGACGGGGGTGGCCGGCTCCGTCGTCCCGGGCTGAAGCCGCGGGGCTACGAGTGAGCGAAGCCGGCCTGCGCCGGCTGCCTCAGCCCGCCGCCAGACATACGCTTGGACGAGCGACTACTGGTCGAAGAACGACTTGTCGCCTTTCCAGACGCGGAATGCGTGCCGCAAGCGGACTCCATGGCCCGGGCTAAGCTCGAGCGGCACCTCTTTCTCGGTGAACCAGCCCTGATCGCGAACCTCGATGCCATACTCTGCCTCCCGGCGGGGCTCATCCAGGGGGTGGCAGAGGAACACGAAGTGGTAGAGGTGGTGAAGGTCACGGCTGCCGCAGAGGCGGGAGTCGAACACACCCACCAGATCGGTGGCCCGGCAGGAGACGCCCGTCTCTTCCAGGCATTCGCGGACCGCACCCGCGGCCGGCGTCTCGCCCACCTCCAGCGCCCCGCCGGGCATGGCCCAGCAGCCGTCGTCCGCGCGCCGGATCAGCAGCATGCGGCCGCCCCCGTCAATGACCGCCGCATCGGCCCCCACCAGCGGGGTGGGACGGGAGAACATGGTGTCGCGTAGCGGCTCGAGAGCCGTGATCGACTGATCGCTCGCTAGCGCGGTCATCTCGATGGCAAGGTTTTGCAGGGAGCGGTAACGCTCTCGATCGTAGACCGACCGGCAGAATCGCAGACCGGTTGCGGAGATGTCGCGTAGCCGGTCGGCCCAGAGGGCGATCTGCAGTGAAGGTTCCATCGATCTGTCATTCCTCCAGTGGATGGCGACCCGGGGTCGCGGGCGGCTAAAGGCGCCCGCTGGAGGCGCTACGCGCCAGTGGGCCTCTGTTCTGGCCGCAGGCCCCTAGCGGCGGACTTCAGCCCGCCGCCCAGACCCGCGGCAGCCCTATCCCTCCGGCAGGCCGACGCTGATCTGGCCGCCCTCCACTCGCACCGGGTACACCGCCAGGACGTGCTCCGCCCTGATCGCCCCCAACACCGCCCCCACCACCGGCGGCCACGGGGCCCAGTCCACCACCTCGCCCGTGTCCAGGCGGAAGCGGCTGCGGTGGCGCGGGCAGGTCAGCACTCCCTGGGCGTCGATGGCGGCGTCCTCGAGGGACGCGCCCATGTGGGGGCAGCGGGAGTCAAAGGCATAGAGCGTCCCCCGCTCGTTGGCCAAGACGATCTCCCTCTCCTCCACCTCCACCACTTCGCGGTCCCCCGGACTCAGCTGATCGGCAGCCAGCACCTGCACCCACCTCATTCGCTCACCTCCCTTCTCTCCCGTCACGTGTCACGAGTCACTCTTCACCCATAGCTTCCCGCATGTGCCGGAGGGTCTGCTGCGCCGCCGCGTCCGGATCGGGCCGGGGCAGCAGCTCGGCCGATAGATAGCCCTGGTAGCCGCCCCGCCGCAGGCAGGCGACGATGGCGCGGAAGTCAATCACACCCCACCCAGGGGCGAGCCGGTTGTTGTCGCCCAGGTGGACGTGGAAGAGGCGGCCGGCCTCCAGCACTCGCCGGTATGGGTCGAGCCGGTCGCTCTCCTCGATGTTGGCGTGGAAAGTGTCGATGAGCAGGCCGAGCGAATCGTGGCCCACCCGGCGCAGGAAGTCCAGCCCCTCGTCCACGGTGTGGAAGAGGTCCACCTCGTAGCGGTTCACCGGCTCGAGCGCCAGGCGTAGCCCGTAGCCGGCGGCCAGCTCGGCGGCGGCGCGCAGGCCGTCCGCCAGTTCGCCCTCGGCGCCCTCGCCCATCCAGGCGGCCCGGCCGCGGAAGGCCCCGATGGTCACCACCGGTGCGCCCACCTGATCGGCGAACTGAATGAGGCGGTAGAGGCGCATTCGCGCCTGGCGACGTACTTCGGCGTCGGCGTGCAGCAGGGTCAGACCGGTGGATCCGGCGACGGCGCCCGTGCCGACGGCGGCCGCCGCCAGTCGAGCGTCGGCGAGGGACCGCTTCAGCGCCGGCACATCGAGCGCGTCCGGGTCCGACGACATGATCTCGACGCCGTCAGCGCCCCAGACGGCGGCCTTGGACAGCTTCTCTGTCAGCGTGCCGCTGAGCAGCGCGACCGGCACCGCATGCTTCACTTCGGGCGTCTGCATAGCCAGCGACAGCTTGATGGCGCTTTCCAGTCTCAATCTTCCCTCTTCCCCGCGCTCTTTGCGTCCTCCGCGGTTAGTCCCTCGCTACGGCGCTTCGATGCCGCGGAAGCCCTCGCCAAGCACCTCGCTGGCGGGCGCCACGATCACGAAGGCGTCCGGGTCTATCTCCTGCACCAGCCGCTTCAGCCGGCTGACCTCCATCTGGGGCACGGCGCAAACGAGCACGTCGCGCGGTTCGCCGGTAAAGCCGCCGGCGCCGTGTAGCACCGTCACGCCGCGCTCCATCTGCTCCAGGATGGCGCCGCGTACCTCGTCGGAGCGGCGGCAGATGATCATGGTGGAGCGGGACTGCGACAGCCCCTCCTGCACCACGTCAATGACGCGGCTGGAGACGAAGGCCAGCAGCAGGGCGTACATGGCCGGCTCCAGGCCGAAGATGAGGGCGGCCGAGCCGAGGATGACGACGTTGGCGGCCAGCAGGGTGTGACCCAGCTTGATGCCCAAGAAGCGGTGCGCCAAGCGGGCGATGATGTCCGTGCCGCCGGTGGTGCCGCCGGCCCGGAAGACCAGGCCCAGGCCGAGCCCGTCCAGCAGGCCACCGTAGACGGTGTAGAGCACCGGGTCGGCGGTGGCCTGGGGAAGGTAGGGCTGGAGCAGGTCAATAGCGGCGGACATGACCGTGACGGCGAAGACCGTCTTCAGCCCGGCGCGCCAGCCGCCGCCCCACTGGATGTTGGCCAGGAAGAGCGGGACGTTGAGCAGGAAGGTGACCAGGCCTACCGGCGTGCCGATAACGTAGTAAAGGACAGTGGAGACGCCGGTGAGGCCGCCGGACACGACGCGGTTGGGGATCAGGAACATGTCGGCGGCGGCCGCCACCATGACGGAGCCGATGGCGATGAGGCCGTAGTCGGCGAGTGGCCGTAGGTGCAGTCGTTGTCTCAGGCTCTTCAGGCCGGCGGCATGCGAACGGTCCCTCGCGACTGGTCCTTAGGAATTCACGGTGGCCCGTCCCCCCTTCCTTCTTAGGGAAGGGGGGGCAGTGGTTTCGCTCTTTGAAACCACGAGTGGGTTAGGTTCGCGCTGTCTCTAGCCTAGACGGGGCACTGCCGCCGGGCTTCGTCGAAGATGGCGATCTGGGTGCGCACCGTCTCCGGCTTCACCGTCACCGGCGCGCCGGTGGTGATGGCATCGTACATGTTGAAGTAGATGCCCTCGTAGCCGGTGGTTGCTTCCTTGCCCCGCTGCCAGTGGCCTTCCTGCCAGGGAATATCCTCCCGGTTGTAGCTGCGGTCGGGCGTGGGCTCGGGGTCGGCCGTCCGCTGAGGAAGCATCGCCGGATTGAAGAAGCGCCAGTGCAGTTCCTGGGAGTTGCCCCACAAGCCGCCACTGGTGCCCTGGATGATGTAGTGCTCCTGATGGACGGCGGCGGCGTTGCTCAGCTCGATGTCGGCGGTGGGGCCGCCGCTCTTGCTGCGCAGCATGAGCTTGATGTGGTCCTCGGCATCGCCGAAGCAGAGCGGCGTGCGGCGGACGTCGGCGAAGACTTCGAGATCGGTGGAGACGCCCAGGGTCTCCATGAGGGCCAGGGCGACGTCGGTGGCGTGGGAGGCGTTGTTGAGCATCTCGCCGCCGCCGTGAGACTTGAGCGTCTGCCAGTCCCACCGGCGCCGGAAGGAGCCGCCGTAGACCTTGATCTGCAGGATCTCGCCCAGCTTGCCCGAGCGTAGTACGTCCTGGACGGTCATGAAGTCGGGCGAGTAGCGGGAGCAGTGGTTGAAGGTGAGTGCGCGCTTGGTCTCGTCGCGGACGGAGATCATCTCGTCCGCCTCGGCGACGTTGGTGGCCATGGGCTTCTCGCAGAGGACGTGCTTGCCCGCCTTCATGGCGGCGATGGCGTGGGCGGGGTGGTCCTTGTTGAAGGTGGCGACGGCCACCAGGTCCACCTCCTTGTCCTTGAGAAGGGCGCCAATGCTGTCGTAGGTGCGGCAGCCGAAGGTCTGCTTGGCCTCTTCCATACGGGAGACGATGGGGTCGGTGACGGCGACGACGCGGAACTTCTCGGCGACGGCGGGCTGCTGGAGCGTGCGGGCGTGGATGCCCCAGCCGGCCCGCCCGAGCCCGATGATGCCGACGCCAATCTTCTTATCAGACATTAGTGCCTCCTGAGGGGTGCCCGGCCGCCAGGGCCGAGCTCTGTGCGCGTATGATGGGGCCGACGAGAAATGCTGGCAAGCGCGAACGGACGCTGCGGTTCAGCCGCTCTCCATCAGCCACTCCACCGCGGCGCGTATCCCGGCTGAGGACAGCACCATCTGCTGGTGCGGCGAGGTGTTACGATGGTTGTTCTGCACCTCGACGGTGACGCTGGGAATGCGCCGCTCCACGTCGCCCCAAGAATTGACGAACCACTGGCGGTGGGGCTCACCGTACACGAAGCGGCGTGGCTCCGGCAGCGGATGGCCGCCAAGGTCGCGCCAGAGGGCGATCATGCGCTCGGCGAGGGCGAGGTTGGCCTGCTGTAGCGACTCGGGCAGTTCGGCCTGCAGCGTGGGCAGGAGGGCCATGCAGTTGGTGGCGTTCTGCCCCGTCCAGTCGAACTCCGTCTGGTGCAGATGGACCTGGCAGTCGTAGCAGTACTGCCCGCTCATCTGCCGGCTCAGTCGCACCAGCGACGAACCTTCGTCCCGGTTGGGTTCCACGAACTCGTGCTCGCTCACTTGCTCGTAGGCGACGCCGATGCGGGCGGGGACGTCCTCGAGCAGGGACCAGCGGGCCACCCGCTTGAAGACCGATTCCGTGTCGAGGTCGATGCCGAACATGACGCGCTGGAAGGTGACGTTGTCGTGCTTCTGCCCATCCCAGAAAGGCTCCGGGGAGCGGGCCCGGCCGCCCGGGTTGGCGTCCGGAATGAAGGTGAGCAGGCACTGCGACAGGATGGACTGAGCGTCCAGGTGGCTCTCGCTGCGGTCCAGGTGCCGGCCGGTGAGCAGCTCGCTCAGGAAGTCCATGATGCCCACGGTCGCAGCCGGCTCGTGGGCGTGGGGCACGGCGCAGATCAGACCCTTCTTGCCCGACTCGCCGGTGCTCCAGTCGGTGACGGTGAGGGCATGGACGCGGTGGCGGGTGTACTGCGTCAGGCTCTGGACGCGTAGCTGATCGGGGTAGTCATGCTGCCAGGCGCGCACCAAGGCGTCCACCTGGTGGGGATAGGCAGGCCAATCTTTGAGCCTCATGGGGCCTCCTTGGGATGGGCCGCTAGACCAGTCGCGGCCGCCCTAAGGCGGCGCGTCGACGACGACTTCTGGTGAATAGGCACCCACCCCGGACACTAGCCCGGGGTGGGGAAGAGCGCTGCAGTAGTAGAGCCCTTAGCCCTTGCCGGCCAGCCTGCGGGCGACGTCCACGGCGGAGGCGGCGTCGGGCGCATAGCCGTCGGCGCCGATCTCGTCGGAGTAGCGCTGGGTCACCGGCGCGCCGCCGATCATCACCTTGACCGAGTCGCGCACACCGGCTTCCTTGAGGGCTTCGATGGTGGTCTTCATCGCCGGCATGGTGGTGGTGAGCAGAGCGGACAGCCCCACAACCTGCGGCTTCTTGTCGCGTACTGCCTCCAGGAACTTGTCCGGCGCAACGTCCACGCCCACGTCGATGACGTTGAACCCGGCGCCCTCCAGCATCATCGAGACCAGGTTCTTCCCGATGTCGTGCAGGTCGCCCTTCACCGTGCCCAGGACCACCGTGCCCGCCGAGGAAGCTTCTGCTTCCGACAGAAGCGGCTTGAGTACGTCCATGCCGGAGTGCATGGCGCGGGCGGCGATGAGCACCTCGGGGACATAGAACTCGTTGTTCTTGAAGCGGCGGCCCACTTCGTTCATGCCCACGATGAGGCCCTCGCTGAGGACCTGGCTCGGAGCCATGCCCTCGTCGATCGCCTTCTGCGCCAGTTCCTTCGTCTTGGGGGCGTTTCCGTTGATCAGAGCCTGTGAGAGTTCTTCCAGTACGGACATCTCTGCCATCCTCCTGCGATTCGTTGCCAAATACCGGCCCGCAGCTTGAGCCGGCCGGAGTCCACGCTCCGTCTGACTAGCGCATGTTACCCGCTACCGGCCAGGGCGCAAGGCGAACGCCACCACCCGGCGCTACTTCCGTCCCAGCCGGCCATACACGCCGTAGTCGCGCGCCGCCTGGAAGTAGGCGCGCACGTTCTCGGGCTCCGTGTCCCGGATGGAGTCGCTGGTGCCCAGGATGAGGCCGCCGCCCGGCGCCGCGTCCACGATGGCCTGCCGCACCGCCTCGCGGATCTGCTCCGGCCTCCCCATCTTAATCACGTAGATCAGATCAATGTTGCCGTTGAGGCAGATGCGGTCCCCCACCAGGTCCTTGGCCGCCTTCAGGTCCACGTCCCCCACCGGAGGCGGGGCCAGAGTGGAGATGATGTCCACGCCGACTTCCCTGAGCCAGGGGAGGATGGCCATGCACTTGCCGTCGTCGTAGAAGTGCAGCAGGCCGCCCAGATCGTGGATGAGGTCGGCTTGCTCCTTGATCAGAGGCAGGAACCACTCCTGGTAGAGCTTGGGCGACCAGCCGGCGCTCATGGAGGCGAAGTACCAGGGGGTGAAGATGATGGGCACGCCCGCCTCCAGGGCGCAGCGCGTCTCCGCCAGGCAGTAGCGGTGGAACAGGTCCAGCAGAGCGCGCAGGAAGGCGGGCTTCTCATAGGCGGCCACCATCATATCCACCAGTTCGTAGGCCCAGCCGGCCCGGTGGTCGATGGCCGACTCGATGGTGACCTGGATCAGTCCGCGGTTGCCCACCACGTCTGCCATTTCGGCCACCGGCTCGAAGGCGGCCTTGGTGGGCGTGGGTAGCAAGTAGGCGAGGCGCTCCAGGTCGGTCTCCTCCTTGACCAGGCGCTCTTCCCAGTGGGGGTTGGGGGAGGAGCCGTAGCCGATGCCGCCCTTGTACTGGCGGACGCAGTCGCTTAGGGGGCCGGCGGGGGTGTCGATGCGGCGGCGAATCAGGGTGTAGGTGGGATGGCGCTCGGTGCTCAGCTGTACGCGCACGTCCTCCAGATCGTCGTAGGAGGCGTGCCACTGGCGGACGTAGTTGGGGTAGGGTGAGCCCAGGAACACCAGGGGATCGAAGCCGAACTCCTGGGCCGCCTTGAGCTCGTACATCCAGCCGGCGTGGCCGTAGTACTCGTTCAGGAAGGCGCCGATACGGGGTGAAACGGGTACCCGGTCCGGTTCCTGGTGGCGGATGGCGGCAAGAAGGCGCTCCCTGCTGGTCATATGCGTGGCCTCCTGCGGCAGGCGGCTCCCAGACGGGCAGTATGGCGTGCCGATCGTATGCGGCACAGCGACTGGTAGGATACCGCCCGGTCCCGGTTCTGTCACGGGCAGGCAGTCGGCCGTCTGCCGGACTACTGCTCCCCCGCCCAGGCGAAGAGGGCCTCCGCGGCGGCGTAGGCATTGACTAGGTGGGTGTTCATCTCCTCCATCTTGGTCAGGGCGGTGCCCGTGTCCAGCCGGCGACAGAGGGCCGTCTTGCCCGCCTCCAGCGCGTCCAGCCCGGCGTTGCCCTCGGCCACCAGGCGATTGTGCTCGCCGGCGATCTCCTCGGGCGGAGCGGCGGCCGCTAGGGCGGCTAACAGCTCGCGGCCACCGGCGATCTGCGCGTCGATGTCGCCGGAGCGGGTGATGCACACCGCCAGCGGATCTTCGCCCACCTGGCCCATGAGCCCGCCGGCCTCGGCCGACCAGGCCTCCCAGCGGCCAAGGATGTCCGCCATGGCGGCCAAGTACTGTTCCTCCTCCGCGCCCGCGTCCAAGGCGGGAGTACTGGTCGGCACGTCGGCAACCGCGGCCGGTAGCGGAGTGACGGTAGAGGTGGCGGTGGGGGCCGGTCGGGTCGGTGTGGCAGTGGCCGTGGGCGAGGGGGCCACCGCGACGGGTAGGGAGGGTGCGGGCGTCGGCGTTGGGGTGGGCGCCGCGGGGCCGAGTCCGCAGGCAGCGACGAGGATCAGGGCGAAGGAAAGTAGCGCGGCCGTGGCGGCACGCCGAGTAGCCTGAAGCGGGCTCGGGGATGGCATGGTGGCACGTCCTTGCGGCGGCAGTCGCCCCTCTAGGGCGCCGCCCCCAATTATGTCTAGACGAATGGGCCCGGCAACTTTAACCGGCTCTTAAGAACGGGTTTATGGAGGTTTGACGGCCGGCTTTCATACTGCGGTTACTGAGGGTAGGTTCCGGGCATAACCACCAGCATCGTGACCACCCTCAAGCAGGCTCGCGGCGGAAGAAGCCGCCGGCCGAAATGCAACAGGACCGCAGGGCGGGGCTCCCGGGCTCTTCGTTGGATGAGTCGGCAGCGAACACGTTAGCGGCAGTGTATGGAGGGAGCGCCGCGGGGTTCGACACTCGCGCCTGTAGGGCACGAGTGAGTGTAGGCGGGAGAGGCTCAAGGGTCTCTCCCGCCGTATTGTGTCTCTCGACGGCCGACTCTCAGCCGCGCAGAGCCATGCCGTTGGCGCCCGTGTCGGCGGCACCCTGCCACCGCTCGGACCCGGCGCCGCGCCAGAGGGCGTGCACCAGCCCCATGCCCCCGTGGCCCTGGGGCATCCGCTCCACCGGCAGGCTCCGCCGCACCACGCGGCACACGGACTCGGGGATGCGCCCCTGGCAGACGATGGGCCCCACCTGGCAGTCGAAGCGGGGCGCCGCCACCGCCTCCACCACGCTCATGCCGAAGTCCACCACGTTGACGATGACCTGCAGCAGCGAGGTGATGATGCGCGTCGCTCCCGGCGCGCCGATGACCATGAGCGGCCGTCCGTCGCGGTAGAGCACGGTCGGGGTCATGCCGGTGGTGCGCCCTTTGCCCGGGGCGATGGAGTTGGGGTGGCCGGGCAGGGGGTGGAAGTTGACCATGGAGTTGTTGTACATGAACCCGAGGCCGGGGGTTATGACGCCGGAGGACATGCCCAGCGAGTGAGTGAGGGCGATGCCGTTGCCCCGGTCGTCAACCACGCTGACGTGGGTGGTGTCGGGCGGCTCGGTGGCGGTGAAGGAGACGGTGATCTCCTCGTTCCGGTCTATGCGGTCGCGCCAGTGTTGCGCCCGCTCCTTGGTGGTCATCCAGTCGAAGGGGCGCGGGGCGAAGCGCGGGTCGCCCAGGTGCGGGTTGCGGTCGGCGAAGGCGGCCTGCATAGCCCGGGAGAGGAGCAGGATGTAGGCGGGAGAGTTGTGCTCCAGCGCCGCCAGATCGTAGCCCTCAAGGATGTTGAGCAGAGCCACCAGGGTGGGGCCGCCGTGGGGCGCGGGCGAGGTGGCGATCTCGTACCCGCGGTAGGTGCCGGTCACGGCCTGGGCGGGTACGGGCTGGTAGCCGGCCAGGTCCTCGGCGGTGACAAAACTGTCGTGCGCCGCCAGGTCGCCGGCCATGCGCCGGGCCAGGTCGCCGCGGTAGAAGTCCTCCGGCCCGGCCTCTCCCAGGTGGCGCAGAGTGCGGGCGTAGTCGGGGTTGGCGAAGTGGTCGCCTGCCTCGCGCGGGGTGCCGTCGGGGCGCAGGTAGAGGCGGCTGGCCTCCGGGTTGGCGCGGATGTAGTCCTGCAGCGACTTCTGCTCCGGCAGGCCCTTGCCCGGTCTCCACATGGCGGCCAGGTGGTCGTCCACCAGGAAGCCCTCCTCGGCGACGCGGGCGGCGGGCGCGCAGACCTGCTCCCAGGTCCAGGTGCCCCAGCGGTCGAGGATGGCGGCCAGCCCGCGGACGAAGCCGGGGATGCAGATGGACTGGTAGCCCATCTCGTTAATGGAGCCGCGCAGAAAGTAGCCCCAGCCGCGCGGGTTGGGCCGGATTAGGGCGCCGGCCCACATGTCGGGCGAGACGCGGGAGCCGGCGAGGGCGGGGGCGTCCACGGCGTGAGCCTGGGCGGCGGAGCCGACTCCGGAAGGCGAGACGGTGGCGAGGACGTAGCCGCCGATGCTGGAGCTGTGGGGGTCAAGGACGCCTTGCACCAGGGCGCAGGCCACGGCGGCGTCCACGGCGTTGCCGCCTTGGCGTAGCACCTGGGCCCCCTCGTCCACGGCGATGGGCTGGGGGGCGACGATCATTCCGGGCATGGGACGCCTCCTGTGGTGGTGTGGGGGTATGGTAGCGGGTCTGGGGGTGGGTTGTCATGGGGAGGGTGGGCCCGCGCCGGACACTCGCCCCGCCATGAATGGGCGGGGCTACGATTGGGCAATGCTCGCCTTCGCGAGCTCCGGGAGCCGGCGCCGGCCGGCTTCGCTTACCCAGTGGATTCGCGCAGTGAATCCAAGAGCCCCGTGGCTTGAGCCCGGGGCGATCTCCCTTTGACACCGGCGCCCGGCGGCGATAGGCTGACCAGGAAGCCGAGAGGGAGGAGAGGCACTTGGCCCGCGCTCTGCCGGAGGGCACGGTTCTACACGGCCGCTACCGGGTCACGGAACTGGTGGCACAAGGGGGTATGGGCGCCGTCTATCGCGCCGGCGACCTGCGCCTCAGCGGCCGCGAGTGCGCCCTGAAGGAGATCATCTGCCAGGACGACGGCCTGGTGGACCCCACGGACGCCCGCGCCCAGTTCTACCGCGAGGCCAGCACCCTCGGCCGCCTCGATCACCCCAACCTGCCCAAGGTATCGGACCACTTCTCCGAGGGCGACCGCGACTACCTGGTGATGGACTACGTCCCCGGGGCGGACCTGCAGAGCCTGCTGGACGACGCCCTGCGCGAGGGGCATCGCCTGAGCGAGAAGCAGGTACTGGAGTGGGCGCGGCAGCTGTTCGACGCCCTGGAGTACCTGCACGCTCAGGACCCGCCGGTGCTGCACCGGGACATCAAGCCGGCCAACATCCGCCTCACCGCCTCCGGGGTGGTCAAGCTGGTGGACTTCGGCCTGGTCAAGCTGATGGAGCCGGAGCAGACGCGCACCATCACCGTCCTTCAGGGGCGGGGTACGGCCAGCTACACGCCGCTGGAGCAGTACGGCGGAGAGACGGGGCACACCGATACGCGGGCCGACATCTACGCCCTGGGCGCGACGCTCTACCACCTGCTCACCGGACACTCGCCTCCGCCGGCGAAGGACCGCTTCCTGCGGCCGGACTCGCTGACGCCGGCGCAGGAGCTCAACCCAGCTATCTCCAGCCGCACCGATGCGGTGATAGGCTGGGCGCTCGCCATGCACCCCGATGACCGCCCGCCCAACATCAGCCACTTCCGCAATGCCCTCTTGGGGCGAGGCCGGCTCCCCCGACCGTCCCCCTGGCGCGTGGCGCTCAAGGCACACCAGTCCCTGGCAGTGGCGGTGCTGCTCTTGCTGCTCCTCGCCGCTACCCTGAGCTACTGGCCCGTGGCGCCCGCCCCGTGAGCAGGCTCAGCCAGGCCAGGGCCGCGGCCAGCCCGCTCACGGCGAAGGCCGCCCAGCCCGGGCCGCGCGCCATGAACAGCGGCACCTCCACCAGCCCAACCACCAGGGCGCAGTAGACGCTCAGCCCCAGAACCAGGCTCCACAGCGTCAGGCGGACGCGGGCT
>Ga0209613_1002190_pt1 | contig 14970 bp, 10 predicted proteins | sample BioC13SIPDNA_2_FD_185747 | JGI IMG/M metagenome (GOLD analysis project Ga0209613, IMG submission 185747) | Anaerobic biogas reactor microbial communites from Washington, USA - Biogas_R2_A C13 SIP DNA (SPAdes) (version 2) | ecosystem: Engineered > Bioreactor > Anaerobic > Unclassified | place... | reverse complement strand
CCTGGCGCGAGGAGTGGAAGGCGCGTTATGCCGGCCGGGCCACCGCCGAGCCCAAGCTGCTGGTCCGCGCGGAGCAACTGGAGATGCTGCGCGCCAACGCCCAGCGCAACGAGGACGCCCGCCGCTATTACGACGCCGTGCTGGAGTTGGCCGAGACGGTGGCGGCGCTGCCCGCTGACTTTTTCGAGACTTTTATCCCGGATCAGGGCCCCTGGAACCCGGGCGGCAACTTTTGCCCCAATTGTATCGGCGACAAGTCCCCCGAGGGGATCAACCGCTACTTTTGGAAGTGGGACTGGCGCGACCCGGACACGGTCACCTGCCCCTATTGCGGCTGCGTCTATCCCAACGCGCAGTACCCGGAAAACGGCGTGCTCGAGCTGCCGCGCCTGGGGATGCGCTACACCTTTCACGTCCTGAAAGCCGAGCAGGAGAGCGCCGACTGGCGCCTGGGCGAAAAGGCCCAGCGGCACGTGGACCAGCCGATACACGTCAGCTTTGCGGGCAATATCCGCGCGATGAAGATCTTGTGGGCGCTGGACGCGGCGGACGCGCTCTCGCTGGCCTACGCCCTCACCGGCAAGGCGGCCTATGTGCAGGCGGCCGAGCGCATCCTGACCCGTTTTGCCGCGGTCTATCCTCGCTACCTCCTGCAGAGCTACTTCCAGGACGTGGCGGACGCTGACCCCGGCTATGCCGTGGACAACGCCGACGTCCTGCCCACGGTGTTCAAGCGCAACGCCGTGATCACCGTCTATGATGGGCGCTACGGTTGGGGCCACGAAAAGACCACCACCCGCGTCACCCGCGTGGCGACGGGGCTGTGGGGCTCCAGCCGCATCGGCCGGGAGCTCTGCGAGACGAGCATCCGCGCGCTGCGGCTACTGCAGGATTACGACCTGATCAAGCTGGCGATCTCCCCCGAGTCGCGACTGCGGATCGAGCGGGACTTTTTGCTCGAGCTGTACCTCGACATCCGCGCCTACGAGTATATCACCAACAAGGCCGGGTCGGTGCGCGCCGCGCGGGTGGCCTTTGGGCTGATGTACGACGAGCCCGCCGAGATCGAGGCGGGGCTGGACGGCTTTCATCGCATCGTGCAGGGGCAGTTCCACCCCGACGGCTCCATGAAAGAGACCCCCGGCTATGGGCATATGCCCATCGGCCAGGACCTCTGGAAGCTGCCCGAGATGCTGCGCGGCACGCAGGACCTCTACGCGGACGGGCTCTATCATGCCGCCTTGCGTTGCATGTCCGAGCTGGTCGCCCCGACGGGCCGCGCGCCGCTGCTGGACGACACCACCTTTGGCTGGAACTATTCGCGGATCGTCTCGGATGTGGCCGCGGTGCGCTGCGGGCTGGATATCCCCACCTCGCAGCCGACCCCCTCCGAATTCGCCATGCTGAACGCTGACCTGAGCGCGCTGCCGCCGCGCAAGACCTCCCGCCCGGCGCAGAACCACTACTACGAGGGCCGGCATCTGGCCTGCCTGGGCTTTGGCGAGGGCGAGCGCGCCACCCAGCTCTACATGATGGGCGAGGACACCTGCCGGATCCATCGCCACGCCTGCCCGCTGAACCTGCAACTCTACGCCGGCGGGCGCGAGATATTCCCCGACATCGGCTACATCTGGGACCACCCGGGGAACCGCTGGGCTAAGGCCACGGCCAGCCACCAGACGGTGGTCATCGACGAGGACAACACCCATTGGGCCGGGCCCAGCGCCTTGCTCGGCTTTCGCGGCGAGGGGCCGGACCGCTACGCGGCCATGGAGGTCCCGCTGCAAGGGGGCGGGTGGCTGCGCCGCGCGGTGACGCTGCTGGAAAAGGCCGACGGCCTGCCGATCCTCATCGACATCATGGACGTGGAGGGCGGGGAGACCCACGACTATGTCGCCAGCGTGGTGACGCCGCCTAAGAGCCTGACCCTCGCCGGGCCGAACCTGCGCCCGCGGGTAGAGACGCTCTATCAGAAGGACTCGTACTATCCGCTGCTGGATTTCATGACCGGCGGCGCGATGGCGGGCGGCTGGACGGCGATCTGGGACCAGGGCGGGCAAAAGGTGCGCGCCACCATCCTGACCCCCTGCGCCGAGGTGATCACCTTCCGCTCGCCGGGCTGGCGCGTCCCCTTCGAGATCACGGAGCACCCGGACAAGTACTTTGACGCCCTGGTGCTGCGCCAGAAGGGGCCCCGGAGCCGCTACCTGGTGGTGTACGAGGTGATCCAGTAGGGGCCCGTTGCTCAAGAGATGCCCATCCATCCGGAATCGCGAGAGAGCCTGTTGATCCGCCGCCTGGGCGCGGCGCTGCTGACGCTGCTGCTGGCTGCGTCGTTCCTGCTCTGCGCCTGGCAGTTGAGCGCCAGGGCGCAGGGCGCGGCCAGCGCCAGCGGGACGGTGGTGGATGCCGCCGGCCCGCTAGGCGGGGCCAGGGTGTGCGTGCGCGCCACCGAGAACGCGACCCTGGCCGATGCCGCGGGCCGCTTCGTGCTGGCAGGGCTCGTTGAGGGCCGCGAGGTGGAGCTAACCGCCTGGGCCGACGGCTATTACGTCGCCAGCGCGAAGGTCACGCCCCCGGCGGCGGGGATCACCCTCACCCTGCGCCCCTACCACACCGTGGACAACCCCGACTATGCCTGGCCCTCGCCCCTGGCGGGGAGCTCGGAGGGGGCCTGCGGCAACTGCCACCCCATGATCATCTCGCAGTGGATCACCAATGCGCACGGCTCGGCCGTGAGCAACCCACGCCTCTACAGCCTCTATAACGGAACGGATGTGGCGGGCGTCGAGCCCGTCGCGCCGGGCTACCAGCTCGATTTCCCCGGCACGGCGGGCAACTGCGCCAGTTGCCACGCCCCCGCCGCCGCGGCGGATGGCTACCTGACCACGAACATGAACGATGTGCGCGACGTGATCACGGCGGGGATCCATTGCGACTTTTGCCACAAGATCGGCGGCGTCTACCTGGACCCGGCCACCGGCTCAGTCTATCCCAACGTGCCGGGCGCCCAGGGGCTGCGCCTGCTCCGCCCCCCAGCGGGCGACGATATCTTTTTCGGGCCGTATGACGACGTCCACGACCCGGATACCTACCTCCCCCTGATCTCGGAGAGCCGTTACTGCGCGCCTTGCCACCAATTCTCCTTCTGGGGCACGCCGATCTACGAGTCGTACGACGAGTGGCTGGCCAGCCCCTACGCCGCCGAGGGCGTCACCTGCCAGGACTGCCACATGCCGCCCACCGGCGAGACCCTCTTTGCCCTGCCCGAGGTCGGCGGCGTGGAGCGCTCGCCTGAGACCATCCCCTCGCATCTGGACCTGGGCGCCGCCAGCGCCGAGCTGTTGCAGAACTCCGTGGCCATGACGGTCAGCGCCGAGTCGCTGGGGGGGCTGGTCCGGGTCACGGTGACCATCACCAACACCCAGGCGGGACACCATGTCCCCACCGACTTTCCGGGGCGGCACCTGATCCTCACCGTCTCGGCCACGGATGCCCAGGGGCGCGCTCTGGCCCAGCGGGGCGGCCCCACGGTCCCCGTCTGGGGCGGCGCCGAGGCCGGGCTGCCCGGCCAGGCCTTTGCCAAGGTGCTCCGCGACGTCCAGAGTGGCGAGTCGCCGGTGGTGAGCTACTGGAAGCAGGCGCTCATCGCCACCGATAACCGCATCCCCGCCCGGCAAGCCGACGTCTCCACCTACACCTTTGCCGCCCCGGATGGGGGCGTCGTGAAGGTGGCTGCCGAGCTGCGCTTCCGCCGCGCCTTCCAGCCGCTCATGGACGCCAAAGGGTGGGATGCCCCCGACATTCTGATGGAGGCCGCGCGAGCGGAGGTGGCCGTCGCGCCCCGCTGGCGCAGCCATCTGCCGTGGGTCGCGGCGGCTGGGGATAGGTAGGTTGCCCCGCGCCAGCGATATTCCTTGCCACAAGCCGGCCCAACCGTGCTATAATGGAATCGGTAGGCGGCTCGCCAGCCGCTCTTCACCTCTCTTCGTTGCCAGGGCGGCTATGGTCCCGCCGAGGTGTCCGAGGCCCTGAATGCGCCAGAGGAGGTGCGCCATGAGCGGCACGATCGGGATCGATGCGTTGCGCCCGGGGGACATCCTGCTGCATCGCGGGACATCGTTCGTCAGCCGGGGGATCCAGTTGTTCGATGGCTCGCCGGTGAGCCATGCCTCCCTCTACTTGGGAGGGGGCAAGATCGGCGAGGCGGTGGCCCATGGGCTGGTGGAGAACGACTACCACGCCAGTTTTCACGGCAACGAGTGGGTGAAGGCCTATCGCCTCGCCCACGCCCCGGCGGACCTATCGCCGGTGCTCCGGGTGGCCCGGCGCTACCTGGACCAGGGCAACCGCTACGGTTTTGAGCAGATCGTCATCCTCGCGCTGTTGAGCACCACCCGCAAGATCAAGATCACGCCAGTGCTGCGGAGGCTGCTGCGCACCCTGCTGGACGCCGCGGCTGCCGAGCTGAGCGCCCTCTTCCGCGCGGGCAAGGAACCGATGATCTGCTCCGAGTTCGTCTACCGCGTCTACGACGAGGTGGACGCGCCGGACCCCGCGGCCTATGCCATCAAGATACCGGGGATGCTGCCCTTGCCGAAGGAGGCGCCCGCGGCGCTCGCCGCTGCGCCCATGGCGCCGGCGATATCGGATGGACGTGGCGTTCACCCGGAGAGCTTGGCGGCGCTGCTGGGCACTGCGGCCAGCGGGGCCTGGCTGGAGGCTCCGCTGGCCTCGGCTGCGCCGATGGCTCTGGCGGCCCCGGCGGCCAAGCCGCCCAGCCAGCGGACGCTCAGCCGGCAGCTCAAGGCCTACCTGCAAGAGGTAGAGATGGGCGAGTCAGCGGCGGCGCGCCAGACGGTGAGCCTGGAGGAGCTGCGCGCGGCGATGGACCGCTTCGCCGTGGCGCTCTATGACGCCACGGCGGGGCCGTCGCCGGCGGGGGCGCTCGCGGCAGCGCCGGACCCGGCGGAGGCGCGGAGCGCGGCCTATGCGTACCTCTTCCGCGCCGCGGCGGATTTCGTGACCCCACGTGACCTCTATACCACCGAGAGCCTGGAGCTGCTGGGGACGGTGGCGCTGCACTAGGCGATGCGGAGGCAAGCTGGCGCCGCCAACTTGCCTCCCCGCCCGCCTCGGCTACAATCCACGCCAGCACCATCATCCTGTCCCCATCGGGAGCGCCAGACCATGAAGATGCATCCTCTCCTCCAGGACCCTGCCGCGGTGCTGGTGATCCACAACCTGCTTCCCGCCGGAGCCGGAGCCGCCGTCCCCTGGGCCCAGTTTCAGCGCGCCGCGCGCGAGGCGCTGGCCGCCCTCCAGCTCGAGCTGGACGGCGAGCGGGTGGTGATCAAGCCCAACGTCACCGCCGGTGAGCGGTTCCAGGACCCCGATTGCGGCATCGGCGTCCATCCCGGCTTTGTCCAGGGGATGATCGAGCACCTGGTGGGGCATGGGGCGCGGGCTAGCCGCATCACCATCGCCGAGGACCCCCGCGACACCGACGATAATGACCCGCGGCATTGGCGCGGGACCGGCTATGACACCATGGCCCCTGCCATGGGCGTCAAGCTCTATTCGCCCACCACCTACACTTGCGTCAAGCGGCCCGTGCCGCGTCCCCTGGCCCATCCCGTGCTGAACGTCAGCCGCCTCGCCGTCCAGCCGGGCGCGGTGCTGCTCAACGTGCCCAAGCTCAAGACCCACAACCTGGGCATCACCACCCTCTGCCTCAAAAACCTGATGGGCCTGGTCAACGTCTTCGACCGGCACTATTGCGGCCAGGCTTGGAAAGAGCTGCCGGAGGAGGCGCGGTCCGACCCTAGGCCGCGGGGGGAGTGGTTGACCCGCGAGCTGCACGAGCGCTGGCAGGAGGGCCTAGCCCGGCGGCTGGCCGATACGGCGCAGGTGATCCGCCCGACCCTCAACGTGGTGGAGGGGGTGGTCGGGCGCGAGGGGACGGGCTTTCAGCGGGGGCGCAACCGCGCCCTGGGGTGGGTCATTGCCGGCGTCAACGTGGTGGCGGTGGATAGCGTCGCCAGCTACCTGATGGGCTTTGACCCGCAAAAGCTCATCTATTTGCAGGTGGCGACGGCGGCGGGCCTAGGCGAGAGCGATCTGGGCAAGCTGCGGGTCTACGCGGCGCAGGGGGCCGAGTTCGCGCCTTGCGACCCGGCGGCCTTGCGGGCGGACCCGCCGTTCCGGGTGATCTCGAACATCGTCGGCGAGGACCCGGGGCTGTTTGCCGAAGGCGAGCAGGGTGTATAACAGAGGGAGGCGAGCATGGCGTTCAACGTGAAAAAGCGCGGCAAGGTGACCTACTACTATGTGGGGGAGCACCCCACGCTCTCGTCGCTGGTGACGGAGGAGCAGCCCGATGGCGACCTCAAGATCTATTTCGCGGGGCTCACCGGCGGCTACTCGGCCAAAAACGTGCTGGGCCTGGACGAGGTGGTGACCATGGACCCGCACCGCGAAATCCCGCTGGTCTTTGCCTGTTGGGAAAAGTGGCTGCAGGACGCGGGCATTTGCGGCTCGCTGCGGGACGTGGATTTCCTGGAGATACATGCCTTTGGCTGCCAGCCCAAGACGCCCAACCCGCTGGTGGACCCGCTGGGCTACGCGGCGGAGCAGGATCGGCTGCGCAAGGCCTATGCGGAGGCGTATAGCGGCTACTTTCGCGATCGCCTGCCGGAGAACGGCGTGCCCGCGCGGTTCACCGTCCACCTACTGGACGTGCCGGACAAGGCCGCCTCGTACGAGTTCTATGGCACGGCGCTCTACCAGAAGGCGCTGAAAAAGCAGGAATAGCACACAGATTTCACCGATGAACGCAGATTAGGAAGATGGAAGTTCCTGATCCGTTCGATCCGTGTAAACCCGTGTACCAATCCGGAGGAGCACCATATGATCGACTTGGAGGGGACCATCCGGCAACTGGCTGCGAGCGCGGAGGCGATCCGCGTCCTGGTGGAGGCCGTCGCGGAGGTGCAAGCGGAGTGGCAGCCTGACCCCAAGAGCTGGTCGCTGAAAGAGGTCATGCGGCACCTCTATAGCGAGGAAAGCACCGACTTTCGGCGGCACCTGCGCGAGCTGTGGCACGAGCCGCCCATCCTCCGGGGCAAGCTCGCGGTGGAGCGGCATCCGCCCACGCGGGATTGCCGCCAGGCGCTAGAGGGCTTTCTCGACGAGCGGGCGGCATCGCTGGAATGGCTGAGGTCGCTGGAGGCGCCGGATTGGGCAGCCGCGCAGCAGGTGGCTTTCGGCCCATCCGAGGTCATCACCCTCAGCGCGGGCGACGTGATGGTTTCCTGGGTTGCCCACGACTATTTGCACATCCGGCAGATCAACGAGCTGCTCTATGCCTGGCACAAGCGGCAAGCCGAGCCCCACTCGGTCCGCTACGCCGGGGCGTGGTAGGCGCGACCTGACAGGTCCCAGTGAGATGATGCGCGAGCGGGCGCCTCGCGAGTGGCGAGAAGCGCGCCGGGGGGAGCCTTGCCAAGGACCTGTCAGGTCTTGGTTGAAAGGAGAAGCGTGGATATCTATGACGAGCTGGGCGTGAAAAAGGTGATCAACGGCTATGCGACGCTGACCCGGCTGGGCGGCTCGCTGATGCCGCCCGAGGTGCTGGGGGCCATGGCCGAGGCGGCGGGGCATTTCGTCGAGATCGATGAGCTCCAGGACAAGGTGGGGCGGCGCATCGCCGAGTGGACCCACAACGAGGCGGCCTACATCTCGTGCGGGGCGGCGGCCGGGCTGGTGCTGAGCACCGCGGCCTGCCTGACGGGCCTGGATCCCGACAAGCGGGCCCGGCTCCCCTTCAGCGATGGGATGGCCAACGAGGTGATCGTGCAGAAGGCCGGGCGGGTGGGCTACGATTTCGCCATCCGCCAGGCCGGCGGCAAGCTGGTCGAGATCGGGACCGATGAGGGCGCCACCGCCGCCGACCTGGAGGCGGCCATCGGCGAGCGCACCGCGGCGATTTTCTGCTTCTACAACGCCACCCGCATGGCCAAGCAGGTCCCGCTGGAGCAGCAGATCGCCATCGCCAAGAGGCGGGGCATCCCGCTGGTGATCGACGCGGCGGCGCAAATCCCGCCGGTGGAGAACCTCTGGCGCTTTACCCAGATGGGCGCCGACCTGGTGCTTTTCAGCGGCGGCAAGGGGCTCTGCGGCCCCCAGGCCAGCGGCCTGATCCTGGGACGGCGCGACCTGATCGACGCCTGCGCCTTTAACGCCTGCCCGCGCGCTTTCATCGGCCGGCCCATGAAGGCGGGCAAGGAAGAGATCGTCGGGCTGATGACGGCGGTCAAGTGGTACCTGGGGCTGGACCACGCCGGGCTGCTGCGGCGCTATGAGGACCAGGTGGCTTGGCTGCTGGCCGAGTTCGCCGGGACGCCTGGGGTGTCGGCGCGGCGGAATTTCCCCAGCGAGGCGGGGCAGCCGATGCCGCGCGCCGAGCTGACGCTGGACGAAGCCGGCCTCGGGCTGACCCGCGACGAGCTGCTGCGCCGCCTGGCGGAGGGCGACCCGGCGGTGGCGCTGGCGCCCGCGGGGACCGATGGCGTATTCATCAACCCGCAAACGCTGCGCCCGGGCGAGGAGCGGATCGTGGCGGCGCGGCTCAAGGCGGCGCTGGGCGGCCAGTAGCGGGCGCCGAGTCGCGCACCAGTTGATGCGCCTGCGCCGCCGCGGCGGGGGCAGGAGGGAAACGCGTGCCTGCGAATACCGAGATCTCGTTTCACCGGAGTGGCGCGCGCCAGGCGGCGCGCTATGTCAGCGACGGTGCCGTCCATGAGGAGGCGCTGGACCATGGCCGGTGGATCGGCCTGTACTGGTCGGCCAGCGGGCAGGCGCAGCGCGAGAACGTCACCGCCGGCCTGCCCGAGGTGAGCTCCCTTCAGCACCCGCTGCACTCCTTTGCGCTCGAGATGGACGGTCAGTCGCTGCACAACCGCTGGGAGTGGGCGGGCGGCTCCCGTCGGCCCGGGGAACGCCCCGGCACGACCGAGGCGGTGGTGGAGCTCTGCCACCAGGTCCGCCCGGTGACGGTGCGGGTGGTGACGCGCCTCGACGGCTCGCCGATTCTGGTTCGCTATCTCGAGATCACCAACAATGGCGGGGCGCCCGCTGCCCTGTCCAGCGTCGCGCCCTGGGCGGGGATCCTCTGGAACACCAACACGGAGCGGCAACGCCACCACAGCCACGCCAACCCGACCTTCGACGCCCGCGCCCAGGCCAAGTTCGCGCTGGGATACCTGGCCAGCGAGGAGTGGGGCCACGAGGGCGATTGGGCCTGGCAGCCGCTGCCGCCGGAGCAGTTCCGCATCGAGCGGAGGTCCTTTGGCCGGTCCTGGGGCTCGCCCTACTACATCGTCCGCAACCAGGCCACCGGCGAGATGTTCTGGATGGGCCTGGCCTGGGGCGGCAACTTTTACGCCGAGTTCGGCCATCGCCCCGACGCGCTGCTCTCCTTTCGCCTCGGTCCGCTGGCGCCCGCGCCGCTGCGCGTGATCGCGCCGGGCGAGACCGTGCGGAGCCCGGAGGTGCATCTGGGGCCGCTGCACGGCAGCATGGATCAGGCGGTGGCCGCGTGGCACCAGCACATGCGCGCCAGCGTCGTGCCGCCGCGGCCCGCGGGCAAAGAGATGTTCACCGTTGCCGGACGGGTCGTCGAGGAGCCTGGCGAGTGGATCCTGCGCGAGGTCGACATCGCCGCCGAGATGGGGGTCGAGGCCTTCATGGTGGACGCGGGCTGGTATGGCGCCCAGTTCGGGGAGTGGCCGGCTCTGCGAGGCGACTGGCAAGAGGGTAGCTGGCTCCCCGGCGGGCTGGCGGGCATCCGCGAGCACGCGCATCGCCAAGGGCTGCTCTTTGGCCTCTGGCACGAGGCGGAGGCGGTCTCGGATCGGTCCCGGCTCCATCAGGAACATCCGGAATGGACGTTGCGCACCGACGATGGGCGCCCCTGCGCCGAGACGCTGGACCTGGCGAACCCCGCGGCCGCCGCCTTCCTGGAGGAGACGGTGCTGCGCCTGATCCGCGAGCACCGGCTGGATTTCTACAAGCTGGACTATAACGTCTCGGTGGGGGAGGGCGGCCAGTCGCGGCGCGATTCCTTTGCCGAGAGCGAGTTCTGGCGGCATGGTGAGACGATCCATCGCACCTTCGACCGGGTGCGCCGCGAGTTCCCGGAGGTGTGCCTGGAGAACTGCGGCGGTGGCGGCGGGCGCAACGACCTGGGGATGCTGGCGCGCTTTCACTATGCCGCCGTGTCGGACTGGAGCGTGATGCCGTACAGCATCCGCGCCATCAATGCCATGACCCTGTTCATCCCGCCGGAGGCGCTGTGCTACTACCATAACCACGTCAACTGGATGGGGACGCAAGCGCACCAACTCGCCGATGCCGACACGCACCTGCGCGTCACGCTCTTTGCGGCGCCCATCTTTGTGGGCTTTGGCGCGCAAGACGCTGACCGCTCCACCGAGTTTTACCGGCGGACGCGGCGCTACATCGCGTTGCACAAGGGCTTCTGCCGCGCGGTCCTGGCCAGCCATCCGGTGGTGTATCACCACACGCCGGATATCGGGCTGTTCGCCCCCGCCGAGTGGTGCGTGCTGGAATATGGCACGGCGGATCGGCAGCGCGGCTATGCCGGCATCTTCAAGCTCGGCAGCGGGGAGGGGGAGTACCTCTTCCGCCCCCGCGGCCTGGACCTCGCGCGGCAGTACCAGGTCACTTTGGATAACGAGGGGCAGACGTTCCGCGCAGCGGGGAGCGAGCTGGCCCTGCGCGGGCTGCCCGTCAGGCTGGACGCAGCGCTCACCTCGCAGTTGCTGTTGTTCGAGGCCGCGCAGGAGTAGGGCGCGGCCAGCTAGAAGAGCCCGTAGGCCAGCCAGCCGGCGATGGCGCCCCCCAGCACCAGCCAGGCGCTGCCGACCTTCCAGCGCAGGGCGGCGACTGCCGCGAGCAAGGCGATCCCCACGGCAGGCCAGCTCGATAGGGTGGCCAGGCCCAGCTCGATGGACACGGCGGCCATCAGCCCGATGGAGCAGATGTTGATGGCGTCGAGAAAGGCCGCGGCCCAGGGGGAGCGACGAAAACGCGGGAGGATGCGGCTGAGCGCCGCGACGAACACAAAGGACGGCAAAAAGACGGCGATGGTGGCCAGGGCGGCCCCCGGCAGGCCGCGCAAGAGGTAGCCGACAAAGGTGGCCGTGGAGAGCAAGGGGCCGGGCGTGAGCTGGCCCGCGGCGATGGCGTCCAGCAGTTGCTGCTGGGAGAGCCAGCCCAGCTCCTCCACCAGCCCGCCCTGCAGAAACGCCACCAGCACATAGCCGCTGCCGTACATCACCGAGCCAATCTTGAGGAAAAAGAGCCACAGGTCCCAGAGCGAGACCTCGGCGCTGGCAGCGACAGCGGGCCAGGCCACCTGGGCGAGCGGCCACAGCGGCGCCGCCAGTCCCAGTAGCCCCATCCCCGGCGGGCGGCGGAGGAGCGCCCGAAGGCGGTCGGCTTGGAGCCAGAACATGCCGAGGATTCCCCCGGCAAAGAGCGCGAGGATCTCGTTGACCCCCGCCAGCGACGCCACGGCCACCGCCGCGCCGAGGGCGACCAGCTTCCAGCTCTTGGCCGCGGCCTTGCCCATCCGCCAAAGGGCGGCGACGATCACGGCCAGCACGGCGGGCTTGATGCCCTGCAAGAAGGGGGCCAACTGGGGCAGGGCGCCGTAACGGGCGTAGGCCCAGGCGATGGCCCCGGTGATCAGCGCCGCCGGGACGATGAAACCGATGCCGCTCAGCAGCAGTCCCGGCCAACCGGCCCGCAGGTAGCCAACGTGGATGGCGATCTCGGTGGCGTTGGGGCCGGGGATCAGGTTGGTGGTGCCGACGAGATCCAGGAACTGCTCTTGGCTGAGCCACTTGCGCCGGACGACCACCTCATCTTGCATCATGGCGATGGTGACGGCGGGGCCGCCAAAGCCGATGGCGCCAAGCTTGGCGAAGAGAAGCACCACCTGGACGAGGCGGCTCTTGAACGACGCGGGAACTGGGTCGGGCGAGATGGACATGGCTCCTCCGGCATGGGCGGCTGTACCAGCCCATGATAGGTGGCCTGGATAGAGCTGTCAAATGGCGGTGCTGCCCAGGATTTCGTGTGCTGCTGGGCTTGACAAAGCGGCCAAACGGTGGCATAATATCGTCCAAAGACGATGATGGAAACGAGTAGGCGGCTGCCGTTGCTCAGAGAGCCTGGGAAAGGTGCGAACCGGGCGCAGCGAATCCGCCGAAAATCCTTCCGGAGTTGCCAACCCAAAAGGGTGTTCCCCCAGTAGGCTTGGCCGGCGTCGTGGGCCGTTATCCCCCACGGAGGTATGAGTGCGTACCTCATGAGCGGGCGCTATGCGCCAATTTGGGTGGTACCACGGGAGTTGTATGTCAGGCTCTCGTCCCAGGGTGGACGAGGGCTTTTTTGTTTCCAGGAGAGGCGCCGTGACCGACCTACTATACATGACCGATAGCTATCTGCGCGAGTTTCCCGCGACGGTGACCGCCGTGCAGGGACAGATGGCGGCGCTGGACCGCACCGCCTTCTATTCGGGCGGCGGCGGCCAGCCCTGCGACGCGGGGACGCTGCGCGCGGCGGCAGGCGGGGCCACCTGGCGTGTGGTCAAGACCGCTCGCCAGGGCGGCGAGGTCTGGCACGAGCTGGAGGGCGGCCAGTTGCCCGCCGTCGGCGACCAGGTTACCGGCGCGCTGGACTGGGCGCGGCGCTACCAGCACATGCGCACCCACACGGCGCTGCATATCCTCTGCGGCGTCATCTGGCGGGATTTCGGCGCGCAGGTCACCGGCGGCAACATGGAGCCGCTGGCGGCGCGCATGGATTTCGAGCTGGAGCAGATGAGCGCCGATTTCGCCGAGCGGGTGGAGGCGCTGGTGAACGCGGAGGTGCAGGCGGCGCGGCCCATCCGCGTCGGCATCCTCCCGCGCGAGGAGGCGTTTCAGATCCCGGACCTGATCCGCACCAAAATCAACCTGTTGCCGGAAGGGATTCGCGAGGTTCGTATCGTCGAGATCAAGGGATTGGATCTCCAGGCCGATGGCGGCACGCATGTGGCCAACACCCGCGAGGTCGGGCATATCCGCGTGGTGGGCCACGAAAGCAAGGGACGCATCAACAAGCGGCTGCGTATCGTGATCGAGGGCTGAGAACGCGCATCGTTCAAGCCCACGCGTCAGGAGAGTGATCCCATGATCTATACCGTGGAGCAGATTGTCCAAGCGGTCGGTACCCTGGACAAGGCGGAAAAGGAGCGGCTGATGCGCGCCCTGGCCAAGCTGGACCAGGGCCCGGAGGCCGCCCGCGAGGCGATGCGCCCCAGCCCCGCCGTCGAGCCCGATTGCGTCCTGACCTACCATAGCGACGCCGAGAGCGGCCTCGCCCGCTTTTCCCTGTGGGCCCGGGCCGACCCTGCGCCGCGGCTTCATCGGCTGCCGCTGGCGGGCGCGGCGAGCCACAGCGAGGGCGAATACGATGCGCTGCTGGCCGGGTTGGAGCGGCTGGCCGCCGACGCCGCCGCCCGCGGCGAGGCGCTCGGCCAGCTCTCCGTCGAGATTCGCGGCGCCTCCCGGCTGGTGGTCCAGCAGGTGATGGGGCTGTGGAAGTCCAGCAACGCCCGGCTGCAGGGCCGCCGCGACCAGGCCCTGGCGCTGCTGCGCCAGTTTGGCGCCTTTCGCTTCCGGGAGCTGTCCAGCTCGGAAGTGGTCGCGATGTTAGGGGATTGATGGGTATCCACCACGAAAGCACGGAAGGTGAGCTGGCCTTTCCTTGGTCGCGTGGTTCGTGTGTTTCGTGGTTCCGGTATGAGATGAGCCCAGAGGGGGAACGAGATGGCTTTTCACGAGGTCAATAGCAAGGTCAACTTTACCAAGCTGGAAGAGCGCGTGCTCCAGTTCTGGCAGGACCAGGAGATCTTTCGCAAGAGCCTGGCCCAGCGCCAGGACGCGCCGCGCTATGTCTTTTACGAGGGGCCGCCCACCGCCAACGGCCTCCCCGGCGTCCACCACGTCCTGGGACGGGTCTACAAGGACACCCTGCCGCGCTACCACACCATGAAGGGCAAGCTGGTGCTGCGCAAGGGCGGCTGGGACTGCCACGGCCTGCCGGTCGAGATCGAGGTGGAAAAGGAGCTGGGCTTTACCGGCAAGGGCAAGCAGGCCATCGAGGATTACGGCATCGCCGCCTTTAACGCCCTCTGCCGTGAGAGCGTGCTCCGCTACGTCCGCGAGTGGCAGCGGCTCAGCGACCGCATCGGCTTCTGGATCGACATGGACGATCCGTACATGACCATGACCAACGGCTATATCGAGTCGGTCTGGTGGATCCTGAAGCAGATCTGGGAGAAGGACCTGATCTACCAGGGCTACAAGGTGGTGCCGTATTGCGCGCGCTGCGGCACGCCCCTCTCCAGCCACGAGGTGGCGCAGGGCTATGACGACGTGACCGAGCCGTCCATCTATGTCAAGTTCCCGCTGCGCGACCAGCCGGGGACCTATTTCCTGGCCTGGACCACCACGCCCTGGACGCTGCCCGGCAACGTGGCGCTGGCCGTGAACCCGCAGGTGACCTACGCCCTGGTGCAACAGGGCGAGGACAAGCTGATCCTCGCCAAGGACCTGCTGCCGCATGCGCTGCACGGCGAATACACCGTGCTGAAAGAGCTGCGCGCCAAGGACTTGGTGGGCACCCACTATCACCCGCTCTATACCTTCCTGCCGGCGGAGCAAGACCACGCTTACGTGGTGGCCGCCGATTACGTCACCACCGCCGATGGCACCGGCATCGTCCACATCGCCCCCGCCTTTGGCGCGGACGATATGGAGGTGGGCAAGGAGAACGACCTGCCCGTGCTGCAGACGGTGGACCTGCAAGGCCGCTTCATCGAGGCGGTCACGCCCT
>Ga0209613_1002186_pt1 | contig 14984 bp, 29 predicted proteins | sample BioC13SIPDNA_2_FD_185747 | JGI IMG/M metagenome (GOLD analysis project Ga0209613, IMG submission 185747) | Anaerobic biogas reactor microbial communites from Washington, USA - Biogas_R2_A C13 SIP DNA (SPAdes) (version 2) | ecosystem: Engineered > Bioreactor > Anaerobic > Unclassified | place... | reverse complement strand
GCCGCCTGGTTCGCGTGCCTAAATCGGTATTCTCTCACGTCGCTGTTCGGATGAGAATAAGGGCAAGCCAGATAGATCATATCCCCGCCTCCGCCCACCTATCGAGCCTGGCCGGCACCGCCGCGACGCGCTTTTGCGCCATGCCTATATATGCCTCATTCAGCTCTATGCCGATGAAGCATCTCCCTAGCTTCTTCGCCACAAGTCCGGTGGTCCCGGCTCCGAAGAAGGGATCAAGGACCACGGCAGGAACCGGCTCACAGGAACATTGGCAGGATGGGAGCCAGCCGATCGTCTCCGTTTGTGTGCACGGGCCGAGACGAATATCATGATTTTCCCTGACTTGTGAGGACGTGTGCCCTTTTCCGGCCAGGGCCGTTGTTCCGGCTTTAGCTGCATTGCTTAGATAGATGGTCTGTTTTCCCACCTGCCTTATCCACGGCTTCCCACACGCCGGGCAGACCCCCCTCTCTGATGTCCCTGCCAGGATGCAAGGCTCGATCAGTGCCGGGGGGAAGGTCGCGAAATGGGCTTCGGCGAACGGTTTTGTGGCAACGGTCCAAACAGTGCGCTTATTTCGCTTGGTAAAATCCCCGCTTTCTCTTTTTTCACCTGAATGCCAGACTTCCCGGCCATCTAGTTCTTTTGCGCCTTGGCTTGTGTATGGCTTTCTAGGGTCTTTTGTTATCGATTCTTCCTTTATCGCCTCGTTATCATAGAAATATCGTTCAGATTTCGATAGCAGGAAGATGTATTCATGGCTCTTCGTCGGGCGGTCCTTGCAGCTTTCCGGCATACAATTGGGTTTAGGGCTCCGAAATGGCCGTACCATACTCAGATTTGCCCAGATTATGTCGGATCGTAGCCACCACCCATCGGCCCGGAGCGCAAAGGCGACCATCCAGGGAATCCCAATGAGGTCTTTGTCTTTAAGCCCGTCTCCCATCCGAGGAGGGCGCGCTTCTCGTTTTCCGTTTGGGAGGCTTCCAGTCCCGATCACGTTTCGTCTATTGCATGGCCAATTGCTCGCATAAGAATCTCCCAAATTCAGCCAAAGCGTCCCTTCCTTCTTCAGCACCCGCCGGACTTCCCGGAAGACCTCCACCAGCTTGCTTACGTAGGCCTCCGGGCTCTCCTCCAGACCGATTTGCCCATCTACTCGGATGGCTCCGCAAAGCTTGCATTTCGAGGCATCACATCCAGGCCGAACTCCTGATATTATCGCTCCTTTAGCCATCGTGTCTTGAACTTGGTTGCCTACAACGTGATTGCATTCGGGGTTTCCGCCTTCCCATTTGGCAGTTCCATAGTCACGAAGGCCATAGTAGGGCGGGCTGGTGATGCAGCAATCCACCGACTCAGAAGACAGCTCCTTCAACCGGGCGAGCGCATCCCCCTGTATGATGGTGTCTATTGGCGTGGTTACTTTCATGAATTCACATCCAGTTATCTAATCGCATCGGCACCGCCGCGACGCGCTTTCTGGCTATCTCGCAGTACTCCTCGCTAATGTCATATCCCAAAAAGTGCCTCTGATGATATTTGGCCATCTTGCATGTGGTCCCTGATCCACACATCGGGTCTAGGATGAGGTCGTCTGGATTGGACCAGGAGAGAATGTGATCGGCGGCGAGCTGTTCGGGAAAGGGCGCGGGATGGCTACTATTTTTTTGGGTGTCGATTCTCCAAATATTATTTCGCTTTCCAACCGGGTTGCGTTCAATTATTCGTGTGGTTTGTGTTTTATCAGACTTCAGCGAACCGTTTACTTTTACTTTTCCGCTTTTCACTTGGTTCTCTCTGTCGCATATCAAATTCGTTGTTTTTGGTTGCCCTTTACAGAATATAAACATATATTCAAAGTTTTGTCCATAGAAATTGTTGCTCCCTAAACACCCACTTCCCGTTTTTTCCCATACCATAGTTTCAATATTAAATCCAATGTCCTTAAAATACAAAGCCTGCCTGAAACTGGTTCCCGTCTCCGATCCATCTATGGTAGCATCTCCGACCACCCAGACCACAACTCCACCTGATTTGGTGATCCGGAAAAGCTGTTGGGCGATGCCTTCAAAGTCGAAGACATACCCATTATATTTTCTGAGATTGTCATAAGGGGGGCTGGTCACAGTCAGATCTATGCACCCGTCAGGCAGCTTCTTCATCTCCTCCAGGCAGTCGCCCTGTATGATGGTGTCTACTGGCACCCATCGCCACCGGCAGGAATCACAGTGCCCCCAGGTCATGCGTCCGCCTCCGCCCAACGGTCGAGCCTGGCCGGCACCGCCGCGACGCGCTTTTGCGCCATGCCTATATATGCCTCATTCAGCTCTATGCCGATGAAGCGCCGTCCTAGCTTCTTCGCCACCAGGCCGGTGGTGCCGGCCCCGAAAAATGGATCAAGACATATTCCGCCTTCGGGGCATCCCGCCCGGATGCAAGGCTCTATCAGCTTCTCTGGGAACGTGGCGAAATGAGCCTCTCGATATGGGACTGTGTTCACCTGCCAGACCGATCGCTTGTTTCTCTTGCCTCCAACTCCCTGCCATTGCTCATCATTCCCTCGAGCTGTGCCGTCTGGATTCTGGTAGGATACTCGAGCTGGCCGCTTGAATCCGTTGCCTGATGGGTGGTCACTTACTGAAGACTCCTTTATGGCCTCTGAGTCGAAGTAGTATCGCTGGCTTTTCGCGAATAAGAACAGGTATTCGTGACTCTTGGTGCATCGGTCGGTCACAGATTCGGGCATACAATTATTTTTCGACCATATTATGTCCTGCCTCAGATACCACCCATCGGCCCGGAGCGCAAAAGCGACCATCCAGGGAATGCCAATCAGGTCTTTGGGCTTGAGGCCATCACCCCCGTTCCGTACTGGTGCACGGTCAGCTCGCCCCACGCCACCATCTGAAGAGCCTTTCGACTCACTCATTATCTTTCTAGCATTCCCATAATCGGGGATGAAATCGTGCTTACCGTTCGGCCCACTTCCTCCCTTAGCCAAATCCCTGGAATAAGAGTCTCCGAGATTGAGCCAAAGCGTCCCTTCCTTCTTCAGCACCCGTCTTACTTCCCCGAAGACCTCCACAAGCTTGCTTACATAAGCCTCCGGGCTTTCTTCCAGCCCGATCTGACCATCTACTCCATAGTCTCTCAATCCGAAAGTAAGGAGGCGAGGTCACACAGCAATCAACTGACTCGCTCGGAAGTGTTTTTAATACCTCCAGCGCGTCCCCCTGCAGAACCTGGTTATTCATCTATAAATTCCCCGCCAATGTTCATTTTACTATGTACGAATTTGTGGCAACCCGCGCAAAGCAAAATCAAATTTGTAATATCTAGTCGCCGATCTTTTTTTTCAAACGGTGTGATATGATGAATATGGAATCGCTTTTCCCCATTGTACCTTTTTCCGCACCGTCCGCACGTGGCTTCATCCCTTTCCCACACACGCTTTACTAAATCTGCCCAATCGGTGGAAGAATACAACGCCTGTCTTTCAGGGGTGATTCCGCCCCGCCAGTGTGGATTTTTGTCTCCTCGTATCCCATACATGCCGTTTTTTTCGCCCGGTAGCCCCCAATATTTGATGTCGCGTGCTTCTGACACCGTCCGCGTCCGAATGTGGTGTTTTTGTGCCCAAAAACGTATAGCGGGTTCGGTGACACCAAAACCGGCTGCTATATCACCAAGTGACCTGCCTTTTACGACGTATTCATTATATAACCATTCTTTCTCCCAATATGGCTTAGGTTCTCTCCAGTGTTGCCCCTTCTTAAATTCGGTATTCGGCGACGACCGCACCCCCTTTACGAACCGCCCCTTATTATCTCTTACCATGTTTTGTAATAGGTCCGCCATACTTAATAAACGTTTCGATCCAAAATAAGGAGGAGAGGTTATACAGCAATCCACCGCCTCGGAAGGCAGTTCCTTTAGTCGGGTGAGGGCATCGCCCTGTATGATCGTATCTATTGGCGTGGTTCCGGTCATGCTCTACCGCCCCGACCTGCTAAAAACTGTTGCGCACTTCCTGGCACCCACGTCCGAGCCCTTCACCGGGAACGGGTCCACGAACGCCGGCAGCCGAATCTCAGTTATCCCCCTGGCCAGCAGCTCATCACCGGCTTCTTTCCGCCGGGCTTCTGCCCCAAACGGCAAGTCGCCTGATTCGTTTGCAGCGGCCTTTATGTAGAGCTTGATCAGCTCATTGTCCGGCAGGTCTTTCATGCCCCCCCCCCTCTTCCACCGCGTGGCCGTCCGTGCTCGTATAGCTTCGCTGGCCTCCATTCGTCGCAGTCCTCTCCATAGAGCGCCATGTAGGAATAGGCGCAAGATGGCAAGGTCACATTCCAGTAGCACGTCCCACATTTCGCGGTCATGCGTTTGCCCCCGCGCAATCCCGGAGGATCTTGATTTCCGCTCTCGTGTTGGCTAGCATCCCCTCGAGCTCTTCCTCATCCTCCAGCCGCATGGCAAGAGCCTGGTCAGCCGGGATCAGGCTGGGCCCGGGCTCTTCGGCCTTGGCCCGGAGGAGAGGATGGGTGCGGGCGACGAATGCCCGTCTGATTGCTACGCAATCTGAGCAGCAGCATTGTGCGTGGGGGGTGATCATAACCCCGCCTCCGCCTGATATTTCCTGATCAGCTTGCCCGCGTGGGTACCGCTGATCCCGAATGCCCGGCCAATGGCGCTGTTCAGATAGCCCTCTTGGTGCATCGCCAGGAGCTTTGGATAGTCCTCTGGTTGGCCTCGGTGGAGGTCTTCGTGCTTCTTTATCCGATTTGGCCGGTACTTGTGGGAAGCGCCCATCTACTCAGCCTCCGTAAGCATGGCTTGGAGGACAGTAACCTCCTCATCCCATAGGTGCTCCTCGGGTTCTTCCATGATATCGTTCTCTTTTAGAACTTTGATAGCATGCCAGAGAGCCGCCTTCCGCTCCTCCGTGATCTGCCAGACTCGCGGCTTGGCATCCGCATCCGGCCCGATCTTGCCCTCTGCCTGGAGCCGCTGGCGGGCTTCCGATCGGAACTTCTCAACATGCCCGCAAGCATCCCAAGTGCTACAATCATCACATTCTTTCGCATAAGGGCAGCGGCGTGCTGGATCGTAACACGATGCACGATAATGCAGGAAGTTTGTCAATCCTTCTACCAGGGCATCCTCAAGCTCTGCAATCCTGGCCAGGTAGGCGTTCATCAGATCGGCATTCTTTTTGGTCAGTGCCTCGGCTTCGTCCAGCGACGACTCAAGCTCCTTGAGCCGGGCGGCTTGCTGTTCGACGACGCGCTTACTCTGTACGAGATCTGCCCTTGTCTTCAGCCCCTCCTCATACCAATGGGTCGCCGTCTTTGTTTTGTGCGCCAATATCTGTTCAGATTCATCTAGAGCTGCCCGCAGCCGCTCGATTTCGGCAGCCTGCCCATGAAAGAGATTGCGAAACTCGCATAGATCGGACAGAGTAAAGAATATAGACGGCGCATTTGGCGGGTTGATATGCATCTGTCCCTTGCCACTGACCCAAATTTCGTTTGCATCCAGTGGATAGGGCAAAGCCTCATCCGCCGCCCGCGCCTTCTCCAGATCGAAGCCTATCATTTTAGTGTGATCAGTAACATGTTCGCTGCTATCGATCATGGCTTGGAGAACTCCTCTGGCATGGAGTTCTTTGTATGCAAACGGCCAGCGCGCTATATATTTCATCGCGAGTTTTATGGCCGCCCGCTGCTCTTCGGTCAGGATCATGGCCGGGCCTCCTCAAGATCGATGGCATTCAATACTTCAGCCAGTTGCTTGATGGCGTTCTTTCCGCCTTTTGCCCGGATGCAGAAGCCTGCACCGCCCATCTCTTTTCTCATCCTCAATTCGGCGCGCTGCCCCTGCTCGTTATGGGACTGCTCCACGAAATCAGATATTGGGTCGCTCATGGCTGGGCCCCCAGTTCGCACATTGTCTCTGCAAAAGCTTTCGCCCGCTTTGGAACGTTAATATCAAACTTTTGTGATTCGAGCATGTCCGCAGTCAACCTCATCAGATTGGCGATTTCTTGCCTAACCGCTGGGGCTTCTGAGGAAATGCCATGGGCCTGCAAAATGTGCCCCATCCCTTCGCATGTGTATCCTATTTGCGCCAATTCAACGTCTGTTGCCATCTTCTTCCTCCTCTATCGCTATGAGCTGGTCCCTGAGCGAGATCGCCCTCTCCAGCTCTGAAATCCTGATATCTCTCTTCTCAATCTCGTCCAGCAGCCTATCCCGGTCCTCCAAGAGGAGGGGCATGGTGCGGTCGTCAGTCATCTTGCTTCCTCTTCTGAAAATATTTTCATGAGGCTATACAATGTCCCGGCGTTCTGTACCTGCATTGGGATCAACTCACATAGTTCGACCAGGTCACCCTCTCCGGAGAACCGGAAGACGCCGATATCAGTTCGAATGGCGAACTCGACGTGAAGGAGGTCCTCCGTCGCTGGATTCTCGTTCGACAGCGTCAAACGGATGCCCGGGCCGTCGCAAATATTGGTCATGCTGCCCCCCTCGCAAGATCTTCAGCGTTGTACACACATCCGCCCAGCCAGAAGCTCTTGGTAAGCTGCCAGGCCAGTTGAGGGACTTCCTGAGATGCCCCCATGACAATCCTGGTGACTGTCGGGTGCTCGATAACTGAGGCCTTCTCCAATATCCTGCACAGTCTCAGAGCGGTGCCGTTGGAGATGTGCTGAGTCATTGCCAACTCGTGCAAGCTGACCGGCTCCACAGACTTCTCCAGATAGTCGATGATGCCACGGATGATTACGGCGTCCTCGATGACCTGATGGAGAGGTTTCATTCGAGCCTCCGGCATCTGAACAGGCCGATGTCGTACGAGCCATCATCCCGCCAATATGGCTCCAGGTGAGCGCTGAAGCGGATCTCCTCGCCTGGCCTTGGGATAGATCCTCTCCAGTGCCCAGGCCGGATCCAAGCGTGCTCTTCGGCCATCTCGGTGGGCGTCTGGATCTGGTTGAGTGCCAGGAAGCCTCTGCGGTCCAGGAAGTCGCAGCGAGCTGAGAATATCGCCCTGGTGATTCCTGCACGGAGCATGGCGGCGAAAGCTGATTTCATGCGATGTCACCCCACTGATCAGCCATAGCAGCCGCGATTCCGGGATATGTCCTGCTGCGAATCTTGCGGCGCTCTTCCGCTGGCATTCTACCAGAAACAAAATGGATCCGGGAATATCGTTTCCCGCCAGAATCCTGATAGTATGACCCGTCTTTCTTCCGGTGAAAATCCGGCTCAACAATTTCAGATGGTAGTAGCGCGGGCAATCCATCCAGCCAGAGACATGTTTTTTTCGTTTCAGCATGCCCGAACTGGTATGGCTGGATGATCTGGTCTGGCTTCCTATAAAAATTTGACATTATTCCAACCGGATTTTCTATACACTTTTTTTCAATTTTCGCATCGGCGATCCGGAGGAAGAATTCTATGGCCTGTTGCTGACGGCCATCTTCCCGCTTCTCTGCGAACCATCTCGCGCCACTCGATGCCAAATGTTGACATGGTGGATGAGCTATCATGAGATCCCAGCCCTCGGAGAGGTGGCTCAGAACATTGTCCTGGATATGTGGTCCAGGTCTCTCAGACGGCAACAAATCACAACTCACCGCGTCGTGCCCTCTCAGGAGGAAAGCGTCTCGGACGACACCGGAAAACTCACATGCCACGAGCACTTTCATGCCATCCCTCTGAGATTGATCGCATAATCACGGGCTCCAGGCTCTTCCAGAAGGGTCCGGTAGATCGCTTTCTGCCTGTGGTGGACAGCCCTCCATTGGGCTTCGGCGTTGGCCCGGCGGGTGCGCCTTCTGACCCCAGTACCGGCGCTCATTGGGCCGCCTCTAGGATCAGGAATATGCCCAGGAACAGGCAGATCCAGAACAGATAGATGCCAGCTTCTGTGCTCATACCGATGCCCCCCAGATCTGCCAGGTGGTTCCGTTCGCCGTCTGGTTGATGGCGGCCATGAGGAGATCTGCCTCCACCGTGATGTTGGTGAACCCCTGGCCGGTGCAGGACCCGCTCATGGAGAGGGTTGCAGCATCCACTACCGCCGTGGATAGCTGGTAGATACAGACGACCCCCAGGGCGATGAAGGCCAGCCAGAGCGCCAGAGCGATGTTTTCAGCGGTCATGCCACATATCCCCGCACATCAATATCTGCAGTGGCCTGATCATTCCTGATGAGCCACTGAAGCTCCTGGGCCCGCATAATCGCCAGGTCCATCCTGAGCTGCGCCTCCGCCTTCTCTAGCCGCGCGGCCTCGACCGCCACCAGCTCTTCTTTGCAGCCCTCTTTGAGCTGGGCATCGCGAGTCTCGGCATTCTTGCCGATGATGGCCCCGCTCAGCAGCAAGGCCGCTTCCTTCTGCTTCAGGGTCGTCCTCGCGACTAAGTCTCTCTCAGATACCTCGTGCATCTCTATGCGGGCCGTTCGGAGATCCTCGTAGGCCCGCTTAATCTGATCTTCTCGCGGTTCCATTCAGCATCCCAGCCTATCACTCAGCGCGCGAATGCGCGGGCCGTAGTACTCGGGGTCGTCCAGCTCATGCGCGACCATCCAGAGCAGGTTTGCCTCCATGGCATCGCGGGGTGTGGCTGGCGAGCTCTTCTCGATCTTTCGTAGATCGCTTTCCATCAGGGCATCATATGGCCCTGGTGGTATATAGTCTATCTTCATCGTCTCGATCCTCCGACTTTGGGGGCTTTCTCGATCGATACCTTGAGAATGTCCCCCTTCTCGATGCCCAACTTGTCGCGCGTCGCAGCTGGAATAGATACTGCGAAATTCGCGTTTACAATTGCATCGAATTCAGATTTTTCTGACATGCGCTCCCTTACGCGATGTAAGTATATATAGCTTACGCTACTCGTTGGTAACAATCATAGAATAGTTAGATTACGAAACGTAATCTATATATACTGGCGACGTGTATAGGGTATTGGAGATGAAATGTGATGCTTATGATGCCAAGCGATGATGCGAAAAAAGAAATGATGGCCTGCGCCAGAAGCAAGATGAATCCAGACAATTCATTTTTCATCGAGAAGGAAACTGGGGAGATCAAGAATAGGGCATATAGGGACGATCGCTCATATTTCCCATCATGCCCAAAGGGAACCTACGAGATCCACATCCAAAAGGAGCCTTTCCTGAGCTACAGCATGCTCGATGACATCATAGAGGCTCAGATGTGGGGGGCAAGAGAAGAAGAGAGGATCGCGGAAGAGGTCGAGGAGGTGGCGTAGATGATCCCTGAACTGGTTGTCGTCAGGGACGAGTTTTCAGTGCTCGTCTTGACGGACCCCGAAGGGTCCGGTTACGAATGCTGGAATGTCAACGGAGGAAGAGTGGAAACCCCAGTAGGATCGACTGTATATGTTGAGTACACTGGGGTAGGGAACCCCTACACAGATGGGAAAACCGAACAGTATTGGTTGATTCACCCATCCCGACCGGATTATCCCGGTGAGTGGGCCACGTTTGCCGGGTTTTTTTGGACTTTGTGCGACGTGGACGTGTTGATTGCGCAGAGAAGACGACGGTGTGAGGAGGTCGCCCCCTGATGCCCCATCCAGAGAGGTCAGACAATGCGATGTAAAGATGCGAAACATTATATAAAAGTGTTACAGCACCAACTTCGGGTTAGAGATGCCCGGATGACCGAGATGCGTGATGAGATAGACCGCCTAACGCACGAGGTAAATGGCGAGCACTTTTACAGATTTGACCAGTTGGAAATAATAGTACGACCACATGGCACCCACACCGTTTTCCGCCCGGTATTTGAGGACACGTTGCGAGTGGACCTGACAGTCTGGGGCAACGATCAATGTCCAACCATCCACAATTATCGGGTTGTGGCCCTTGGTGCATTGGATTTAATCAGAGAGAAAAAAGAGGATTTTATCCGAGATATGGGTGAGATTATGGTGCAGGAGATTCTTACAGTTAATCATAATAACAGGGAGACCCATTGATGCCCCCTCGCAAATCCCAAAAGCCTCGCGGCCCGCCCAGGACCCCGCCCGAGCTTCGATCTCTGAAGCTCAGCATCTCCTTCAGAGCCGACCAGAAGGCTGCCCTAGAGCGGCTGAAGGCCGACCACCGCCTATCGTTCCTCTGCCAGCAGGCAGTGGACCTGGATGCAGAGCTGGAATCCCTGCCCGACGGTGTCCGCGATGATGCCCTGGAAGCCGCTGCTGTCCGCTTCTTCGACGAATTGATCCTGGTGGGTTCCTACGCGATCAGCCAAAACGAGCTGATCCGGCATGAGGCGACAGCAGATGAGATGGCTCTGGATGCTGAGGCGCTGGGCATTCTCACTGGGAATCTTATCCCGGCACTACAGGATCTATGGGATCTGGAGAAGGAGTACGCGCGGAGGAAGGCGGCGGTACTCCGGAAATATAGGAGGAAAAAATATGACTGAAGAAAAAGAATGGGTCCGCTTGGGCGGAAAGGATGGGGTGTACCTGGTAGAGGGCGAGGACTACACCGTGGACCGCGATGCGGGGCTGCTCACGATCAACGAAAAAGCGTGGGCGAAGGTTCCTGCCAAGTGCATCAAATATCCAGACGTTCCGGTGGATGTTGGATATGTGGAGGAAGGTCAGGAGGAGATGGGCAATGGGGGGGAATAAATGCTAACGACGGGTGATGGCATCTGGATATTTATTATATGCGTGGGAATACCTCTCGGCTACGGTATTGGTTATTTTGGGCCGTTGCTGATATTGGATTTGTGGGCTCACCATAAAAAAGATTGTGGGGGCCCACACATGCCGAGGAAATATCACCCGGTGATGCTGTGCGGGGGCTCATCGAAGCCAATTGGTGTGTATATAACACTGCAACCGGTAGGTGGTGGCAAAAGGGATGACTAAAAAGCCAATAGTTGTGTGTCAGATGGATATCCCACATGGTTCGATGGTAGGTAGTAAGGAACCACCAATATTTATGGTTAGATACTGGTTCGGTCCAGGTGACACAATATACGTAGAAACAATTGGTAGCGACGGTAAAAGTTACGGATTTGAAGAGGAAAGGGGCTAGGCGTAATCTAAGCCTCCACGAGGCTAGATCCTTCCATCAAATCGCTCTTTTTCCCTGCCCATGTGCACCCCCGCGCAACGATGGTGCTGGACACCGGGTTGGGGTCCGTGGTGCAATAGCAGCCCCCAGGTGCGACTATCTGGCAGTTTTTGGCCTCTGCATACGATTTGCCGACCGCATGAATCCCAAAGTGCCCTTCTATCTGGCAGGCTTCCATCAGTACGCGCGCCTGCTCATAGAAGTAGGTGGCCCCTCCATAGGATGATGCCTTGGTGGGATCGCTCTTCAGGACGGAGTTCTTGATCGTGCCGTTGCCATCCCGGACCACAAAGCCATAGGAGGATGCTGCCTTAGAGCAGTCCATCTCGATCTCACTCAGGGCAAAATCATTGACCTGCCAGCAAGTTATCTGGCTGTCGGTCTTGAATCGGGTTGCTGTAACGTTGTCTGACCCCCTGGTCCTCCAATCGTCGTTGCCATTCAGGAACAGCCCAACTCTGCAGCCCCATGCCTGGCAGTCCTCTACCCGGCTGTCCTTGTTGGTATCGAGCATGATGCCCTCCGCGGCACAGTTTCTGGCTATGACGTTGCGGACGGTCTCGTTCACCCCCGGCCCGCTTCCGTTGTTCCCCAGGTACATGCCTGCTCCGTGGGAGTTCTGGAACACCAGATTCTCGAATACCCCATTAGACCTTTGGGAGCCCACCAGGAGTAGCCCCTCTCCGTCGTGAGGTGCCGCGGTACTTTGCCGCGCCCTATCTCCTTCGAATGTAATCCCACGCAGGCTGAAGCTGGAATAGCCCAGGTCGAAGCCTCTCTTGCCCCTGACTAGCATTAGGGCCACATGCCGCCCTTCCCGCCTCTGACCGGGCGCGAGTTGTAGGATCGTCTGACCCACACCAGCGCCGGTTATGTGCATCCCCTTATCTATGATAGGGATGCTGCAGTAGAAAAGATTGGAGCCGTCTGGATTGAGCGGGAAGGCATAGGGAGCTGAGAATACGTATCTGCCTTTGCCTATGTTCAGGCTGCCTCCGTTCGGCACGGCATCGATTGCCGCCTTGAACAATGCCCTGGCATTCCCCTTGATCTGGCATGCAGCTATTTGCTTACCGCCCGCCTTTGCGATCGTGTATTGTCCTGACTGATAGATTTCAACATTTGCCATTACTTCTTCCTCCTCAGAACCTTTTTGACGTGCTTTTTCCATTCAGCAACGGACAGCTGCAGGCAGACATCGCAAGAGGTGCCTGCCGTCCTGCAGTGCTCGAACGCGGGGCATTCTCCTATTGTGGGCATGGTTACACCGAGGTTACGGTGACTGTGCCGGTTTCTATTCGTTCATCGCCATCCATTACCACCTTCTGGCCAAAACCGGTGATGGTCGAGCCCTTACAGGTGATCGAAAAGCTCGATACATCATCTATCCCAGAAAAGGCCCGTCCGGTCGCATAATCAATGTAAATGTATTTGACCAGATCAGCGTACTCCAGGTCTTCGCCTATCCGGTACGAAGCCAGTTTAGCCTCCAGGCTGGCCTGGACGCTGGCCAACAGGTTAAGCTCTGGCGTGGTCGTCAAAACGAGATCGAGATCGATATCTGCTTTCTGCAGCTCCGGCGGCACCCACAGCCTGGGATAGATCCCCCTCCCCATGAACAGGTCAAAGCTCAAGGCTCCTGCATAACTCGATGACAGAATCTTGGTGGCATAAGGATACTCAGAGTCCAGCGAAGCCTGGACCATGGCCCCCGCCGGAGATCCGGCTGGGATGGTGGCCGTACCGTTCTTGCTGGTCGCGCCCGGTTCTTCATAGACAAACGGTATCTCGATATCGATGGGCGTGAACTGCAGGTTGCGGACCCAAACCGGAGCTCCCGCGCAATCTCCTATCTCAAAACTGTCGCCTGCATCACGAAGACTCGCGCCCAGGACACCGCAAGCCGTGCAGCCTGCAGCGATATTGTCATAGATCATCTCATCCAGCTCAGTATCAATCCCGCTGATGGCATCTATCACCAGAAGGACATCACCCTGGCCCAGGGTCTCGACATGAGCCTCCCGGACGCCATAAACTCCATCGATATGCTCTTCCATGAGCGGTATGGTAGCCCGACCGGGCAGCCAGATGGTATAGAGAGCTCTCTCTCTGAGGTCACTGTCCGACTCTTCATCAGTTCCGCCTGTAAAGGGCGAATCGTTGGTACAGTTGGTAATCCCGATCACAGGAGTGCGGATGATCGATATCAGGCCGGCCACAACGTTTCCTGCAGTTCCGACTTCTGAGGCAGTGGCGGGCACGTAGACCTGAGTATTTCCGGTCGCCAGGATGGCCACATCATCAGTCTGGAACTCAGTGAGCGTGCCATCTTCGGCCACAGCAGCACATATGGTATTGGCCGGGATGGTGATGTCGCTTGCAGCTGGTGTGGACCGGCTGAATATGATAACTCCGGTGGCGTTCGTCCCCGGCTGCCTTCCTTCCGGCAGCATCGAAAGGACTATGGCTGAGAGAGCATCGCCCTCGGCGGTGAGGATGTTGGAGTCTTTAACTTTCTGTTTTAGAAGCTGTATGAACACCCAGAACTGTGTGGATACGGCCTCTGCCAATATCGAATTGAAGGTTGCCACTCCCGTGTCCTGCAGGAGCGGATCTCTTGAAGTTATGTAAGTCAGCCAATCCTCGTATAAATCTTCTGCTGACATTTCAAGGAACTCTGTGAAATCTATCGCCATAATACCTCAGTAACTCGCCATTCCCAGGTCTTTCAGTGCCCGGTTGAGCACCGTGTTCAGTTCGTTCAGGATTGCAGCATTCCCCAGGAAATCCACCGGATAGGCTCCGATGTTAGCCTTGATCGAAATCTCGTTCCTGGCGGGCACAGTGACCCTCAGATTTGAGACCGTGTACTCCGGGAACAGCTCTTCCAGCTCAGCCTGGATCTCACCCTTCAGGCTCTTCAGGATGCTGACAGTCATGGGCCGATTGATGTAGGAGCGTATGCAGCAGCCGAAATTGGGGTGGAGTGGCCGCTCGCCTTTCTTGACTGCCAACCATATCGCAATCCGTTGTAGGACGCATTCATGCTCCTTTGTGACCCTGGCTATATCTCCCGTAGCTGTTCTGGCAGGCGATAGGAGGCCATGGCACCGGCAAACGCCATCTTCATTTATAGCCATATTAATTTTTATATCACCGAATGCAATAAAAATCACCTTTTCTGACCGTCTATCTCTATTGAGATAAAAATTGTTATCAATAAATTTATTTTCTTACTTTCCATTTGTAAGTGATTCCATTTGTACAAGTAATATAAATATATTTGTCATCACAATATTCTATTGAACACGTTCCACCTGCTCCCGTGCAGAATGCAGAACATTCCCCAGGAACTACCGGATCATTGTTTTCATCAACTAGGCCGTGAACTATTCGTTGTTGTGTTCCGGTACCCGTTTCCGAACCACCACGTCCATCGCAGCTGCAGGCATTGTGCGTACATGTGCCGGTGATCACCATGTCGCCATCTACTATCACTTTGGCGGCGGGGTTGAGCTTGATATCCCCGTCATCATCGAGGATTGCGCTGCAGCTGTCCACCACGTTCTCCAGCAGTATCTTGCCGGAAGGATAGAATATCTGCTGGTTCTTCAGGCTGCCCGACACCTTCCCGGCTATGTGGATGGTGCCGTCATCATCGTAATACCAGAACGAGCCGCAGCGATGAAGGAACTTGAACCTTCGGGGGAGATCGATGGTCGTTGGGCTGATATCAGAAAAGTTCTTGAAGCAGGTTGATGACTGGTGGTCATCAAGGGAGTTGCATGCCTGGCCGCAACAGCTGGGGGTATTGTGTCCTTCCAGGCAGTCGAAGATCCACAGGGAGTCTC
>Ga0209613_1002180_pt1 | contig 15046 bp, 17 predicted proteins | sample BioC13SIPDNA_2_FD_185747 | JGI IMG/M metagenome (GOLD analysis project Ga0209613, IMG submission 185747) | Anaerobic biogas reactor microbial communites from Washington, USA - Biogas_R2_A C13 SIP DNA (SPAdes) (version 2) | ecosystem: Engineered > Bioreactor > Anaerobic > Unclassified | place... | reverse complement strand
AGAAGCAGCAGCGCGCTGCCATTTTAAACAGCGAGATCGCTGATTCCCTCACCGGTATGTCCAATTCCCTTAGGACCGGATACAGTTTTCAGCAGGCCATGGATATGGTCAGCAAGGAGACCGCCGGCCCCCTGGCCACGGAATACCGCCGAACCCTGCGGGAGATCAACCTGGGGGTTACCACCGAACAGGCCTTGCACAACCTGATCCAGCGGGTGGGAGATGATGATCTGGAACTGATGATCGGGGCGGTCCTGATCCAGCGGCAGATCGGCGGCAACCTGGCTGAGATATTTGATAACATTGCCGATACCATCAAGCAGCGCATCCGCATGCGGGGCGAAGTGAGGGCCCTGACTGCCCAGGGAAGAGTCTCCGGAATAATAATAGGAGCCTTGCCCATCGGTTTACTGTTAATCCTGATGGTGATCAATCCGGATTATATGGGTGTACTTTTTGCCAGCAAAACCGGATGGTATATCCTGGGCGGAGCTGCCGTTTCCGAGACAATAGGATTTATAGCCATCAAAAAAATCACTGATATCAAGCTGTAAGGAGGAGAAGAGATGCTGTTCGTCACCATAACCGTATTTGCCTGTATATTCTGTTTGTCCCTGGCGGTCATGGACCGCTGGCTGGCACCGGTGCTGGACAAGAAGCGGCGGCTGCAGGATATCAAAAAGCAGACTGCGGTTCAGGTTCAGGGCGGGTTCCAGGAAGAACTGCAGATGAACATCAATGAGCGGATCTTCAAGCCCCTGCTGGCAAAAATATCGACCCTGACCCAGAAATATACCCCGGTCAAACAAACCGGTTTTATCGAACAAAAGCTTGATCACGCCGGACACCCCTTCGGGTGGAAAGCTTCCGACTTTATTGCCGCCCAATACGCCTCCGCATTCGGCCTGGGGATCCTGGCCGGAGCGTCAAGTTTGTTCCTGTTTTACAGCAGCCTTTCCAATGCAATAATGGCGCTGTTACTGGGATTTATTTTCGGATATTTGATCATCGATATATTTCTTAAACGCACCATCAGCAGCCGGCAGGAGGCCATCAGACAGGAGCTGCCCGATGTCCTCGACCTGCTTACCATCAGCATGGAAGCCGGCCTGGGTTTTGACGCATCCATGCAGCGGGTGGCGCAGAGATCCTCCGGGCCGCTGGCAGCGGAATTCCATCAGACCCTGCAGGAAATGCGCATGGGCAAGACCCGGCGGGATGCATTAAAAGACCTGGGAGAACGAAATGGCGTTGATGATCTGAGCAAATTCACCGATGCCATCATACAGGCCGACAAACTGGGCGTCGGCCTCGGCAACGTCATGCGCGGCCAGGCCGACCAGATGCGGGTGCTGCGCCGTCAGCGGGTAGAGGAAAAAGCCATGAAAGCCCCGGTAAAAATGCTGCTGCCCCTGGTATTGTTTATATTCCCCACCATCTTCGTAGTCATTTTGGCTCCGGCCATCATTCAGATGCTGGATACCTTTTAATATCGGCAGGAAAGGAGGCATAAAAAATGAGCAAAGTCTATTGCCAGGTTTACCGAACAGAGAATCACCGGTTGATCGCCGACCAGGTGGAAGTGGCCTGTTCTTTCTTCTCCCGGCTGCGCGGTCTCCTGGGACGGACAAAAATGACCGCCGGTTCCGGCCTGATTTTACAGCCCTGTTCCTCCATCCACTGTTTCGGCATGAGATTTCCCATTGATGCCATCTTTTTGGATCGCCAGCACCGGGTGATCACCATCAAGGAAAACATGCCTCCCTGCTCCTGGGCCTCCCAGGAACTGGCTTACTCCGTCCTGGAACTGTGCGCCGGGGAAGCCCGCAAGCATCAGATCTCCGTCGGAGAACAACTGAAGCTGTTTTATCTGTCGTAGCAGGGAACATCTCCGGCAAAATTGAGTTTACACGGAATCATTAAAGCAGGAAGATCTCATATTCATCATCATTTTTCTTCCTGCCGGACTGTGCCCGCTCTTTTCTCAAACGCTGCGCATTCAGCAAGTCAAATTGGGTCATAAGCCGGAAGGCATTTACTATATTATCCTTCCAGAAATCATCTCCATGGGCAAATATGATTGCTTTTCTTATTGCCTCCGGATCTCTTTTATCTTTCTCCATCATTTTGTAAATGATAAGAGCCCACTCATTCAAATCAGGAATCTGATAATCAGGATGATTCGATCGGATTTTCTTCAGAAGCAGTTCAGCCAGTTCATAACATGCACTATTATTATTTGATTTATTAAATTTTTCATTGTCTTTGAATGTATTTATATTTTTATTTAATACTTTATTTAGGGGCGTCTGTGACTGCGAATGCTCTAAGGGCGAAGCGGGCTCAAGTGGGGTGTTGGAGCCCTCCACCCCTGGAGGGTTGCAGTACCCCATCCCTGGGGGGTTACAGTACCCCACCCCTGGGGGGTTACAGCACTCCAATTTGCGGACCATGACACTCGGTCTGTAAGATTGAAGTGTCAGCAGCTGATCGAGATCAAAACATGTCCGGTCCCATTCAAAAATATTCGGATTCATTTTTAATACCGATTTTTTATCCGAACTAATCCGTGTTTTCAGTACTATCTTTTTGTCCAGAAGATCATTCAGCTGATTCCTGATCCAGGATCGCTCTGATTTAAAGTTGAATACAAACTCATTAATGGATATTGGCACCTCCTTTCTGTTCCACCCATAGGTATGCCTGAGGATAAAATCGCAAATATACCTTTGGGTACGGGTAAGTTTCGTGCACATCAAAGCCTCAAACAGCAGATTGGGAATTTTGGTAAAACCTCTGCTTAAATCTGCCACCAGATCCATATTGTGATCAGGCATTTCCTTCACCTCCGTTTATCATAGTGGACAATAAATGTAAAAATTATGAATAATCATAGAATATTTAGAATAATTTGTCAACATGCTAGACATAAACTGTGATTTACATTAAAATATATACAAGATTTTACAGGGGGGGATATGATGGAAAGCCAAAACAATCTGGGACAATACATAAAAGAGAAACGCAGGGAAAAGAAACTTTCGCTGCGTGAGCTGGAAGAATTAAGCCAGATAAGCCGCGCCTACCTGAGTATTCTGGAAAGGGGCTCAGATTTAAGGTCCGGCAGTCCGGTCAAACCGACGCTTGCTACCTTGCAGAAATTAGCCAAAGGCCTGGATTTATCCCTGGAAGAATTGATCAATGCCAGCAATTCTGATGAGCTCATGAATCCTGCGGGGGCGATTCCTTTCAGAAGGGAGAATATCCGCATGCTTCCGGTTTACGGGTCAGTATCAGCAGGCAGTCCCGCAGCTTCGCAAAACACCATCGCCGGATACTGGCCTATGGATTTAAGACTGCTTGATGAGTACCTGACTGAAGAAGAGATTGAAAAGTCTTTTTATATGTACGTTAAAGGAGATTCGCTGCTGCCCCGTGTAAGCGAAGGAGATATGGTTTTGATTGTCCCGCAGCCGGTAGAAAACGGTGATGCGGCACTGATAAGGTTTAATGAAAATGAGGTTTGTCTGAAAGTAGTCAATTATATCGATGACAAGATCATACTGATGTCAACCAATCCGAATTATTTGCCCGTGGCTCTCCATAAATCGGAATGCGAGGTAATGGGCAAAGTATTGTATTATATCGGGCGGTTCAACAAGCAAATGCATGGATCTTATATGGAAAGATAAGGAGGCGATCATTATTTACCGGCGTATTGAAGAAGTGAAGGATCACATTGTTCTGTTCCGTCCGGTTTATAATGAACACGGCAATGTGACGGAACTATTCTATTTGGAAGATGAAAAACTCAAGAAGGCATGTGATAAGCGCAGTTTGATATATGTCCGCCAATCCCTGGCCCGTATATATAATCTGGACCTTTCAGCCCAGACCAGAGAAGTGGAGAACTTCCTGCACAGGAAAAACGCACTGCCCTTTTACCTGCCGGACGGAAGGGTATTTGTCGCACTCAAGATGCGCAAACCGGTGATCGTGGGAGATAATACCTACGGATTTGTTGACTACCATTTCATAAAGTCAGTGAGGAAGGTCAACGGACAGGTAAAATTAAAACTTACCACCGGAGACGAGATCACTTTGTACAGCACCGCCACAGTAGCATACAACTCCATTAATCTGGGCAGAGATGTATTCGAATATACATACGGCAGGACAGATCATGAAAAGGCAAAGATTCTGGATGCACTGGAGACCCTCCTGAACAAACTCTATAATATTGAAAAACTGCTGGATAAAATTCAATAACAGCCAGTTTTGAAAAAGTGACCGCTTTTTGCGGCCGGAAATCGTTTTCCGGTCGTTTTTTCGCACCGGTAATTCATTACCGGTTCTTTTTTTGCGCCGGTAATCAATTACCGCCCTTTTTATGTTCGCTTCCCGATTATCTAGACTGAAAGCAGGAAGGAACAGCATTCCTTCTCACTTCACGCAAAGGAGGTGAACAACATGGCAGTAACCCCTATCGCAGTATCCCGCGAACTGGTCCTGGTCATGGACAACGGCATCGGCGCATCCGGCCAGCCTTTAACCATCAACCGCACTTACAAATATGTAAAAAGCGCAGCATTGGATGACGACATCAACACCGTCGCCCAGACCCTGATCGGCCTGCAGGAAAGCGAGAATGTAGCCGTACAGCGCCGCGACGTCTTCGAACTCATCGTCGAGTAGCGGACAGTGAGGCGTAAGGCGTGAGGGGTGAGGTGACGCATCCCCCAAGCGCCAAAGGAAATTACGCTGTTGCGTCGCAGGGGCCCACGACTCTGTCGACCCGGATGTTTAGAAGAGAGTATCGCTCAAGAGGGTAGGGGTCGACGACTCTGTCGACCCGGATATCTGGCAGAGAATATCGCTCAAACGGGTAGGGGCCGACGACCCTGTCGGCCCGCAGCTTAGCAGAGAATATCGCTCAAGAGGGTAGGGGCCGACGACCCTGTCGGCCCGCAGCTTAGCAGAGAGTATCGCTCAAGCGGCGTAGGGGCCGACGACCCTGTCGGCCCGGATGCCTGGCAGAGAATATCGCTCAAGCGGCGTAGGGGCGCTTAGTAAGCGCCCGAACCTTATCGGGCGAGCCTGCGAGCCCACAAAATGATCCCTGATTATTGAGGAACAAAGGGGAAGGCCCAAATGGCGCGAAGCGCCACCCCTCACGCCTCACGAACAAGAAAGGAGGTGTTCACATTGGCAACACAAGTAACCCTGGAAATGGACTTCATGACCGAACTGGCCAAGCAGCACAGGATGCGGGTCTATAACGCATCCGCAGACCTGACCGCAGCAGAGATCAGCGCCGCCATGGACGCCATCATCGCCGAAAACATTTTCAATACCACCGGCGGAGAACTGACATCCAAAGCCGGCGCCCGGCTGGTAACCAAACAAACGTCAGACTTTGAATTAGTCTAAGTTTGAACAGTGAGGCGAGAGGAGAGAGGGGAGAGGAGCAAAACAGGCGCGAAGCGCCACCCCTCACCCCTTACGCCTCACCCCTCACTAAAAAAGAAAGGAGTATAACCATGGAAGAACTCATCAACACCATCGCCAATGTCGGCTTCCCCATCGCTGTAGCCGCATACCTGCTGATCCGCATCGAAGGCAAACTCTGCCAGCTCACAACAGCAATCACCGAACTCCGCCAGGCCATCATGAGTTTACAGTGAGAAAGCAGACAGGCGACAGTTGAACAATTGTTAAACGTTGGTAGGGGCCGACGACTCTGTCGGCCCGGATGATTGGCAGAGAATATTGCTCAAGCGGCGTAGGGGCGCTTATTAAGCGCCCGAACCTTAACGGGCGAGCTTGCGAGCCCACAAAATGAACTTAACCGCTAACCAACTAACCAACTAACCAACTAACCCGAAAGGAGGCAGCCCCATGGAAATAAAAGAATACAACTTACATTTTGACCCCATCGCTGACCGGATGCATACCAGCAACATCATCATTCATCACTCCGCCAGTGACGACGCTTCCGCCCCCGATATTCATAAATGGCACAGGGATATCGGTTACAGCGGCATCGGTTATCATTTTGTCATCAGGAAATACGGCACCATTGAAAGAGGAAGACCCTTGAATAAAGTCGGTGCCCATGCCGGCAGCGAATACAATTATAACAGCATCGGCATCTGCCTGGCCGGAAACTTTGTGGTCTTGGAACCCCAGCCCGAACAGATCAGATCGCTGCTAATGCTCATCGATCACCTCGAAGAATACTACGGGAAAAAGTTAAAAGTCTTAAGGCACAGCGATGTTTATGCCACAGCCTGCCCCGGCAGCAAATTCCCCTGGCCATTGCCCGGAGTCGATGAGGAAGAGGACTGGAAACAAGCAATCATCGACCGCGCCTTCGAAGAAAGACTCATCACCGAAGATCACGACCCGGATGAAACCGCCGACAAATGGTTCGTCCTCGCCGTCAGCCTCAACCTCATCGACCGCATCATGGAACTATGAATGCAACAATGTCCGGTCAACAACCGGAGGGGTCGACGACCCTGTCGACCCTCAGCTTAGCAGAGAATAACACTCAAGCGGCGTAGGGGTCGACGACTCTGTCGACCCGCTGCCTGGCAGAAAAAATCGCTCATACGGCGTAGGGGCGCTTATTAATCGCCCGAACCTTAAAGGGGCGAGCCTGTGAGCCCACAAAATGAACCTAGCCCCTAGCCCCTAATCCCTAACTACTAACAAAGGAGGACACTATCAATGAAAACCAGAATACCTAAAAAGCCCACCGCGGTGAGATTCGCCCAATGGCTGAAAGAGAACACCCTTTGCAGTTTAAGGTTCGAAGGAGAACGCGTAGAAGCAGTAGTCAGTGCCGGCCACATTGAACCCAATCTCTGCGTACCCTTGATTGCGGAGATGAACGATGAAATCCTGGAGATAACTGAATTTGCCGAAGACTATTTTTCTTTAGAATCCGCTTACAAAGCCATTGACAACGGAGAGGAGACCTACCCCCCGGTACCTTTCCACGACTGGGTCCAGGACCAGTACCTGACAGCAAAGGATGTAAAGATCACCAGGGTGGAGATATAACGAAAGCACCAATAAAGCATTAATACCCGGTCAAAAATGATCGGGTATTTTTTATTATTTATATACATTATACCTTGAGTTATTTAGCTAATACTTGAACCGCATTTCCTTTTAATTCCCGAGCATACTGTTCAGAAGTTTTCCTGTCGAAAAGATATGCTTCATTAATATCTTTGATAAATCTATTATTATAGCTTAGATACATACCGTCCTTTACCACAACCCACTTGCTTCTCCTGTAAACCATGACCTCTCCGCCCACTCTGGCAGCAAGTATTTCAGCCTGTTCTTCGTTTTCATACAAATAAGCAAGGTTGAAATTATCAGTGAATTTTGCACCTGCAGTAAGGTACTTGCCATCCTTTAAGATATACCAGAAGTCACTCATTGCCAGCCCTCCTTTGGCTTAATGGCTGTAATTTTAGCTCAATAAAATTTTTATAATAAATATTCTTCACAATCATGGGGAATTCCTGCATTTAGTAATTATGGAAAGGATATATTTTATTGTTTTACCTGAATGGCTGATATCCACCGCTGGTACCGGGACGTAGGTTACAGCGGCATCGGTTATCATTTTGTCATCAGAAAATACGGGATCATTGAAAGAGGTAGATCACCAGGGTGGAAATATGAATTTAAAAGTCCCCAATCAATTTATATGATTGGGGACTTTATTATTGGGAGAATCTTATCTAGATATTTCAAACAATTTATCAACTATCTTGTTATATAAAACTTTTTCGGGCATACAGTCGATGATATATGTTCCTCCTAATAGATTAAGGTATTTTGACAGCTCTCCTATAATGTTTGTATCAATAGGAATTTCGGCATTTTTACAATCTAACACAGCCCCTAAAAAGGTTTTTATAACTGTGGGATTGTTTGAGGTATTTCTTTCTAAAACATGCAGTATATAATCAGAATGTTCACAAATAAATTTGGTTAATTCGTATGGATCGTTCCGGTCAGCATCATAAGTAAGCCTTCCGATCCACCACAATCTCGAAATGGCATTCCTTGTTAGAGAGCGGCGCGGTCCCTGTCCAAAAAGAAAATGATCTTTTATACTTTGAACTGAATTTGGATTCCAGCGGTATTTAGTGTAGTTCCAAAACATACCTAAACACAGTCCAGCCCATAGTTTTTCTTCAGAAGCCTGTGAATTGGAAAGAAATCTAAGATTGCTGTATACACGCTTTACATTCTCAGCGTCAGTTAAAAACGGTTTTTCATGCGACATGTCCAGCTCAAAGTCATTAACCTCATACTTAGTTATTATAAAAGGATTCTCACCGAAATAATCAGCCAGCCATGTATTATCAGCCTTCTCAAAGTTCTTAACTAAAGAAGGAAGATTACTCTTTAAATCCATTAGCTTATCTTCATGAATAATTTCGAGCTTCATTCAGCGTCCTCCTCATATCCTCTCGCCAGTACCTCTAATGCTTGGTTGATTGGTGTGTTAATTAAGTCCTGAGCCGTTTTTAACACCATCATGTCAGACAGGCTTTCTGCATCAATATCATAATCCAATTTGGTCAAGGCTTTTTTCAACGCTCTATACCATCTGTATTCTTCGAATTCATATCTTTCATCAGCGCTGATATTTTTTATTTCTTCTAGAACATAAACTAAAGCGGGAATAACAATTGATGAGTGCAGTACCGGCTGAATAAATGACTTTCTTATGCTTTTGTAATTGTAGTAATCATTTTCTGCCAGCTTCACTGTTATCTTATCTTTATACAAATCGACTACCATACCTTGCTCTTTTTCATTAGCATTTCTTACTATACAGAAAATTGAAGGAGTGTCTGCAAAATCATTCCGGTCTTTTTCAATATCGATATTGACCTGCCTGCCTGCTGCTATAATACAGCCGCTTTCAAGATCAAATGTTAAACCTTTGTAGTCGTCATGAAAGCTTTTATTTGTATATCCTTTTATAACTTCTGACGCAATAATAAATGGACATATCTGCATTCTGCCATTTAGATCCTTATCTGGTATCAACATATCTGATGCCTCTTCAGAAAATCGGATTACTTTTCTAAAACAAGTCTGAGGACATTCTATATGGAAGGCATATTCCATTTTACCTTCAGCAATAAGCAGCTTTATTTCTTCATTATTAATTGAAGCAGTAAATGCAAGCTTTACGTTATATCCTTCCTGAAAAGCAGTTACATCGCTTTCGAATACAGTATCTATATAATCGAATGAAAAATCGCTGACAATCGGATATGGGTACAGCTTATATTTTATGTCCATATGCTTTGACCTCCATTGAGCAGTAATCAGAATAGTCGATAGTTACCTGCATTTTAATTGTGTCTGAAGCATTAAACGTTAAGCCTTTAATTCTATTTTCGGTAATTTCAAAGTGTTCCGCACCTTCAACTGTTGATTCTTTAATGACTGCAGGATATGCGCCTGTTTCAGCGGATAAGAAAAGCTCTAAATATCCGTTCTCTGCTGAATAATGTGGTTTGAATATAATCAAATATTGGCCTTTATTTTTATTTGTGCATATAATCCGAAGTTTGTCTGCACGTATTTCTTGCATAACTTTTTTTTGACCATTTTCTTTGCCATTATCTCCGCTGTTAGGATCGCGCGTTCCATCCGCTTCTGAATTATCACCGTGGTTTTCAAATTCGTCATCGCCGCCGGTACTCCCATTTTCATCAGCATCTGCTTCTGTTTGAGCGTCTTTATCTTCTTGCTTAACTCTGCTTACTGATGGTTTTTTGTTGGTAATGGTTTTATTGAATTCAATTATTCTATCTGAAATGCTCTCGATCTTCTCCTCGTTGGCAGAAGTTTCGATATCCAAATCATCCGGCAGATATTCACCTATTCCGTCAGCGTCAAGTTCTTCATTTGAATCTTCATTTTTTAACTCTTCAAGGCACTGTTTAATAAAAGATGTCAAATTGGCCAGCTTTTTCTTAGCCTGGCTGGGTTTTTCGGCTCTGTCCGGTTCCCATTTGGTATGTTGCGGGTTCTCTAAATTCCTCAGATAATCGTTGATGTTTTCTCCGTCTATAAACATAACCCCAGCAAAAGGTATTACGCCTGAAATATTGCTTTTATCCATTACTTTCATCCCTGTTTTCCTGATCATTGCTACTCGTCTGTGCATGTCAGTATCAATAATTAATCCGAGGTGTATTTTGTCATAGTCATCAGTATCTAATGAAAACCACTTCGTTTCTTCAGAAGAAATAACAGTATAATACTTATCTGCATTCTCCGAAATTGATCCTTTGTATTGCTCAATAAGATTTGGAAGTGTATTTTTGTCTATAATAATTCCGTCCACATCAACGGTTAATTTTTCATTCCATATTGCTCCAAGGAAACCGTCAAGGATTGAGGCTATTATCTGGGACTTCCAGTCATCTTCGGTGTCAATAAATCCGGCAATAAAGATATCACTTCCCGTTTCTTCCCTTTTAAATGCCGGATCAAAATTAAATAATTGGAATACCGGAGAATTCTTTTTATCACCATAATAACCGATCCCTTGGGTTATCTGTCCGTCAGGCTGCTTGAAACTGGCAAGTCTGGCGACACCTTGAGAAGCCGTTATATTATCGATATCTAATGTGCTGTAGAATACAGTTCTAAGTTTCGAGCAGGCAAATGGCGCATACTTCCCAATACCGAAAGAGCCTCCTGCCACCCCTTTTTTATCAGAAGCTCCTGAAGATTTAATTAAATTAAGCCACGGGGTATTATATTCGCCTTTTGAGCCGGTTAAACCCGTGGTATTAAAATCGCTTATCCTTAAAAATTGAACATTTTCCTTATTGATTGTTTCAAGAGCTTTCTTAAAAAAATCTTTGGCTTTTTTATCTTCTTGAATCTGCCAGAAGTCCAATGCCGATTTAAAAGCATTTTGCAACGGTTCAATATCAATAATTTCATGCAGCTTGATGCTAAAAGGCGAAAATTGAATTCTCACTATGCCTCCGTTGCCGGCATCAAGAGAGTTTTGGCAGACTTCTCTAGCCAATGATTTTAACGGAGTGCCTTTGAATGTTTCAACGCCTGCATCTGCAATACCATTGATTTGGCCGTAATTATTTAATGGAAAATCCCATTTCATGAAGTTTCCTCCCGAAGTCCTAAGTACGTTTTGAATAATTAGTTATAAAATGCTATATTACAAAAAAGCTTATGAAATTACTTATTCTAGCATAATTGTCTTTCTCCTACCTAAAATATAGGTTATTTAGTTCTTTTTATTTATAACAAAAGGACTTATATTATTTGATACAAGACGAATTAGAAGATGTTAGAATAATTAAACCGACATTATTTCAACAAAAAATACTATAAGACTATGAGGAATACTATATGGAGCCAAAACACGATAACAAAGTATTTGAATTAGGAGAATTGTTTTGCGGCCCCGGAGGTCTTGCTTATGGAGCAATAACCGCGAGAATAGATGATCCGGAATACAGAATAGTCCATAAATGGTCTACTGATTACGATAAGGATACATGCAATACATATATTCGGAATATTTGTCCTAACAATCCAGAATCAGTTTTTTGTTGTGATATAAGAGAACTAGAATTGGATAAGCTTACTGATATCGATGCCTTAGCTTTTGGATTTCCCTGCAACGATTTCAGCTTGGTAGGACAGCAAAAGGGTTTTGATGGTAAATTCGGTCCCCTGTATACTTACGGAGTAAAAGTTCTGCAAAGGCTACAGCCTAAATGGTTTTTAGCCGAAAATGTTGGCGGCCTTAGATCTGCCAATGAAGGAACAGCACTAAAAATAATAATGAAGGAATTAAAAGCCGCAGGATATAGAATTTACCCGCATTTGTATAAATTTGAAGAATACGGAGTTCCTCAATCAAGGCATAGAATCATAATTATTGGCATTAAAGAAGATTTACCTTATGAATATAAAGTTCCTGCATCTACTCCATATGCCAATAGGGATATATCCTGTAAGACTGCTTTAGAAATACCACCTATAGCCAAAGATGCATATAATAATGAGTTGACACAACAGTCTGCGATCGTTGTAGAAAGGCTTCAACATATAAAGGCTGGAGAAAACGCTTTTACAGCTGATCTCCCAGAACACCTGCAATTAAATGTTAAAGGGGCAAAAATCAGCCAGATTTATAAAAGGCTTAATCCTACAAAACCGGCGTATACAGTAACTGGTTCAGGCGGAGGAGGAACTCATATTTATCATTATTTAGAACCTCGAGCCTTAACTAACCGTGAAAGAGCAAGACTGCAGACTTTTCCAGATGGTTTTAAATTCCTTGGCTCAAAAGAATCTGTAAGAAAACAGATTGGAATGGCGGTTCCTTGTGATGCAGCAAGAATAATCTGCGAAGCGGTGCTGAAAACTTTTGCAGGAATAGAATATGATCATGTCCCCTGCAACATTAAAGCATATGAGGTACAGGAATGATTAACTACTGGTGGGTAACGAGACCAAAGAGAAAATTAAATTCTATTCCCGAAGTGCTAGCTGCATTTGCAAATATTTCATTAAATCAGGAATGGCAGGGACAACGTGGAACACATATATCATTCGAAGATGCTTTGGAAAAAGCAGGATTAAAGCGAATTGGAGAGAGAAGGGACCAAGGAGGAAGCGGAGGGAGAACCTATGCTTCCTGGGTTGCAAGTTTAGGACTAATATTTACGCAGGAATCAACTGGTAAGATAATGCTTACTCTGGCTGGAGAAGCGATTATGGCTGGTGAATCTCCTGCTTTAGTATTAAAGAATCAAATATTAAAATATCAGTTTCCTTCCTCTTTCTCACTCAGCAGAGGCGTTAGAGTATCAGAAAGGTTTAAAATAAGGCCTTTTAGATTTTTGTTACGGGTATTAAATGACCAGCGCCTGCAATACTATATTACGCAGGAAGAAATCGCTAAAGTAATAGTTGTTGAAGCCGAAAATGAGTCAGATCAGTGCTATGAATACATCGTAAATAAGATCATTTCTTTTAGAAACTATGGAGATGGATGTTTAGAAAAAGATTTTGCACAAAAGTACAGACCCAGCAGGGGAAGGATTAATTATGAAAAGCCATATAACCACTTGCTTGATGTCGCTAATACGCTGATAAATTGGATTGAATATACACAACTTGCAAAACGGGATGAAGAGAATAAACTAGTGATCCTATATGAAAAACGTGGAGAAGTTCAAGACATATTGTCTCATACACCGCCATTCATTGACAGGCCTGAGGAACATGAGTATTTTCAAAGGAAATACGGAGTTGATCCTAAACATTCAAAGGACACAAGGAATTTAACAGAAACAAAAACTATTACGCCAAAAATAATAGCAGAGCAACAGATTAAACAGAGCTTTATAAGTGAATCCTTAATCAGGCCTATAGGAACAATTACTCCGCAAGTTATTGGCAAAATTGCGGCAGAATCAGGTTTTGAATATAAAATTGTTGAAGATACTCTGTTACAGTTTTACCCTCATGGGGCTATAGGATCATTCATGACAGAATATTTTGAAATGGCATTTAGGGGAAGAGATGATTCAGTAGAGTTTGAGAAAGCTACGGCTGAAATATTCAGCTCGGTTTTCGGCTTTGAGTCGCAGCATATTGGTCCTATTGGTTTAACTCCAGATGTTCTTATTACTTCTGATATTAGCCAATATATTGGAATTATTGATAATAAGGCCTACAGTAAGTATTCAATCACTAATGATCACCGAAATAGAATGATTCATAATTATATTAAAACATATCAAAGCGATCAAAAGTATCCTCTCGCATTTTTTTCATATATCTCTGGCGGGTTTGCACCAACAATTAACCAGCAAATAATTAGTATAGCTGATGAAACAAAAGTTAATGGCTCAGCAGTACCGGTAACTATTTTTATAAAAATGATAGAGAATCAAAAGAACACGAGTTATAACCACCAAAAGATTAAGGATATATTTTCACTTAATAGACAGGTTTTACTTTCTGACATTTAGTAAATCGAATTGCTGGAGCCGATATATGGATAACCTAACGCCTGAACAAAGAAAAAAGAACATGCAAAATATAAAGTCAAAAAATACAAAGATCGAAATCAAGCTGAGAAAAGCCCTTTGGACCCTTGGTTACAGATATAGAATTCACCAAGCCAATTTACCGGGGAAACCAGACATAGTATTTTCTTCAAAGAAAATTGCTATTTTTTGCGATAGTACTTTCTGGCATGGTTATGACTGGGAGCACAGAGAGAGCAGAATTAAATCTAATCGTGGTTACTGGATTAAAAAAATTGAAAGTAATATGGAGCGGGACAGAATTACAAATGAAAAATTGAATGAACTAGGCTGGCATGTAATTAGATTTTGGGATTTTGAAATAGATAAAGAGTTAAACCGCTGTGTTAATGAAGTGATAAAACTATTAGAATAGATCGATAATAATCATATAAGCTACGATATAATAATAATCAATACCCCCGCTTCCCCGGGATGACCCCTCTCACTCCGCCTTTGGGATTTTCCATGTCGCCCCGGTAACGGGGGATCAGATGGATGTGCAGGTGCATGATGCTCTGTCCGGCATATTCCCCGCAGTTTATTCCGATATTATAACCGTCGGGATGGTATTTCTCGTCCAGAATCTCTTTGGCTTCATCCAGCAGCTGGCTTAAGGCTCTGCGTTCTTCGGGTGTGGTGGAAAAGAAGTCCGGGATATGGCGTTTGCTGATGATCAGCATATGCCCCGGGGACACCGGATATTTATCATATTTGATCCAGGCCAGGTCGTTTTCTATAAACAGGTCTTCCCGCGCGCAGAAGATACAATTATCCATGGTAACACCTTGTATGATGAATTACATAGGGAACATCATACATTTTCCTTTCTTTAATATCTTAGATAACCCTATACTATCTGCAGACGCTGTGGCTTGGTTGTTACACCTACGGCGGGATTTTCCCGACTG
>Ga0209613_1002135_pt1 | contig 15291 bp, 5 predicted proteins | sample BioC13SIPDNA_2_FD_185747 | JGI IMG/M metagenome (GOLD analysis project Ga0209613, IMG submission 185747) | Anaerobic biogas reactor microbial communites from Washington, USA - Biogas_R2_A C13 SIP DNA (SPAdes) (version 2) | ecosystem: Engineered > Bioreactor > Anaerobic > Unclassified | place... | reverse complement strand
GATTCGCATCGACGAAATCGAGTTTGACGGCCCAACGTGGCATAGCCGGATAGTCGTCAGTCAGGAAGTCGTTAGTCGCATAGTCGGGCAGACGGTGTTTAATCATTTCCTGTCTACTGTCTACCCTGTCCTGTCTACTGGTCAGTGCAAAGGTGACGCCTTCCGATGTAAAGTAGATGTCCTTGTCGCCACCCTGAACGTAGTAGGCCACTTGCTCATTGAGTTGCCCCTGGTTCTCGACGAAGATGAGCGAAAGTTGCCCATACGATTGCTCCACCCGTGCCCGTGTCGCAGCTTCGTTCACGGGAGATTGAGCCGCAGTTTCTAGAACGGCCGTCGGTAAGGTCGGCGCACTAACGGCTTCAGCTGCGATAGAGGATGCGCCAACCGGCGCAAGCAGCGCCATAATCACAAATAAGCTCAACAGACTCACAATGCGTGTTTTCATCTCAAATCTCCTTCCAGTGAACCGAAACCGACGGAAATTTGGAAAATTTACTCACATCTTGGCGAGCGCCTCGCTTGCCGCCTCCCGAACTCTCTCATCCACCTCCTCATCCTCCGCGAGCTGCGCCAGCGCAGGCCGCACGCGAACATCACCCAACCTTACCAGAATAGCGATGGCTTCCACGCGAGCATCGACAGGCGCGCGGCGTTTGAGCAAGGCCAGCAGCGTCGCGACGACCTGCGGCCCACCGATCCGTTCCAGCGTGCTGCTGACCAGCCAGCAGACGTTCGCGTCGGGATCGCCGAGGGCGACGGCAAGCTCGACGATGGCATCCGGCGAGGCGTCGCGTCCCAGGGCGCGCACCTGCGCCACCCGCTCGGTGACCGATTGCCCCGCGCCCCACACTTTCCTCGGCTTGGCGGATGCGGGGGCTGCCGCGGGTTGTGTGCGACCTTGTTCTGAAGGTAAAGGCAGCGTAGCCGGTGCAGCCGCTTTGCTTTCTAGCGCGGACGGGCGTGACTCAGCCTGGACAACCGGTTTTTGCGTTCTGGCAGGCTGACCGCTGACGGCTGATCGCTGACTGCCGCCCGCCGCTTTCTTCTGCCCCGCCCACAACTCGCGCAAATACGCCGGCGGCTCGCCGGTATGCGCCACCCGTGGATCGGCCGGCGGCGGATCCAAGCGTGTCTGATACGCGCCCTGCGCCATTTCATCGTACATCTCCAAAATAACGCGCTTTGTCCGGTATTCTCCGTGCGCGGCCTCATCCTTGCGTTTGACGATGGGGAAGGTCTCCATAATGTAATCCACATCGTCGCGCGCGATGCCGTAGAGGTGGAAGTACGCGGCGTCCAATTCGCAGCGCAGCAGGAAGCGGCGTTCCTCGTCCCAGACAAAGGGCGGGCCGTCGTAGCCGCACTCCTGCGCGAAGGGCTGCAAATCCCAGGCGGTGTAGGTGAGTTCGAGGACGCGGGGGAGGATGAAGGCCTGATATGTGATGCGTGATGCGTGATCCGCGCCCGTCCACAGGCAGGGTTGGTCGTAGGTGGATGGGGAAAGGACAGGGAGTTGTTCTAGCAAATAGAAATTGACATGAACCCCACCTAACTTCTGTCGTGCCATGAAGTCAAAAGTAAACGAAGCCACATTGCCTACAAAGCCAGTAATTTGTAATACACCTAATTCATCGCCAAACAGTAAAACAGGTAAAGAATTGCCCAGCGCTACAAACGGGAGTAACGTACCAATAAAAGTACGTTCATTAGTTGGACTAGTAATATCTTTGAAGACGAAAAACCATGGGTTGGGATACTCGCTTATTGCGTTACGAGTAGTTGGTTCGGCTACCCAATAGCGCGGCAAAGTCATGAATCTTGGATTAGCATGCTCTTCTATGGTTGTGTCAATGGAGACACCAGAACGAAATTGTGTTTCAGTGTTTATCCCTACGGAAACTGCTCGATGGTCGAAATGGTGGATCATTCGCCCTTCATACAATGGCAAATAAGTCTCCTCGCCACATACAAAGCGATTGCCAGATGAAGTACAAACATCTGCCTCTAACTGCTCCCGCGTGCGGAAGAGGCCGGAGTCACTGGTCATATTGAACAAACCTTGCTTGAATGATACACCCCAAGGATTTTGACCGGTGGCTTCGTTGAGCAGAACAGGCACGCGGGCATAGATGGCGCGGGTCAACTCAGCGTCGCGACGGGTGCGGAAGACAGGGCAGGTCTGGGTGTTGGGGTTGATGCGGCGGAAGTCGGCGACGGTGAGGGTGAAGCGGCGCTCCGGGTCGCGCAACTGCTCCGGTTGGTGCAAGAAGAAGGCGAAATCGGCGGCGTCCACGGGCGCTTCGGGACCGGTCAATGTGAGCAGGCAGAATTTCATCCGGCTATCCACTGCCGGGAACAAACCGGCGCGGTTCTCGAAGTCGTAGAGGCTCGCCAGTTCGCAACCTTCGACCAACGCGCCGAAGAAGTCCTTGTTGTAGTAATCGGTGGCGATGCCGGTGGGCACAACAATGCCCACACGCCCACGCTCGCTCCGCAACTGCCGTGCCAGTCCCGCGAAGATTTGGTAAAGATTGATACGTCCTCTGGCGGACAACGAATAACGACCACTGTTGCTGAAAAAAGCGCTGGCTCCTTCACTATCCCGCAAAGCATCCAAGTAACTCTGATACAAAGCTGGATCGTCTTTTTGCAGTGTTTGAATCATCCTCTTTCGCTCTGCACCAGAGCGTGCCCCTGCAATCTCAGGGGCTTTGTCAGCAAAGAACTCCTTTTCCATCAAGTTAATGAGTTCCCACGGTGGGTTGCCCACCACCACATCGAAACCGCCCTTCCAGCCGGTCACATCCTCGCTCCCCTCGTCCTCTGGGAGAGGGACCGGGGGTGAGGGCTTGGGGGTAAAAATGCCCGGAAAAGCCAGATGCCAGTGGAAGAAGGCGTAGCGCTCCCGCAACTGTGCAATCGTGGCTTCCATCCACTTGGGCAGGTCGTAGGGATTGCGTTCCAGGCGGCGGAAGGTTTCCTCGGTGAGGGCGTAGGGCGTGGCCTTGTCCTTGGGCCAGACGAAGGCCGCGCACCAGGCGTCGGCCAGGAGTTGGCCGTGGCGGTAGCCCGCCGAACGGACCATGTCGGCGTAGCGTTCCTCCTTGCGGCGCACGTCGTCCAGCGTTTCCTCCGGCGCGGCCAGTTCCAACAGCGCCTCGGCCAGGTTCCCCAGGCGTTCCCACGGCTGCATGTCGGGGCGGAAGAGGCTCAGTTGCCCGCTGCGTTCCTGCTTGTTCTGCTTGCGCGCTTCGCTGCACACGGCTTTGTCGTCGCCGGTCAGTGGCGCGAAGGCGTCGTCGGGAATCCCCCGGTGCAACAGCGCGGGCGTGGCCCCAAAGAGGCTGTTCCCGCACTGAATGTTGCGCTCCAAAAACGATAGCGGCTTGCCGGGATCGAGCGTCTCCATCCACAGCGCCACCTTGCACAACTCCACCGCCATCGGGTTGAGGTCCACGCCGTAGATGCAATGGCGCACCACGTCGCGCAGCGCCGCGCGCAGGTCGGCGGGCGCGGGTTCGGCGTCACCTGTGCGAACGCGCGCCAGGTGATGGGCTAGCCGGTGCGCCGCCGCCACCAGGAAGTGCCCGGAACCGCAGGCAGGGTCGATGAGTTTGATACTGAGCAGTGCTTCTTCAGCATCGCTAAACGTAAATCCTGAAGTCTGGCCTTCACGTTTCACGCGCGCCAACCGATCTGCGACGACCGGTTCCAGCGCCGAATCCAGCAATTCCTGAATCAAGGGTGTCGCTGTATAGTGGCTGCCTGTTGTCTTGCGTTCGGAGCCGGCGGTGATGGCCAGCGTGAAGGTCGCCGCGTCCACGTTGAGTTGCGGGTGCAATTCCAGCAGGCTTTCGTAGACGCTGCCCAGTTCCTCCGAACCGAGGTTGCGGTAGTCTATCGAGCGGCGCACGTTCCCTGCGGTGGTCAACGTCAGCGTGCGGATGGCTTCCAGCAATGCGGCGTTCGTCAACTCTGCCGCATCCAGGTCGGGCGTCGCCGCCGCCGAAAAGAGGAAGCTGCCCAATCCCGGCAAGCCAAGCGGCGCGTACCCCTCCCGCAAGAGCGTGAACAGCCTGCGCAGCCCCTGGTACAAATCCGCGTGCGACCCGCCGCGCAGGGAAGCGGCCATATCGCGTAGACGGGTAACGGAGTAGTATTTCTCGTACATAGACCTGTCAGGTTTTCCGAAACCTGACAGGTCTGGAACCAACAACAACTCCCGGTCTTCGGCGACGAAGAGGAAAATCAGCCGGTAGATCGCGCGGAGCAACTGGCGATAGTAGTCCCGCGTGGTCAGTGCGCCGGATTTGAGCCGCGCGCGCAAGTCCGTGTTGGCCCGGTGTGCGAGGAAACCCTGTCCAAGCACGCTGATGGCTTCCTGGACGCCGTCGCGCAGCGCGTCCAGCGCCCGCACGCCCTGCTCCGTCGCTACCTGTGACCAACGTTCCAGCCAGCACGCCTCCCCTTCCGTCCCCCCCACAGGGGGGGAGACCTCGGCTTCCCCCCCTGTGGGGGGGATTGAGGGGGGGAGTTCCATTCTGCTCTGGTGGCACAGCAGCCACAGCAGGGCAAAATCGGCGTAATGCTCGCCGGTGAACAGCGCCTCCAGGTCGAACTCCACAAAGGCCGCGCGGGTGAGGCTCACGTTATCGCGCAACACGCGCAGGCGCAGCCCGTTGCTCACGATGCCCCAGAGGTAATCGTCGGAACGGTTGAGGAATTCCTGCATCAGGCTGTGGGGACTGCGGCTCTCGAAGCCCTTGCGATCCAATTCCTGGCGGAAGGAGACCAGGTGGATGGGCGTTTGCTGCCAGAGGTGGCTGATCGGATAAACAGTGACAGGGTGACTTGGTGACGGGGTGACAAGGTGACTTTGGACTTGCGACTTTGGACTTTCGACATTGAGCGAAAGGCTACCGATGTATTGCAGGCGGCCATAGCCGAGTTCTTGGAAGAGGACGAGCAACCAGCGTTCGCGGGTGAGGGTGGTGCCACGGTCGGCTTCGGGCAGGCGGGCGCGCTGCGCGTCGAAGGCCTGCCACGCGCCCAGGCAGCGGTTCCACGCCCGGTTGATCGCCTCGTTCAGCCGCTCGCCGGCATACAGGTGGTAATCCTCCGGGCGCAAGCCTTCCAGGTCGCGTCCTTCGGCGATACGTTGGAGCAGGTCGGCAGGTAGAATGCCGCCCTCGGTTTTGACCGTGGTGAACGTTGTGCGCGCTATTGTTCGCATAATACTCTCTTTATGATGATCGGGTCACTCCCCATCGTCGCCGGATTTCCTCAAAATAAGCCCGAAACTCGCTTGGAATAATATCTGCCTGAATCGCAGACGGTAATACGGCCTCGAAATGACGCTCCAATTCTGCCCATTCGATCAACCCTTGTCGCAGCAGAAATTCAACGTCCTCAAGGTCTGACTCAAACCCACGAGCGATCTTACTCAACGCGATACTGTACAAGTCGAAAACGTACACATCCAGTTGCCCATAGCGCCCGATCAACGTCCGGCGTTCCCGCGCTTGTGGCGGCAAGGGAATAAACTCGGCCAATGGCACGACTTCCAGGTCAAGATGCATCTCGGCGGCCAACCCATCTACCGCATTTTGAAAGTTTTGGGCCGTTTCCGGTTCTAGTTCGACCATGTAGTCTACATCTTGAGTGGCGCGCGGATTTCCCAACAGGCATAAGGCGCAACCGCCCAGAAGATAGAGCGTCCCTGGTTGGGTGTACCGTTCTCCCAATTCCTGCAGAAAAGTATGGAGTGTATCTACGGTTATGATTTCCATTGTTCCTCCAGTTCCCAATGGCGCAATAGATGGCGGGCGACATTTTCGTAAGTGCCAGGCCAATTCACCGCAGTTTGTGTCCAACGGCGCTGCGCCTGACCAAGCGCCGTGAGTTTTTCACGGGAACTGCCCACGGATGGCAGCGTCCACGCGCCTGTTGTTTCTGGCAAGGGCGGCAACCACCGCCAGCGTGTGATGACAAAGCGCTGCAACCGTTCGGCATATTCTCTTTGCAGCAACATTGCCGCAGTGTAGAAAAATTCCAATAGCAGTCGTTCGTGAGTTGAAAGCCGTCGCAAAGCCGCCGGAACCGCCTCTGCATATTCAGGATGTGCCAGCAAGACTGCGATAACGGCGGCGCGTACCCGCGCGCTTGGCTGTCGTATCAAGTCGGCCAACAACAGGTCAGGGGGACGCGCTTGCGCGACCCGCAAAGCCGTCTGCCGCGAGAGATAACGAATCCCCAGGCACTCCAGTTCCGCTACGAGTGTTTCTTCCTCGTTCATTTTCATTGTCCTGCTGGTAACAACACGTATACCCCTAGCACATCTGGCGGGAGGTGTGGGCGGACATCCACGCGCGTACCCTTGAGCCGGGCCGCCGTTCGCACGCGGCTATGAGCGTCTAGCAGTGCTTGCCCGCGCGCTTGGGCTATCTCTTCCAGGTGAGGACACAGCATATCGAAGCCATCCAGCACACGCTCCAAGAACTGTGTGGCCTGCTGCGGCGCGATGTTGCCGGCGGGTTCGGCGTTCAGCAGCGCCTCCACCGCATCAGGCGTGAGCCATTGCGCCGTCTCCGGCGCGCCGGTGAAGCCGACCGTCTGGCAATCCTCGGCCAGCAACTCCACCGTTTGCCCATCCCGCTGCGTCACGAGATGATAGCGCAAGCGCAGAAGCAGCAGCGTTGTGCGGATCGTGACCGCCCGCGTGCGAATCGCGCCGCTGCGCCGGGCGACACTTCCTCCCCTTACTTCCCCTCCACCGGGGGGGACTGAGGGAGGGGCTAACGGGTCAAGCGCCGTTTCCATCACATAAGTCGCCAACCCTTCCACCACGGGATGAGTGCGTGTGAGATAGCGCGCGCCTTCCGGTGCGGGCAACTCGAAGCAGGCGGCGAGACCTTCACCGTCGCCGACCGCTTCGCGCAGGGCCGCGTGGTTGGGCAAGGCGATGTCAACGTGGCGCGGCTTGTGACTCACCGTTCCGCCGTGGAGGCGCACCACCGTCTCCACGAAATGCCCAACGTCCACACCTGCGCCGATGGCCGCCCGGACCGCGTTCCACTCGCGGGCGACGTCTTCCACCCGGAGCGTCCGCTGCGCAAAGAGCGTGCGCGACTGTTTCTCGCGCGCCGTCACATTGTCCCATTTGGCGTGCAACTCCTTGTAGATGTCACCACTCACGTCGAACAGCGACAACTGCCGCCCATCAGTCGCCACCTGACCGCCGCGTAGCAGCAGCCCTTGCATCAACGCCTGCACCACCTCGCCGGTATTCGCCGGAATCGGCACCGAAATCCCCAACGAACTGCGGATGGTCTTGTGCTTGCGCAATAACACATCCAGTACCAGGCCGTCAATTTGATTGTCGGTGCCGTAATACGTGACCGTGCGCACCGTAGGCGCGGCCTGCCCGTAACGGTCCACGCGGCCCTCTCGTTGCTCGTGGCGGGTGGGGTTCCAGGAAAGGTCATAGTGAATCACCGCGGTAAAGTGCTCTTGTAGATTGATACCCTCGCTCAAGCAGTCGGTCGCCACCAGCACCCGCTGCGGCTGCTCGCCCAGTTGCGCCACCCGCTGCTCGCGCTCGGCCGGCGGCAGCAACCCCGTCACTGCCGCCACTTCGACACTCTTGGGCAGCGCCGCGCGCAATTCCTCCGCCACATACTCGGCGGTGGCGATAAAACGGCAGAAGAGGATCGGCTGGTAGCCATCCTTGAGCAAGCCCTTGACCAACTCGATGACCTGGCGTAGCTTGGCATCTTCCTTGGGGCCTTGCAGCGCATCCGCCCGCCGCGCCATCCGCAGCAGTCGCTCTCGCTCTCCCCCTGCCACGCCTTCACCCTCATCCGCGCCGGGCGTCACATCCAGCATTTCGCCGTCCACGTCATCCAGGTCCAGCACCGCACGTTCGCCGATGAGATCGGCTTCGTCGGCGTCCTCCGTCTCGACCGTGGCGGAGCGTGTGCGCAACGTCGCCGCCGCTGCCGCCGGGCTGCTCGCCAGACTGCGTAGCAGCGCCAACGCCGACCACCAACGCACCCGTTGGTGATACTGCGTCCCGCTGGTATCCATCACCCGCTCGCGGGCATAGTCCAGCACAGTGTTGAACAGCTTCTTGGCTTCGTTGCTCAACGTGTACGTCGCCTCGGCCTCCTCGCGCGCCGGGAAGACGGTGTCGGCGTCCATGTAGGCGCGCACATCGGCCCGGCGGCGTTGCACCAGGTGCAAAGCCACTTCGCGGCGGATGGTCTCTTGCGCCGCGCCGGTCAGATCGTCAGGCAGACGGGTAAAATCCGGGCGTAGCAGGGCCAGCAACGAGCGGAACGCGCCTTCATCACCGCTGTGGGGCGTCGCCGTCACCAGGAGCAGGTGTCGGTCCTCATCCCGTGTGAGCGCCTGCAGCAGTTGGTGCCGCAGATGCCGCCCGCCCCGGTTTTCGGCGGAGAACGCGCAGGTGTGCGCCTCGTCCACGATGACCAGTTCCGGGCACGTGCGCACGAACTCATCCCGTCTGCGGCTGGATTTGATATACTCCGTGGAGACGATGACGAATGGGTGCAGATCGAAGAGCGATTGCCCCACCGCCGTTCCACGTTCGAGCCGGGCGGCGGTGCTTGCCAGGACCAGTTCCGCCTCGATGTGGAACTTCTCGGCCAACTCGCTCTGCCACTGTTCGGCCAGATGCGGCGGACAGAGCACCGCCAGCCGCTGCACCTCGCCGCGATCCAGCAACTCGCGGGCAATCAACCCTGCCTCGATGGTCTTGCCGATGCCCACGTCGTCGGCAATGAGCAGGCGCACCGGATCAAGCCGCAGCGCCATCAGCAGCGGCACGAGTTGGTAGGGACGGGGTTCCACCGCCAGCCGCGCAAACGAACGGAACGGTCCCGCGCTGGAACGGAAACCGAGCCGCACCGCGTCGCGCAGCAGCCGGCACGAGTGGAAATCCCCGGGCCGCGCCGGGTCTGGCAAGTCGAAAGTCGCCGGTTCGACCTCAGCGCCTTCCAGCGGGATGTAGAGGCCCGCGATCTCGCGGTCCGTGCCACCCAACGGGCGCAGCACCAGCCACTCGGCGGTGCTTTCGGGCAGCACCACCCATTCACGTCCCCGCGCGCGGACGAGGGAGCCGACGGTGTAGGGCATGGTTGATTACCTCTCAGTGTTGACGTAGTACCATTGGCAAGTAAATGCGATTGGTCGGCCCTAAAAGTGCAAAATGACTCAGACCACAGATGGGCACTGATAGCCACTTTTCGGTTAGCTGGCGTGTATAAACACCGCAAGCCGCATCTATCCAGGCATCACCTGTCCATCGGTACAAAGTTAGCTGGCTTTCATCTGAAATCAATCGCCTATCTTGCTGGCTGTATTGAATGGTCACTATCACTGGTTGTTCTAAAGTGAAACTTGGCTGCCGTGTGCCATCCTGATACGCCTCTATATCAAAAGCGTGTCCAGCAAAGGTTAAATTAGCACTGGCAGTTGCCAGTGTGGGAGTAAGCACAATGATCGTGGTTGTCGTGACCGTTCCTGCTGGGAAAGTAATGGTGGTCGTCAGGCCCTGAGTATCGACATAAGTTAGAAAGCTGGGCAGGCTAACCGTACCAGATAGCGAAAGTGTGATCGAGACCGGAGGATGAAGCATTGTGAAGTCCTGTACAGCAGCATTGGGTGGTAGAGTTACAATGCGTCTAGGAGGTGTGAAAACCCACCCTGGCTTGGTAGGAGTCAGTATATAAGTATCGGGTGTTAATCCGAAAAACCTGTAGTAACCATTATTATCCGTTGTCACCGTATGTCCTACTCCATCCGAGATAATAATGTCAGCAATAGCATTACCGCCAGCTCCCGCTACATAGCCAGATATCGCATAAGTAAGCTCTATCTTGCTCACAAAGGCATCGAGACTGTCGTTATGAGTGGTATCAAATACGCCCGGCGTAGTGGGGAAATTGATGGATTCAGTGCGTCCCGTGACATAGGTGGTACCCGCATCGTCCACCGCGATGCCGCATCCCCAGTCATCATCGCTTCCACCCAAAAAACTAGCGTAGTTCAACCTTGCCCCGGCGGTATTGATCTTAGCAATGAAGGTGTCACCACCGCCGTTGTGAGTCAGATCCGGCCCATTGAGCACCGGGAAATTGGCAGAATCAGTGTATCCTGTCACGTAGGCATTACCCGCATCATCCACCGCGATGCCGTAGCCCCAGTCGTCATTGCTCCCGCCAAGAAAGCCAGCGTAGACCAACCCAGTTCCGGCGGCGTTAACTTTGGAGACAAAGGCATCGGCGCTACCGCTATGGGTGAGGTACGGTCCACCAAGCACTGGAAAGTTAGTGGACCCGGTCCACCCTGTGATGTAGGCGTTCCCGGCACTATCCACCGCGATGCCTTCGCCAACATCGCGAGCGCTTCCGCCGAGGAAGCCAGCGTAGATCAGCCCCGCCCCAGTAGCGTTCACTTTGGCAACAAAGACATCACCAGAGCCATTGTGGGTTAGATCCGGCCCGACGACCGCCGGAAAATTGGTAGAGCTAGTGCCCCCCGTGACGTAAGCATTCCCTGTACCATCCACCGCGATGCCAATGCCACTATCGCCACTACTTCCGCCGAGGAAGCCGGCATAGACAAGTCCTGTCCCAGTAGCATTCACCTTAGTGACAAAGGCGTCGGCATCACCGTTATAGGTCAAGTCTGGCCCAATGACCGCCGGAAAATTAATGGAAGTGGTATACCCTGTGACGTAGGCACTCCCCGCGTTATCCACCGCAATACTACGTCCCCAATCACTTCCACTCCCGCCGAGGAAGCCAGCATAGATCAACCCTGTTCCAGACTTTGGCAACAAAGGCATCCAAAGCAAAAAAACTATTCGTGTCGCCATTGTGGGTTAGGTCTGGCCCAACGATTGCCGGAAAGTCGAGAGAATGGGTCCGTCCCGTGATATAGGCGTTTCCCGCATCGTCCACCGCGATACCATCACCTTCATCCCAATCGCTCCCGCCGAGGAAGCCAGCGTAGATCAGTCCTGTCCCGGCAGCGTTCACTTTGGCGACAAAGACATCGGCGCTACCATTGTGAGTCAGATCTGGTCCGACAACCGCCGTAAAGTTGACAGAGCTAGTGTATCCCGCGATGTAGACGTTTCCCAAGTTATCTACCGCGATGCTGGCACCCTCCTCGATACCATTTCCGCCGAGGAAAGTACTGTAAAACAAGCGAGGAGAATCGCTTTGGTTTTGGGTTTCCGATTGTGGATTTTGGAATATGAGTGACGAATGATAAATAATGAATGGCGCGACGATGTCGAACACGCCAGTTTCCGCGGTGCGAATCGTCGCTTGGGCCTCAGTTGAGGCGTCCCCCACCGCCAGCAGCGGCAGGGTATAGTCGCCCACGGCGGTGCTGAGGCGCAAATTCCCGGTTTCGGTAAATTCGACAGCCTCCGCCCCTTCTACGCGCATCTTTACCTGGCTCAAATCCGCGCCGGGCTGGGCGTGCAAACGTTGCACAAACTGCCCATCCTTACTGGTCACTTCCAGGTCAATGCCGGGGTAGAGGTCCACATAGCGCACGCCGCCCCACACCGGGACAGCGGGGCGCCAGCCATCGGGATCGTTGCCGAGGAAGTAAGAGACGGTGGTTTCCAGAAGGTCAAAGGGTTCCAGATGGGGATGCGGGTTGGCGTTGGGGAAACTCAGGCGCAAGTTCACCCCCTGACGATTTTCGATTTCGGATTCTGGATCGCGGTTGAATGGTGACTCCGAGGGGAGTTCGGATCCTGCTGACCACTGACCGCTAACGGCTGACTGCTCCACAATCGTGATCCATAGTGCGTCATCCGTTAGCCAGAGCGTACCATTGCCACCGTGTACCTGGAAGCGCGCACCTTCATCGAACTGGCCGACGTTTTCGATAAACATCACAGGCGATCTGTGCAGGGTTTCGCTCACATTTGCTGCAACAGGAACGGTGTCCAGCATTGCGTTGTCGTCCTCCGGTAAGGGCCTTAACATCATTGCCGTATCTAGTTCAGGTAACGCTGCATATGTGAGTTGTTCGGTCTTGGGCAAGAGCAAGATCAGTAAAAGTACAGCATTGAGCCATAGTGTGCGAGTTCTCATCAGTCATTCTCCATTGGCAAGAATTGGATTTGTCTAAAAAACATATCCGTGTTGGGTGCAGATTTCTGACCACGTTTCTTGACGATACCCAAAGCGTAGCACGGTATACCCTTCATCCATCAAGCAATCCGTAATTTGCGCATCCTTCGCCTTCACATCCGGCTGATCGTGATCCGGCCCGTCAATGTAGATCGCCATGCGTGCTTCGGTGTAGAGGAAGTCTGGGCGGGTATGGCACATTTCCAACAAGGGCTGTGACGCGTCCGGCAAGCGCAGGTTATGGTCTTCCAGGAAATCTAGCCAGGCGCGTTCCAGGTCACTCTCGCACAGCGCCTTGAGCCGGCGCAGGTGTTCGGCGCGGCTTTCTGGTGTAGGGCTGGCTTGCACGGTGCAATCTTTCAGCGCCAGCAAGAGGTCACAGATGGCTTGCCGGTCCAACAAGGCGTGATCCGGTTGGTTCGCATAGCTCATAAGGCAGTCGTAACAGGCGGCCTCGCAATCCTCTTTCGCATTGGGTGCGCGATGCAAATCCGCGCCGGTCTCCGGGTCGAAGTGGCATAGGGCCAATGCCTCGTGCGCGATGGCGGGCAGGGCAGCGGGGTCTTCGACCAACTGGCGCAACACACCGGCCCCACCTTCGGCGGATTCATAGAGCAGCAGGATGCGACGGTGTTCGGCGTCAGGCAATGGCTCGGCGGCCAGTTCGCTGTCTTCCAGTTGATAGCGTACCTGAATGGCATTCTTGAGCGCCGGCTGCAGCGACGCCATCACCTCGGTGGATAGCAACTCAGTAGGTTCGATCAACAGGCAGTTGCGGCGGTCTTCCACAAAGGGAATCACCCGCGCGGTACGCGGGCTGAGCGGATCTTCGGGATCGCTTTCCACCGCGTCCGGGTTACTCGCCCAATAGCCGTTCTCCACATCAAGGACGAATCCATACTCCTCTTTGTTCTTCCGTCTCCGCCACCCCAGGTTGATGCGCCATAACGTCGCCGCATCGCCATACGTCAGCCGGAATATCACCTTGCCGCCCGCCACCACTTCGGCTACGCGCTGTCCTGGCCTATCGCCGCGTGCGGCAAAGCGCACGCCGGTTTTGATGTCGTAGCCCATCCGCGTGCGCTCTTCTTCGTCGCTGTTGATGCGGTCGCGGCGCTTGGTCACGACATTCTGCATCCGGAACAAGCCCACCAGTGGCAGGCTTAGAGCATGGTCACAGTACACACAACGATCCGGCCCTGGATCGTCGCCTTCCAGAGGATGCAAGTAGCCACAGTGCGGGCAGAACTTGGCGCGCGTGGTGAGTACCTCGTCGCCATCCACCGGCAGGATGACCTTATTGATGAGATAGCGCGATCCCTCGTGGTAGACGATGCTGCGCGGGCCGAATTCGGAAATCGCCAGGAAACGAGGGCGGGAGAGAAACTCGTCGCGTTCATTGTGCCGCGTGCGACCCGGAATGTAAGCTGAAAGCGGCAGGCGGGGGAAGTTGTAGCCCGGCAAGAAGCCTTCGCTGGCGAAGTAGCGGTAGCTGTAGAAGTCGGATTGCGTCACCCGTTGGATGTCTTCGCCGGTCAGCAACTCCATCTGCGCCTCGGCTTCGGCGCGCAAGCGTTTAGCCAGTTGTTTGTCTTTGGGACTGCGCGAGACATCTTGGATAATGCCGTGCTGCACGGCGCGCTGCTTCCAGGCGGCGCGGTAGAGGTCGCGCCAGCGGTTGCACGCTTCGTCGAAGTCCGTTTCTACCCGGTCGAGCGTTTGTTGTAGCCACTCCGCGTGATACCAATCCGCCCGCTGCAAGTCGGTCTCCAGCGTGGCGAAAATGCGGCTCAGGCGGTGCGCCGTCCGCTGCCGGGCGTGATGATCCTGTAGATGTTGGCGCACCGAGGGCAGCAGAGTCAACGGCGGTTCACCACTGACCAGGGTGAGATCAAGCAGGTCTTTCAGTGAATGGCCGAGTGAAAGTCCGGTCTCCGCCAGCCAGATCGCGTGGACGTGGGCGCGCGTCAGGTCTTCGTTGGCTAAATCGAGGCGCGGCGGGGTCACTGCGCCGGCCACCATCCGCTCCGGACGCTTGAAGAAGTACTGGTCGTGCGGGCTGCCGGTGGTGCAGTAGGTGAAGACGAGCGCCGGTTGTCCACTGCGCCCGGCGCGCCCGCTGCGTTGAGCGTAGTTCGCCGGGGTGGGCGGCGCGTTGCGCAGATTCACCGCGTTGAGCTGCGCGATGTCCACGCCCAGTTCCATCGTCGGCGAGCAATACAGCACGGGCAAAGCGGCTTGGCGGAAGCGTTCCTCACGTTTCAGGCGTTCTTCGTAGGGGACTTGCGCCGTGTGTTCGCGGGCTTCGATGCCCATCAGATCCGCCGCCACGTGGCGATAGAAGTCGGTGAAGAACGGGTTGATGCGCCCGCCCTGGCTGGATTGACGCGGCGAGCGAATTGGGTCATAAAACGGGCATGTTCCATCTCCAGCACACCAGAGCAAGGCCGAAGCCGGCACCTGGTAGCCCGGCGCGGTTGCATCTTGCTTGTCTTCTTCCACTTGCTGCGTCAACCCGGCCACTTCCAGGACGCGCAACAAGTCTTTGATGACTTGCTCTGTATCCATCTGGCTGAGTTTTTCCGCATAGCCCGGCAATGTTCCCTGGCGACGCAGGTACATCCCCAGGCCGCCGCGTGGCGAGAGATACAGGTTGCCGCCATAGTCGCCGCGCTGCGTAGACCGAGGAAAAACAACTTTGGCGGTTTCCAGTTTTTCGTTTTCGTCAATCGCCCAGGGTTCGATGAGATATTGGCTGCTCTGCTGCTGGATGCGTTCTTGCTGCGGCGGGTCCAGGTAATCCACCTTGATTACCAGTTCGCGGCGTAAGTGATCCAGCAGCGTCTTGGCAATCTGGAAGCGTTGGTCCGGTGTGGCCGTCGCCAGCGCAAGATGCACGCCGCGCCATTCCTCCTCGGCGGCGCACAACGCATCCAATGATTGATAGCGGATTTCCAACAGGCCACATTGCTCCAGGTTGGGCGCAGTCACACGCCAGCCCCGGCGCAGGTCGCGGTACAGACGATAGGCCAGCACTTCACGCAGCGCGTGCTTGGTGTCGTCCAATGCCCTGAATTTGACTTCGGGGTTGACGGCGTAGTATTCCAAG